>Ga0105044_10014025_pt1 | contig 10861 bp, 8 predicted proteins | sample MAT01_FD_78092 | JGI IMG/M metagenome (GOLD analysis project Ga0105044, IMG submission 78092) | Freshwater microbial communities from Lake Fryxell liftoff mats and glacier meltwater in Antarctica - MAT-01 | ecosystem: Environmental > Aquatic > Freshwater > Ice > Liftoff microbial mat | place... | reverse complement strand
TGTGACGCGCGCCGTCACGTAGGCGAAAACCTACATGTTGCGAGAGGTTGAGCCGCCGTTTTCCTCACGCTACGATGGGCGTTCCAGTGGGTCAAACACCACGTCCAGCCACCGATTCGGCGATCGTGATCGGGCAGGTGTTCCTCGGTAAGTACCGGGTGGATTCCGTGCTCGGTCAGGGCGGGATGGGCGTGGTCGCGAAGTGCACGCACCTCGGACTCAACGAGCACGTCGCGATCAAGATGCTCCGGCAGGACGTGATGCTCGATCGCGATGCGACCGAGCGGTTCCAGCGCGAGGCGCAGTTGGCGAGCAAGCTCAAGAGCGAGCACGTCGCACGCGTGGTCGACGTCGGAACGTTCCCGGAGACCGGCGTTCCGTACATGGTGATGGAGTTCCTCGACGGACACGACCTCGGGGAACTGGTCGACGAGCGCGGTCCGCTGCAGGCGCCGTTCGCCGCGATGCTGATGCTGCAAGCCGCCGAGGCCCTCGGCGAGGCGCACTCGATCGACATCGTCCATCGCGACGTCAAACCGTCGAACCTGTTCGTCACCTGGCGTCCCGACGGCAGCGCGCTCGTCAAGGTCCTCGACTTCGGCATCTCGAAGGCGACGCTGGGCACCGATCTCAGGCTGACGCAGACGCAGTCGCTGCTCGGGACGCCCGCGTATATGTCCCCGGAGCAGATGCGCTCCGCGCGGCTCGTCGATGCGCGCACAGATATCTGGTCGCTCGGCACCGTGTTCTACGAGCTGCTCGAGGCGCGCCGTCCGTTCGAGGCGGAGAGCTTCTCGGAGATGTGCGTCATGGTCGCGGTGGATCCGCCCGCGGAGATGGTCAACACGCCACCCGCGCTGCAGCCGATCATCCTCCGTTGCCTGGCGAAGAACCCGGACCAGCGCTACGCGAACATGGCCGAGCTCGGGCGCGATCTGTTGCCGCACGTACAGGACGTTCACCAGGCGTCGCTGCTCGTCGAGCGCATGCAAAATCTGGCCGATCGTGGCGTGCGTGCGAGCGGCGCGAATGTCGATCAGTGGGACGGCCCGACGACGGGCGTCACGCGCGCACCGATCTTGATCCGCGACCCGGGTCGCGCGGCGACCCCGCTGCCGTTCAACAGCGTCGATCTCACGCCGGATCCGCGCGCACCGAACCTGACGATGCGCGAGGACTCGCGTCCGGCGCGTGCGCTCAGCGAGGTGATCACGGTCAAACCGCCGAAGCAGCGCCGGAAGCTCGTCGCGCTCGTCGCGCTCGTCGCGCTCCTCACCCTGCTCGGCGTCGGCGCCCTCGCCGCGACGGGCGCGTTCTCGAGCGAGAACAAGGTGGTCGCCCCGATCGCCGTCGAGGGCGTCAAGGATCCGATCGCCAAGCAACCCGACCCAGTCGTCAAGTCGGAGGACAAGCCTGCGATCGACAAGCCTGTCGTCGATGACAAGGCTGGCAGCGCCGAGATCAAGGACGCGATCACGATCGAGCCGGATGTCGCGATCGAGAAGCCGGTGACCAAGGCAATCAAGCCGAACAAGCCGAACAAGCTGCCGGCCGGTCGCCCGAACATCAAGAAGCCGCTACAATCAAAGCCCGTCGGAGACGGCTCGGCGAAGACGGTCGTGGAGCCGCACGTGATCGTCAAGCCGCCCGAGCTGCCGACAGTCCCGCTGTGCAAGGTCTACGAGCGGCTCCCGAGTGGGGCGTGCCCCCAGACGGTGCCGCAGAAGCCCTGATACCATCGCGCTCGTGCGGATGACGAAGCTGCTCGTGCTGGCCATTCTCTCTGCGAGCGCGCCCGCGATCGCAGAGATCGACAACGCGAAGGCCGATCAGCTGTTCCAGGAAGCGCTGGCGCTACGCGCGGTCAACCCGGCGCAGGCGTGCGCGAAGTTCGCCGAGGCGCTGACGTACAACCTGCAGGCGATCGGCACGCACCTCAACGTCGCGCGCTGCGACGAGGAGCAGGGCAAGATCGCGTCGGCCGCGGATAGGTATGCCGAGATCATCGACCGCGCGCGCGCGCAGAAGCTCGACGACTTCCTCGAGGAAGCCGAGCGCCGCCTCGATGCGATCAAGGACGAGGTCCCGCATGTCACGATCTCGTTCGGGGTCGCGCCACCGGAGAATGCCAGGGTCGTGATCGACGATCGGGTGATCAAGATCGCCGGCAAGACGCGCGTCGCGCTCGATCCGGGCGAACGCAAGATCGTGGTGACCGCACCCGGTCGCGTCACCCACGTCACCACGCTGATCGTCGCGAAGCGCGATGACAAGGCCGTCGTGCTGCCGGCGCTGGCGCACACGGGCGGGAACAGCGTGCGTACGTTCGGCAAGATCGCAGTGGGGTCGGGCGGTGCCTTGATCGTCGCGAGTGTTGCGGTCGCCCTGGTCGCGCGCGGCCGCTACAACGAGGCCAAGAAGACCTGCCCCGCGAACGACGAGGGCACACTGGTGTGCAGCGACGCCGACGACCTCGCTTCACTCGACAGCGCCAAGACGCTCGGCAACGTCGGCACGGGGCTCGGCATCGTCGGGCTCGCGAGCGTGGCCGTCGGCGGCGTGCTGTGGTGGCGATCGCCGTCGGAGCGCCGGGCAGGCGTCACCCGCGTCGAGCTGAACAGCCGGGGCGTCGCAGTGCACGGCCGGTTCTGATCCGGGTTATCATCATCGCAATGCGAGTCATTGGGGTAGTCGTCGCAGCCATGTCGTTGTCGCTCGGTGCGATGGCACCTGCGCTCGCGGAAACGGTCGACAACACGAAGGAAGCCGACGCCCTGTTCCTCCAGGGTCGCGAGGCCCTCGCGGCCGGCGACTTCCCGAAGGCCTGCGAGCTGTTCTTCGGCGCGCAGGAGAAGCAGCGCGAGAACCCCGCGATCTTGATCAACCTAGGCCTCTGCAACGAGAAGCAGGACAAGCTCGCGAGCGCGCTCAAGTGGTATCGCAAGACCCAGCTGCTGACGCAGGGCAAGACCAACGCGACCAACAAGGAATACGAGGACACCGCGCGCGCGCAGGTCAACGCCCTGCAGAGCCAGGTCTCCAAGGTGACGTTCGCGCTCGGCACGGTGCAGCCGAATGCGGAGCTCCTGATCGAAGGCGTGACGATCAACCGGCAGGAGCTGATCGTCGAGGTCGACAAGGGCAAGCACACGGTCGAGGCGCGCCTGCCCGGGATGACCACCTCGCGCGAGGAGCTGATCGTCGAGGACAACGGCAAGCAGCTGACGTTCATGTTCAAGGTGCTCTCGCCGGTGCCGGGAGCGAAGAGCAGCCGCAAGCGCAAGCTGGTCGGCGCGGCGATCGGGGGCGGCGTGATCGCGGTCGCGTCCGTGGTGAGCGGCATCTGGGCGAGCGGCATCAAGAAGGACTTCGACGACGCGGCCGGCAACCCAGATAAGCAGCAGAGCCTCAAGGAGGACCAGATCAAGCCGTCGCTCGTGTTCGTCGGCGGCCTCGCCGTCGGCGTCGGCATCGCCGCCTACTTCTTCTTCACGACCGGCGGCGACGCGACCGAGTCGAACCGCACCGCGTTGACGCCGACCGTCTCGAACGACGGCTTCGGGGTGTCGATGTTCCGCCGGTTCTAGTATCGCGAGAGCGATGGCCGGCCGCGCACGTGGCGGCTGATCCGCATCGCCATCTCGAGCGCCTGCTCGTAGTTGAGGCGTGGATCGACGCGGCTCTTGTAGGCGCGCTCGAGATCGAGGTCCGAGAGCCCGCGCGCGCCACCGGTGCACTCGGTGACGTCCTCGCCGGTGAGCTCGACGTGGACGCCGCCGAGCCGCGACCCGAGCTGGTAGTGAAGCTCGAAGCTCTGCTCGAGCTCGGTGACGATGTTGTCGAACCGGCGCGTCTTGATCCCGCCCGGCGTGGTCTCGGTGTTGCCGTGCATCGGATCGCAGATCCACAGCACCTGTCGCTTGGCTTGCTGGACGGCGTGGACGAGCGGCGGCAGCCTGGAGGCGACCTGGCCTGCGCCCATCCGGTGGATCAACGTGATCTTGCCGGGCTGGCGATCCGGATCGAGCACGTCGAGCAGCCCGATCAGCCACTCGGTGCTCATCCCCGGGCCGACCTTGATGCCGAGCGGGTTGCGGATGCCGCGGAAGAACTCGACGTGGGCGCCCTCGAGCTGCGCGGTGCGCATGCCGATCCACGGGAAGTGCGTCGACAGGTTGTAGTAGCCGGCGCGCCGCGGCACCTGTCGGGTCTGCGCCTGCTCGTACGGCAGCGCGAGCGCTTCGTGCGACGTGAACACGTCGACGCGGCGAAGCACCTCGTTCTCGACGCCGGTGATCGTCGACACGAAGTCGAGCGACTCGCGGATCGAGTCGACGATTCGATCGTACGCCTCGGCGTTCGGTGAGCCCTTCGCGAACGCCATGTCCCAGTACTCGGGGTGGTGGAGGTCGGCGAAGCCACCGTCGGTCAGCGCGCGGATGAAGTTGAGGGTCAACGCGGCGCGCTCGTACGCGCGCAGCATCAGCGTCGGATCGGGCGCGCGATCCTCGGCGGTGAATGCATCGCGATTGATGATGTCGCCGCGATACGCGGGGAGCGTGACGCCGCCTCTCGTCTCGGAATCGGCAGACCGCGGCTTCGCGTACTGGCCCGCGATGCGACCGATCCGGATCACCGGCTTGCGCGTGCCATGCACGAGCACGAGCGACATCTGCAGGAGGATCTTCAGCTTCGCGGCGATCGGCTCGGAGCGACAGTCGTCGAAGCTCTCGGCGCAATCGCCACCCTGCAGCACGAACGCTTCACCGGCGGCCGCACGCGCGAGCTCGTCGCGCAGGTTCTCGACCTCCCACGACGTCACCAGCGGCGGCAGCCGCGCCATCTCGTCGACGACGCGCGCGAGCTTCGCCTGATCCTCGTAGCCGGGCTGCTGCAGCGCGGGCTTGGTCAGCCAGCTCGTCGGGGACCAGTTCTCGGCAGTCATCTCAGTCCGGCTCCTCATCACTACGCTGACGCTTCCCGCTCGCCGGACCGCACTCGAGCGGGCGCTGGCCATCGAACTCGACACGGCGCTTGCCGAGGCGATCGGGATCGATCACCGCGCCCTTCTGCTTCTTGAGCACGTCGACCATCGCGTCGCGGATGATCACGTCGGTCATCTTGACCGAGCCCTCGGGCAGCCGGAGCCGGCCGATCAAGCCATCGCCACCCGACGCGAGGAAGTCGCTGGTCACCAACCGATACGACCTGGCCTCGTCGAGCGGTTTGCCGCCGACAGAGATCGTGAGCTCGAGCGCGCTGTTCTTGCACTTCGCCTTCGCGGTCAGCCCGCCCCACGACAGCCAGGCATTGTCGCGCTGGAGGTTGCCGGTGATCAGCTTGCGGAGATGCGCACCCTTGAGCTCGACGAGCGCGAACCGGTTGTCGAACGGCATCGCCTCGAACAGCGAGCCGTACGTCAGCTCTCCCGCGGGCATGTCGGCGCGAAGACCGCCGCCGTTGGTCACCGCGATCTGCGCCGTGGGCTGCGCCGCGAGCATCAGATCGGTGAACCAGTTCCCCTCGGAGGACTCGAGCTTGTAGGACTTGGTGACCGCCTTCACGAGCGTGACGCCGAGCTTGTCGCTGCGACGCTTCGCCGCCTTCGCGATCGCCTCGTCGGCGATCGTCTGCACCGTGCGATCGACGGTGACCGGGCGGCCCTCGTACGTGGTCGGCTTGCACGCGTCCATCGCCATCGGGTTGCCATCGGCCGGCTTCTCTCCCGGACAGAGCAGCTGCGGCTTGTGCACCTTGACGGCGGAGACGTGGCCGTCCGCGGCGATCCGGAGATCGACGCGACCGAACGCGCGGCCCGACGAGTACGACTCGATCACGGCGATGTCGGAGATCCGGTGCGCGATCGCGGCATGCGTGTGGCCCGCGACGAACACGTCGACCATGCCCTTCGGCAGGTCCTTGATGACGCGGAACAGCTCCTCGTTGGAATCGCACGACGAGATGTCGTTCGGATGCTCGAGGTCGGCGCACTTCGAGCCGATGTGTGCGGTGACGATGATCACCGACGCGCCCTGCGCACGCAGCGCCGCGGCTTCTTCCGTGATCGCCAGCGCCGGCGGTGACATCACCAGCCCGATGAAGTTCGCGGGCATCGTGGTGAACGGCGTCGCCTCGGTGCTCGCGCCGATGATGCCGATCTTGACATTCGCGACCTCGACGAGCGTCGAGGCCGGCATGTTCTGCCACTTGATCCGCGTGTTCGATCCCTGGTCGAGGATGTTCGCGGTCATGATCGGAAACCTGGCTTCCTTCGCGCGCGCCTTGAGTGCGCCACGCGCGTCGTCGTCGGCGGTCGCAGGCGTCGCGGCCGGACCCTCGGGGCCGTAATCGAACTCGTGGTTTCCGACCGCAGCGGCGGTGTACCCGATCGCGTTGTACGCGCGCACGATGTCCGCGCCCTCGGCGAGGTTCGATTCGAGCGTGCCCTGGAACATGTCGCCGGCGTCGACCAGCACCACGCCACCGGCATCGGCTTTGCGTGCCGCGCGCAGGTTTGCGACGTAGCCCCCGAGCAGCGGCAGCCGACCGATCGCGCCGTGCAGATCGTTGGTGCCGACGATCGAGATCGTGACCGCGCCCTCCCGCTTCCTGGGTTCGATCTTCGGTTGGGACTTCGGCGGGCTCGAGCACGCGAGCACGGCGAGGCCGAGCACGGCACACGACAATCTCGCGAGCAGCATGCGGCGGGTATACCGCGGATCAGTCATCATCGCCTGCGGCCGTCCCCGGACTGCCGCTGCCGACGAGCGGCTGGTTGGGCTCGGACGAACGTGCGGCGGCCGCCGCGGGATCGAGATCGATCTCGGTCGAGAACGATCCGTCGCCGGCGATCACCGCGAACGCTTTGCCGCCGCGTTCGAGCGTGCACTCGATCCGCGTCCCCGGTGCGACGCTGCGGATCGCCGATCCACAACGGACCGTTTGCGGCACGCCGAGATCGACCAGCGCATCCTTGAGGTACGCCTCGATCGGCGCCGCGCGCACGAGCAAGCCATCGACGGCCCACGTCGCGTCGCCACTGCCGCCGGTGACCACGATCGGCAACACGGCATCGCCGAGGTCGGCGCGACATCGCAGGGCCTTCGTGCACGACACGTGCGCAGCTCGTCCGAGCTTCGCCGAAAGCTGCGTCGCGATCGTCTGCTCGAGGTGCGATGCCGCTGGTGTCGTCGGTGGTGGCGTCGGCGTGATCTCGCGAGGCGAATCACCACAGCCGAGCACCAGGGTGATCGCGAGCGCGGGAAAGCTTGCCTCGGAGGCCACCCCAGGTTCGTAACATGGCTTCCCACCATCGGAACTTCCATCGTGGCGGCTCGTGAGCGGCTGAATAATTCGAGCTAAGCTCCGTCACTGTCACCGCTTATCAGGAGGACCCATGCGCTTTGTTCATCTTCGCCGCTGGCTGCTCACGGCGGCACTCGCGACCACGACCCTGCTCTCGACGGTCGATGCTCAGCCCTACGGAGACAGGAGAAATGACGAGGACGACGGACCCTCGAACGCGCCCCCGGCCGCGCGCGCCGAGAACCCCGGCAAGCGGCGCGGTCAGCACTGGGCTGCCGGTAGCTGGGAGTGGCAGGGCGGGCGATGGGATTGGACGCCGGGCCACTGGGAGGTTGCGAGGGTCGGCAAGCGATTCGAGCCGACGCACTGGGAGAATCGGAGTGGAAGGTGGGCACGCATCGAGGGTCGCTGGGCAGCGGTCGGCGCACCGCCCGCGCTGAGGTTCGAGAACGCTCCCCCGCGCGGCGGCCAGGTGTTCATCAAGGGTCACTGGGATTGGGACGGCGACGATTGGGACTGGGCCGCCGGTCACTGGGAGGCAGAGCGCGCTGGCAAGAAGTGGCGCGACGATCGCTGGGAGAACCGGGGCGGCGAATGGGTGTTCGTCAATGGTGACTGGGAGAATAGCCCCGCTGCGTTCTCGCAGTATCCGACAAATGCTCCGCCTGCCCCGCGGCCCGAAGCCGTCGCCACGCGTCGCGGCTTCGTCTGGGATCCGGGTCGCTGGGAATGGACGAACGGTGCGTGGGATTGGGCGCCGGGTCACTGGGAATCCGAGCGCCCGGGCAAGACGTGGAACGCCGGCCGCTGGGAGAACCGCGGCGGCCGCTGGGAGTTCGTCGTCGGTACCTGGAATGATTCCGGGGTCGCGGTCTCCGCGTATCCGACCAGTGCGCCGCCGCAGCCGAGGCCGGAAGCGGTCGGGCAGCGTCGCGGGTTTGTCTGGGATCCGGGTCGCTGGGAGTGGACGAACGGCGCGTGGGATTGGGAGCCGGGTCACTGGGAACCCGAGCGTGCGGGCAAGACCTGGAACGCGGGTCACTGGGAGAATCGAAATAGCCGCTGGGAGTGGGCGGCTGGCAGCTGGAACGATGTCCCCGTCTCGCGATATCCGATCAGCGCACCGCCGCAACCCCGACCGGAGGCAGTTCCGACGCGTCGTGGCTTCGTCTGGGATCCGGGTCGCTGGGAGTGGCACGACAACCAATGGGATTGGTCGCCGGGTCACTGGGAACCCGAGCGGCCGAACCAGACCTTCAACGCAGGTCGCTGGGACAATCGTGGCGGCCGTTGGGAGTGGGTGGCCGGCACCTGGAACGCAGTGCCCGTCGCGCTGTATCCGACCAGCGCACCGCCACCGGTGCGCGCCGAGAATCCTGCTCGCCGGTCTGGCTTCGTCTGGGATCCTGGCCACTGGGAATGGACGAACGGTCAGTGGGACTGGACGCCAGGTCACTGGGAGAACGAGCGGGTCGGCTCGAACTGGCGGCCGTCGCGCTGGGAACAACGCAACAGCCGATGGGAGCTGATCGGTGCCGGCTGGGAAGCCGCGCCGCGGTTCCCGACCAGCGCCCCTCCGGAGCCGCGCGAGGAACGTGCGGGTCGTCGTCGTGGCTTTGCCTGGGATCCCGGCCACTGGGAATGGACGAACGGTCGGTGGGGCTGGACGCCCGGTCACTGGGAACCCGAGCGGGTCGGCTCGAACTGGCGGCCGTCGCGCTGGGAACAACGCAACAATCGATGGGAGCTGATCAACGGCGGCTGGGAAGCCGTGCCGCAGTTTCCGACCAGCGCTCCTCCGTCACCGCGCGAAGAACGCATCGGTCGTCGTCGTGGCTTCGCCTGGGATCCCGGCCACTGGGAATGGACGAACGGTCAGTGGGACTGGACGCAGGGTCATTGGGAACCCGAGCGGGTCAACTCGAATTGGCGAGCGGGCCGCTGGGAACAGCGGAACAACCGCTGGGAGTTTGTCGCCGGCGCGTGGGAAGCACCGCCGCAATTTCCGACGAGCGAGCCGCCACCGCTTCGCAACGAGCGGATCGGCACGCGGCGTGGCTTCGTCTGGGATCCGGGTCGTTGGCAGTGGAAAAACGGACGGTGGGATTGGACCCCAGGTCACTACGAACCGGAGAGGTCCGGTCAGCAGTGGCGCGCCGGTCGCTGGGAGAACCGCGGCGGTCGCTGGGAGTTCGTCGCCGGTGGCTGGGATGCGTTGTCGCAGTATCCGACGAGCGCACCGCCGTCGCCGCGGCCCGAGGCCGTCGCCACGCGTCGTGGCTTCGTGTGGGATCCGGGTCGCTGGGAGTGGACGAGCGGGCAGTGGGATTGGACCCCGGGTCACTGGGAAGCCGGGCGTCCGGGCAAGACGTGGAACGCTGGCCGCTGGGATAACCGCGGTGGTAAGTGGGAGTTCGTCGTCGGTACCTGGAACGACTCCGGGGTTGCGGTCTCGCGATATCCGACGAGCGCACCGCCCGCGCCGCGCGCCGAGCGTCCGGCCGCACGCACCGGTTGGGTGTGGCAGCCGGGTATCTGGCAGTGGGTCAGCGGCCAGTGGGACTGGCAGGACGGTCACTGGGAGAGAGAGCGCATCAACCAGAGGTGGCGCGATGGTCGCTGGGAGAATCGCGGTGGCAGGTGGGAGTTCGTCGACGGTGGGTGGGAGAACGCCGCGCCGAAGCCGTCTCAGCCGCGGCCGACGTACGACGGCCGATCGAGATGATCAGCGCGTGAGCTGGATCCGCCGCACCTGATCACCAGCGACGACGGAACAGCGGCAACCGGAGCTCGACGCCGCGATCCCCGCGATACGACGCGGGGATCATCTCCATCTCCGGCAGCTCGAGCTTGAGCGAGCGACCACGAAACGACAGATCGATCCTGGTGTTGATCCGCGCCAGCCCCTCGGTGAACTGCACGTCCGAGGCGAGCCGGAACGAGAGCCTCTGATCGTCACCACCGCCGAACCGCGCGTGCATGCGACGACGGCGGGCGTCGAAGGTGAGGCCGACGAGGTCGCCGCTGAGGACGGACGCGTGATAGCCGACCGTGTTGCCGAGCTCGGTGAGCTGATCCTGGATCTGCTGCGAGAGCGTCAGCCGCTGGCCATCGGGGACCTGAGGCCACAGCCGTTCGTACAGCCCTTTCTCGTCAGCGAGCGCAGGTGTGCCGACCAGCAGCAACGCGAGACCTACTCGGCGCACGTCGCGATGGTCGCGCGATCGGTGCACTTGTTCTGTGAGCGGGACTACCAACCCCGTGCTAAACGGCTGGCATGAAGCGTCCCGCATTCCTGCTGCTCGTGATCGCCCTCGCGGTCGCGTGCAAGAAGAGCGATCCCGCACCGACCATCGAGGTCGCCAAGGCAAATCCCGCAGCGACCCCCAAGCAAACCACGCCGGCGCCAGCGCCGACGCCGACCGAAACCGATCCGTGGCAGGCGAAGGCGGAGGCTCCGGCATCCGAGTCCGAGAAGCTCAAGCGCGTGATGCTGTGGTCCATCACGAAGGACGGCAAGACCAGCTATGCGTTCGGCACCATGCACGTCGGCATC
>Ga0105044_10014023_pt1 | contig 10863 bp, 10 predicted proteins | sample MAT01_FD_78092 | JGI IMG/M metagenome (GOLD analysis project Ga0105044, IMG submission 78092) | Freshwater microbial communities from Lake Fryxell liftoff mats and glacier meltwater in Antarctica - MAT-01 | ecosystem: Environmental > Aquatic > Freshwater > Ice > Liftoff microbial mat | place... | reverse complement strand
TGCCGCGTCAAGCGGCACTGCATGGAGCAATGCTAAGTGTCGTGGGCAGCAGGGCGAAGCGAAAAAGGTTGGGGCTTTGCCCCAAACCCGACCAGGTCCGGAGCGCGCCTTCGCGCGACGGGCCGAGCCCCTGGACCTCATATTTTAGATTCACTGGATTTCCACTGACGGCCGGCCTCTGGAATACCCAGTAGATTCATGTATTTAAGGTCCAGGGGCTTGGCCCCTGGTGGGTCCAGGGCGACGCCCTGGCCTTTCTGTTCACGCGCTGTTTTGGTTAGAATGGCTTCACGATCACCATGACGACGGTGACGACCATCAGGACAGTCGGCACCTCGTTGGCGATGCGGTAGAATTTGTGGCTACGGCGGTTGCGGTCTTCGAGGAATTCGCGGCGCCATTTCGACATGGCGCCGTGGAAGCCGCTCATGAGCAGGACCATTGCGAGTTTGACGTGCCACCAGCCGTCGGCGGCCCAGTCGATGATGCCAGGGGTGAGCACCAGCAGGATGCCGAAGATCCAGGTGGCGATCATGGCGGGGTTGATGATTTGTTTCAGCAGGCGGCGTTCCATGACCTTGAAGCGCTCGCTTTCGGCTGAGCCGGGGGCGAGCATGGTGTGGTAGACGAAGAGCCGCGGCAGGTAGAACATGCCGGCCATCCAGGCGATCAGGCTGATGACGTGCAGGGCCTTGACCCAGGGGTAGACGTGGGCGAGGGCGGCGATGGTCATGGGGTGCGCCTGGCGGCGGCGAGCAGGGCCGGCAGATCGAACATGGAGGGGAAGGGCATGGCGCCGGTGGCGCGCAGGGGGGTTGCGTCGTGATGGGGGGCGTAGGCCAGGCAGTCCATGCCGGCGGCGGCGGCGGCGGTGGCGCCGGGGATTGAGTCTTCGATGACGACGCATTCGGCGGGGGTGACGCCTTGGGCGGCGGCGGCGGCGAGGAACAGGTCGGGGGCGGGTTTGCCGCGGGCGACGTCGCGGTGGGAGTGGACGCGGCCGGCGACGAGGTGGTGGATGCCGAGGCGGCCGAACTTGACGTGCATTTCCTCGTGCGAGGAGTTCGAGGCGACGCGCCAGGGCAGGCCGAGGGCGGTGGTGGCGTGCAGGGCGGCGATGGCGCCGGGGATGGGTTCGACCTCATTGGCCATGGCGTCGATGACTTTTTGCACCAGGGCGTCTTTCCAGCTGGCGGTGAGCGGGTGGCCGAGGCGGCGTTCGATGATGGGCTGCATGTCGGTGAAGGTGAGACCGAGGAAGTGGCGGTCGGATTCGGCTTGGGTCATAGGCCAGCCGAGGAGGGTGAGTTCGGCGGCGACGATGCGGTTGGCGACGGGCTCGCTGTCGACCAGGACGCCGTCGCAGTCGAAGATGACGAGGCGCAGTGGGGTGGTTCGACGGCGCATGAAATCGTGTGGCATCAGGCGTTTGCCGGTTCGGGGCGGCCGGCGCGGGCGTGTGGGCAGTCGCCGAAGGGGGCGGGGCAGGTGCGGCCACCGACGAAGCTGCACAGGCCGGGCGGGCGGGCCAGGGTGGTGCGGGCGAGGGCGGCGAGGGCGGCGATGAAATCGGGGTCGGTGTTTTGTACCGGGGCGCGGAAGTAGCCGGGGACGCCTTCCTTGTGGGCGAGTTCGCGGTATTCGATATCGAGCTCGACCAGGGTTTCGGAGTGGTCGGAGACGAAGGCGATGGGGACGATGAGGATGGCCACCTTGTCGTGGGCGGCGCGGGCGATTTCGTCTTCGGTGGAGGGGCCGATCCATTTCTGCGGGGTGGCGCGGGATTGGTAGCAGACGGTCCAGTCGGCGTCGGGGAGGGCGAGGGTGCGGGCGATTGCGGCGGAGGTTTTCTCGATTTGGTTCTGGTAGGGGTCGCCCTGCTTGATGATGACTTCGGGCAGGCCGTGGGCGGAGAACAGCACGCGGAGCGGGATGGCGGGGTCGAGGGCGGCGCGGGCTTCGGCGTGGGTGTGGCCGACCAGGGCGGCGGTGGCGCGGATGAAGGCGGGGTCGCTGTGGTAGCAGCACAGGCTGTGTACGGGGGCGACTAGTCCGACTTGGGCTGCGGCTTCGCGCCAGGCGGTGAGGGAACTGCCGGTGGTGGTGGTGGAGTAGTGCGGGTAGAGCGGCAGCAGGAGGATCTGGTCGGGGGCGAAGTCGCGGACTTGCTTGGCGGTTTGCAGGCTGAACGGGTGCCAGTAGCGCATGGCGATGAAGGCGCGGGTTTCGAATTCGGGCAATTCGGCTTCCAGGGCGGCGGCTTGGGCCTGGGTGAGTTCGAGCAGGGGGGATTTGCCGCCGAGCAGGGCGTAGATCTCGGTGGCGGGTTTCACCCGGACGCGGGCGATGATGCGGGCGAGCAGGGGGCGGACGAAGAACGGCACACGCAGGATTGCGGGATCGGTGAAGAGGTTGATCAGAAAGGGCTTGATCGCCTCGGGCCGGTCGGGGCCGCCGAGGTTGAACAGGACGATGGCGAGGCGCGGTTTGCGGGGGATGGCATCAAACGGCACGGATCTGCTCCACGAGGGCCCCGACATGGTCAGGCGGGGTTTGCGGCACGATGCCGTGGCCCAGGTTGAAGATGTGGGGGCGGCCGCGCAGGGCGTCCAGGATTTTTCCCGCGGCGGCGTGCATGGCGGGGCCGCCGGCGACCAGGGCCAGGGGGTCGAGATTGCCCTGGAGGGCGATGGTCGGGGGGACCATGGCGGCGGCGGCGGTGGGGTTCATGGCGGTGTCGATGGCGACACCCTGCATGCCGGCGGAGAGGGCGTAGTCGCCGAGCATGCTGCCGGCGAGGCGGGGGAAGCCGATCAGCGGCACGTGGGGGTGGGTTTCGCGCAGGGCGGCGGCGAGGCGGGCGGTGGGGTGGATGACCCAGCGGCGGAATTCGTCGGGGGGGAGCATGCCGGCCCAGGAGTCGAACAGCATCAGCACTTCGGCGCCGGCATCGGCCTGGCCGCGCAGGTAGATGAGATTGGCATCGATGATGAGGTCGATCAGGCGTTGGAACAGGGCGGGGTCGCGGTAGGCCATGAGGCGGGCGGCGGCGAATTCGCGCGAGCCGTGGCCCTCGACCATGTAGCAGGCGACGGTGAAAGGGGCGCCAGAGAAGCCGATCAGGGTGGCGGGGCCGATGCCGGCGGCGACGCGGCGGACGGTTTCCCAGACCGGGGCGACGATGTCGGCGACGCGGTCGAGGCTGAGGGCGTCGAGGTCGGCTTCGGTGCGGATGGGCGGCAGGATGGGGCCTTCGCCTTCGGCATAGCGCAGGGCCTGGCCGAGGCCGAGGCTGACGATCGGCAGGTCGCTGAACAGGATCGCGGCGTCCATGGCAAAGCGGCGGAGTGGCTGGAGGGTGATTTCGGCGGCCAGTTCGGGGGTGAGGCAGAGCTTCAGGAAGTCGCCGGCCTGGGCGCGCATGGCGCGGTATTCCGGCAGATAGCGGCCGGCCTGGCGCATCAGCCATACCGGGGGCGGCCATACCGCTTCGCCCGCCAATACCCGCAGCACCGTCTTGGTCATGCAGCCCATCCTGTTTGATCGGCGCTCCTCTACCAGAAAAGAATCTATAAGACTTGAGATGATGTGGTGGTTGGGTGCGGGAAAGCTGGGGTACCACAGGGGTGTGCGGGTTGGCGGGGTTTGGTCCACAGCGGGAAGGGCATTTACGGTTTTGAGGTTGTGGGAAGATTCAGGGTTGCTCGGCTTGTGGGGTTCGGGTGAGTGGGTTGGTCCACTGCCGGGATCGGGCGGCAATCCATCCCCGGAATTCGTTGGGCGGTGCGACGAAGGGGTTGGGTAGCGGGGTTATCCCCGTTATCCTCGGATGCATGACGAACCGCATGAACCTGCATTTGGTCTCGGATGCCACCGGGGAGACGTTGAACTCGATCGCGCGCGCGACGGTGGTGCAGTTCGAGCATGCGCAGATCATCTATCACCGCTGGAGCCTGATCCGGTCGCGGCTGAAATTGCAGAGCGTGCTGGATGGGATTGAGGCGGAGCCGGGGCCGGTGCTGTCGACGCTGGTCGAGAAGAGCCTGCGCATTGAGCTGGAATCGGCCTGCCAGCGCATGGGGGTGGCGGTGGTGCATGTGCTGGACCCGGTGTTGACGATGCTGGCCGAGCAGTTCGGCGAGAAGGCGTCGTCGCGGCCGGGCGAGCAGTACGTGCTTGATGACGCGTATTTCAAGCGCATCGATGCCATCCACTACGTGTTGGCGCATGACGATGGGCAGGCGCATGCCGGCATCGGGGAAGCCGATGTGGTGCTGGTGGGGGTGTCGCGCAGTTCGAAGACGCCGACCTCGTTCTATATGGCGAACCGTGGGATCAAATGCGCCAACGTGCCGCTGGTGCCGGGCATCCCGGAGCCGCCGGAGTTGAACACTGCGCATTGCCCGGTGATCGGGCTGACGCTGGATGCGGTGGCGCTGATTGAAATTCGCCGGCACCGGCTGCGCATGATCGGGGCGGCGGCGACAACTGCGGCATCGCGGCAGAATAGCGGGGACTACGTTGATCCCGAGGCGGTAAAGGCGGAGTTGCTGTGGGCGCGGCGAATGTGCACGCGGCGGGGGTGGCCGGTAATCGATGTGACGCGACGCTCGATTGAGGAAACGGCGGCGACGGTGTTGCAGTTGATGGATGCCTGGCACGAGCATAAGCGCAAGGTAGTTCAGTGAGGAAGACGGGGGGCTTTGCCCCTCCACCCCACTGGGGCATGGCCCCAGGCCCCTTTCATTTGAGGGTCCAGGGGGCTCGGCCCCTTGGCGGGTGCAGGGCGGAGCCCTGGTTTTGCGTTTGATCCTGGCGAGCCAATCGAAGTTTCGAGCCGGATTGCTGGCAGCAGCTGGGATCGCCGTGGAGACGATGCCAGCGCATGTCGATGAGGCGGAGATAAAGGCATCAGCGCGGGCGGAGGGGGCTTCGGTTGAGGAGACGGCGATGCTGTTGGCGTCGTTGAAGGCGGAGCGGATTTCGCGGCGGTTTCCGGAAGCCTTGGTGATCGGGGGGGATCAGATCCTGGTTTGCGAGGGGCAGTGGTTCGACAAGCCGGCCGATTTGGAAGAGGCGCGGGCGCATTTGCTGGCGTTACGGGGACGGGAGCATTGGCTGGTGACGGCCGTGCTGTGCCAGCGTGGGGGGCAGCGGGTCTGGCAGCACGTGGCGATGCCGCGGCTGGTGATGCGGGATTTTTCCGAGGCATTTCTGGACTGGTATTTGGGCGTCGAGGGCGATGTGCTGACGACGACGGTGGGGGCATACCGGGTGGAAGGACCGGGGGTGCAACTGTTTGATCGGATTGAGGGTGAACATGCCGCGATCATGGGGTTGCCGATGTTGCCATTGCTGGGTTTTTTGCGGCAGCATGGGGTGTTGGGGCGCTGAGGTGGTCTGACGGGCGGGTCGCCGTATGGTCGGTTCAAGTGGGACGAAAGGACCATGGCTCCATAGGCACGAAGATAGGGGAGGCTGGGCTCTGCCCAGACCCGCCAGGTCCTGAGCGCGCCTTCGCGCGACGGGCCAAGCCCCTGGACCTTATTCTGAAAAAAACTAAAAATTCCAATAGTTTAATTATCTTGGAATGCCAAGGATTTCTTGGCTGCGCCAGCAGCCCCTAATCAATGCGCTGGTTCGACGACTGATGGCAGCTTTCACAACCACTAAAGGTAATGGGATCAAAGGGTCTCTGACCCTTTGCGGGTTGAGGGCAGAGCCCTCACCTTCCTTATCTTCGTGCCTATTGCCACTTGCCCAGGCTCGCTGACATCGCGTTTCGCTTGCATGCGACGATGGGTGGTGCCACTTGCGGCATGGGTGGATGACGGGGGTTGGCGATGGCGATGAACAAGGTTTTCCCGGACGCTGTAGCGGCGTTGGCGGGGGTGATCCGCGACGGCATGATGATCATGGCGGGTGGGTTTGGGTTGTGCGGCATTCCTACGGCGTTGATCGAGGCGATTAGGGCCTCAGGCGCGAAGGGCCTCACTTTCGTTTCGAACAATGCCGGGGTGGATGATGGCGGGTTGGGGTTGCTGTTGCAGACGCGCCAGGTGCGCAAGATGATCAGCAGCTATGTGGGCGAGAACAAGATTTTCGCAGAGCAGTATTTGGCCGGGGAGTTGGAGATCGAGTTCAACCCGCAGGGCACCTTGGCTGAGCGCATTCGGGCTGGGGGGGCTGGTATACCGGCGTTCTTCACCAAGACCGGGGTGGGGACGGTGATCGCCGAGGGCAAGGAAGTGCGGGAGTTCGACGGGCAGCACTATGTGATGGAACGTGGGTTGCGGGCCGATCTGGCGATTATTCATGCCTGGAAGGCCGACCCGGAGGGCAATCTCGTTTATCGGAAAACGGCACGGAATTTCAATCCGATGATGGCGACGGCAGCCGATGTGACGGTGGTGGAGGTGGAGGAGCTGGTTGCGCTGGGCAGTTTTGATCCTGATCACATCGTGACACCGGGGATTTTCGTGAACCGGATTGTGCGGCTGGACCATGTGGTGAAGCGCATCGAGCAACGCACCGTGCGCAAGCGCGTGGCGGCATAAGGAGCGCGGGAACATGCCCTGGACCCGGGACGAGATGGCTGCACGGGCGGCCTGTGAGTTGAAGGACGGCTTTTACGTCAATCTCGGCATCGGCATTCCGACGCTGGTGGCTAATCATATTCCCGATGGCATCTCGGTGCAGCTGCACAGCGAGAACGGCATGCTCGGCAGCGGGCCTTTCCCGTTTGAGGGGGAGGAGGATGCCGATGTGATCAACGCCGGCAAGCAGACGGTGACGGAGTTGCCGACGACCAGCTATGTCGACAGTGCCGCGAGCTTTGCGATGGTGCGTGGCGGGCACATCGATCTATCGTTTCTGGGTGCGTTGCAGGTGGCGGAGAATGGCGACCTGGCGAACTGGATGATCCCCGGCAAGATGGTGAAGGGGATGGGCGGGGCGATGGACCTGGTGGCAGGGGTGCGCCGGGTGGTGGTGCTGATGGAACATACCGCCGGCGGCAAGCCGAAGCTTTTGCAACGCTGCACGCTGCCGCTGACCGGGGCGGGGGTGGTGGATATGGTGGTGACCGACCTGGCGGTGTTCAGCGTGGACCGGCGCGGCGGCGGCATGGTGTTGCTGGAACTGGCGCCGGGGGTGACGCTGGCGGCGCTACGCGACATGACCGAGGCGGATTTCACGGTGGCAGCAGGGCTGGCCGCCGCCTAACTCCGGCCGGCCGCAGGAAAGCGCGTGTTGCGGCTTGTGGGCACTTGATCGGTTCCGGCAGGGGGGATATATGCGCGCCTCCGGTGTCGGGGCCATAGCTCAGCTGGGAGAGCGCCTGAATGGCATTCAGGAGGTCAGCGGTTCGATCCCGCTTGGCTCCACCACCCGGCGGGCTTCATGCCCTGGGGGTTGCACGGCGTTGACCGGAGCGGCCCGTTTGTTTTTTCTGGAACTGGTTGAACGGTGTGCGCGTGGGCCGTTGATGCGGGCGGTGATTGCGCTTGCGCTGGTGGCGCGTGGGCTTGCGGCGGGTTACCGACAGCGGCGACATGCGCGCCTTGTCGGCGGTGGTGGCGCGGGTGGGGAAGGTGGGATGGGCGGCCTATGCTTTGCGGGCGCCGCCGTGGGTGGTGGGCTGAAAGAACCCGATCTTTTGACTCAGCGGGCGCCCGGATACGGTGCCGAAGGAACAATAGCGATGCGACATATCATTCTTGCCACGGTGGCCCTGTTGGGGCTGGCCGGCGCGGTTCATGCGCAAACGCCGAGCGTGGAGGTGAGCCAGGCCTGGGCGCGGGCGACGACAAGCACGGCCAAGGTGGGCGGTGTGTTCCTGACGCTGAAGGCGACCGGTGCGGCCGATCGTGTGGTTTCGGTTAGCTCGCCGCTGGCGGACAAGATCGAGCTGCACGAGACGATCAACGATGCCGGCGTGATGAAGATGCGTGAGGTGGCGCAACTGGTGCTGGCGCCGGGGCAGGAGATGGTGCTGAAGCCGGGCAGCTTCCACATCATGCTGATCGGGCTGAAACAGCCGCTGAACCGGGGGGAGAGCTTTCCCCTGACGATGGTGTTTGAAAAGGCACCTCCGGTGACGGTGACGGTGACTGTGCAGGCCGCAGGGGCTGGGGGGATTGGGCACCGGCACTGAAGGAAGGCGAGGGCTCTGCCCCCGACCCGCTGGGGCCAATGGCCCCAGGCCCCCTCACGCCGAAGGCGAAATGGTTGAGGGTCCAGGGACCTCGGGTCCCTGGCGGGTTTGGGCAGAGCCCAGACCTTCTGCTTTCTAAATTGCGACCCTCACCCCAAGCTCCACGACACGGTCGGTGGGGATGCGGAAGAACTCAGTGGCGGAGATGGCGTTTCGGGCCATGACCAGGAACAGCCACAGGCGCCAGATCGGCATGCGCGGCCGGGCGGCGGCGACCAGGGTTTCGCGGCCGAGGAAGTAGCTGGCTTGGAGTGGGTCGAAGTCGAGGCCTTCGGTGGCGGAGACGGCGGTGAGGTCGCGCGGGAGGTGGGGGCTTTCCATGAAGCCGTAGCGGATGATGACGCGGTGGATGCCTTCGGCCAGTTTGGTCACGCTGGCGCGTTCGGCGGCGGGCACTGTGGGCAGGTCCTCGTTGGCGACTGTGACGAAGAGGACACGCTCGTGCAGCACCTTGTTGTGCTTGAGGTTGTGCAGCAGGGCGCCGGGCACGTAGTCGGGATTGCCGGTCATGAAGATGGCCATGCCGGGCACGCGCACGGTGCGTGATTGCGGCAGCCGGGCGAGGAAGCTGGAGAGCGGCAGGCTGTCTTGTTTCCAGCGGTCGAGCAGGAGGTCGCGGCCACGCTTCCAGCTGGTCATCATGGCGACCAGGGCGAGGCCGAGGACGAGTGGCACCCAGCCGCCTTGTGGGACTTTCAGGATGTTGGCGGCGAAATAGACGAAGTCGAGCACGAAGAAGCCGCCGAATACGGCGATGACGGTGCGGAGGCGCCAGCCATAGGTGCGGCGGAATACCACGGCGGCGAGCACGCTGGTGCACAGGAAGGTACCGGTGACCGCGATGCCATAAGCGGCGGCGAGGTTGTCGCTGGTGCGGAAGGCCAGCACCAGGATGACCACGCCGACCAGGATGGCCCAGTTGACCTGCGGCAGGTAAATCTGGCCCTCCTCGGAGGAGGAGGTGTGACGCACGGTCAGGCGCGGCAGGAAGCCGAGCTGCATGCACTGACGGGCGACGGAGTAGGCACCGGAGATCATTGCTTGGCTGGCGATGACGGTGGCGGCGGTGGACAGGATGACCAGCGGCAGGCGGAACCATTCGGGCGCCAGCAGGTAGAACGGGTTTTCCATCGCTTCGGGGTGGGCGAGGACCAGGGCACCCTGGCCGAAGTAGTTCAGCGCCAAGGCGGGCAGCACGAAGAACAGCCAGGCCCGTTGGATTGGCCGGGCGCCGAAATGGCCCATGTCGGCATACAGCGCCTCGGCCCCGGTGACAGCGAGCACGACCGAGCCTAGCGCGATCAGCGACAGCAGCTTGTAGTGCAGGATCATGCCGATCGCGTAGGTGGGCGACAGGGCGAGCAGCACCGCCGGGTTGCGCACGATGTGGATGATGCCGAGCACCGCCAGGGTGACGAACCAGAGCAACATCACCGGGCCAAAGACCCGGCCCATGATGCCGGTGCCGCGCGACTGCATGAGGAACAGCAGCAGGATCACCGCCAGGGCGATCGGGATAACCAATTTGTGCAGGCGGGGGTCGACGGTTTGCAGGCCCTCGACGGCCGAGAGTACCGAGATCGCGGGGGTGATCACGCCGTCGCCGAAAAACAGGCAGGCGCCGGCGATACCGACCAGGGCGAGGATGCCGCGCAGGCGCGGGTTCTGCACGCCGCGCTGGGCAAGCACCATCAGCGCGAGCACGCCGCCCTCGCCGCGGTTGTCGGCGCGCATGATCAGCAGGACGTATTTGATCGTCACCACAAGGATCAGCGACCAGAAGATCAGCGAGAGGATGCCGAGCACGTCGTTGTTGTCGATGCCGTCGTGCTTGAAGTGTTCGAGCGTGGCCTTGAAGGCGTAGAGGGGCGAGGTGCCGATATCGCCATAGACGACGCCGAGCACGCCCAGCAGCACGCCGATGCGCATGGGCGCGCGGGGTGCGCCGGGCGCGCTGGGCGCGCCGGGATGGGCGGATGCGGTGGTCATCGGTGGCGCGTGCCCCCTGTGGTGCCGCGCGGGAAGGGGCACGGCGCGGGTGGGACGACCGGCTCGCATGATGTCATGCAGCGACCCTCGTGGGACGGGGACACAGTGCCCGTGTCGACTCGATTACGCTGCACTGCGGAATCGTGCAAGGCACCCAGCGGGGGCCGCAAGGTAGCCATGATTGCTAGCCGCGACTGCCAAAGATGGCGGTGCCGATACGCACGTGCGTGGCGCCGTGGGTTATGGCGGTTTCGAAATCGCCCGACATGCCCATGGAAAGCACGGCCAGGCCGTGGCGGGTGGCGCAGGTGGCGAGCCAGGCGAAGTGGGGTGCGGGGTCGCCCTCGGCGGGGGGGATGCACATCAGGCCGGTGAGGGCGGGGCCGAAGCGGGTTTGGCAGGCGGTGATGAAGGCGTCGGCCTCGGCGGTGGGGATGCCGGCTTTCTGCGGTTCATCGCCGACGTTGACCTGGATGAGCAGGTCGGGGGCGCGGCCTTCCCGTTGAATGGCGTCGGCGATGGCGTCGGCCAGGCGGGGGCGGTCGAGCACTTCGATGACGTCGGCGAGGCGGACGGCGTCGCGTGCCTTGTTGGTTTGCAGGCCGCCGATGAGGTGCAGGCGCAGGGTTGGGTGGGTGGCGCGCAGGGGGGGGAATTTT
>Ga0105044_10014022_pt1 | contig 10863 bp, 9 predicted proteins | sample MAT01_FD_78092 | JGI IMG/M metagenome (GOLD analysis project Ga0105044, IMG submission 78092) | Freshwater microbial communities from Lake Fryxell liftoff mats and glacier meltwater in Antarctica - MAT-01 | ecosystem: Environmental > Aquatic > Freshwater > Ice > Liftoff microbial mat | place... | reverse complement strand
TGGCGTGCCGCAAAACCTAACGATTCGCGTTAAACACAGGGGTCAGCGGCCATAGATCGCCATCGACTAAAGTCGACGGCTACGAGTAGCAAACCCGCTCCGCGGGTTAAAACGGGGAATCCTGAGTTACTGATTCCTATGCTTTTAGATCCTTAATTTCGTGCCTATGGGGCGACCGCCGGTCGCCCCATAGGCACAGAATCAGCTTTTGAAGGTCCTTACAGTGATCACGACGTTATTTTGCAGGAAGTCTTTAGCATGCAAATTGGTTGGTTGGTTGGTTCTTGAATCCCACTCCCGCCGCAACAACCCCATCATCAGCGAGTCCGAGGTCTTCCCCTCCACCAGCCAGCGCTCGCGCAACAGGCCCTCGCCCACAAAGCCCAGGCGTTCCACAGCTCGCACCGAGGCACTGTTCTCAGGGTCGATCTCGGCCTCAATGCGATGCAGGTTCAGCGTGGCGAAGCCATAGTCCAGCACAGCCCGCAGCGTCTCCTGAATGTAACCCTGGCCCCAATACGGCTGACCCAGCGCATAACCCACCTCGGCCCGCCAACTCTCTTCCTCGAAATGAAATAAGCTGCATGTGCCGATGATCTGGTCATCTGCACGGCGGGCAATCCCCCAGCGAAAGGCCGTGCGTTGGGCAAATGACACCTGCACGCGCTTCAGCAACGCCACCGCTTCGGTTCGTTCCACCATCGCCGGCGCGTTCCAATACCGCATCACCTCAGGGTCGGAGAAGATCGCAAACAGCGCGTCAATATCGCGCTCCATCAACCCTCGCAACACAAGGCGTTCGGTGAAGAGCGATGGCAAGGTCGCAGTGTTGATCATGATGCGGCGATGATAGCCGGACAAATATTCAGCCTGCCCCATGAGTGCATTCGCCAAAAGGGGCGCGCGCCGAGATAGGGGCGTGGCGGCAGCCGCCCGTATGCTGCGCCCCTACGAAATTCTCTCGCGAAATGTGGACGAGCAGCCCATTGCCCCTTTTAGCGAATGCACCCCAACAAAAAGGGCCAGGACAAATGCCCCAGCCCCTGGCGTGTCTCAGGTTGATTCAGACCCAACTTACAAGTTCGCCTTAAACCAATCCAACGTGGCCTGCCAGGCTTGCACGGCCGCCGCTTCGTTGTAGTTGGCACCGGTGTCGTTGTTAAAGGCGTGGTTCGCGCCCTCATAGGTGTTCTTGCTGAAGGTCTTGCCGGCATCAGCCAACACCTTCTCCATGTCTGGAATGGTGCCGTTCACGCGCGCATCGTTGCCGCCATACTGACCCAGGATCGCGGCCTGAGTGTTGGCCATCTGCTCCAACGGCTGCGGCGCGGGGCCGTAGTAGCTCACGGCCGCACCCACTTTGGTGTTCGCCGCAGCCAGGCGCAGGGTATATGCGCCACCAAAGCAGAAGCCGACCACGCCGACTTTGCCCTGCTTCACCCCTTCCTGGGCCAACAGGTAATCCACACCCGCACCCAGGTCCTTCACCAGATCCTCGGGCTTGGCCTGGCTCAGAATGCCGGCAATCTGGTCGAATGCGGTACTGGCCGAGCCACCAGCGCGCGACACCAGATCCACCGCCAGCGCGACGTAGCCAGCCTTGGCCAATCGGCGCGTCACATCCTTGATATGCGCGGTCAGGCCGCGATTCTCGTGGATGACGATGACGCCGGGATAGGTGCCTGCTGCGGCCGGTTTGGCCAGATATCCCATGAGCTCCACATCGCCGGGGAAAGTCACATCGCTACCCTGCACGGCCGCATCATCGTCCGGCACGCTCAGTGGGCCTTTGGCCTGTCCAGGCATGGCTGGTGGTGGCGGTGTAGTGGCAGCTGTTGCGCCAGCCGCCGGCGTTGCGGCCGTCGTCGCTGCGGCAGTCGCCTCGGATGTGGCAGCAGATGTAGCTTCAGATGTCGCACCCGCCGTCGCAGCCTCGGTGGCTGCCGCAGCGACGACGGCCGGAGCCGTGGTCGAAGCGGGTGGCGGTGCATTGACGGGCACACCACACGCCGTCAAAATAGTGGCCGCGGCGGCACTGCCACCGCAAATCACGATCAGCCGCTTGAGCATGCCGCGGCGTGAGAGCAATCCATCCTGATAGTCTTCAATCGTTTCCTCGCCCAAATACCATTGCATCTGGTTGAGCGCATCCTCGGGCACAGGTTGTCGATTCTTACTGGCCATTTCATTTCTCCTTTCTGATTTTGCTTGACTGTTAAGGTCTTGCTACAGTCGTATAAGATAGAAAACCGAAGTGCTGGGGCGCGCTCAAGTTAGGGAGGACGGGTGAGAGATGGCTGAGACAACGACGATGGAAAACTAAGTGACTGCAATTCAATGTCCAGAGATATCAATCCAAACTAAAACGGCTCAACAAATGACCCGCCGGCGCAAAATTGTTCCATCTGTCACAACTGGTCAGTTGACCATGTCAGCAGTGTTATATTGATTTATATTCATTACCCAAGATACACGTTTGAGCGGATTTGAATCGATGTCAACACAGATTCAACCCGTTAAACCCGCTTAATCAGAAATCAATTCGCTAACCTAGCGCACAGTTCCTGACAACCACTTGATCAACATGATTCACAGTAAATTCGGCATTCAGCACATCGGGCTCTCCGGCATTCGGCAAACCTGGAATCCCTCGCCAGCCACCACCATCGAAATGGCGCTTCAGCACGGCGAAGGCCACCTCACCAGCGGCGGCGCTTTCCTCGCCGTCACCTCACCCTTCACCGGCCGCTCGCCGCAAGACAAATGGGTGGTCAAAGAGCCTTCGAGCGAGGACAAGGTTTGGTGGGGCAAGGTCAATCAGCCCATGTCGCTGGATCACTATGCCCGCCTCGAACAGGACATCAAGGCCTATCTCAACACCAAAGAGCTGTATGTGCGCGATCTATATGCCTGCGCCGACCAGCGGCACCGGCTCAATGTCCGCCTCATCAGCGAAAACGCCTGGCACACCCTATTCGCCTACAACCAGTTCATCCGGCCCTATCAGGCTGATTTAGCCGATTTTGAGCCCGGCTTCACCATCCTGCACGCACCCGAGTTTCACCCGGACCCCAGTCGGCACGGCACCCGCAAAGCCAGCCCCTCGGCCGCCGTGGTGATCAACTTTGCCGCCCGCACCGTTCTAATTTGCGGCACGCGCTACGCCGGTGAAATCAAGAAGAGCATCTTCACGGTGCTCAATTATTTGTTGCCGAACAAGAACGTGCTGCCGATGCACTGCGCCGCCAATGTCGGCCCGATGGGCGACACGGCCCTGTTTTTTGGGCTCAGCGGCACCGGCAAAACCACCCTCAGCGCCGACCACAAGCGCGGCCTCATCGGCGACGACGAGCATGGCTGGAGCGATGCCGGCATCTTCAACTTCGAGGGCGGCTGCTATGCCAAGGTCATCCGGCTCTCGCCCGAGGCCGAGCCCGAGATCTACGCCACACTCAGCCAGTTCGGCACGGTGTTGGAAAACGTGGTGCTCGACAACGACACCCACGAGCTCGATCTGGATAGCGAGGAGATCACCGAGAACACACGGGCCGCGTATCCAATTCATTACATTCCCAACTATGTGGCCACCGGCATGGGCGGCCAGCCGCGCAATGTGCTGTTTCTGACGGCCGATGCCTTTGGTGTGTTGCCACCCGTCGCCAAGCTCACCCCGGAGCAGGCGCGCTTCTATTTCTTGTCCGGCTACACGGCCAAACTGGCCGGCACCGAGCGCGGTGTCACCGAGCCACAAGCCACCTTCAGCACTTGTTTCGGCGCACCGTTCATGGTGCACTACCCCACCATCTATGCTGACCTGCTGGAGCAGCGGCTGGCCGAGCACAAGGCCACGGTCTGGCTGGTCAACACCGGCTGGAGTGGCGGCCCCTACGGTGTGGGTCAACGGATGAAGATCAGCCACACCCGTGCCATGGTCACAGCCATTCTCGACGGCCGTCTGCGCGACATCCCCACCGAGGCGCACCCTATCTTTGGCATTCACGTGCCGACCCATGTGCCGGGTGTGCCGGGTGACGTGCTCAACCCGCGCAACACCTGGAAAGACAAGGAGGCCTACGACCAGAAGGCGCGTGAGCTATGGGCTCAGTTTGAGAAGAATTACGACCAACTCGTGAACAACCCCAGCGGCGTGAGCAGCGCCGGCGGGTAAGCACCCGGCGGGTAATCACATTGGACCGTGCGGAGCGCCTGCCTGTGACAGAAGCGCTCCGCACGGTTCGTGTGCGATGACGATGCCATTGCACTCATTACTTACTGCACGCGCTATTGCACACGCTCATAGACCAGCACTTGCCACGCGAATGTATGCCGGTAGAAGCGCCGCTGGAAGCCACTCTCATTTAACAAAGCTTCGACTGCCGCAGCCGGATGCACAAAAAAGCGGTACGGATTTCGTTGGACGCGCATGACGAGGTTGAATAGATCACGGCCAATATGCATCCACCAGCCATCGCGCGGGTACACGATGCCATACCAACGGCGCGCGAGCCCAGCGGAGCGTTGCACCAGCGCCCGCATGTCGGGGTAGCAACAGATCACGCGCTCCAAAGTCACCACATCGGCCGGGGCAACGTCTGGCGCGAGTGCAACGAAATCGCCAAAACGATATTCAGCCCGATCGGCATAGCCGCGCCGTTTGGCCTCTTGTTGCGCCACATTCAGATAAGCAGTAGAGGCATCGACCGCGGTCACGTGGCCCACGCCCGCCTTCACCAGCTCGTGCTGAATGGCACCAATGCCGCCGCCGATATCGAGCAATGACAAACCGGCCCGATCCACCTCTGCTGGTGGCATCTGTATCCGAAGGGCTTCAAGCAGCCAGCGGGTGGTCTTGGCCGGGCCAGACCGCTGATAGCCTTTGAGTTCGGCCTGGGCGAGACGCTGGTCAAAGAGCTGTTCGAGGCCGCTGCAATGATCCTGATGGCAGCAATTCATGGACGCATGATAGTGGACAATCGACGGGCAAGCCTTTCGCTGGCGCACATCTTTGCTTCTTAATTTCGTGACCATAGGCCGGAACATGCCGCCCTCTAAAAATCTGGTATCCAACCAAGCTTTGTTTCGGATTGCCTCATTTTTAGTGAATACACCCGCTTGTTATAAGCTAGACGCTCTATACTTCCAGAGCCTTATGCTAAAGAATCAGCTTTCGGTATCCACATCCCGCTCGCGGCTGCTTATCATGGTGGGAGGCCTTTTCATATTGGCGCTGATCACGACACTCATCGTGGCCACATCACCCACACTGGCCGCGCAATGGTTCGGCTCCACCAGCAACACAAACGCGGTTGTCCAACCCACCGCCTGCCCCGACGCCATCGCCTGCCATGCGATCAAGCGAAACGCCGCCATCGAGACGGCGGCACCTGCGCCATAGCAGTTGGACTTCGGCCGGCGGTATCGTTCCACAGCACATTGGCTTATCCAGCGTAGACTCATTTGCCATTCATGTGGCATATATCTGGCACGAGATCATGTGCGAACATAGCGTCAACACAGCCATTCATGTCTATTCACATCCATCCAGCAATTCAACCCTTCAACCCTTCACACACTTGTATTTGATCCGATTGAACTAATCCACGGAGTGATCAATCTATGCCTACCCAAGTAATGACCGACCAACAACGCATCGCCTTCGAAACCAACGGCTTCCTCACCATCGAAAATGCCCTCTCGCCGGATGAGCTGTCCCGCGTGCGCGCGGCAGCCGACCGCGTGGAGCACACCTGGCGCGCCGATCCGGCGCTGCCCGGCATTCGCGGCAAGTCTCTCGAAGAAGTCATCGCGCCGATGAATTACGACGACACCATCTTGAATCTGTTGTGGCACCCCAATGTGTTCCCCATCGTGCGCGAGATCGTCGGCGACGATGTCACCATGGTGGACAACTCCTACTACATCACCCCGCCCCACACCCCAAAAACCCATGCCGACTGGCATCACGATGTGGGCATGCGCGGCGTCTTCCATCCCTTTTCGGTCATAATGGTCAAGGTGTTCTTTTTGCTGAGCGATGTCAACGCCAACAGCGGCGGCACAGCCATGGTGCCTGGTTCGCATCGCCTGCCACTGGATTTCAAATTCCCCGAGGTGGCCGATCCCAAGCAGATGCCCAACGCCTACCAGATGACGGGCAAGGCCGGCACCGCCTACCTGTTCAACGGCCGCGTCTATCACTGCGCCGTGAACAACGAAAGCGACTTCGCCCGCAAAGTGTTAATCTTCAACTACGGTCACCTGTGGATGAAGGTGTGGCCGCAATATGAGCCGTCGCAGCGCCTCATTGCAGAAGCGCTGGCCAGCAGTGATCCAGTTCGCAAGCAATTGTTGGGGATTGGTCACCCATATGGTCCATATCTCAAATCGCAAGAGTTGTTGGAGAAGGCTTGATCGAGTGAAATAAATCGAAAACGTTCGATTCATTTAACCGTCCATATTTCCAGGAGGATTAGTACCCATGTCGTTCGCAAGTAAACATTCAAATAACCCCATGAACAAAGCCATCAGCCGCCGTCAATTGATCCGGCTGGTCGGCATCGGCTCGGCCGGAATGGCACTGGCGGCCTGCGCGCCAGCGGCTGCGCCGGCCGCACCCGCAGCAACCACCGCCCCTGGCCAGGAGCCTGCTCCCACCACTGCCCCGGCCGCAGCCGCCGGCGGCAACCTGCGTGTGCTGGTGTGCTGCGCCACGCCTTCCGAAGAGCCGTTGCGAGTCAAGTTCAACACCGACTTCCAGACTGCCAACCCCGGCGTTACGGTCACACAGGAAGCGCCGCCTGCCGGCCAGAACTACTTCGAGAAGCTGCAAACCCTGCTGGCAGCCAACACCATGCCGGATGTCTTTGACATGTGGGAGGGCTATGTGCAGCCGTATGCTCAAAATGGCGCGCTGATGGCGTTGGACGACCTGATCAAAGGCGACGCCAAGATCAAGGCCGACGATGTGCTGCCGGTGGTGCAACCGGCCCAGAGCTACGAGGGCAAGTCGTACGCCTTCATCTACGGCTTCATGCCCGGCCCGGTCTCGATCTATTACAACGTGGACCAGTTCAAGGAGGCCGGTGTGGCCGAGCCCACCGATGAGTGGACGTGGACGGACTTCCGCGATGCCGCGCTCAAGCTCACCAAGAGCACCAACGGCAATGTCGAGCGCTGGGGTGCCAACTTTGACAACTGGTTCGTGAACTGGCAGTACTGGATTTGGTCCAACGGCGGCGACATCTTCAACGCCGACAGCACCAAGACCACCATCACCGATCCCAAGGCCGCCGAGGCCGTTCAGTTCTGGTACGACCTGGTCAACAAAGACAAGGTGGCCCCCGGCACCAGCGACGCACAGGGCATCGGCAGCATGACCAAAGCATTTGGCGCGGGTCAGATCTCGATGCGGCTGGGCAACTATTGGGACTTCGGCGATATCAAGGAAGCCAAGGACATCAACTGGAAAGCCGTGCTCTCGCCCAAGTCGCTCACCGGCGATCGGGTGTGGTACATGCACCTGGGCTGTTGGTCCATCAGCTCGCAGTCGCAACTGGCCAGCACCGCCTGGGCCTACTCGCGCGACTTCGTGCTCCAGCGCCCCATCGATAGTGTGACGCCCTACGTCCCACCGCTCAAGTCATTGTTGCCGACGTTCAACAAGCCGGAGTTTGAGCAGTTGGGTTACAAGCCGCTGGTCGATATCGTGCAACAGCCCGGCAAGTTGCGCATCCCCGGTGCCGGTGCCAAGTTCGATAAAATCTCCAGCCTCATCCAGGCCGAGCTCGATCTGGCCTTCATCGGCAAGAAGACCGTGGCCGAAGCGATGGCCGCAGCCGAACCGGCCGTGAACGAAGAACTCGCTCGCGCGTAAGTGGGTTGCTAGTGGCTGGTTGCTGGTGGTCATTACTAGCAACCAGCCACCGACCACCACCTTTATGGCACAAGCACAATCAGCCCTCGCCCCGGTTGGAGTCCGCCGCAATAAACCCTCGGCCATGGCCCGCCGCGAAGCCATTGTCGGCTTCATCTTCATCAGCCCGTGGTTGCTGGGTTTCATCGTGTTTTTGGCCGGCCCCATTCTCGTCTCGCTCTATCTCAGCTTCACCACGTATAAGCCCGGCCTCACGCCTGTGTTCACCGGCCTCGCCAACTACACCCGCATGTTCAGCGACGGCCTGTTCTATCAGTCGCTGCGAGTGACCTCGATCTACACCCTGTTTAGCGTGCCAGTCAGTCTGGTCACGGCGTTGGTGCTGGCCATTCTGCTGAACCAAAGGGTGCCGGGGCAACGGCTCTTTCGCACCATTTTCTACCTGCCCTCGTTGATCTCGGGCGTCGCCGTTGCCATCGTGTTCGCCTGGATCTTCAACGCCCGCTACGGCATCGTCAACTACCTGCTCTCGATCGTGGGCATTGCCGGCCCCAACTGGCTGGGCGATCCCGACTACACCCTGTCGGCGTTCGTGCTGATGAGTCTGTGGGGCGTGGGCGGCACGACCGTGATCTTCATTGCCGCGTTGCAGGGCGTGCCGGCTGCGCTGTATGAGGCGGCCGAGTTGGACGGCGCTAACAACTGGCAGCGCTTCTGGAACGTGACCATTCCATTAATTTCGCCCGTGATTCTGTTCGCGCTGGTCACCGGCGTCATCGCCACCTTTCAGACCTTCGCCACGTCGTATATTTTGACCCGCGGCGGCCCCTCCAACGCCAGCCTGTTCTACTTGCTGTATCTCTACCAAAACGCCTTCAGCTGGTTCGAGATGGGCTATGCCTCGGCCCTGGCCTGGTTCCTGTTTTTGATTATTCTCATTTGCACCGGCATCCTGTTGCGCTCCTCAAGTATGTGGGTGCACTACGAAGGGCTGGGGAGAAAATAAATGGCGACGATTGCATCGAATATCTCCCCCACCCGGCGGATGAAAAATGGCCCCGGCGCGGCCGCTCGCGTGGTTCGCATCGTGATCATCTATGCCTTGCTGATCGGTGTTGGCGCTGCATTTTTGTTGCCGTTTCTGTGGGCGGTCACCTCGTCGTTGCGCTCGGCCGGGGCCGGCCTGCGCTTCCCGCCCGAGTTTCTGCCCAGGGAATTCAACTTCTCCAACTACCCCAAGGTCTTCGAGTTGATTCCGTTTGCGCGTTTCTTCGGCAACAGCATTCTGGTCACCACCATCAGCGTCATCGGCGAGTGCCTGTCGGCTTCGTTCGTGGCGTTTGGCTTTGCGCGGCTGCGCTTCCCTGGCCGCAATGTGCTGTTCGTGGTGCTGCTGACCACGATGATGATCCCCTACCCCGTCACGATGATCCCATCCTTCATTCTGTGGGTGCGCGGTCTGGGGATGGCAAACACGTTCGGCCCGCTCATCATCCCGCCCTTCTTCGGCCCGGCTTTCTCCATCTTCCTGCTGCGCCAGTTCTTCATGACCGTGAGCATGGAGCTGGATGAGGCCGCCAAGGTGGACGGCGCGAGTGAGTTTCGCATCTACTGGCAGATTATTTTGCCGCTGGCCAAACCGGCCCTGGCCACCATCGCCATCTTCTCGTTCATCGCCACCTGGAATGATTTTCTGACGCCGTTGATCTACCTCAGCGACAGCAACCTCTACACGTTGGCGCTCGGCATCAACTTCCTGCGCAACTTCCGCGGCGGCGGCGAGCTAGCCTACCAGATGGCCGCCACGATCATGTTCGTCGCGCCGTCCATCATCATCTACTTCGTGTCGCAGCGCTACGTCATCGAAGGCATCGTGACGACGGGTTTGAAGGGGTGAAGGAAAAGAGACGGAGGACGGCTGGTTGGCCGTCTTCCGTCTGTCGTCGCGGTTTCTGAGCCGCTCCGTCTAACCTATCTTCTTGCCAATCTCATCGATCAGCCGATTGCGCGTCTCTTCCAGCGGAATTCGCTCGATGACCGGCGCAAAGAAGCCCTCGACGATCAGCCGGCGCGCCTCAGACTGCGGAATGCCGCGACTCTCCAGGTAGAACATCAGCTCGGCCTCGATCTGGCCCACGGTTGCGCCGTGGGTGCAGCGCACATCATCGGCCTCAATCTCCAGCCCCGGAATCGAATCGGCCCGCGACAACGGCGACAGTTGCAAATTGCGATTCGCCTGATACGCGTCCGTCTTTTGCGCCTTCGGGAACACCCGAATGTTGCCGCGCCACACGGTACGCCCCTGATCGCGCAAGGCCGCTTTGTAGAGCAGGTCGCTCTTGCAATTTGGGGCCACATGATTTTGCTGCGTGTCGTAGTGCAGTTGCTGTTTGGCATCGGCAAAATACACGCCGCTCATCAGGGCCGTGCTGTTGGGGCCTTCCAGGTCGCTCTCCAACAGGCTCTTGGTGAACTTGCTGCCCACCCCACCGATGACCCAGTGCAACGTGGAGGCCTCGGCCAGTTTGGCCCGCTCGGTCGTGAAGTTGTAGACGTTGCGGCCCAGGTCCTGCAGGTTCACATAGTGCAACTGCGAGCCCTTGCGCAACACCAGCTCCACCACGCCGTCATACATGGCCTGAATCTCGGCCGCCTCGCCATTCAGCGGCGCAGCCGAGGCAAAGTCCTCAATCAGCGTGGCCTGCGCGCCCTCTTCCAGCACCACCAACGTGTGATTAAAGCCCGTGCGCTGCTCGGCCGTCATGTGATGGAACACGCGAAACGGCTGCTCAATGTACACGCCAGCCGGCACATACAGCACCACACCACCACGCACAAAGATCGCGTGCAACGCCGCAAAATAACTATCCGTAATTTTCACGGCTTCGGCCATCAGCAGTTTGCTCAGCAGGTCGCCATGCTCGCGAACAGCGGTGGCAAAGTCGGCAAACACCACGCCCTGCGCAGCCAATGCCTGCGCATCAATCGGT
>Ga0105044_10014020_pt1 | contig 10864 bp, 8 predicted proteins | sample MAT01_FD_78092 | JGI IMG/M metagenome (GOLD analysis project Ga0105044, IMG submission 78092) | Freshwater microbial communities from Lake Fryxell liftoff mats and glacier meltwater in Antarctica - MAT-01 | ecosystem: Environmental > Aquatic > Freshwater > Ice > Liftoff microbial mat | place... | reverse complement strand
GACGGTGTTTCGTTTACTGAAGATCTGCATCCTGAATATATTTTCAGTCAGCGATCTACATTCAGTGACATAGACAACGACGGAAACCTTGATGCTTTTGTGTGTCATGACGTGGATTTGAGCCACCCGTACCGCAATGTGGATGGAATACTTGAACTTGATTTTTCATTGATCAGTACACTAGATGCGGGCGGTAACTATGCCGCTATTTGGTGCGACTATGACAACGACTGGGATCAGGACTTGTACATGACAAAGTGCCGAGGCGGTGCGCCAGTGGGCGATCCACAGCGTGTTAATCTGCTTTACCGTAATGATGGCGATGGGGTGTTTACAAGTGTTGGACCATTAGCCAATATGAATGATGGCGAACAGAGTTGGGCCACCGTATTCGAAGATTTCGATAACGATGGTGACTTTGACTCATTCTCCGTGAATCATACCGCAGTGCTACCAATCGATGGTCAGATTGCGGGTAACCGTTTCATGCGGAACAATGGTGACGGTACGTTTACCAATATCATCAATTCTACAGGAATCAACCCTTCTTTTCTCGGAGCGTGGAACTGCGACGCAGGCGACTTCGACAACAATGGCTTCGTAGACATATTCTCAGAAATGAGCAATGAGTTTTATTGGAACAATGGGGACGGAACATTCACAGGCGGCCAAGGCAGTTTTACCTCAGGCGGAATTGGTGACTTGAACAATGATGGATTCCTTGATGTGATTTCGGGCAACAACCTGTGGATCAACAACGCCAATGACAACAACTATGTGAAGTTCAATTTGTCAGGCATCATTTCCAATAAAGCGGCGATTGGTGCCCGCGTAGAAATCTACGGTGATTTTGGTATTCAGATCCGTGAAGTAAGAGCGGGAGAGAGTTTTGACCCAGCATCTTCACTGATCGTTCACTTTGGTCTCGGAAATTCAACTGAAATTACTCAGGCAATTATCAAGTGGCCTTCTGGAATGATCACGACTATTGAGAATCCAGAAATCAATGCCCTTCACTACACACCTGAAGCGGGATGTCTTCTCGATCCAATTACCGTTCAAGTATCCGGAGCCACTACAATGTGTCCTGGTGAAATGGTAACGCTTAGTGCCCCAACCGGTGATTCATACACTTGGAGCAATGGCGCCACTACTCAGAGTATCATAACCAACGTCCCAGGCAACTACTCAGTTGTTCTTTGGGACGCAGAAGGTTGTGCAGCCCTTTCAAATAACGTGACACTCACGCTAATTATTCCAGCAACACCTACTGTAGCAGTGACAGGTGATGTGCGCTTCTGCGATGGTGGAAGTGTTGTTCTTTCTGCATCAGAAGGAGCAGGATATGTGTGGAGCAATGGACTGACTTCCCAGTCGATCTCTGTGTCTGAATCTGGAGACTACTTCGTTGAAGTTGCTGGTCTTTGTTCAGGCATCAATGTATCCAGCGAGCCCGTTGCAATTACCGTTCTAGGTGCCCCAGCTCCTGTAGTAACCAATGTGACAATCGGTGAGCCAGGTACTGCTGAGTTGACTGCAACCGGTGCAAACCTTGTTTGGTTTGCGACTGAAACCTCCACGGAATCACTTGGCACAGGTTCTACCATCACCACTCCATTTTTTGATGATGCAGTAAGCCTTTGGGTTGAATCTACTACTATTCACCCCGGTGCTATCGAGAATGGCGGACGTTCTGATTACTCTGGTGGTGGTGGAATTCCATCCACAGGTGGTCGTCTTTTCTTTAACGCCACTGAGACTTTTACACTTCAGCAAGTCACTGTGTTTGTTCCAGAAAACAGCACTGCCGGCAACCGCACCATTCAACTGTTTGATCAGGGTGGCGTTTTGCTGAATTCAGTCGTAGTAAATCTTCCTTTGGGAGAAAGTGTAGTGGATGTAAATTTTGAAGTTGCTCCAGGTACAGGCCTTCAGCTCGGTTGCGCAGAAAACAATCTTTTCCGGAACAATGCCGGTGTTTCTTATCCTTACGCCATTGGCACTGTGGGTTCTATCTATGACTCTTCATTCGGAACGAGCTACTACTACTATTTCTACGATTGGAAAATTCAAAAGGAAACAAGTTCATGTGTGAGCGAGCGTGTGGAAGCCACCGCAAGCGTGGTTGGCATCAACGAACTCGCCGATCAAATGGGCTTGTCAGTTTATCCTAATCCAGCCGAAAACGAATTGTTTATCACCCTTGCTTCACGTTACGATGGAGCGCAGATTCAAGTTACTGATGCAGCAGGTCGTCGGGTGAAAATGATGAGTGTAAACTCAAATGCTTCTGGACGTATTTCAATTGATGTATCTGACCTCGCGTCAGGTGTCTATCAGTTGATCGTTCGTTCGAATTCTGATGCCGCATCCATCCAATTCCTCAAGCGCTAAGCTTAAAATCGATTTTCTATAGAAAATGAGGCTGTCCAATTGGGCAGCCTCCTTTTTTTTATCCAAATTAATCCTGTTCGTCGGTTTCGCGGTAGAGCTCAATCACATATTGATACGACGAATCCATAGCTAGCGCTTGAGACCAGTTTAGCTCAGCTTCGGTGTATTTGCCCAAACTAAACTGAGCCATACCCAGCAAGCAATACTGATCAGGCATATCGGAGTAGCGTGATGTTAAGTTGCGCAAATGAAACTCCGCTTGCTCATATCCTTCAAGATCGAGATAATTCATCGCAAGCACATATTCGGTGTTGCGATCTCGGAGAATTTCAAACGCCTTTTTGTTGTGAGGCAAGGCCTTTTCAAGATCAGTGAAAGACTCATCGTATTCTCCGATATAGATAAGGCCAAGAGAATTGTGTACTGTCGCGTCATCGGGATTTTTGTCCAATGCTTGATTGAGTTTATCAATAGCGCCTGCATAATCGGCCTCGTAGAGGTTGACGTCCGCCATATTGATCAGATAGTCATATGTGCCTTCTTCATAGCACGTCGCGGCCTCTCTGGAATAGAAAAGCGCAGAATCGGTCCCTTCCATACTTACAAATACCACTGAAATATTTCTCAGCACGTTGCCCAATGTAGCCTTTGAAATATGTGGCGTATTGCGCGCTTCTGTCATGAGTTGCAGCGCTCTGATAGGATCACCCTGATTGTAATAATCAAGTCCTTTCTTGTTGAGCTCGATGGCTTTTTTTTCATTCTGAAAGGGTTCGCATGCCGTGAGGGAGAGAACTGCCAAGGGAATCAGTATGGAATGTGTTTTAAACATAAATAGGATTTGAGAGCTCATTACGCTGAAATAAGTGAGGAGAGAAGATGGTCGTATTTCGGAGTCAAGGTGTTCCAGTCGTATCGGTCTGCTTCGAAATGCTCTTGTTGTGCAGAGGCAGATCGGATGGCTTGTTCAAGTTGAAGGGCAAAATCACTTTCTTCTGTATAGAAGTGAGCCTCGCTATGTGAATGCTCCGGATAAGCCAACCGGCGCGGCAGTATGGGGGTAAGTCCACAGGTCAATCCTTCTACCACGCTATACCCAAAGAAATCCTGTCGGGCTGTGACTGGCATGATGTGGCTTCGCCACAGCCATTTCCAATACGTAGCGCGGTCTTCGCAATAACCCCAATGAAGAACGTGATGGGCCAATCGCTCTTTCGCTTGTTTGAAGATGGACGGCGAGGCGGGGAATGATTCGCCCAAAACAACCAATCGAAAGTTGAGACCCAAATCCGACAATTGATACAGTGTATTGAAAAAGAGGTCAGGGTTTTTGTCGTATTCCCATCGGTGATTCCAGACGATGATTGGAGCCCCGATATCCCTGCTGGTTTTAGACTGCTGAACAGATGAAAGGTCAATTCCCGGGTAGAGCACCTCAGATTTGGACTGGATGAGGTCAGCCATTTCCGGCTGAGTGTGATCGGGAAAATCATTAAGAAAGGAGCGCACCCCCTCCACGAAGGATACAAGGTGATAGCGCGAGTTGAATATTACCTTGTCTGCAGCGAGAGCGGAGGTATAATTGATCCATCCGTAGTGCCTGTCGCGCCGTAATCTCACATCCGGATCAGTGGACGACCATGGGTAAACCAATTGGTTTTCATGGAAATATACCGCGCATGGCAGCGCACGCTTCGATTCGTGCAGTAGCCCTTTGAACACGGCCAGATCGAGCATATCTGTGACCAGAAGGGCTTCAGAGGGTGAAGAAGACTGATTGATTTGGGAGGCCAAGGTGACTGCCGCGCCGTGCATCCGCCATTTCCAATGCACTCCTGGTAAGGTCACCAGATGGATTTCGTGCCTTGAATGACTGGAAATTTCTTCAGCCCATCTTTTATGTGATCCGGTAAAAAAGGGTTCGATCAGGACAATTCGCGACATAGATGTGGTTAGGAATGCACCACGAATGTAGATCGGAAGGCTCTTTGCGCAATTTATTGTCCTAGGCTATTCCGGGGAGATACTTATGTTTATGGGCTATGATTTTCAATAATGTAACCATTTGAGAAAGGTCAGGGTATAAAGGCGAGGAAACAAAATTTGCCTACGTCATGAAAAAGGTTTTATCCGCCCTATTATTTTGTCTGCTGGCTTTTATCTGCACTGCCCAGACAGATGTTCCAAGTTGCTTATTCTACGGTTATGTAGAAGAAGGTCAGTTCGTTGACGAATCCGTATCGAAACGAAAAAAGGAGAAAGAGCCTCAGAAACTGAGCGAAGTCAAAATATTTATCTACGTGGGTGATCAATTGCAAAGTGAGCAGTTGGCCCGCGAAACCGGATTCTATGCGCTGCTCCTCGGTGCTGGTCAGAAGTACCGGGTTGTATTTGAGAAAGATGGATATTTCTGTAAATGCTTTGAGTTGGATTGCAGAGAGGTCAATTTTCCGTCGAATGATGCGGCTTTGAAATGTCTCGCAGATGTGTCGCTGTTCAAAAAGGTGGAAGATGATAACCTGCTCAATTTGTGCAAATATCCCTTTGCCCGTTGCGCCTACAATACTTCGGATCGCGAAATGGTATGGGACATGGAGTACACCGAACGAACCAAACAAAAGTTTTATCAACTCGCGCAGCCTTATTATCTCGCAGAGAAAAAATAGCTTCTGAAACCCTTCGGGGATAACTATAAACTAAATGGTTGAATGGACTGTTCCGAAACGAGCAGTCTATTCTTATTTAGGCCTATTCCTTATCCGTTTAATTTTCGTGTTCGCGCGACTTCAGTTTTGGATTTGGAGACACTTTGAGCTCTTCCTCAATGGCGCGGATTTCCACCTCGCTGGGTTTGATCGAAATGAAACGTTTGAGATCTGGCTGACCGGCATTGACCCATGCGGTATACCAAAAGCTACCGATTGAGCGAACAGCAGTGCGCATTCTGCGTTCCACTTGTCCGTCAAGCATCTGGCTGTATGTTTCTGAATAGTCTCTAGAATACACCTGCATTTCCACTTGACCTCGACTTTCAAAAGAATATTTCTGATCGCTCGGAAAAGAAGCATTCAGGTCACCCTCAAAACCGAGAACAGAATCCACCGCAGCAAAACTTTCCTTCACCCGATCCCAGATGAAGCGCTGAGGCGCTTCAATATAGGAAGCTTTGCCCACAAAGAAGTCGTAATTCGGTTCAAATAACTCCGGCAGACGGCTTTCCCAAAAGCCATGAATACCTCGCTGATTGGACTTCTGACCGTTGTAATTGCTTGTCGTGTGAAGAGGCACGTGAGCATCGCCGATGTAATGGCCAATTTCGGCCGAAAGACGCAAGATACGTGTCACATCTTCTATGCGGAAAGCCTCTGTTAAGCGCGTGAGCATGAGATTGACATGCCACGGTACTATTCCGTTTTCACGCAATGAGTCTTCTCCAAATTTCGCTACCGCATCGGTCCACCGTTCTGGAAGGTGATCGAGTGGATTGCAGTCCACACTCTTGCAGTAATGGTCAAGATCGATGTAATGGCACTCCGCCTCCCCTTTTATTCCATAGCGTCGTTTGTCTGGATCTACTGAATGCTGCACGAGAAACTCGGTGTTCGCTTTGTAAAAACCGAACATCTCTTCGGGAAGAGTATAAATGGCGAGTTCGTTGATTCTCTTATGACCATAAAATCCCCAAGCCGGACAGGCTGGTGCAGTAGCATCGCGAAATGCCCCGGTGATAATCAATAGCACACCCAAAAGGATGACACCGGATGAGGCAATTGCGAATCGAATCGATTTGTTATTCCATCCCATTGTCTGTCTGTGTATGTGTCACTACCGTTTCAACTGGGGTGTAGTCGAGTTTGACCAGTGATCCATTGCGCAGAATTGGAATGCAAGGCACAGTATTCAAAGTGAGGCAGTACTTTACGTCACGTTGAATATTCAATTTGATTAGTCGGCGTCGGTGTGAACTTGCCCGCAGAAAACTCCATAGGTGTTCACGAGCTGACCGGTAAATGAACTTGCCGCAACGGTACTGTCTTCATTCGCTCGAAAACGGCGGTCTTCAAGCAAGCAATCTGCAATGGCTCCGGCGCAAATCGTATCTTCTAGATTGAATTTATCCTTCCATCCAGAGGCGAGAATGAGCGTGTTTTTATGTTGCTCACAGAGCCATTGACACAAAAAATCAAGATTGTTGAGACAGCCAATAACAACCGTTTCACGGTCGCTCGCGATCTCAATCGCTTTGGTACCGTTGGTGGTGGTAAGTACCACTGTTTTTCCCTGCATCGCAGGATCCATGTAGGCGTAAGGGGAATTGCCAAAATCAAATCCTTCCACCACTTCGCCTTCGCGTTCCGCTCCAGCGAGATAACCTTGAGCTTTGTAGGCACGGGCCTCTTCCACCGAACTTACCGGAATGATCTCTTTTACACCGCAATGCAACGCAGTGGTAATGGCGCTGGTGGCTCGCAGGACATCCACGACCACGACAATGTCAAAATGTTGCTTGTACAGTTGGTATTGGCCTGGAGTGAAGCAGACTTCAACTAATTTACGTTCGGCGACTGATAGCAATTGGTGTAGGTTGTGTGGTACGAATATAACGGTCAGAACCTTATCCTTTCTTGTAAAAAGGAATTGGAACCACCTCAGCCTTTAGGCCTTTGCCCCGAACCTGAATGAAGACCTCGCTTCCCGCTGAAGCAAGAGCTGTCGGCACATAACCCATTCCGATGGCTTTGGAAAGGCTTGGACTCTGAGTGCCACTTGTAACCACTCCTACAATGACTCCGTTCGCGTCAGCAATTTCGTAGCCGTGACGCGGAATGCCTTTATCGATCATTTCTAGCCCTACAAGTTTGCGGCTCACCCCTTGTTCTTTCTGTGCTTTGAGATTAGCTGAGTTGGTGAATTCCTTGGTGAATTTGGTGATCCAACCCAATCCCGCTTCTAGCGGCGAAGTAGTGTCGTCAATATCATTACCATAAAGACAAAAACCCATCTCAAGGCGCAAGGTATCGCGCGCTCCAAGTCCGATCGGTTTGATGCCGAGCTCTGCGCCAGCGGCAAATATTTTATCCCAGATATCTTGAGCTATTTCGTTGGGGAAATACACTTCAAATCCACCAGCTCCGGTATAACCAGTCGAAGAAATCAGAACATTGTCGTGACCCGCAAATCGGCCGACCTGAAAGGTGTAATATTCCATTGAACCGAGGTTCATATCGGTAAGCTTTTGCAGCACTTGTGCCGCCTTTGGACCTTGCACCGCGAGGAGTGACGTGTAGTCCGACTCATTGGTCATTTCACATCCAAACTCTGAGTTGAACTTGGAAATCCAATTCCAATCTTTATCGATGTTCGAAGCGTTGACGACCAAAAAATATTCCTGATCAGACACTTTGTACACGAGCAAATCATCTACAATTCCGCCAGTTTCATTGGGTAGACAAGAGTACTGCACCTTGCCGATAACGAGTTTTGAAGCATCATTGCTGGTTACGCTGTTCACCAGGTCTAGCGCACGCTCTCCCCGAACTCTAAATTCACCCATGTGACTCACATCAAAGACACCTACGTTGTTGCGCACACAATGGTGCTCATCAAGCAGTCCCGAGTATTGAACAGGCATGAGGTATCCAGCAAAGGGAACCATCTTACCGCCAAGAACGATATGAGTGTCGTTGAGGGCAATTGATTTCAGGTCGGTTGTTGTTTCCATGTGCGCGAAAATACGATGGGTTAGGGGGAAACAGCACCCGGAACAATTGGAGCAGTGCCTTTCTCAAAAAAATCAAGTCGGTCTTAGCGCTTAATCTTTCACTCCGGTGAGAACGCCTTGAATGAGCTTCACGTATGTGACGACCCATGCTTGCTTGCTGTATTCGTTCTCCACTGTGGCGCGACCGGCCATACCAAGATTTTTGCGCAAGTTGCGGTCGGCGATCAAGACGCGGAGATGACAGATCATTTCCTCTGGAGTTTTTGCAAGCATTCCATTTTTGCCGTGGCGAATGATTTGGGTATTCACACCCACCGCCGACATTACCGTAGGAATTCCGAGGGCCATATATTGAAGTCCCTTCAAGCCACATTTGCCCGCAGACCAAGGATCATCGGGCAATGGCATGATGCCAATATCAATTTCCATTAAATCGTCTACTTCGGTGTCGGCACGCCAAGCTTGCCCGCGAATTCCCAATTTTTTATTGTGAAAATGTGCATCGCCGATGACTTTGAAAGTTATTGCTGCGCCAAATTCAGCCTTCAATTCCTCTAGAAAGGGCTCGATTACTTTGAAATGCGCAATGGTGGTCAGACTGCCCGACCAACCAATGCATATAGGTACTGTTTCGGGTTGCTCCTTGATTCGGTCGTATTGGTCCAAATCAATGGTAGTGGGCACAATACATACCTGCGAATTATACTGCAGCGCAAACTGTTTGAGGTACTCATTGCCTGCAAAAACCATATCAGCAAAGGCCACTAAATGAGCGGTCTTCCCAGGGTTTTTCAAACGCCGGAAGGCCTTGTTGTGGGCTGAAATATTAGGAAGCCAAATGGAGTCATCGAAATCGAAAATGAGTTTGACCCCACGTTTTTTCCAGAGCCGTTCGAATAGAGTAGAGCGAGTAAGCAGCGCTTCCCGAAAAACAAAAACTAGGTCAACGGCTTCGCGTCTCCGAAGATCTCTCAGCCGTTTGCGATAGTGACTGGCGAGTATCATCGCCTTTTGAAAATAATGTCCTGGCTGATAAAACACGCGATCCTGTTTCTCGTCCAGCAGAAAACTGATTTCACATTCGAACCCTGCGGCTTCGAGCGCGCTCAGATATTGTTCAAAACGAAAGCGTTGACCCGGCGAACGGTTCGGACGGTGATCGGCCAGAAACAGAATTCGATATGTCTTTTTGTTTATTCCTCCAGCCATACCCCAGGAAGATTCCGGGTGATTTCTATTTGACTAAAAACCTCGCTTTTGCGAGCGCCATACTGATGCACCCATGCAGCCATTTCAGCTAGTCCGTCAGATATCGAAACTTCCGATTGAATGCCGAATATGCGCTTTGCCTTCTGATGATCAGACCAGGCATGTACCACTTCGTTTCGCGAGGGAAGGTGACGCAATCCCACTCGTTTTTCCATAGCGGTCATTACTGATTCAGCCAGTTCGTTGAGGTCGTAGTAGGTGTCACTACCCACGTTAAACACTTCGTTGTATGCAGCTTTCACGGTTACACTTCGGGCAATCAAAGGAGCCACTTCACTGATGTGACTGAATGCGCGGGTTTGAGTTCCATCACCAAAAAGGGTAAGGTCTTTTCCTTGTAGCACCTGATTCATGAAGATGCCGATCACATTGCGATAGCGATCGCCAATATTTTGGTATATGCCGTACACATTGTGCGGACGGAACACTATCGAATTTAGACCAAACATTTCGTGGGCCGCTCGTAGATCAAGTTCAACCGAATATTTCGCAATCCCATAAGGATCTTCCGGCGCAGGAGTCGTCGTTTCTACCATGGGCAACTGACCACGGCCGTAAACCGCGATGGAAGAAGCAAACACAAAGCACTTCACCTCATGTCGGATGCTTGCATTGATAAGATGCATGCTGCCAATCACGTTGTTTGTGTAATTGAATTTGCGAATGAAATGACTCAGTCCTTCAGCGGCGTATGCTGCGAGGTGGTATACATAGTCGAACGTATGACGATCAAACAAATCGTCTATAAAAGCATCATTGCAAATCGAGCCATGAATGAACGCAGCACCTACTGGTACGTTTTCGATGAATCCGCCACTGAGATCATCTATTACGACCACGTCGTGGCCCATTTCAATTAAATGGCGCGCAACATGGCAACCGATAAAACCAGCGCCACCGGTAACGAGCGATTTGGGTGTATCAGATAGGCTCATGGGAGGAATTAATGAGCGAGCTTTTCAGTGAGGTATTCAATTACTTTAGTCATAAGATGCACACGGTCTTTGCCCCGTACATTGTGCCCATGACCGGGGTACGCAAAGAAATCTACGGGAATATTCTGATCAACGCACGCTTTGAGAAATTTCATGTTGTGCTGCATCACCACCACATCATCATCGGTGCCATGGATCAGGAGCAGATCGCCCTGTAAGTTTTTTACATAGCCCGTGAGATCCGCTTTTGAATAGCCTTCTGGATTTTCAGCAGGTGTATCCATATAGCGCTCGGTGTACATTACTTCATATAAATTCCAGTCGATCACTGGACCACCCGCCACACCCACCTTGAACAGTCCGGGCGTGCGAAGCATCATTGAAGTTGTCATAAATCCGCCATAGCTCCAGCCGTGAATGCCCATGCGATCGCGATCTACCCAAGGCTGAGAGTGAAGCCATTTGACACCCGCTGCCTGATCGTCAATTTCAACATCACCCAAGCGGCGATGAGTAGCTTGCTCAAACTCTTTACCACGATGAT
>Ga0105044_10014016_pt1 | contig 10865 bp, 7 predicted proteins | sample MAT01_FD_78092 | JGI IMG/M metagenome (GOLD analysis project Ga0105044, IMG submission 78092) | Freshwater microbial communities from Lake Fryxell liftoff mats and glacier meltwater in Antarctica - MAT-01 | ecosystem: Environmental > Aquatic > Freshwater > Ice > Liftoff microbial mat | place... | reverse complement strand
ATTGACGATAGTCTGTGCGGTTGCCCACATTGATCTGGTCGTGGAAAGCTTCGACTCGATGTCCTGTGTCCGGCAACGAACAGACGATGAGCGGGCCGAAATGTCACATTAGGTGCCGGGACGAACGACGCTGCCCTGAAAGCAGCAATTCGCTCGCTGAAACCTCCGATTCAGTACGAAGGACACTCATGAATACGATGACCGCCGAACGAACACAAGAACTCACCAAGCGACGCAATGCGCCGCTAGCCACACCGTCAGACCTCGGCGCGGCGGCAGTGAGCGATATCTCCGCCGTCATGAACGGCATCCTCGCTGATGTATTCGCCTTGTATCTGAAAACAAAAAACTTTCACTGGCACATGAGCGGTCCGCACTTCCGTGACTATCACCTGATGCTCGACGAGCAGGCAGATCAGCTCTTTGCGATGACCGACCCGATGGCCGAATGCATCCGCAAACTCGGCGGCCTCACCTTGCGTTCTATCGGCCACATTGCGCGCACGCAGCGTATTCTGGATAACGACGCGGAGTATGTTGAGCCAACCGACATGCTGGCTGAATTGTGTGAAGACAACAAGGTGCTGGGATCGCGGTTGCGCGAGGCGCATAGCGTGTGTGATGAACACAACGATGTGTCGACCGCCAGCCTGATTGAAGTATGGCTTGGTGAAGCCGCGCGACGTACTTGGTTCCTGTTTGAATCCAGTCGCGGTCACGATTCGAGCGGGCACTAAGCGATCAAGTGTGACGCCGTCTGAAACGCACAGCACACGTACTGCGACGAAACGCAGTGCGGCGTCTACTTCGGGCGCGGCCTGACCAGTTTCGCGTCGGGTGCCGACAATGTGCCAGCGCGAATCTCTCCGACGGCGTTCACCACCGCTCTGGCGACGTTAGCCACTTCATCCTGAAACGCACTGTCGCGATCCAGCGCTTCGTGGCCTCCGGCGTAGGATTCGTAATACCCGACAAAACGATCCAGTCGCGCCTGCGCACCGGCATCAATCAAGCCCATCCAGTCGAGCCAGTCGGACAGTCCCCGGCGGACGCCTTCGATTCCTGCCACGTCGCCATGTACCACCAGGCCATACGCACGGCCAGCGAGATGCTTCGGATAGTTCCAGCCCTTTAGTTCCAGGTCTTTGGCCATTTGCGCGTCTTTGCCGCCGGTCGTGGTCGGATCCGGATTGCCGCCGTCGGCACACACCAGGCGATCAATCATGAGCTTCAGCACACTTGGCGTTTGATACCAGTACACCGGAGTCATGATGATGATCGCGTGAGCAGCGACCCACTGTTCGTAAATTTCAGCCATCCAGTCGTTGGTTTGACGTTGACCATGATTGGGATAGCAACTGCACGGCCAGTGGCAGAGCGGCATCGCGGTGGACACGCAGCCCTTGCACGGATGAATGTGCAAGTCGTAATCGGATGTGAGCAGACTCAAATCCAGAACGTCAACGCTGATTCCTTCCTCGGTGAGTATTTTTTTTGCGATTTTCGTCATCCGGAAAGTCTTCGACATTTCGCCGGGGCAGGAGCCGTCGTTGCGTGCTGAGCCGCAGATAAGCAGCACCCGAGATTGCGTGGTGGCATCTTTTTGTTTGATCTCGGCCGCCAGCAATCGGTCGCGCGTGGCCTTCCATTCGACCGACAAGTCGTAGTCGCGATCGGCAAATTCCGCTCCGGCTTTCACCGTAACCGGCGCTTTGTTGCCCTTGATGTAATTGCTCCAAGCAACTTCTTCAACCTGACTCAACGCGTCTTTGACGTCATTAAATGCAGGGTCCATGAACGAACGCGAAAATTTGAGATGGAATTCTTTGCGTTCGAGTACGGCGGGCGCTTGCCCAGTTCGCGGTGCTGTCATTTGTGCCCCTGCTGGTTGCCTGAAAATCAGTCAGGCACTGTCTCAGACGTATTGAGCTGCGTCTGTTCGTTAGCGAACATGAGATTTGTATCGGACATTGATGGATCTGGCCAACGTGCGTCGCCGAACAGACGGATTGTGCGGAACCCCATACAAGAAGGGCGCTACGTGTTCGGCCATTTCGGTGTGTCTGCCGCAAAAAATTGAAAGCTAACTCCGTGCCACCTGTAAAACCTGAAACTACGGTGCCTACACGCGCCATCTACACCTGCCCGATGCACCCGGAAATTCGCCAGGATCATCCCGGCAACTGTCCGAAATGCGGCATGACGCTGGAGCCAGTGCTACCGACGGCGGAAGCCGACGACAACAGAGAGTTGAAGTCCTTCCAGCAACGTTTTTGGTGGACGCTGCCTTTCTCCCTGGTCGTGACGACACTCGCGATGTTCGGCCACCGACTTGGCTGGTTCGATATGGCGGTGCAAAGCTGGATTGAGCTTGTGCTTACGCTGCCCGTAGTATTGTGGGCGGGCTGGCCTTTCTTTGTGCGCGGCGCGCAGTCGGTCTTTCATCGCAGTCCCAATATGTGGACGTTGATCAGCCTGGGTACCGGAGCTGCATTTATTTACAGCGTGGTGGCGACGATTGCGCCGGGCGCATTTCCTGCCTCATTCATTTCGATGGGTCGGATTTCTGTTTACTTTGAGGCGGCGGCGGTCATCATCTCGCTGACATTGCTCGGGCAAATCCTTGAACTGAAGGCGCGGTCACAAACCTCGGCAGCAATCAAATCACTCCTTGGCCTATCACCGAAGACCGCGCGCCGCATAAAGGCTGACGGTGTCGAAGAGGATGTGCCGCTGGCGGATGTGCTGGTCGGCGACAGCCTCCGCGTTCGCCCCGGCGAGAAGGTGCCAGTCGACGGCATGGTGACCGGAGGTGGCAGCGCGGTTGACGAATCGATGCTGACCGGAGAGCCGATCCCTGTGAGCAAAAAAGTGGGCGACAAATTAATCGGCGCAACGCTAAATACTAGCGGCGCTTTGGTAATGCGCTCTGAGCGTGTCGGCGCGCAGACGATGCTCGCACAAATTGTGCAAATGGTCGGCGAAGCGCAGCGCTCCAAAGCACCGATGCAGCGAATGGCGGATCAGGTGGCCGGCTGGTTTGTGATGGCGGTCGTCGCGAGTGCGGTGCTCACCTTTTTCGGATGGGGCCTGTTCGGGCCGCAACCGAGCTGGGTGTACGGGCTAATCAATGCGGTGGCAGTGCTGATCATCGCCTGCCCGTGTGCGCTGGGTTTAGCCACGCCGATGTCGATCATGGTGGCGACGGGCAAAGCAGCCAGCCAGGGCATTTTGTTTCGTGACGCAGCAGCGATCGAGCACTTCTGCAAAGTGGACGTGCTGATTGTGGACAAGACCGGAACCTTGACCGAAGGCAAGCCCGCGTTCGACCGCGCAGTGCCAGCGAACGGCTATACCGGCGATGAAGTGCTCAAGCTCGCGGCAAGTCTGGATCAGGGCAGCGAACACCCGTTGGCCGACGCCATCGTTCGTGCCGCGCGAGATCGCGGCGTGACGCTGGATAAAGCAGAAAACTTTGAGTCGGCGACGGGTATTGGCGTACGCGGACGCATCAACGGCAAAGCACTGGCTTTGGGCAACTCAGCAATGATGGAGCAGGACAAAGTCGCGGTTGACGGACTCCTTTCGCAGGCGGAAGCGATGCGTGTAGAGGGTGCGAGCGTGATGCATCTGGCGGTCGACGCGAAGCTGGCGGGCCTGCTGGCCGTGTCTGATCCGATCAAGGCTAGTACGACAGAGGCGCTGGCGACATTGAAGGCATCAGGACTACGCGTGATCATGGCAACGGGCGACGGTGTCACCACAGCGAAGGCGGTGGCGAAGCGGCTGGGCATTGATGAAGTGCACGGCGAAGTCAAACCCGCCGACAAACTCGCATTGGTAAAAAAACTACAGGCGGAGGGCCGCATTGTGGCGATGGCGGGCGACGGCATCAACGACGCACCCGCACTCGCTCAGGCCAACGTCGGCGTAGCGATGGGCACCGGCACCGACGTGGCGATGAATAGCGCAGCGGTGACGCTGGTGAAGGGCGATCTGCGGGGCATCGCAACGGCACGTGCGATCTCGGTAGCGACGATCAGAAACATGAAGCAAAACCTCACCTTCGCGTTCATCTATAACGCACTTGGCGTGCCCCTGGCGGCAGGTGCGTTGTACCCGTTGACAGGTTGGTTGTTGTCTCCGATGATCGCCGCGCTGGCGATGAGCCTGTCGTCGGTTTCGGTCATCACCAATGCGCTGCGCTTGCGGGGAGCGAAGTTGGCGTCTACCGACATCGCTCCAGCGGACTTGACGCTAAAAACACCGGCGAGCGTTGACCGACCCGCCGCCGTAGAAACGACTGCATAGTCACGTAACAGTGAGACGCCACGAATCGTAGGCTCCAAGCTGCCCATCGTGGCGCAGGCGCTGATACTCGCCGTCGCAATGCGGACAACATTGCAGTGCGTGAGTAGCTCCCATGAGTTGACACGACTGAAAGGGTGCCGACGCTCAACATGGGCTACTCGTTGAAAAAAGGTTAGCTCAGTATTAACCGCCAACGCGTTCTGGTTTGCGGCAACCTCATAGCGATGTCAACGGCTCGTCCCATCAAGCCAGAGTTGCAAGAAATAAATGCGAAGCGATCGTTCTAGACTAACCGGGCGGCGGCCAATAGCGGGCTTTAGGTATTGCGGCTCAATCAATTCGCATCGAGCACGTCACGGCACCAGTGAACCAATCGCGATTAAGAACTTCGCGATTTTCAGCACTGATCCATAAGCTGATAACTGCATCGATTTCAACCTTAAGCTGGTAAACGGTGGCCGTTCAATCGCCGTTGTTTCAACGCGTTAAAGTTATAGATCACTTCAACCAAGACCGGATGGACTTGTTCAATGTTTCCATAAATCGCGAAATCTCAACCATTCGCAACAGCGGCCGTCGGTGCCGCCCGCGCCGCAACCAGCTCGACCAACCGCACCGGTTTATGCACCGCATAGCCCTGCGCGTAGTCCACGCCCAACTCAATCAACTTCTCAAGAATTTGTGGCGTCTCGACCCATTCGGCGACCACTTTCATGCCGAGCGTATGCGCGATGTCGGTCATGGATTTGACTATGGCTAAATCGCTCGGATTACCCAACAAATCTTTGACATAACTGCCGTCAATTTTTAACGTGTCGGTCGACAGTCGCTTCAGATACGCGTAGGACGTAAAGCCGCTGCCAAAATCGTCCAACGAGAAGCGGCAGCCGTAGCGACGAATGTCGCGAATGAAATGCTCCGCAGAGTCAAAGCTCTGGATCGCAGCGCTCTCGGTGATTTCGAACGTGATTTTTTGCGCCGGAAAGTTACTGCGCGAAAGTTCCTGCCGCAAGAAGCGTGACACTTCCGGATTGCGCAGAGAGGGCGCTGAAAGATTGATCGACACTCCGCCGATGGACTCCATCACCATCCAGTTCTGGGTGATCCAATCAAACGATTGCCGCAACACCCACAGATCCAGCTCGTGTGACCGGCCCAGGCGCTCCATCGCCACCACGAACTCGTACGGCCCGGAAACCTGTCCGCTACGTGGCTCGATGCCGAGCAAAATTTCGTAGGATGGAAGCTCTTCGGCGTCCGCCCCAATCGGCATGACCATTTGCGCACGCAGGAACAAATCCTCGCTCATCAGAAGTGCATCCGCGCGACCGGCCCAGGCCAGCAGCGCTTCTTCATCACGCAGCTGGGCATTCTCTGGCTCGTATTCTTGCAGGCGGTTACGTCCCAACGCCTTGGCGGCGAGGCAAGCTGCGTCCGCACGTCGCAGCACTTCACCGGCGCCGCATTGTCCGGAGCCGAACGCAGCGAAGCCCGCCGAAACGCCGATGCTGAAGCTATGTTGTTCAAACATGAAGCGAAAATCTGCAATGCTCACGACGAGCTCAGACACGGTGCGCAAGCCCGCCGGACGCAGGTAATTCGGCATAAGGATGGCAAACGTATCTTCGCGGAACATCGCTGCGGCGCAGTCTTTCGGGAGCCTCTTGAGCAATCGGTCACCAAGTGTCTTGGTGAGCGATTCCAGTGCTTCTATGCCGCAAGAAGATGAGATCGTACGGAACTGGTCGCACTCAATGAGCGCGACGATGTGATTGTTGCCGCCATCGGTGCGCGCATCCAGATCGGTCAGCCGTTTCTGGAATCCTTTGCGCGTCAGCAAGCCGGTCACAGGATCGCGATCAGCGCGCTGCATCGTCTCGGCGTAAACCTCGTTCAACAAGCCAGATTCGGTGCGATCCAGCAGCGGAACATCCAGGCTGTCGCGCGTCCTCGCGGTGCCGTTGGTAAGTTGATTTTGAAAGTCCGATTCGGTGATTTCCATGCGGTTGCTCGCCGAGCGATTGACGAAGCCGCAATGCCCTGTTAAATGGCTCATCCAGACCAGCTGCACCGGCACCCATTTGCGCTCAATCTTCATGTCCCACCAGTCGCCAACGCGCGACTGCATGGGGATACTCGGCTCGCCTTTTTCTGCGTCTTTCGCTGCGCTTTTTTCTTTCGCGATGATTGCATCATCCGGTTCTTCAAATCGCGGCGCATTTATCACGTCGGCCATCAAATCGGCGTCGGCGTGCACCAGCATCGCTTCAAGCTCGGTTAGCAGCCGACCGCGCAGCGATTGATCGCTGACGACCTGCATCATCACCGATGACAGCTCGCGATAGAGCTCTTTGCGCAAAGGCAAGGTCGACGGATCATCAATGCCTGCCGCCGCCACCGCGATGGTGCGCTCGATCAGCAACAAATTCTCGCGCCATGCGGTTGACTCATTGCCATGATGCAATCCGATCAACACCGAGTGCTGCCGCCACACTTCATCGAGCAGGCGAATCACAACCCGGGGCATACGCCGCTCGGACAAACGTCGTCCCAGCGCTGCGTCCACCTGAACGCGCGCAACGCGAACGCGGTCGCGGCTTTCGAGCGCCTCATTGATGCGATCAATGCGCACCCGTCGCTCTCGTCGCAGGCCCTCAAGGTCTTGTTCCAGACTGTGCTGCACAACGTCAAACACTCCGGAATCGGTGTCCGCCTGCTCGCAAATTCGCGTTACCAGCCCGTCCAGACTGGCGCGCAATTTGGTGTCGTTCAGGCGACCGTCGTCGTTGGCCGCAAAGTTGTATTGTTCAATCAGATTGACTACGCGACGTGCTGGATGGCTTGGCGACGCCGGGAACTCGCCGTCGCGTAGCGCGAGTTTTAATAGCGTGCGTTCCAGGCGCTTGATCAGTAACTCGACATCGCTTTGCCGCACCAGGTCGCGACTTGCGCGCTGGAACAATCGGGCGCTGGTATCGAGTACGCCAATGAAGGTGGCACCGAGACGTCGCTGCGCGCTGTCAACGTCTTCACCAGGGCGCATCATCTGCGCCAACACTTCGCGCGAAGTGGCTTGCTCAAACGCACCTCCGGCAGACATCGGCAAGCGGTCAATCGCAGCCAGCAGTTCGGGCAACGTCGCGACGTCGTTCGGGTCTCCGTGGTTTATTGGCAGCAGCGACGGTACGAATTTTTCCTTCGATGCGGCCTCCTGCTTGGCGGCGGTGGCCAGCGCCTCGATAATGCCCAGCGCGCGACGCGGTATGTGGCTGCCGCCGCCGTATTTGCCGCGGAGTGTGGAGAGCAATTCTCGCGTTGGCTTATCAGGAATCGCCGCGTCCGCAAGCATATGCTCAGGAATCGAGCCGACGCTACGCAGTCGCTTTTTTGTCGCCGTCGGCCGCGCGCGCACTCCGGGCGCAACGGCCGACAGCATCTGATTTAAATCCTGAAGCAGCGGCGGGAATTTGGCCAGCGCGACCGCCTCCAGTTCAGCGCAAAGCAGGCGCGCGCTCTGCGGCGATAGTGTGATGTCAGCAGAGGCTTCGCGAAAGCCGCGCAGTGTTTTAGCAGGACCAAACGGATTCTTTTTCGCCGCGACGGCAAGGCCGACCAGCCGCACGTAACGCAGTTCGAATTGATCCAGTGCGGCAGCGACCCGTTCATTGATTCGCTTGATCGCGCTGACACCGCAAGGTAGTCCTCCAGCTCGTCAGCTTGCATCAATCGCAGGTCGCCGAACACAGTGGGGACGTCAAGAATATCGTCGTCGCCGGGCGCGGTGGTGACGCGCTTGTTGCTGTCTGACACGAAACGCTCAATGACACGCGCGCTGCTTTCGGACAGCGCAGTTCGCGCGCCTTCATATTCATAGCGGGATGCAGTAAACGGATCGCTGCCTTCGAGCGCTCCAAGCTTGTCGACCGTGCGCGCCAACACTTCGCTCGCGAGTTTTCGCGAGAAGCTGGTGTACACGCTGACGCAGCGCTGAATCAACTGATCGTATTCACGATTGCCGTCGCGAGCTTCAATAACAGGGCGTCTGGCGGCGTGTTCGAGCAGCGTGATCCAGGCTTTTGGTAAGTGTTCGACATGAACGCCCAAGCCGATTGGCACGGCGTGAACAACGCGCCCCTCGATGGATTCCGGGGCCTCGATCGTCTCGGTCGTATCGAGGCGACTTATGACTTCGGCCAGCGCGCCCTGCGACGCGTCGACCCTAACGGCCATGCCGACCCAACCGGCCAAACGCTCAGGGGCAGGGCTTTCACGCTCGAAGGTCAGCAAAAAGCCGGTCGCGGAGTAGTCCTCAACATTGACTGCGAACGAGTCCGTACCAATCAAGACATAAGCAGCAAATCGCGTCGCATGACGTGTGGCACCGCGACGCTCTTTGGATTCTCCAATTGAGGGGAGGTCCATCAGCGGAGTCCGAGATCAGTCACAATTTCGTGGAGCCGGATTGCAACAATCCAGCGTGTTGCTCCCCGGGGCATCACGCTCTTCACTCTTCCCTCAGCCAACCGATTCACTTCTCGCATGTACTTGTCGCTTTGCGTTGACAAATTATGACACGCCAGCTCAACAAAAATTTGCTCTCTAAGCTCCTCTCCAAAGGCGGGTGTGGAAAGCAAATCGCCAACGCGCTGCACCGTTTTGTACTGAATCACATGACAGGTGAACATTTTGAAGTGTTGTCGACGCGAAACAACCCTGAAAATTAGGGATAGCTATTCATTTGAAAGCACCGCTACAAATGGGTACGTATGGCCGTTTGGTCAACAGTCGACTTATCCGCAACTCCCGAGACAATCTAATATTGAACGCGAGCTCGACGCAAAGCTGATGCTATTGTGGTCGCCTCAAAAGTTTTAGATTCATCCGATAACGTCGTCTAGCCTTAGCTCACTTACCCACACTCCAACACCACCATGTCGACTCAAACCCCCAAATACGCTATCGAATTTGACAAAAAGAACCCGTCGGTCATGCGCCAGGTTCGCGAGGCGTTGGACGACACGCCTGAGGTAGGCGAAGTACTTCTCAGCGTTGATCGGTTTGCATTCACAGCGAACAACGTGACCTACGCGATATTTGGCGACGCGATGCATTACTGGCAATTCTTCCCTTCGACCGACCCGGCGTGGGGCGTGATTCCGGTGTGGGGATTTGCGACTGTGGTGGCGAGTGCGGTCGAAGGTATTGTGGCGGGTGAGCAGTTCTACGGCTACTTCCCGACGGCAACGCATCTGATCGTACAGCCGAATCGGGTGAACGCCGGTGGATTCATCGACGGTGCCGATCATCGTGCGACGTTGCCCGCCGTTTACAACCAGTATTTGCGTTGCAGCACCGATCCGGGCTATCACCCGAAGCGGGAAGGAGAACAAATGATCCTGCGCCCGTTGTTTTTCACCAGTTTTCTGATCGATGATTTTCTGAACGACAACGCGTTTTTCGGCGCAAAGCGCGTGATCCTGTCCAGCGCATCGAGCAAGACCGCTTACGGGACAGCATTTTGTTTGTCGCAACGAAAGAACGTCGAAGTTATCGGTCTGACGTCGGCCAAGAATCTGGATTTTGTACGCAGTTTGGGCTGCTATCACCAAGTGCTGACGTATGACGAAATCAGCGCGGTGTCTCCTGCGACTCCCAGCGTGTATGTTGATTTTTCTGGCAACGTCGAACTGCGTCGCGCTGTGCATACGCAGATCGCCGATGGCCTGAAATACAGCGCGTCCATCGGTGGCACGGACTGGCAACATCTCGGAAAGGTGGGCGAGCTTCCGGGGCCGCGACCCACGCTATTTTTTGCGCCAGCGCAGATCAAAAAGCGCAGCAGCGAATGGGGCAACGCTGTGCTGACGGGCAAACTGGGGGCGGCGTGGCAGTTGTTTATGGTGCCCGTAACTCGTGCCGAACAGCCATGGCTTAAGATCGTTCGGGCCAACGGTGTTGACGCGTCTCTAGCGGCGATGGCGGAAGTCATTGCTGGACAGGCCAAGCCGGAAGAGGGGCACGTGCTTAGCCTCGCCTGACCAGACGCTAAGCCTGAGGGCTAGGCGTCCCGCGGTGCAATAACGGGTCACGACGATTGCGGCGTACGACCCACCACACACACGCCGCGATCAGAATCATCGGCAACGCCATGAAAAGCGCGACGGTGCCAAGCGCGATGGCGCTGATCGTGAATGCGAACAGGATTGCGGCGATCAAGATGAGGATTGCCAGCGTGATCGCGCCCCATGCGATCATGAAGTCGAATACACCGCTCTCGAACACGCCTGAGATCGCCGCGGAATGATCGCCCCATCGAATGTGCGCGCTGTCCGCGCCGGGCCACCATTGCGCGGCGGCGAGGAATGCGAGCGACAGGGCGGCGGCGATAGCGATCACCACCAGGCTTGTGATCAGAGCGGTGCGAAGTTTGCGGTTCATCCAGGTTCCCCCTCGGTTTTGATTCAATGGTGTGATTCTGTGACCGCACGAACCGGTCAGAAAGCGGCAGGCGACGACTTGCATGGGATGGCGACGAATCGCGGGCTGATGGCGAT
>Ga0105044_10014013_pt1 | contig 10866 bp, 7 predicted proteins | sample MAT01_FD_78092 | JGI IMG/M metagenome (GOLD analysis project Ga0105044, IMG submission 78092) | Freshwater microbial communities from Lake Fryxell liftoff mats and glacier meltwater in Antarctica - MAT-01 | ecosystem: Environmental > Aquatic > Freshwater > Ice > Liftoff microbial mat | place... | reverse complement strand
CGAGGCCGGTGATCGAGAGCGAAGGTGGGGCCATCACGAGGGATTGGAGGTTGTTTCAAAGAGTAATTTGTGCACCCAGCTCGACGACTCTCCCGGGTGGAAGCTGGAAGTAAGCCGTGGCGGGCGACGCATTGCGGGCCATGATCGCAAACAAGGACAAGCGCGCACGGTCGCTGAAGGTGGCATGTTTTCCCACACCGTAGCTTTCCCGACCAAGGAAGTAGGTGGCTTTGCCGACTTGGAGTTTGGCCTCGTTCTTGAGCCGTTGTTTGAGCGCTTCCGGAACATCCGGGGTTTCCGTAAAACCGAAACGAATGGTCACATTCTGAACCCCATTTCCGAGGTCTTCATATTCCAGCAAATCTTCCTTCGCGGCGACGGGCTGATCGGTCGTGGTCACGTGAAGAAGGATCACACGCTCGTGGAGGACTTGATTGTGTTTTAAATTATGCAAAAGCGCGGTTGGCACTTGGGTCCCCTTGCCGCTCATATAGATCGCGGTTCCCGAGACCCGGTGAATTTTGCCGCTGCGGAGGTTCTTGAGTAGATCCTCGATGGGCAAAGAAGTGGCAATGATCTTTTCATACAAGCGCCGCCGCCCCCAAAGCCAGATCAACATCATTCCCATGACGAAGCCTGCCACGGCCAGTGGGAGCCAACCCGATGGGAAAATTTTGAGAGTATTCGCCGCGAGGAAGGCGATTTCTACCGTGAGGAACAGTGCTGTCACCAACCACGCCTTAAAGTTGGACCAATGCCAGACCACCCGAGCGGCTGATAGAAAGAGCAACGAGGTGATCGTCATCGTTAGCGAAATGGCAATCCCGTAAGCTCCCGCAAGTGCCGAGGATGTTTTGAAAATCAGCACGAGAAGAATGCAAGCGACTGCCAAAACCCGATTGACCGCAGGCACATACACTTGGCCAGCGGAGTGCTCCGAGGTGTAGCGGATGCGGGTCCGCGGCATCACCCCGAGTTGTACCGCTTGGGCGGTGAGTGAAAATGCTCCTGAGATCAACGCCTGACTCGCAATGATCGCAGCGGCTGTCGCAAGAATCGTCAGCGGCAACTGCAACGCCGCTGGCGCGAGTAAAAAGAAGGGACTGCGGATTGCGGATGCGTCTGCGGTGAGAAGTGCTGCCTGCCCGAGATAGTTTAAAACCAATGCCGGTAACACCACTGCAAACCAACCCATCCGAATCGGGGGCAAGCCAAAGTGCCCAAGGTCCGCATAGAGAGCCTCGCCCCCCGTGACTGCGAGAAAAACCGCAGCCAGCAGAGGGAAAGCATGTTGCCACTCGCGAAATAAGAATGACAGGCCCTCCCACGGACTCATCGCCCACAAAACCTCTGGATGAGTCCACAACGCCCGAATGCCTAACAAGGCGAGGGCGCCAAACCACAACAACACCACCGGCCCGAAAAAGCGTCCTACATTCACCGTTCCAAACTTCTGGATCGAGAACAAACCCACCAAAATCACCACGGCCAGGGGCACTGTCCATCGCGCCAACGCAGGCGCGCTGACCGACAATCCCTCCACCGCACTCAATACCGAAATGGCTGGCGTCAACATCCCGTCCGCATAAATCAACGCCGCTCCCGCCAGACCGAAAAATAGAATCTTTTGGGAGTCATTCCCGCCCAATTTCCGCAGGGCTCCACGAATGAGCGTCGATAACGCAAGAATCCCACCCTCTCCTTTATTGTCCAACCTGAGAATGATGAACAGATACTTTACCGAGACCACCAGCACCAGCGACCACACGATCAACGAAGCCGCGCCCACCAGGTTTTGCGGGCTGATCGGCGCGCCATGGGTCCCGGAAAAGCATTCGCGGAATGCATAAAGCGGACTCGTTCCAATATCTCCGAAAACAATGCCCAGCGCCGCAAGCGTCGTGAGTGCCAAATGGGGTTTGCGGGGTGTGTGCCCTCCTTGAGTGTCAATCATCGTCGCGAAACAGATCGTCCGCAAGCGCTTCAAACCATTTACCAAGCCCCATGACCAGCGAATTTCTGTGACCCACAATAGAGTCGGAAATGCACCAGGTCGGAACAGGGCCGTCTTGTTTCACGGAATTGTAAAATCCCGGCCCTAACTGAAGTCTGATGGTGAATACGAACAGGACCACCCCGGACTCTCTCAAAAAAACCATCAAATGGCGGACCCGGCTCAGTCCAGAATACCCAAGCAGCAGACCGCTGACCAACATTCCCGCCACGCCAAGCTTCATTCCCCTGATCTTGATGCTGCCTGGTATGAGTCCGAGGATGGCTGTCAATGAAATCACCAGAATCGGTTCCGCATGAGGGGAGCTTTCCTTGATTTTCGAGCGAAGGCCAATCATGTGGAGGTCTTGCTGCCATTTCATTCATGCAGCAATGCATACGCTGCTGTTGATTGTGCATCTGTGCCCGAAGCATCAATCGACTGGAGAAGTCATCGGTCTCATGAAGGCTGCCCCTTCGGGTCTTGCCTTCCGCGATCGCGTGACTGATTGAGCTTGTCCAAAGTTCGAGAAGCGCTCAATCTCCGTCGCAGGTTTCCCCCTAATTTCATGCAGCCCCTCCGCATTCCCCCGGCGAAGGAAAGTCACTTTTCTGATTGGTTCAGGAAAGTTGGTTTCTTTCATGGTATCCATCATTTTGGTGGTCTCGCCCTGTGGGTGGGTGGGATGGTGGCTGTTTCTTCCGTTTCTCTCCAGGGCGGTCTGGTTTACTGGGGCAGCAAAGGATTCGTTGAAAATGCGGATAGCCGTGCCCGCCCGTGGACCGCTGACTTTACGATGGTGCTGGGTGTGTTCTCAAAAAACTTTGTTCCGCTTCCAGGGAACCGCGAGCAATGGCTTGCAAACTGGACGGAACTCAGCAAGGCGGAGTTTGATCCCGAGGAAGCACGATTCGCTGGAGTTGTTGATCTATCGTCGGGCCTTCCCAGCGATTCCAATCCTCAGGTCTATCTTTGGGCGAGCAATGGCCTGGATCTTACAAAAGGTCCGGAATGGTTGTTGATGACGCGACCCGACTGGAAATGGCCAGCTTCATCGTCGCCCCAGAGTCCCGCACTGACTTGGATCACTGGAAATAGTGAGTCAATGGTCCTGGGGGGAGTCGATCTGAACGGCTACCATTTGCTAACTTCCCGGGTGACGCCCATTCCAATTTCACAACAAGAATGGTTGCAATCCTATTTCCCGATCACAAGCACTCAGATCGATCCAGAGGCGGATTCGGATGGCGATGGGATGAGCAATCAACTCGAATACCATCTTGGATCAAACCCCAACAACGGATCATCGGCTGTTGCTCCTCAGATTCTAACATTCCAGGACCTGACCGTCGTGAAACTAAAGCGTAATCCTTTCGCCGATTCGGAATACGTCATGGAAAGTAGTTCCGATTTGAAAACATGGATCCTTTCTTCCCCAGAAGTGATGGTGGATCGCCCGGATTTTCTTGAAATGAAAGTGGCTCGTGATCCTTCGCAAAGCGCCGCATTCTTTCGCTTCAACTTCACATCTCCCAAACCTTGATCGCTCGCATCTCATCGATATTCGGAATGGGGATTTTACTTATCTCCACCACGGTGAGCACGCTGGCCGCACCCGGGCTTGACGCGCCGCAGGCCGTGGGAGCTTACCTCAACGGGGTCTTTCCAACAAGCACCCCAGGTCCTGCGGGTAGCTGGGCCTTGGCCGATGCGTTTCCAAACATTACGTTCACCGATCCGGTTCGGATGGTGAAAGACCCGTTGAGCGCAAATTTCGTTTATATCGTTTGCCGCAATGGTGAGGTCTGGCGGATTCCATTTTCTGCCGCCGCGACGACAGCGCAGAAAGTAAAGGTCCTCGACCGCACCGCCAACACCTGGGGCTATTGGGACGCTGGAATGATGTCGATCGCTTTCCATCCTGATTTCGGTGTTCCAGGGAATCCAAGCCGGGGATACTTCTACGTCTCCTATCAATATTCACCGAACCTGTCCATGAATACAGGAGTGAGTTCTCCTTCCTATATGCGCCTGTCCCGGTTTACGATTCCTGATGGCCAACTCGTAGCCAACCCCGCATCTGAATTCGTGATGATTCAGCAGTATGATCGGCACAATTGGCACAACGGCGGCCAGATGTTCTTTGGTCCGGATCGGTTCTTGCATCTGGCGATTGGCGATGAAGGGGATTCAAATGATTCATTCAATGTGACTCAAAAGATCAATAATCGTCTGTTTTCAGGTATCCTGAGAATCGACGTGGATCAGAATTCAAATCGCTCGCACCCGATCCGCCGCCAACCCGCGCAAATCACCCCGCCCAATGGATGGCCTGCGAGTTTCACACAAGGGTATGGAATCCCCAATGATAATCCATGGCTTGACCCTGCCGGTGGCGTCCTTGAAGAATTTTGGACGATCGGGACTCGCAGCCCTCATTCGATGTCGTTTGATCATGAGACTGGCGATGTCTGGATCGCGGACGTCGGACAGGGAACCCGTGAGGAAATCACGATTGCGCGGAAGGGTGGCAATCATCAATGGCCTTACAAAGAGGGCGCGGCGCCTGGTCCCAAAGCGAAGCCTGCAACGATTATTGGAACCGAAGTTCCACCTTTGTTTGACTATTCCAGGTCGATGGGCGGCTGTGTGATCGGGGGAATCGTTTATCGTGGATCATTGCATGCCGGTGCGTTGACAGGCAAGTATCTATTTGGAGATCACAATACGAAAGCTCTCTATGCGCTAGCACGCGTGGAGTCCGGACCGGCAACGGCGGAATTCCTTACATCCGTCCTCCGCAATGGCGGCAATAAACAAGGCCTCTCGGGAATCTGTGAGGGGCCTGACAACGAGGTGTATTTCATGGAACTCGGCTCGAATGGAACGGATACAGGGAAAATCTATCGACTCATCCGCAATGGCACTCCGGTTCCTGATCCACCCAAATTTCTTTCGCAGACCGGTGCGTTTACCAATCTTTCCACGCTGACTCCTGTCGCTGGATTGATCCCTTACGAAGTGAACTCCCCATTGTGGAGCGATGGTGCCCGCAAACAGCGCTGGATCGCTATTCCAAACAATGGGACACATGATACTGCGGCCGAGCGCGTCACTTACAGCGACGAGGGTTCATGGTCATTTCCAATTGGCACGGTTGTCGTGAAGCATTTCACGTTACCCGTTGACGAACGGAATCCGTCATTGGAAAAACGTTTGGAAACCAGGTTCTTTATCAACGGCACGGATGGTGTTTATTACGGAGTCACCTATCGCTGGAATGATGCGGGTACCGATGCGGAGTTGCTCCCCGGAGGAGCCTCGCGCGATCTCACCGTAACCCAAACGGACGGATCCACCCGTAACCAACGGTGGGATTTCCCGAGTCGTTCCGACTGCCGGACCTGCCATACTTCGGGTGCTGACAACGTGCTCGGCGTGCGGGCCTATCAAATCGCCAAAGACATGAACTATCCATTGACAGGCCGCACTTCCAACCAGCTGGCGACGTGGAATGCTCTTGGCATCTTTGGCAGCTCGTTCGGCACCCGTGACCCAAGCACCGTCCCGGCAGCTGTCGATCCTCAAAACCCCCATGCTTCGCTTGATTCACGGGTGAAATCCTATCTCGCAGCCAATTGTTCCCACTGCCATCAACCCGCTGGCGTTTCCGCGAATTTTGACGCATCATTCAACATTCCGCTTTCCGCCCAAGGTATCGTCGGGGGGGTAATCAACCGGCCTTTACAAACCTCTAGCGAACGGGTTGTCTCTCCCAACGATCTTGCAAACTCGATCATGCACTCCCGGATGGCAGTCGTGGGTACCAATCAGATGCCGCCCCTGGGTAAAAACCTGGTGGACCAAAAGGCGGTGGCACTCCTCGCCGATTGGATACGCGGAATGGATTCTGCAAACTTTGCTCCAGTATCGACGAACTCGCCACCAGTGGCCGGCAACGACCAACTCTCTGCAATCCATCAGACACCCAGCCGCCTGAACGTCCTCCCTAACGATTCGGATGGAAATGCCCCTCTCGGCATCGGCGGTGTCACCATCACCACTCCGCCCACGAACGGCACGCTCTCGATCAGCGGTGCGGAACGGCGGCTCATTTATACTCACAACGGTTCCTCCGCCCGCTCGGATACTTTCAGGTATTCGGTGACCGACCCCCAAGGTGCCAGATCGAATATCGCCACGGTGACTCTCACCATTCCGTTTGATTTCACCGCTTGGTCAGCCAGCACTCCGGGCGCAGGGGCGAATCCCGCGGCCAATGCGGATGGTGATCTCTCTGCGGATTTGATGGAGTTTGCCTTGGGTGGTATGCCTAACAGCGGATCAAGTCCTGCCGCCCAGTCTGTTCGGCTGGTTGAAAACAATGGCCAGGTATCACTCGTGGTCACACGTCCTTCCGATCTATCCGGGCTGACCTATGAAGTGGAAACCAGCCCGGATCTCGTGAACTGGCAAGTTGCCCCTGCACCGGTCACAAGTGGCCCGGGCATGCTTATCTTTGAAAGCTTGCAGACGCGTCCCGGTTTGTCGGCCGATGCCGGGATGGTGAGGTTGCGGATCCGTGCCGCGGGGTGGGGCACTTCGGCGGCATCCCTGCCGCTCGGTTGGCGCGGGGTCAGCTTTGGTTCTGGATCCCAGACAGCAGGAGTTCCTTTCCGTGAGTCGCCCGTTTTCTCGTCAGCGGTGATTTCGATGACCGCCCGAACTCTAGCAGTCTATGGAAATCCCTCGCTTGCGTCGAACTCTAAAGGGTTTGTAGAGGTGGTATCCGGAGCATTCGCAGGACGCCGGTTTGAATTGGAAAGTGCCGGCGCAGGAGAAATCAAACTCCTACCCGGTGAAGTGATTCCTGATCTAACCGGATCACGGATAGTTGTCTGCGCCCATCACACCATGGGCGGTATCTTCACCAGGGAAAAATTCCGTGGCTCGACAAACCCCGCTGACGCGGATCAGCTTCAGCTTTTTGTCAATGATGGCGCTGGCGCTGGTCAATTCCAGCTCTTTTATCTACTCGACGCGCGCCCTGGGAATTCCACCTATCAATGGCGCGGGTTCCTACCCGGTGGCGGGGATCAAGGCGCACGGGTGATCGCCCCCGGGCAAGGTGTGTTTGTAAAACGTCCTGCCAACGCCTCAACCGCTCGACTCGTTCTCACAGGACAAGTTCGTGCCAATGCATTCGTCCAAAGCCTTCAATCCGGGAACAACTTCGTAGCATCGCCGTTCCCGGTTGCGCTGAGTCCACGCCAGCGTGGACTGCTTGACCCGGGTTTCGGGTTCGTGGCTTCGACCAATATCAATCTCGCGGATCAGGTGCAACTCTATCAAAACAACAATTTCCGGATCTTCTACCTTCTCGATCACCCGTCCTTGCCTGATTTATGGCGCGAGTTGATCCCTAGCAGCCCAAACTATAATGATGTATTGATATTCAGTCCGACGGAAGCGATGTTTATTCGTAGAAATCAGGCTTCCATCAACTACAAAATTCCGTTACCTTGGTCGCCGTAAGCATTAGTTCCCCCTACTCATGAAAACTTTTCCGATATGTCGGCTGATAAGCCTGGCTTTTGCCGGAGCGACTCAACTTGGGATTGCTCAGAATTTCACGCTGCCCGCCAGCATTCAGATCGGTTGGGCGAGCAACGCCTATGCCACCAACCTGAGAGCGGATGGTGTGACCACTTTTGAGGAAGCTACCGAGACGATCCGCTTTGAGCTGGGCACTTTTTCTCCGGGCTTTGACCCGCGGACGGCAACGCCTGAGCAATGGATATCCAGTTGGATCGTCTTGCAGGGGACGGACTATGATCTCATCGATCAGCAGTTTATACAAACTGCGACTTTATCGTCGAACGCAACTCCCTTTGCCGCAAACACTCAAGCGTACATCTGGGGATACACTTCCAAGGCAGTGGCACCCACGAGTGAATGGCTTCTTGTCGGTGCGACTTCCTGGAAGTGGCCGGATTTGAATTCCGTGGGAACTCCACCGGTGTTTTCAATGGGCGACGCGAAATCGGCGGATGCGATCATCGGTCAGGTGAATCCTTCGAATGGCCATTTCCACATGCAGTTAGGTTACGTGATGGTACCTGAACCGAGTTCCTCACTGGTGTTCCTGACGACACTTTTCGGGTTAGTTTGGATTCGCAGGCGCTGAAATCAATTGCCCGCTGCGGTTTCGCCGGGCAAGCTTTCGACCTGCCATGTTTCCACGCCCGCCGAAGAAGTTTGTCCCAACGCCTTTTGAGTATCACCAGGAAATCGAAATCACCATCGATTCCCTAACCAATCTCGGAGCCGGGGTGGGACGGATCGATGGTTGGGTGGTTTTTGTGCCGTTTTCCCTTCCAGGTGAAGTCGTCAAAGCACGGGTCTTCCGCAACGATAAGAACTGCTCTCATGCGGATCTTGTCGAGGTGCTCACGCCGTCGGCCGACCGGATCGAGCCGGGTTGTCCACTGTTCGGAGAATGTGGTGGCTGTCAGTACCAGCACCTTTCATATGACAGGCAACTCGCGTGGAAAACCCGACAAGTCGGGGAATTGATGAAGCACATGGCCGCCATCACCTTTCCCGTGAATGATTGTCTGTCGTCTCCCCAGACGTGGAACTATCGCTCGAAAATCACCCCACATTTTGAAAAGGCCAAGGACGGGGATCTCGGGCCGATTGGGTTTTTGGCGTTTGGGCGGCGCTCCTCGCTGGTCGATGTGCCGCAGTGCCCGATCGCCATGGATACGATCAATCGCGAGCTGCCAAAGATCCGGGAAGGACTTCGAGCGCGTGCGAATTGGTTCAAGCGCGGTGCCACGGTTTTGCTGCGCGCCACCGAGGATCGGGTGGAAACGGACTTCAAGGCCATCGCCACCGAGAAGGTGGGGGATTTGAAGTTTCAATTTCTAGCAGGCGACTTTTTCCAAAACAATCCGTTCATCCTGCCCGCCTTCACCGGATACGTTGCAAAACAGGCGGCCGGCGGCCAGGTGAAATTTCTGGTAGATGCCTATTGTGGCTCGGGATTGTTTTCCCTAACACTCGCGAGGAGTTTTGAGCAGGTCGCTGGCGTGGAAGTCTCTGAAACCTCATGCGAGTGGGCGCGCAAGAATGCGGCGTCGAATCAAATCACCAATGCCAGGTTTCTCACCGCGTCTGCGGAGGCGATCTTCGACCAGATCAACTTTCCCGCTGCGGAAACCGCGGTCGTCATTGATCCGCCGCGCAAGGGCTGCACGCCGGAGTTTATCGAGCAATTGGTGAAGTTTGGTCCGGCCCGTGTCGTCTATGTTTCATGCGATCCGGCCACCCAGGTCCGCGATTTGAAACAATTGAGCGAAGGTGGCTATCAGCTAGCCGATGTGCAACCCTTCGACTTGTTTCCCCACACTCGCCACCTGGAATGCGTGATGACCTTGGTGAAATTCCAGCCGGTCACGTGAGCAAAATCGACTTGAGGTTAGGCTCATCGGTGAACTCCGCCCAAATGATGTGTCAGACACATGATGAAGAAGCGGTTCCCTCATCCTCTTCCACCCCGGCGCTCATAGAGACGCCGCTACAAGCATCTCATGCGCGGGGCCCTGTAGCGGCGCGTCCATGACCGCCGAAGCCAAGGAAAAAGCGCGAAGCCCGAGCCCTGATAGAGGTAGGAACGGAGCTTTCGCCCCGCTCCCGCATCCGGCTCTCCAGTCAGTAGTTTTCTCCGTTACGGAGGCTCGCGATTTCAGTTTCTCGGGCGTCTAGCAGGCAAAATAGCCCGCCTGCCCTGCCGTAGCCTCGGCGAAGGAGGGAACTTCTTGAAGTAGCGGTTGGGCCAACGCTGGTGGTCTTTGCCTCGGGCAGCTCTCCACCCCGTCTCGCGACGACGCAGTTGCCTCCGGCTGCTCTCCCGTAGCTCGTCTCGGGATGACTCAGACTATCACGGGTTGATTTCATGTACGTGCGCTCGCACTGGTTGTGGCGTCTCGCCGCAACCACGTTCGGGCACAGCCATCCGCCAATCTGGGCCAAACGGAGGGGTTGGAAACCTTGCTTTGGCACCCCAGCCACCTGCTAGATCCGGGCGCGGCCTCTCCGCGCCCCCTGGGTCCTCCTGTTCGAAATCTTCCCTTCCAGGTTTATGCTGACCGGTCTTTGGATGTAAACCGCAGCCGAAAAGTGCGGCAGGTGGCGGTCGAAAAGTGAGTGATCTCTGTGGCGAAAAAAGAAGATTGAGCTGGTGGATGCGGCACGGTGTCTAAGGTTTCCACCGCAGGAGGATGTTTTTGGCATTGTCGTCATCTTCGATGATGACGCGGTATTCTCCGGTGGAAAGCTTGGTGACGTTCATGCCGTGCATGATATCGATGAGCCCGCAGTGGCCGCCCACTTCGGGGCCTGGCTGGAGGGTGGTGACAAGCTTTCCGTCCGCCAGACGGTGCACAAACACGCGGGCGTCGGTCGAGCGGATCAGGAAGATGTAGTCTCCTGCGAAGGAGGCGCTCTTGATGACAGGCGAAAAGTGCCCGCCACGATTTGCCTGATAGGGCAGATCCATCCGCCAGCTTAGTTTCGGTGCGGTGGTCCAGTTGTCGAAACGGGCGAGTTCGGTGCCAAAGGTGCCCCACTCACGGGCGTCCTTCGCCTTTGGCAAACGGCTGGTGTAGCCGCTCAGGAACATCGTATCGGTCTCGGGGATATGATAGATTCGTTCCAGGTCCACTCCTGCGCCGGTGCCGAAGAATTTTTCGGGGCGCGGCCATGTCTTGGACTGCGCGTAGTCGTACTCGGGGTTGCCGTGGTCGTCGAGTCCCTGCACGGGTATTCGGGTGATGGGGCCGCCTTTGGTCGCTGTCCAGAGATCGCCT
>Ga0105044_10014012_pt1 | contig 10866 bp, 9 predicted proteins | sample MAT01_FD_78092 | JGI IMG/M metagenome (GOLD analysis project Ga0105044, IMG submission 78092) | Freshwater microbial communities from Lake Fryxell liftoff mats and glacier meltwater in Antarctica - MAT-01 | ecosystem: Environmental > Aquatic > Freshwater > Ice > Liftoff microbial mat | place... | reverse complement strand
GATTACCCAGTTGATTGATGCCACGCTGGGCAACATTCGCCAGATCGAAGCGCGTTTGCGTCACCTGGAAGCTGCCATGGCCCAGCCAAGCAATGAACTGGATGCGCTGCTGGCCGAATACAGCGCGTTGACCGAACAATTCGAGCGGCGCGGTGGATATGAATTGGATCATCGGCTGGATCAAGTGATGGCTGGGCTAGGGGTAGCACACCTGGCGCGTGACCGGCGCGTGGCAACGCTTTCCGGCGGTGAAAAGTCGCGAATAGGCTTGGCCGCACTGTTGTTGGCGGCACCTGATCTGCTGCTGCTGGACGAGCCAACCAATCATCTTGACTTTGTGGCGTTGGCCTGGCTGGAAAGCTATCTCAAGGAGTATCAGGGCGGTGTGCTGGTCGTCTCACATGATCGCCAGTTTCTCAACCAGACTGTCACGACAATTGTCGAGATTGCGGAACACAGCCGCGCGGCTAAACAATATACGGGCAACTATGACTTCTATGCCCAAGTCAAAGTGCAGGAACGGCTGAAGTGGGTGGCCGACTATTGGGCGCAGCAGGAAGAGATCTGGGAACTGCGCAAGCTGATGAAAACCAAGGCGCGCGTCAATCCTTTTGCGCGCGCGCCACGCGACAATGACAAGTTTGCCTTTACCTTCAAAGCGGAAAAGATGCAGGTTTCGCTGTCGCGCAATATTCGGTCGGCAGAAGAGAAATTGCAGCGGATTGAGGAAGATCCAATTCCCAAGCCGCCGCAAGAGTTGAAGATCAATCCCGATTTCGATCCGCAGATGCTCACCAGCAAGACGCCGATTGCCGTGACCGGCGTGAGCAAGGCTTATGGCAATCAAGTCGTGCTGGACAATGTGAGTTGTACCATTGAGCCGCAGAGCCGCATTGTGATCATCGGGCCCAACGGCGCGGGCAAGAGTACGCTGCTCAAGCTCATGGCGGGCACTGCCTTGCCAGATAGTGGCAGTGTCGAGGTCGCGCCCAGTGTGGTGATCGGCCATCTGGATCAGGAGCAGGAGACGCTGGTCACGGTTGGTAGCCTATTTGATGTCTATCGCAATGGCCGGATCGGTGATCGCGAGGAAATGAAGGCCGAGTTACTGAGCTATGGTCTCTTTGCCTGGCCCGATCTGCGCAAACCCGCAGCCACCCTGAGCGTGGGGCAAAAACGCAAGCTTCAGATCGCCGCGCTGATCGCCTATAAGGCCAATCTGCTGCTGCTTGATGAACCAACCAACCATATCAGCCTGGATGTGTTAGAAGAGTTCGAGCAAGCTTTGTTGAGCTTTGCTGGCCCCGTCGTTGCGATCTCGCATGACCGCCGTTTTATCGAACGCTTTGCCAACGAGATTTGGGAGATGCGCGATGGCCGCTTAACCCGCTTTCTGGGCGACTGGCAACGCTATCAGGAGCCCATGCAGGTTGCGTAATACTTGTAGACCCATCAGTTTTGTTGACTGGTGGGTCTGCAAAGCTATGTGGCTACTATTCTAGATAAAGGTACAGACCCGTGGAAACGTTCGTTCGGAAAATTTGCCAGCAAGAAGGAATCAATGTCCAGCAGATTCAAGTGTTGGGCGGTGGTCAGGTCAATGCTGTTTTCCAAATTGACAACAACTATGTTGTGCGGATTGGGGCCAGGGAAAATGCCTGGCAACGGTTGCAACGCGAAACCGAATTGCTGCAAAGCTTGGCCGACGAAATTCCGGTGCCGCGTATTTACGCCTTTGGCCAGCAGGATGGCTTTGTTTACCAGATTCAACACTATGTTCCTGGGCAAAATCTGTTTGCGATCTGGACGGAGTTAGAACCGCAAGTCCAAGCAAATCTGGTGGCCGAACTGGTGGCGTACCTGAAAATTCTGCACAAGCGGGTTGGGCCCTATTTTGGCTATGCCCACGCAGATACGCCCCAATACGCAACCTGGGCAGATTTTCTGGAGGCTAACTTCCAGCGGACACTGGCCGAAATTGCGGACTTGCAAATTCGGATGGTGCCCGGTTTCCTTGAACTGGCTATTACTTATTTTGCCGAACACAAGCATGTGTTGCAGGCGGCGACTCCCGTCCAAATTCATGGCGATCTGACATTGGTCAATATGTTGGCCGCTAATGGCAAGCTAGCCGCGCTCTTGGATTTTGAGTATGCGCTGTATGCGCCCAGCGATTACGAACTCTGGACAATCGAAGCTTTTTGCCTCTACCCCAATGATTGGGCTCCTGCGGATAATGAAGTTTTCTGTGCGACTGATTTTGCCAATTTCATTCAACTTTTGCGCAAGCACTATCCCGAGCTTTTCGCAACGCCCCATCTGCGCGAGCGAGTAAATTTATACCACCTGGAGGGCAACCTACGCAGCTATTTGGCTTGGCGGAAAGCCAATCTCAGCACCATTCCGGCGGACAAAATGGCGGCAAAAGAATTTTACATGGCGCATATCACAAACTTTAGCTCTACCAAGGGCATCAAGCTGTTTTAGGTTGCCAGAATTTCTCCTTGTCCGAACGGAAGAACAAGGGTACAGGCTGCTCCAAGAAGCGAGGGTTACATGATTCTGATTCTCACCGGGCCACCGGCGGCGGGCAAGAGTACAATCGGGCCGCAGATCGCCCAACAACTGGAACGCTGTGCCGTGATCGACGTAGATTGGTTGCGGCGCATGGTGATGCAGCCCCACATTGCGCCGTGGCGCGGTGCGGCAGGCTTGGCCCAATTGCGCCTGGGCGCGCAGAATGCGTGTGCCGTGGCGCGCAATTGTGTCGCGGCGGGCTTTGCCGTGGTGATTCTCGATGTGCTCACCGATGAGACGGCACAACTGTATCGCACCGCTCTGGCCGATCTGGGTTGCCAGATTGTGCTGTTGTTGCCGGCGCTGGCGACCGCTTTGCAAAGAAACCGCGAACGTGGCCAGTTTTTGACTGACGCCGAAGTGGAACTGCTCTATGATTGGCAGACGGCGTTAACGGATTATGATCAACAAATTGATAACGGCACGCTGACAGTTGACGCGTTGACTGAACAACTGCGTGAAATATTCTTGCCCTAGCAGAAAATAACTAAGGAGCCAACCATGTTCACCATTCGTGAATTTGATAAAAGTGAGCAAGATTATACTGACGCTGTTGCCATCCATAACGCTGTTTGGCCCGATGACCAGAGTACGGTAGCGGGATGGCAATATGGGCATAAGGCCCAAAATCCGAAATTCCGTTACCAAATGTTTGTGGCCGAAGCAGATGGGAAAGCGGTTGCCTATGGTGGTTATGCGGAGCCATCCTGGTCCTATCGACCTGGGAAATATTTCTTGAACGTGGTGGTGCATCCAGCGTCTACCAATCAGGGAATCGGCACGCTGCTCTATGAACATACGCTTGACGTATTGGCTGGCGGCAAACTGCCACCTACCATGCTTGTTGCGAAGGCGCGCGAGGATCATGCGGCGTCGCTGCGCTTTTTGCAGAAACATGGCTTTCAATCGGTGATGCGTTTTCCCACGTCGCGCTTGGATGTTGCCCGTTTTGACGCCGCGCGCTTTGCTGCTACCGTGACCAGCGTCAAAGCGTCGGGAATTGAGATTCTTTCCGTGGTTGAGCTGGCAACGGTTGATCCCGACTATCAACACAAAATCTACGAGCTAGACTGGCAATGTACACTGGATGAGCCGATGTCTGACATCCCGACCAAGCCAACCTTTGAAGAATATAGCAAGTTTGTCTTCGATCATCCCCGCTTTATTTCCGAAGCCTATTTCATTGCGGTGGACAATGGCGACTATGTGGGCCTGTCTGAACTCTCGCGCGATCTAGCCCAGCCCGATCGGTTGAATACGGGCTTTACCGCTGTGGCGCGCAGCCATCGTCGCCGCGGGATCGCTACGGCGCTCAAAGTTTGCGCCATCGCCTATGCGCAACAGCATGGCTACGTATCGATCAAAACGGATAATGAAGAGCATAATCCTATGTACGCGATTAATCTTGACTTGGGTTTCGTGCCACAACCAGCTTGGCTGGATTTTCAAAAGATTATTGCTGAATAAGCCAAGAAAAAAATGTATCTGGATTATCTGTTAAAATGTAGCCAAGCCCAGCGCATAGAGAATCGCTAGCATCAATGGTTGGTGGATCACATAGATGATCAAGGAATGGCGGCCCAGGAATTGCAGCAGCCGCACGGGCCATAGGCGCGAAAGATCGGGCAGATAAAAGATGCGGCCGGTTGACTGGTAGAGGGTGTTGCCCAGGAAAACGCCCAACAGCACCACACCCAACCAGGGAATCAGCGGAAAATAGTCGAGCGGAGCATAGGGACGCGTGTGTAAGCCCAGCCAAGCGAACCAATTGTGGGGCAGATAAACGCCCGCAATCGCACCACCCAAGAGATAAAAAATCGCCCACAATCCCAGATTGAGCCAGCGATAGGACAAGAGGGGATAGGTCAAAATGATCGCGGCGCCGATCAAGTGCAGAATGCCAAAATGTACGTAGCCAAAGCCAGTGGCCCAGGCAATCAATGTAAAGCCCATGCCAATCGCAAAGACCCGCAGCCCGCGCCAGAGAAATTTGGTAAACAAGCCCGCGCCGGTTGGCTGGCGTTCCTTGGCGCGCCGATAGCTGACCGTGAGCGAGATACCCACCAACAGCAAAAAGGTGATGGCTGTGGTGCGCTGAAAATATTTCCAGAAACCCGCATAGAGCACCACATCGGGCATGATCCGGAACGAGACCAGATCCCACATCAGATGGAAAATGACCATCATCACAATGGCCACGCCGCGCAGCGTGTCGATCTCCCAAAAGCGGCTCACCCTTGGGGCGAGTCCTGATTCTGACTGGTGACTTTGTTGCAGCGGTGTTGTTGCCATCGTTCTGTTGACGCTCCTGTAGCTGCCCAAATATTTTCCCAAAGTAAGTCACGAAATTCTCACCGACATCATAGCACAGTTGTGCAAAATCCGAACGTATGATATGAATCTGGTGCAGATAACAGAAGGCAATTGAGCCGGTTTATTCGTTTTCGCAAAGTCAATTCGATAGGAGATATGATGGCAAGTCGAGCAAAAGTGGTAAAGGGCGCAACTGGCAAATCGACCATCCGCGCGCAAGTGGCCCAAAAGCGACGCAATCGCAACCTAATGATGATCGCGGCTGGTGTCGTCTTTGTCGCGCTGATTGGCTTTGTGGTTTTTCTGAATGTGCGCAGGGCACAGCCAGTGGTCGGCGAGACCGTATTGGCCTCACAGGGCAATATCCACATTGATTTTGGCAGTCCTTCACCACTGGTCTACAATAGCACGCCACCCACATCGGGCCCCCACTATGGCAACTTAGTCGGCTGGGGTATCTACGATGAGCCGCAGCGCTATGAGCATTTGGTACACAATATGGAAGATGGCGGTGTGGTGGTCTACTATCAATGCGCCGATGGCTGCCCCGAAATTGTCCAAGAGCTGACAGACATTGTGCAACCGTATCTTAACCAAGGCCTGCATGTTGTGCTGGTGCCGAATGATCCTGCCTGGAATATTAATGGTGGGCCCGCTTTGCATCAAGACATGGGCGCGCGGATTGCCGTCACCGCTTGGCAGCGCATTCTCAAATTGGATGAAGTGGACAGCACTAAGATTCGCAGCTTTATCCAACGCTACCAGGGCATCGACCATCACGTCGCAGGCATTGGCTAATGAACAAACCATGTCAAAGTCATCCCAATCTGCCTGATCCTATATGGGACACGCTGGATGACTTTTATGAGTTTACCGATAAGGCGAACTAGATCTTGATCGAATTTCCATGACCGGTATCTTTTTGCTGGATTGGGCCCTCATGGCGGTCTCCCTGATCAACGTGATTCTCATCAGTTGGTTGGGGCTGACCGTCTTGCTCAATGCCGAGCGGCGCGCCTGGGGCGTGTGGTTGGCCGGCGGTGGGCTGCTGTTGGCGGCGGCTTTTTTTATCAGCCACACCGCGATCATTGGTCTGGGCCCCGATTTTGCAAGCCGTGGCCTGGAATGGTGGTGGCGGGCCGGTTGGGTGCCGCTGGTGGCGTTGCCTTTTGTCTGGTATGCGATCATTGCGTGGTATACCGGCTTTCTGGATGGCCCTCGCCAGCCCACCCCGGCTGTGCTCGCCCAACGTCGCCAACATCGCATCTGGTTTTTCATTACCCTGACGTTTTGTGTGGCGCTGGTAAGCCTTCTGCTCTTTACCAGCCCTTTGCCCACCTTTAGCCAGGCTGCCCAACTCAACCTCTCCACGAAAATTCAGATTGGCGGGTTACCGCTGATTCTGATCACCTATCCGCTCTACATCTTGCTCTGCATCGGGCTATCACTAATTGCCTTGCGCCGGCCCATGCCTTCGGGCCGTATGATGGGCGATCTGGCGCGGCGGCGCGCACGTCCCTGGCTGATTGCGGCATCCAGTCTTTTGCTGTTGGTCAGCTTTTTGGTCGGCGGGTTGATCGCCTGGGCGATCCGTACGGCGCAGACCCGCGGCTTGATCTACAGCGTCTCCGCTGTGAGCAACACGGTTGCCTTGTGGGACCTGGTGATCGCTCTGCTGATTTTGTGCGCGGTCTTTATGGTGGGGCAGGCGATTGTTGCTTATGAAATTTTTACAGGCAAAACCTTGCCCCGTGGCGAGTTGCGCCGCCACTGGATGAATGCTGTCCTATTGGCGTTGGGCTTTGGCAGTGTGGTTGGTCTGGCCTTTGCGCTGCAACTGCGTCCCATCTACAGTTTGCTCATGGCAACGGTGCTGTTGATCTTTTTCTATGCGCTGCTGGGCTGGCGATCCTATGCGCGCCACGAAGAATATATGCGCCAATTGAGGCCCTTTTTGGGCAGCCAACATTTGTACGAACGCTTGCTCTATCTGCCCGATGGCGATGCCAAGGCCAGTCAGCCGCCCGAAGCAGGCTTGGCGGCCCAGCCACCGCCCACGCTGGATATTTCAACGCTCTTTGAAACGCTCTGTCGCGATGTACTCAATGTGCGCCATGCCTATCTTGTGGCGATTGGGCCGCTGGCCCCGCTGGTAGGCCCACCCCTCAGCTATCCCGATCCGCAACAATTTCCGCTGCCGGCCTTTGGTGCATTGGCCGCCCAACTCAACCACCCCGCGACGATCTGCCTGCCCCTGGACCCTGATGCCGATGACGGCTTGCTGTGGGCCGTGCCGCTGTGGAGCGAGCGCGGGCTGATTGGGCTTTTTCTGCTCGGCCCCAAGCAAAATGATGGTCTGTACACGCAAGAGGAGATGGAGATCGCGCGGGCCAGCGGCGAACGCTTGATCGATACGCGTGCCAGCGCCGAATTGGCGCGCAGCTTGATGCTGTTGCAACGCCAGCGGCTGACCGAAAGTCAACTGCTGGATCGGCGCACCCGCCGTGTCCTGCACGACGATATTCTGCCCCAGATCCACACGGCTTTGATTGCCTTGGGTGGCGATGGCACGTCTGCCATTCCCAATGCCACCACGCTGCTCATGGATGTCCATCACCAAGTGTCGGATTTGTTGCGCGAAATGCCGGCGCGCAGTACCCCTGCCGTGGCGCGCATGGGCTTGATCGCCGCGCTGCATCATCTGCTGGCCGATGAACTGCCCGAAACGTTTGACGGCGTGGCCTGGCGTGTGGAACCCAAGGCCGAGCAACGATTACAACAGTTGCCCCATTTAACGGTAGAAGTCCTTTTTTATGCGGCGCGCGAAGCAATTCGCAATGCGGCACGCTATGGGCGCGGTGGGCGTGCCAACCAGCCCCTGCATCTGCAGATCGACATTGCCGACCAAAATGGTTTGGTCGTCACTGTGCGCGATGATGGCGTGGGTCTCCATCAAGCGAAAGAAACCTTGCAGGGCAGCCAACAAGGATTGGATATTCACCGCACCATGTTGGCTGTTGTCGGCGGCACACTGGAGGTCGCCAGCAGCCCGGGTCAATATACCCAGGTGACGCTCCACTTGCCCGCGTATCAGGGAGAGTAACAATTGTATTGCCTAAGGTAATAAAAGTGTAAAGTAAGTAGCTATTTCAGGCAACCCCTTCCGCGCCTAGAAGGCAACCGCTCGCCGGGTCGGGGAGGGAACTATTGGCGGCAGAGACAGCGCCTCCCCAATCTGGGGGAGGATGGGAGGGGGTTAGGTTTTTCAAAAGATTTCGTTATACCTGCCTACCCAAATTGAATGCCTTGTGCCAAGGGTAGTTCGCTGGTGCCATTGATCGTGTTGGTTTGGCGGCGCATGTAGCCGCGCCACGCATCCGAGCCGGATTCGCGACCGCCGCCGGTTTCTTTTTCCCCGCCAAACGCGCCCCCGATCTCTGCGCCACTCGTGCCGATGTTGACATTGGCAATGCCGCAATCCGAGCCGCCATGCGAAAGAAAGCGTTCGGACGTCAGCAGATTGGTCGTGAAGATCGCGCTGGATAAACCTTGCGGCACGTCGTTATGCAGGGCAATCGCTTCGTCCAGATCATCGTAGGCCATGACATAGAGAATGGGCGCAAAGGTCTCTTCGCAGACCAACGGCGTCTGCTGCGTCATGCGCACAATCGTCGGCTCGACAAAGTGCGGCCCCTTCTCTGGCAATGGATTGCCGCCGATGAGGACAGTGCCGCCATCGGCTTTGGCGCGTGCTAGCGCCCCCATCATGGCATCAACGGACTGGGTGGAAACCAACGGTCCCATGAGCGTACCCGCTTGCATGGGGTCGCCAATCGGCACGGTCTTGTAGGCCCGCACCAGCCGCGCGGTCAGTTCATCGACAATGCTGGCATGGGCGATAATGCGGCGTGTGGTGGTGCAGCGTTGACCGGCTGTGCCGACGGCACCAAACACAATGGCGCGCATCGCCAGATCCAGGTTGGCATCTTCGGTGACCACAATTGCGTTATTGCCGCCCAGTTCGAGGATCGTACGCCCTAATCGACTCGCCACCGTGGCCGCCACATGCCGCCCCACGCGCACGGAACCCGTGAAGCTGATGAGCGGCAGACGCGCGTCATTGAGCATACGTTCGCCGACAATCTCGTTGCTACCAATCGCCAGGGTGAAAATGCCATGCAGCCCATGATCGGCCATAACCCGATTGCAAATATGCTGGACGGCCACCGATACCAGTGGCGTCGTGAGTGAGGGCTTCCAGATCATGGTGTCACCACAGACGGCGGCTAACGCGGCGTTCCACGACCAGACGGCCACGGGGAAATTGAACGCGCTGATGATGCCGATGGGGCCAAGCGGGTGCCACTGCTCATACATGCGATGGCCGGGCCGCTCCGAGTGCATGGTCAAACCGTACAATTGGCGCGAGAGACCCAGTGCAAAGTCGCAGATATCAATCATCTCCTGAACTTCCCCAATGCCCTCGACGCGAATCTTGCCCATTTCCAGCGTGACCATCTCACCGAGTGGTTCCAGTGAATCGCGCAGTGCTGCGCCTAGATCGCGCACGACGAGGCCACGCTTTGGCGCGGGCACCATGCGCCAACTCACAAAGGCTTGTTGCGCGGCAGCAACCACTTGATCATAAGTGGCGGCAGTGGCTTGCACGACACTGCCAATCGCTGCGCCGTTGGTGGGGTTATAGGAGACCAGCTTCTCCCCCTGGGCATCTTCCAGCCAGCCGTTGGGGCCGGTACACGCGCCCGCATTGATGGATTGCAATCCGAGCTTATTGAGTAGCGATTTCATGGGCCATCTCCTTCTGTGATTCTGATGCGACCCACTGCACCGTGTCGCCAATCACAATCTCGCCATCGTCTAGTACTTGACCGAACGCGCCGCCACCCCAGTTGGGCCGCATGGCCGCCTGTAGACCCGGGTGCGCTTCATCCATACGTTCACAAGGCTTGGTTTCGCCATAAATGCTGATACGCACCGCCCCGATCTGTAAGATTTTGCCGCGGCTTTCGGCAAGATCAACGCCGCTGACGAGTAAATTGGCGCGCCGGGCACTGGGCTCGAGGGTTGCACCTGTCTCCTGCATCAAGCGTTCCCAGGTTGCCTGATCAATCAGCGAGACTTGGCGCTTGCCTCCTTGATCGGTATTGCCAACCAGCCCCCGATTGGCCTTGAGCGTGGCCCGTTGCTGTTGATCCATGACGCTGCGCCGGGCGCGTTTGAGCCAGATCGCTTCGAGTTTGCCAGTAGTCATATCTTGGTCCTTTCGCTCATCTAGTTGACAACTATGCTTCGTACAACTATTGTATCATGACCGATAGGTGGAAGGCTAAGAATGCGAAATTCTTGCATTGGGATGGGCATAGACGCTATATGCCAGCCAGGTTGGATCGCCAGCTTCGCGCGCCGCAAGCCGGGCTTGATAGGTAGCTTCGGCCACGGTATCGCCCTGGAGCAGGCGTTGGTAGAAGGTTGCGGCAAAGGTGAGCGCGCTGTCATCGCGTACTTCCCAGTGAGGCCCGATAAAGAGCCCGGCACCGGCGCTAATGAGGCGGTTGGCCCAGCCACCGAGTCGGGTCAGTGCCCAGCCTTGGCGGCCTACTTCACATGCGTTGAAGAAGAAGCCAGGACGCGCGCTATGCAGATAGCGTTCAGTGGCTGCACCAACAATGGCATCGGGGGTAAGTGCCATATCGGTGGCCAGCCAGAGGGCAGAATCGCCATCAGGTGACTGGGGATAGAAATTGCCGTGGGCTGCCACATGTAACCACTGATAGCCGCCTGCTTCCAGCAAATCCATCACTGCACCCCAGGTCGGCTCTGCCGGACTGGTGTCGCGTAGCTGATATTGTTGCATGAGCGCCAACAGTTGCTGGCGCTCTCTTTGGGCAAAAGCCAGGTTAGAGAGTATGGTGTAGGTGGGGGCCAGGATCGAGAGCGCGCCCAGATCGAGCGTGG
>Ga0105044_10014011_pt1 | contig 10868 bp, 10 predicted proteins | sample MAT01_FD_78092 | JGI IMG/M metagenome (GOLD analysis project Ga0105044, IMG submission 78092) | Freshwater microbial communities from Lake Fryxell liftoff mats and glacier meltwater in Antarctica - MAT-01 | ecosystem: Environmental > Aquatic > Freshwater > Ice > Liftoff microbial mat | place... | reverse complement strand
GAGCGAAAGTTCTCGTGAGGTTTTTAAAACTCGCTCTCGGATTGTTCAGTTTATTCGAAATTATTTTTTGAGCCGAGACTATCTCGAAGTTGAAACTCCCATACTTCATTCTCTGGTAAGTGGAGCGGCGGCGAAGCCCTTCAAAACTTTTCATAACACTTTGAAGATGGATTTGTTTTTGAGAATTGCTCCAGAATTAAACTTAAAGCGTTTAGTCGTAGGGGGCTTTGAACGAGTTTTCGAAATGAATCGCTGTTTTCGAAACGAAGGCATGTCGATTAAGCATAATCCTGAGTTCACCATGCTTGAATTCTACGAGGCTTATGCCACCTATCAAGACTTGATGAATATGACCGAAGATCTTTTCGAATCTCTTTCTCATGAAGTTTTGGGCAAGACAGAAATTGAGTATCAGGGCCAATCTATTTCTCTGAAGAAGCCCTTTCGTCGGTTGTCTGTTCATCAATCTCTTAAAGAGCTTACCGATTTAAAGATCGACGATTCTGAGGCCTTAAAGTCGGCCCTCAAAAAGAATGGGGTAGAGCTAAGGGGCCATGAGGTTTTGGCCGACCTTCAGTGGCTGGCATTTGAAGAGTTCGTAGAAAGCAAACTCATTCAGCCCACGTTTATTACTGACTATCCAATTGCGGTTTCGCCCTTAGCTCGGCGCAATGTTGAGAGACCAGATTTTGCTGAGCGGTTCGAATTGTTTATCGCGGGTCGCGAGATTGCGAATGGCTTCAACGAACTAAACGATCCCGAAGATCAAGAAGCCCGTTTTCAAGATCAGCTTCGCCGCAAAGAGGCGGGAGATGAAGAGGCGACCGACTACGACGCCGACTATATTGAGGCCTTACAGTACGGATTGCCACCCACCGCTGGAGAGGGAATTGGAATCGATCGCTTGGTTATGCTTCTCACCAATTCGGCTAGTATTCGCGACGTGATTTTATTTCCGCAAATGAAGCCGTTGGCCAAGGAAGAGGAATGAAGAAACCCTTAGAGCTCTTCTTGGCACTTCGATACATGAGCGGCCACAAAGGCCGCGGGCTTTCGGTGATCAGTTGGATCGCCTTACTGGGGGTTATCGTCGGGGTCATGAGCTTAACGACGGTGTTGGGTGTGATGAGTGGATTTGAGCGAGATCTGAAAGAGAAGATTCTCGGCAACAATGCCCACATTATGGTTCAGCGGATCCCAGGACGAGAGAATTCTATAGAAGCGGCCATTGGTGAAGTTCGAAAGAACGCCTTGGTCGATTCGGCAATGAAAGTTGTTTACGGTGAAGCTTTTTTAATGGGGACGGGGAGCTCTTCAGAGGGCGCATTTTTAAAAGGGGTTGATCCTCTAGAAGCCCAACATGTTTTGGATTTAGGAAAGTATCTCGAAGGCGATCATTGGAAGGATTTTTCGAACGGTGGAATCATTCTAGGCTCCAAGCTTGCCGAGCGTTTGGCAGTATCCCCGGGGGATTTTGTTACGCTTGTTTTGAATAAGCCTGACATCTCACCCTTCGGTGTCGTTCCCCGAATGAAGCGTTTAAAAGTGGCAGATATTTTTAAGTCTGGAATGACAACTTACGATTCTGGCCATGCTTATTTACCTCTTAGTTTGGCAGAAAAACTTTTTGAACGAAAAGCTTCGCAGCTAGAAGTAAAAGCCAAAGATGTTCGAGATATTGCGATGCTTGCCTCGCAGATTCGCGATCGCTTAGGCGAAGACTGGGAAGCTCGTGATTGGCTGGCTGCAAACTCTGATTTTTTATCGGCGCTGAAGTTAGAAAAAACGGTGATGGCCATCATTTTGTTCATGATCGTTTTAGTGGCTGCTTTCAATATTTGTGGGTCTTTAATCATGGTGGTTCGAGATAAAACCAAAGACATTGCAATATTAAAGAGTATGGGCAGTTCAGACTCTTTAATATTGAAGGTTTTTTTGTTGCAGGGTCTTTTTATAGGGAGTTTTGGCACCTTGATTGGGGTCTGCTTGGGCGTGTTAGGAAGTTTTGCTCTTCGAGACTTGGTTAAATTCCCCCTCGATCCCAATGTCTATATGATTGATACCGTGCCCGTAGATATCCGACTTTCAGATATTGTGGGTGTGATCCTGGGAGCTTTGGTTATCACTTTGTTGGCCACTCTGTATCCCGCTCGTCTCGCAGCCGGCTTAAAGCCTACCGAGGGATTGAAGGTCGAATGAGCTTGTTAGAGGTTCGCCACGTTAAAAAATCATTTTGGCAAGGTGGAAACCAAATCGAGGTTCTTCGGGATTTTAGTATTCAAGTCGATGCTGGGGAGTCTTTTGCGATCACCGGGGAGAGTGGCGTAGGCAAAAGTACTCTTCTTCATTGTTTGGGCCTTTTAGATAGCTTTGACGGAGGCGAAATACTTTTTGAAGGCCAAAGTGTTTCGGCACTTTCTGAAAAGAACCGTGTGGTTCTTCGCCGTGAAAAGATTGGCTTTGTATTTCAATTTCATTATCTAATGGCGGAGCTGTCGGCGTTAGAAAACGTCATGATCCCCCTCAAGTTGTTGGGGAGAGATGAATCAGAGTGCCGTCGACAGGCTAGTTTTTGGCTGGAGAAGGTTGGTTTGGCGCATCGATTAGAACATCGGCCCGGGGCATTGTCGGGAGGAGAGCAACAGCGAGTTGCTATTGCTCGTGCTTTAGTTAAAGAGCCGAAAATTATTTTTGCAGACGAGCCCACCGGAAATTTAGATCCCGACACAGCAAAAAAGGTATTTGCGGTTTTAGTAGAGCGTTGCCGCGAATTGAACGCGGCATTTCTTATGACCACTCATAATTTGGAGTTGGCCGGACGCCTTCAGAAACAGGGCCACCTTAAGGAAGGTCGACTTTGAGACTTAAGATTTTTATTTTTTCGTTTTTGGTTTTGGGTCTTTCACAGAATTTGATCGCTGAGAACATTAAAGTCATTGAAGTTGAAGGCAACAAGCGGCTCGGTGACGAAGCGGTGAAGCAGTATCTTGGCCAAAAAGTTGGCGACGCTTTTGATCGGTCTCGAGTTCGAGAAGACCTTAAGACTCTTTACAATACGGGCTTGTTCCAAGACGTGAGAATGGACCTCGACGACGTGCAAGGTGGGGTGAAGCTCATTATTGTAGTGAAAGAGCGTGATTACATTCAACGGGTAGAATTCGTCGGCAACAGTGAGGTTGCCAAAGATGACTTACAAAAAGCCTTGGACTTTAAACTGCCCTTTTTGTGGGATGAAGCTCAGGTAAAGCAAAGTATTGAGAAGCTTCGCAAGCTCTACCGCGACAAAGGCTTCTATTTAGTGACCATTCGTACCGAGCTTGTCGATGAAGGCCGGTTAAAGATTCTAAAGTTTGAAATCGACGAAGGTTCTCAAGTTAAAGTCCGTCGTATTTATTTTCAAGGCAACGAAGTGTTTTCGGATCAAAAGCTGCGAGATGCAATGATCACGAAAGAGGGAGCTTTTTGGCGGAGCCTTTCAAGAATGGGAGTTTTCGATCAAGAACTCATCACCCAGATCGACACTCGAAGGATTCAGTTAGAATACCTAAAAACTGGCTATGCCTATGCCAAGGTAGATAATCCCTCGATTGTGTTTACTCCGGATCGTCGCTCGGTGGTCATTGGCTTTCATGTCGTAGAGGGCGATCGTTATAAAATAGGAAAGATCACTTTTTCTGGGGATTTAGAATTGATTCCTGACCCGCTGAAGTTGGCTGCCGAGTTAAAGACTCGTTCCAATCGATGGTGGAATATTTTAAAGATTCAAGAAGATATTCAGACCGTTCAAGATCTTTACGGCAACCATGGTTATGCTTATGCAAACGTGAGCCCAAACTGGGTTGCAAGTCCTGATCAACCCAACACTTTAGACATCGATTTTCGAGTCGAAAAAGGTTCGCTTGTCTACATGGGCAATATTGAGGTTCAGGGGAATCAAGAGACCTTTGATCGAGTGATTCGTCGTGAGCTCGAGATCAGCGAAGGAGAGCTTTTCAATATTACTCGCTATCGTGATTCTCAGAAAAATCTAGAAAAGTTGGGATTTTTTGAAGAAGTGAAGTTTATTCAAAAAGACCGCCTCGCAGAACAAAAGATGGATCTTAGTATCGAAGTAAAAGAGAAGCAGACCGGCAGTTTGCAACTCGGGGCCACCTTTTCATCGTTTGATCGGTTTGGTGTCCAAGGTTCAGTATCTAAAGTAAATCTATTTGGCCGAGGCTACGATACCAGTTTGTCCGCCACGTTTTCAGCTAAACGACAGATGTTTAATGCTTATTTTCGAAATCCTCGAGTTAATGACTCTCTCTATTCATTAACCTTTCAAGCTTTTAATACCGAAGTGCAGTCGGTTGATGAGACGAGGATTGTTGAGCGAGGGGGTTCGGTTGGAGTGGGGTATCCGCTTTCGAAGAATTGGCGAATTAACGGCACTTACGGAATCAAAGACGTTAAGATTAATATCAAAGACATCATCGACAACTACTTTCCTGATTCAGTGGGGCTCGATTCAAGTCTGGCTTTCAATGTTTCTCGAGACACTCTAAATACGCGCGAAATTTTTCTGCCGAGCTCCGGGAGTTTGAATTCGTTTACGGCCACCCTGGCTTCTAAATACGCGGGTAGTAATCTTTCTTATGTTCTATTCAACTATGTCGGCAAAAAGTACTTCGAGGTTTTTGAAAACGATGTTCCCTTGGTGGGGGGTAGCGTGTTGAGCTTCGGGGCGCGGGCGGATTACATTCGAGGCATCGAAAATCGCAGCACTCCATACAATGAACGCTTTGTCCCCGGAGGGATTTACTCCGTAAGAGGGCATCTATTCAGAACCCTTGGGCCCTTCGTCTTTGCTCCCTTTCCGATCTCTGGAACGGCGAGTGAAGATCAGGAATACTCTAAGAGTACGACCGACAAGCTTCGTTTGGGTGGAAACAAACAGCTCATTTTCAATGTAGAGTACCTTTTCGACATCTTTAAGGAGGCCCGGATTAAGGGCGTTCTTTTCTTCGATGCCGGCAACACCTTTCGGGAGCGAGACTACGACGTTTGGAACCTTCGTAAGAGCGCGGGCTTTGGGTTTAGGTGGTTTTCGCCGCTGGGTCCTTTACGATTTGAGTGGGGAATTCCTCTTGATCGTAAGAAAGGGGAAGATAATATTCTATTCGACTTCTCGATTGGAGCCCCTTTCTAGAAAAAAGCCTAAATTGAATTTGTAGGCTGGCTAGTGTATCGCCAGGTACTTTAGTGTCTTGTGTGCCGATCATATGCGAAACTGATTTTGGCTTTCGAGAATGATGAATGAGGAGAATTGAATGAAATACGCATTACAGTTTATGAGTTTAGGAATCGGCTTATTTTTTTTCAGCGACTTGCAAGCGGAGGTTCCCAGCGCAGCGTTAAAAGTCGGGGTAGTTGATTTGCAGAGAGCTTTAAATTCTGTCGAAGAAGGTAAGTCGGCCCGAGATAAATTTAAAAAAGACCTTGATCTTAGCCAGAAAGAAATCGACAAGCGCAAAACGGAGCTAGAAACGCTGCGTAAAGAATTAGAAGATATGCAAACCAAAGCTCAAAGCGGATTGTTGAAACCCGAAGCCTTAGATCAAGCGCGTAAGAAGCAAGCCGACTTTCAGAAGAAAGTCGAAGATTACACGGCTTGGGTAGAAAAAACTCAGGGAGATCTTGCGAAAAAAGAACAAGATGCCACTCAAGGAATTTTAGCTCGCATCAAGCCGATGGTCGATGATGTTGGCCGTAAAGAAGCCTTCACTTTGATCTTTGAACGAAATCAAAGCGGTCTCATCTACGCATCTTCTTATACCGACGTAACCGAGAAGGTGATTCAAGAATTCAATAAGAGTTCAAAAAGTAAAAGTTCAAAAAAATAATTAAGGTCCTAGAATATTAATCAGTCCGAGGAGAAGTTATGGCCCGTGGTGATAAACGAAAATCTAAAAAAACTCGCCAACGTACAAGTCAGCGAAAGCTAAAAGCTCGAATCAAAAAACGTGCAGAGGCTACCAAGATAGCACGTAAGGCAGCTCGTTAGTTTTCAACGGCTGGTCCGAAAATAAACTTAGGCTTGAGCAGAGTCGGTTGGTTGAGGGGGACTGACGGAGTGAGCGCTTCCGACGACTCGCAAGCTAGCCTCTACCCGATTTCTTCCGCCTTCTTTGGCTAAGTAAAGGCAGCGATCGGCGGCTTCGATAAGGTTCTCTACGGAGTTTCGGCGCGCGCTATGGTAGTCGGTTACTCCAATAGATAGACTGATAGTCAGGCACTTACCATCTGCCTGAATTTGCTCTAATTGAATCGATTTTAAAATCCGTTCACAGAGGCGAATTGCATCCGATAATTGAGTGTTTGGAAAAATAACCAAGAACTCATCTCCAGCATAACGACCCACAAAGTCCACGTTTCGAACCGATTCTAAAAGCACTTTAGAAACTCTTCGCAAGGCTTCGTCGCCGATAGGATGTCCATACTGATCGTTGATGCTCTTGAAGAAATCGACGTCGATGAGGCAAATCGAGAGAGGTTTTTGATAGCGCTCCGCTCGTCTAATCTCGGCCTCCAATTGGCTCTTTAAAAAGCGATAATTATAAAGGCTGGTCATCTCGTCGGTGAGTGTCAGCTTTTGCAGTCGATCATTGGCCTTTCTAAGTTCTTGAATCAGAAAACGATTGGTTTCTATAAGTTCATGTTTAGACTTTGCCTCTCGGATCACATTGGGCAGGCGGTCCAAGTAAATCAGCTTAGTGTCTTTTACGACGTAATCAAAAGCCCCTAACTTAATAGCTTCCGAAGCGATCATCTCGTTGCCTTGACCGGTTAAAAAAATAATGGGTGTGCGAATTTCGAGTTCTTTAATTTTCTTTAGGAGTTCGATCCCCGAAATCCGAGGCATGCTGTAATCTAATAAAATAAAATCAAAATCATTGAGAGCTAAAGAAGCTTCGATAAAGTCGAGGGTTTGAACATCCCAACCTTCTTTAGAAAGCTTTACCGCGGCTAATTCGGCATGATGGGGATTGTCATCGATGATTAGAATCTTCATGTCGCACTTCGCTCGCGAGGCAGGTTTACATGAAAAGTGGTCCCGCGATTTGGCTGGCTTTTGACGGTGACGAAGCCCCCTAAGCTTTCGGCCAGTCGTTTTACGATTGAAAGTCCAAGTCCTAGACCTTCCGTTTTCACGTCTTCCAAACGAGTGAAGGGAGCAAAAATTCTTTCTAAATCATGCTTGTCCATTCCTATTCCGTTGTCTTCGATCGAAATGCGATAGAATTTCGTCTCTTTAAAGAATCGAATAATAATTCTGGGGGGGGTTTCTTTTCGCTGAAACTTCAGACTATTTGCCACCAGATTAAGCAAGATTTGGTAGACGCGTACGGGCTCACTTTTGAAAACTAGATCTTCTTTGGGTAAAACGATCTCGCCTCGGCTGCGCTTGATTTGCTCCGACAAGATGGTCGATACGCTCAATAAAAGTTGTTTTAGGCTCACTTCGGTTCTTTCGCTGGGCTCTTGGTAGAGTTTTGAAATGGACTGCATGGAGCCTACCAGTAGATGTAAAGAATTCGCAGATTCTCGAATAACTTTAAGATAGCGCTTTTGGTCTTTATCTAAGTTGGTGCTTTCGTCCAAAAGTTTAGTGAAGCCTTCTAGGGTCAAGAGTGGCTCTTTCAAATCGTGAGCTAGCATCTGAAAAAGCATTTTCCATTCACGATCGCGATTTTGTAAGCGATGGAGTTCGCTCTTTAATTGGAAAACGGTTTTAGAGTTTGCATTCTTCGATGGCCGAACGCTTTTCAGCGGCAGACTGGTCTGCTCGGGCTGAACTTCGCTTCTTTTCTTTCGATTGAATCCGGGTTTCATCTCTTCTGCCGACTGCTTTCTTGCTAATTGCTTTCCTGCCAATTGCGTCAATTTATGGTGACCATTTTATCCAAAAACGCGTTGAAGTAACGGAATTCTCCGCCAAAAATCCAATAAGTTTAAGCGCTTTCTACGGGAGTTTTTAAGAAAATATAAGCCCCTGAAAATACACGAGTTGTAACAAATGTTTACAGGTAGAGAAGGTAACAAGAGTTTCAGATGATGAGAAAAGTTTCATCATGCCTTTTGCTACCGTCAAAGTTCTGATAGCCTGGAGTCGTCAGTCTTTTGACAATTTTCTAATAGGGCCAATGGCATTGTTAGGTGCCGACGGTTTCTAGTTACTCGGGGAGGACAAGTTCATGGATAAACAGCGAGGGCATGGCGCGCAGGATGGTGTTTTTGAGATCCGCGATCGCGAAACTGAAATGCCAAAAGGATTGCCCGAGGCTTGGACTAAAGAAGCATTAATGAGCGCCGCTTCGGAGGCTCGAGAGCTGGCCAAAGTACAAGAAGACCTCATGGCTTCTTCACGAGTCCTCACTGATTTTCCCTTCGTTGGCAATTCGGCCATCATGATGAAGGTTTTCCATTTGATCGAGAAAGTGGCTGATACCGATTCTACTATTTTAATTTTGGGAGAGAGTGGAACGGGTAAGGAGTTAGTGGCTCGTTCGCTTCATCAGAAGTCCGTTCGCCGAGTTAAGCCTTTCGTACCAGTCAATTGTGGCGCGATTCCTTCGGAGTTATTAGAGAGCGAGCTATTCGGGCATGTAAAAGGCGCCTACACGGGTGCCCATCAAGCTCGGCTGGGTCGCTTTACCATGGCGCATCAAGGGACTTTGTTTTTAGATGAAATTGGGACCATGCCCTCCGGTCTTCAAGTGAAGTTGTTACGGGCGCTACAAGAAAAAGAGTTTGATCCGGTCGGAAGTACGAGATCGGTTCGCTCGGATTGTCGGGTGGTGGCGGCCACCAATATTGATTTAGAGCAAGAAGTGGCCAAGGGATCGTTTCGCGAGGACCTTTATTATCGATTAAATGTTATCCCTATTCATCTTCCCTCTCTTCGAGAGCGCAGAGAAGACATACCCCTTCTTATCAATCATTTCATTCAACGATTTAACGAGAAGAAAAGTACCAAGATTGAGGGCTTCAGTCGTGAGGCGCTTGAAATTTTGCTCGTTTATAACTGGCCCGGAAACGTTCGCGAGCTAGAGAATATTTGTCAAAGGCTCTGCATCCTCAAAGGAATCGGTCTGATCGGAGTCGAAGATTTGCCCGAGAAGATTCGCCAGCCGCGTGTCATGTCAGCGGGTCGCAATCCATGGGATTTTTTGACGAGTGAAGGATTTCCAGAAGAAGGAATGGATCTTGAGAATTTGGTTGTTCAGTTCGAGAATAATCTCATTATGAAAGCCTTAGAGCGAACTCGTTGGAATAAAAACCGGGCCGCCCAGCTTTTGAGAATGAATCGCACTACTTTGGTTGAAAAAATAAAAAAGCGAGGGCTGGCTCCTTCTTCTTAAGACTTGTCGAAGTTATAGGCTTATCGGTAGCGTCGCCGCTATGTCGATTAAGAGTGATAAGTGGATTGTAAAAATGTCTCGTGAACACGAAATGATTTCTCCGTTCGAGGAATCTCAGGTTCGCGCTGGAACCATCTCTTATGGGGTGTCCTCATATGGCTACGACATGCGAGTGTCGGATGAGTATAAGATCTTTACCAATGTGAACTCGACCGTGGTCGATCCCAAAAAATTTAACTCCTCAAATTTTGTAGAAGTGAAAGCAAATGAGATTTTAGTGCCCCCCAACTCATTTGCGCTAGCGCGAAGCGTTGAATATTTTAAAATCCCCCGTAGTACTTTGGCGATTTGTCTCGGAAAGTCGACTTATGCACGCTGCGGAATTATCTGCAACGTCACCCCGTTTGAGCCCGAATGGGAGGGGCATGTGACCATTGAGATTTCTAATACCACTCCGCTGCCGGCAAAAATCTATTCAAATGAAGGGATCTGCCAAGTGCTCTTCTTTGAATCGGACGACCCTTGCGCAGTCTCTTATCGAGATCGAGGCGGAAAGTACCAAGGTCAAACTGGTATTACTCTGCCTCGAATGTAGTCAGTAATGGATTACGACAAGAATCTCTTCGGCGAGATAGAGCGCTTCATCAAAGTAAGAATTGAGAATGAAGAGTATGAAGTGCCTGACAAGCTCGAGATGCTTCGCGTATTTCAGTTTTTAGATTTTCAGATAGAGTATGCGCGACTCTGTTGGAACGCTTCTTGTCAGCGTTGCCACATTGATTTTATGAAAAATGCTAAGGCGGTCAAAGGTCTAAGCTGTCGAGTGAGAAGTTTTGAGGGTATGGAAGTCACAAAACTGCCGAGTGCCGTGAAGAAAAAAGTTTAAGCGGGGGTAGGTCCAACAACTTCATTGAGTCCCTGTATGAATTCCGTTAAATTTTTTGAATGTCACAATCCGGACAGCTTTTAGTCGTAGATGATGAGCCAGACCTTTTAGATATTTTGGTAGAGACCTTAATGGACTCCGGTTACGCCGTTGAAAAGGCAGGTTCTGTCGAAGAGGCAACGACAGCCCTTAGTGCAAAGAAATTTGGTTTGGTCATTTGTGATATCTCGCTGGGCTCTAATCGTCGAGGAGGCTTGCAAGTTCTCGATCAATCTGGAGACAAATCAATTCCGGTAATTTTAATTTCAGGGAACGCCGATTACGAAGTTTTGAAATTGGCGATCAATAAAGGCGTTCGATTTTTTTTAGAGAAGCCTTTCGATCTCTCGATTTTAGATAAGATGGTTCGAGAGGCGATTGCTCCCAAGGGCGATCTTCATAAGAAGATCGGCATTATGGCTGAGCAGTTTCAACTTACCGCACGGGAGCGAGAGGTTTTTGAACTTCTGGCCCGGGGCCTTGCTAATAAAGAGATTGCTTCGTCTTTAGGAACGTCCGAGAGAACTGTGAAGGCTCATCTC
>Ga0105044_10014010_pt1 | contig 10868 bp, 10 predicted proteins | sample MAT01_FD_78092 | JGI IMG/M metagenome (GOLD analysis project Ga0105044, IMG submission 78092) | Freshwater microbial communities from Lake Fryxell liftoff mats and glacier meltwater in Antarctica - MAT-01 | ecosystem: Environmental > Aquatic > Freshwater > Ice > Liftoff microbial mat | place... | reverse complement strand
TGATTCTAACGGAGTACCGTATTTTCTCTTCAGTTTTGTTGCCTTAGTCCCTTGGACATTTTTCGCAAATACGCTGACGGATTCTGCCAATAGCTTAGTTGCAAATGCCTCGATGATTAACAAGGTGTACTTTCCTCGACTCGTACTGACGTTGTCTTCCATACTTTCAAAAGGAGTTGACTTTATCATTGGGTTTTTTCTTTTAGTTATTTTTCTTTTTATATACCGAGTCACGCCAGGATGGGAGTTGATTTACTTACCATGGCTAATCCTTGTATTGTTAATGACCTCACTAGGTATTGGTATGATTATATCTGCCATGGCGGTACAATATCGTGATGTGAAACATGCGATGACCTTTGCGGTTCAATTACTCATGTATGCAGCACCCGTGGTGTATCCCACCACTAACGTGCCATCGCAATATCAGTGGGCGTATTCCCTCAATCCGATGGTAGGTGTAATTGAAGGTTTTCGTGCTATTTTTTTGCATACGATTGACTTCCCGTATCACTGGGTGACAATGGGTTCTATAGTTTCAGTTTTATTGTTTGTTTTTAGTCTGTTCTATTTTAGAAGGATGGAGCGTGTATTTGCCGATGTAGCCTGAGTATGCCAGAGCCTGTAATTAGTGTAAAGGGAGTAAGTAAAAAGTATAGAATTGGCCTAGCTGATAAGAAGTCAGACACCATAATGGCAACAATTTTAAAAGGAATAAAGAGCCCACTTACCAACCTCAAAAGAATCCGAAATTTATCAAAGTTAAAGGATGAAGATGAGTCTATTTTTTGGGCACTGAAAGATGTTTCTTTTGATGTTCAGGAAGGAGAGGTGTTAGGAATCATTGGCCACAACGGTGCTGGTAAAAGTACATTGCTAAAATTGCTTTCGCAGATTACAGAACCCAGTGCTGGTGAGATTCGACTTAACGGTAGAGTAGCAGCATTATTAGAAGTGGGTACAGGTTTCCATCCCGAACTTACCGGCCGCGAAAACATCTACATGAATGGCACTATTCTGGGCATGCGTAAAAAAGAGATTGATAAAAAGCTGAATGAGATCATCGACTTTAGTGGAGTAGAGAAACATTTAGACACTCCCGTTAAGTTTTATTCTTCCGGGATGCGGGTACGGTTGGGGTTTTCAGTAGCAGCCCACCTGGAACCAGAAATTTTGATTATCGATGAGGTGCTGTCAGTTGGTGATGCGGAGTTTCAAAAAAAGTGCCTTGGCAAGATGGAGGATGTGTCAAAAAATGGCCGAACGGTTTTATTTGTTAGTCATAATCTTGATGCGGTTCGATCACTTTGTTCAAAAGCTATTTTGTTAAAGACCGGCCAGCTTGATTTTAACAGCGATGTGCATGCGGTGATTGATCGCTACATTTCAAATTATAAGACCAATATATTGCGCAGGGATTTCGATGCACACGATGATGCTCCAGGAATACCGGAATTGAAATTACTGTCTGCCGAATTAATCTCGGATTCAACCGATGGAATTCTGACAATCGATACAGAATTAAAATTGATTTTTAAGTTTTATTCAGATAAGCAGTTTTCTGATTTTAACCTAAGTTTAGTACTCTGGAGTGTTTCGGGAACCTGTATATTTAACAGCATCACTTCTCTTTGTGCTATATCAAAGGGTGAGCATTATTCGCAATTGACCATCCCAGGAGGTTTATTAACAAACGGTGCTTACAACATTGAATTGTATTTTGTTTCGAAGTCGACCAAGCTTTTTAATATACCTGAACTATTTGTTTTTGAATTAATGGATGCTTCGAGAAATGGAATCATGTTTGGTACAGGAAAAGGAATTGTTAGACCGAATCTATCCTTCACTATCGATAATAATAGACATGTCAAAAGTTAAACTTTTTATTAAAAATCTACTAAATCCGATTGTAAACGATTTACATATTCAGCTTAATCCTAAGAAATATAGGGTGGGTAGTTATTATTGTCCCGTTTGTAAGAATAAGCTTCGATACTTTAATCCTTTACCAGATCGCACTTTTGATTTTGTATATCAATATCAGTTCATCCATCCCATCACATGCATGGAGACGATTAATCCTTTTGGCTATTCCTGCCCAAGCTGTGGCGTTACTGACCGTGATCGGTTGTACGCACTGTACTTAAAGGAATACCTTTCGGTTTCAACTAAGCCTATTCATTTTCTGGATATAGCACCGAGAGAGGCTTTAACTAAATTTATTTTGTCTTTTAAAAACGTAATCTATCGCTCTGCTGATCTTTATAATCCGGAGGTTGATGATCAAGTTGATATAACGGATATGAAATTGTATGAGGATAACAGATTTGATTTCCTGATCTGCTCGCATGTTCTGGAGCATGTTACTGAAGATATAAAGGCAATGCGCGAACTTCACCGCGTCTTGAAACCGGGAGGAAAGGCGATTATGATGGTACCGATTTTACTTACGTTATCTCAGGATTATGAAGATTCTTCCTACACCTCTTTTGAAGATCGGTGGAAACATTTTGGACAGGGTGATCACGTTCGAATGTATTCGAAAAATGGATTTACTGAAAAACTCTCACAGGTTGGTTTCAAGGTTGATCAATTCGACAAGAATCATTTTGGCGCAGACGTTTTTGCCAAATGCGGAATTACTGAAAGATCTGTTTTGTACATTGTTACAAAAGATGAACTTTAGCCATACGATTGATTATAACATTGCCACATAATTGATCAAACTTAATCTTCGATGATACTCGTAACCAAACCTTTTTTGCCTCCTCAAGAAGATTATCAAAAATATCTTGATGGAATTTGGGATCGCAATTGGTTGACTAACAATGGTCCATTGGTTAACGAACTTGAGTTAAAATTAAAAGAGTATCTACACACACCGCATGTGTTGTATGTAACTAATGGAACAATAGCGCTTCAAATTGCTATCAAAACGTTGGGTCTAAAGGGCGAAATTATTACCACACCGTTTAGTTATGTAGCTACTACTTCATCAATCGTATGGGAAGGGTGCAAACCCGTTTTTGTAGACATTGATGCCTACTCGCTAAATATTGACCCATCTAAAATTGAAGAAGCAATTACTGATCAAACAAGTGCTATACTGGCGACCCATGTTTTTGGAAACCCCTGCGATATTGATGCAATTGAAATAATTGCCAATAAGTATAAGTTACCAGTGATCTACGATGCAGCACATTGCTTTGGCACACTGTATAAAGGGCGTTCCATTTTCAATTATGGAACGATTAGCACGACAAGTTTTCATGCAACAAAGTTATTTCATACTGTAGAAGGTGGCGCAGTTTTTACTCAAGATAGTACCCTGTTAAAAAAGATGGCTTTTCTTGCTAATTTTGGACACCATGGCCCTACAGATTTTGTGGAGGTAGGGATAAATGGAAAAAACTCAGAATTCCACGCAGCTATGGGGTTGGCAAATTTCAAGTACATTCAGTCTATCCTTGATGCCAGAAAAAGTCAATCGTTGCAATATGATAAATGGCTTGATGCTATTCATTGGCAACGATTGGAAATAAATACGGATGCTGATTTCAATTTTGCATATTACCCCTTGATACTTGAAGATGAAGAAACAGCATTGAAAGTGATCAAGGAATTGGAGGCTAATAGAATATCTCCAAGAAGGTATTTTTATCCCAGCCTTAACACAATTCCACTATATAGTTCACAAAGTTTGCCGGTCAGCGAATCCATAAGCAGTCGTGTCATTTGCTTGCCACTTTATTTTACTTTGTCTTCTGAGGAAATTGATTTTATTTCAAGAATTATCTTGCGCGCTTTAAAATATTAAAGTTTGAAAGTAGCAATAATGCAACCTTATTTCTTTCCGTATATCGGATATTTTCAACTGATGAATGCAGTGGATGAATTTGTGATCTATGACAATATTCAGTTCGCCAAAAAAGGTTGGGTAAATAGAAATAGGATTCTTGTTAATGGCAAAGATGAATATATTACCGTCCCATTAAAAAAGGATTCTGATTACTTGAATATTGTAGATAGGCAATTGGCAGCCTCATGGGATTCAGATAAAAAGAAGATATTAAGTCGGATAAAAGAATCATATAGAAAAGCTCCATTTTTTAATGAAATTTTTCAATTCATTGAGGAGTTATTTTCGTTTGAGGCAAAGAATCTTTTTGATTTTTTATTTTATGCCTTGGAGGGCACAAAAAGTAAATTGGGTATTGCTACACCTTTAATTATATCCTCCAACATCCCAATTAATCATACGCTAAAGGCACAAGACAAAGTGCTTGAAATTGTGAATGCAAGGAATGGGAACATATACATTAATCCAATTGGTGGAACTGAATTATATGATAAGAATACCTGCCAAACTAAGGGTATTGATCTGCAGTTTTTGAAAGCAAATGAAATTAGTTATTTGCAATTTAAAAATGTATTTGTTCCGTTCTTATCGATAATTGATATAATGATGTTTAATTCAAAAGAGAAAATCGATTTGCTTTTATTAGACTATACGCTTCATTAGAATTATTTAGTATGCTTAAATGGAACAAACTCGGAATCATTTTTAGCCCTCAAGAAGCTGTTGGGCGCGATTGGCTGCAAGAGTTTGCCCAAGCTCCATCAGTTCTTATATTTCCTGAGTTTATTCGTGTATATTTTTCATGTCGACCTGGAGCAGATGGGAATGGACAATACGTTAGCTACTCATCATTTGTAGATTTGAATCGGAAAAATTTATTTGAAATTGTAAAACTTGCGGAGCAACCTATCCTTAGTTTAGGTGGCTTAGGCACTTTCGATGAGTTTGGGACATATCCTGTTTCTGTTTATCGTGATGGTGAAAATGTTGTGGCATATTATGGTGGATGGACTAGATGCGAATCCGTGCCCTTTAATGTTGGGGTCGGTATGGCGAGAAGTATTGATAGTGGAGTTACATTTGAAAGAGCAGGCTCTGGCCCTGTTTTACCGTATACCGTAAACGAGCCATTTATTCTAAGTGGACCGAAAATTAGAAAGTTCAATGACCTGTGGTTCCTCTACTATATCGCTGGAAAGAAATGGATTCATAACAATGGCAAACCGGAGCCTGTGTATAGAATTAGAATGGCAACATCTCAAGATGGAACTAACTGGAATAAACTCGATAAAGATTTGATTCCAACTAAATTGGAGGAAGACGAATGTCAGGCAAGCCCTGATGTTATTTATGCTAATGGCAAATACCATATGTTTTTCTGTTATCGATATAGTTTGAATTATAGAGGTAAAGAGGGTGGTTATAGAGTTGGCTATGCTTATTCAGATGATTGTTTTAACTGGACTAGAGATGATAAAAAAGTTGGAATAGATATTTCGGACAGTGGATGGGACTCTGAAATGATAAGTTACCCCCATGTTTTTGAATTAGATGGATCAACGTACATGATGTATTTAGGAAATCAGGTGGGTAGATTTGGATTTGGGTTGGCCAAACTCGATGGCGTTTTATAAATAGTTGACTATGCAGTGGAAGAAGCTCGGAAAAATTTTTGATCCAACAATACATCCTGCATTTAAACGCTTTGTAGGTTATGCTCAATCTCCACAAGCGTTGGTATTATCAGATCGCATAAGAATTTATTTTTCTATACGAGAACTTGATAAAATGGGCAAATTCCTTAGCCAAATATCTTTTGTGGATTTTGACCTAACTTTAACTTCGATTATAGCAACAGCAGAAACTTCAGTCATTGGTTTAGGTGAGTTGGGAACATTTGATGAACATGGTATTTTTCCTTTTAGTCCAGTAATAATTGGTGATGCGATTTATGCCTACACATGTGGTTGGAGTAGACGCGTATCGGTTGCAGTAGAGACGTCAACAGGGTTGGTCATTAGTAAGGATGGTGGACTTAATTTCGAAAGGTTAGGTACAGGACCTGTGCTCACATCGACTCTTGACGAACCATTTTTGGTGGGTGATTCATTCGTTCGATTTTATAATGGGTTTTTTCATATGTGGTATATTTTTGGGACTAAATGGGATTACTTTCCATCTGAGGACGCACCAGATAGAGTTTACAAAATTGCTCACGCTACTTCAAAGGATAGAATAAATTGGATAAAAGAGAGTAGGCAAATCATTGAGAGTAAGTTAAACGAGGATGAATGTCAGGCGCTTCCTACGGTTTTATATTTCGGCAATAAATATCATATGTTTTTTTGCTATCGATATGCTACTGGATTCAGAAAGAAAATGGAGAGGGGTTATCGAATTGGCTATGCTTTTTCGACTGATCTAATAAATTGGTTTAGACAGGATGATGAAGTTGGAATAGATGTTTCTCCTGGCAATTGGGACGCTGATATGCTATGCTACCCAAATGTGTTTCAATGTGGTGATAAGATATACATGGTGTATAACGGAAATGAATTTGGAAAATATGGTTTTGGTTTGGCTGTTTTGGAAGAATGACAAGTTTTTATTGTGACTATAGAATTAATTCAACAACTGAACAAGATATTTATGATCATTTCATTGAATGTAATGACTACTTCTCCCCAAAGCTTTCTGATAAGGTAGATATACAAGAATATACCCATAAAATATGGAAGAACACTGTAAGATTCGAGGCTATTTTGGATAGTCAACTTATTGGACTTGTTGCTGCTTATGCAAATGATCCTTCGAAAAAATGTGCATTCATAACGAATGTAAGCACGCTGCCAGTATATTTCGGAAAAGGAATTGGAAAAAAATTGCTAAGCCAGTGTATTTCGTATGCTAGGAAAATGGAATTTAGGTTGATCAGATTGGAAGTGTCAGTACACAGTTCGGCTGCTATTAGTCTTTACAAAACGATGGGTTTTGAAACCTATGATGGAACTACAACTATAAATAGGCTGCAATTTAATTTGAATGATAATAGTAAAGTATAAAGTATGAACAAAGAACGAAATTACGATTCGGAGATGAAGGACACTCCCGATCATAAATATGCATACAGTTTTGATTTCGATGTAATGCATCCTTTTATGGTAAAGTCATTTGAACCTTTTTTAAAAGAAGGTAGTATCTTAGAGTTAGGAAGTTTTAAAGGCGACTTTACTAAAAGATTACTGCCTTATTCTAATGATATAACTTGCGTTGAGGCTTCAGGCGAAGCTATCGAATTTGGTTCTCCAATTTTTGATGACAAGGTAAAATTTGTTCATTCACTTTTTGAAACTGTCAATTTGCCCAAAAAATATGATAACATTATTTTAACGCATGTTCTTGAGCATTTAGACGATCCTATCACTATATTAAAGCGTATTAATAATGAGTGGCTTTCAGATAACGGTCGTTTTTTTTTAGTGTGTCCAAATGCCAATGCTCCTTCCCGTCAGATTGCAGTTAAGATGGGGTTAATTTCTCATAACCATGCAATTACTCCAGCAGAGAAGGAACATGGCCACAGAATAACGTATACGCTTGACACACTTGAACGAGATGCAAGGGCAGCAGGATTTAATGTAGTGCATCGATCAGGAATATTCTTTAAAGCTTTGGCGAATTTTCAATGGGACAGACTCCTCCAGACAGATATTATTTCAAAGGAATATCTTGATGGGTGTTTCGCCTTAGGTCACCATTATCCAGACTTGTGTTCGAGTATTTTTCTTGTGTGCAAAAAAGGAGAATAGAATGTTATGAAACACGTTGTTTTATTGGGAAACACAAGAAACAAAATCGTTCATCAGATGGCAAGTCATCTTTTAGAAAGAAACACCACTATTACAATAATAGATGGCGTGGCTGGTTATGAACATGAAAACCTCCATCATATTAAGTCAAGAGGTTATCTTACACTCTTAGATAGAGTACTTTTGAAAGCTCTCCCAAAAGTCATTGTTGCTTTTGATTTTATTTTTTCATCGATATATTTTATCTCCAGTTTTCAGTTTAGGAAATTGCGTGAATTCAATCGACTGCCAAATCTTAAAATATCAATATCAAATATGTTAATTCAAAGACGAGTTTTGGCGTCTTTTGAATTTGATTATGCTCTTTGCTTGAATGTGTACTTCTTTGGTTTTGGTGCAATGCTCTGTAACTCGAGAAGATTTATTGGGCAACCATGGGGAAGCGATGTGAATAAATACGGAGTATCATCTCCTATTCGCTTTTTTTTTATGAGAAGGTGCCTGAAAGCAATGGCGTATATTGCTCCTGCAGGAAGAAGTGTGATACCATTTATGATAGAAACATATGGCATTCAAAAGGAGAAATTTGTTTTTCTGCCACCCATTGTTGATAGCAATATTTTTGGAACGATAGAAAAAAAAGAAATCATCGCAAGAAAAAATAAAATTGGAATAAATGATGAAAGCATTATTTTTTTTTCATGTCGAAGATTTGCGGAAGGCTGGGGGCCGGATTTAATCAGAAAGCTGTTTTTAAAACTTTGCCAGAGAATTCCAAATGCTTTTTTTATAGTGCTGAGCGGATATGAATCCAACACCTTAATGGAAGAGTTTATGAATGAAATCCCAGCCGAAAAACGGCATCAATTTTTATTTCTTGACAAAGAGATTACGCTTACGGAGTTTAGCTATTATTGTCAGATAAGTGATTTTACTGTTTCTGCCATGACAAATAGGGATATGCAATCTTCTAGTATTATGCAATCAGTTTCATGTGGTGCTTATCCTATTTTGAAGGAACAAGATGAATATCAAATAATGGTCAAAGAAGGGTTTGATTCGCTTTTGTTTAAACAAGTTGATGAAGCGCTTGTTGATGATATTGGAAAACTGATTTCCACCCCTGGTTTATTAGATCAAAAAAGAGAACTCAATAGAGATTATTTTCTTAAAAGAAAAAATAGCTTGGATTATGTTACGATACTTAATAGTCTAGATTTTCACTAGGTTGTGCAATTAATGACTAGCATTTGAATATTTTAATTATAGGTGTTGGAAACCCAATACCCACCTTTATTTTTAGAAGGATGTTGGCGCTTTCGAATGCAAGAGTGCCAATCACAATGGTAATTCAACATGATCAGAAAGTTGAAATACCGGGTGTTCAGTTTTTGCGGATAGGAGGTCTTCTGAGCATCGGTAAACAAATTAGTTTGGTGATGAAGGTGTTGTTGCATCCTTTTCAATTTCGAAAATTAATGAACCTTCGAAAGGAGTTAAGTTTCTCTCAACGCTTCCGTTGGGGCATCAAGTATTTTCCCCTATCACAATTGCAACCACCCAGTATTGTGCATTTTCAATGGTTGACCTTAATAGAAGAATTTCAATGGCTGCGCCATTATTTTAATTGTCCATTTGTTGGAAGTGCGCGCGGAAGTCAGGTAACAGTTTATCCACGCACACGTAAAGGGTTTGCAGATGTTGTCAGACAAGCAATTAGTCAGGCAGATGTATTACATTTAGTTTCAAAAGATCTCATACCTCCGTGTATTCACCTAGGTGCACTGCCAGTACAAATGTTGGTGAATTACAATGGTATCAACCTGGAAAAGTTTTGTCCGCCTGCGAGGCGGCAGCGTGCGCTAATACTTAAACTGATTTCAGTTGGCGCAGCAATCTGGCGTAAGGGTTATGTTTTTCAACTGGAAGTTGTAAAAAATGTAATGGCACTTATGCCAGTTTCGCTTACCATAGTGGGTGAGGGGCCCGACCTTGAAGGTCTGAGGTACCTTGCCTATAAACTGGGTGTATATGAAGCCGTTCATTTTCATGGTAGCGCAACAGAGGAAGAGGTGGCGGCATTACTGCAACAGGCGGATGTTTACATTTCCACCAGTGCAGCCGAAGGTTTGGCCAACAGTTGCATGGAAGCAGCAGCGTGTGGTTTACCAGTGGTGGCGTTTGCGTGTGAAGGCATGAACGAACTGATTGAGCATGGGCAAACCGGGTATATAATTCCTTATGGTGAAGTATTGGTTTTTGCTGAACATGTGCACTTATTGGAGGATGTGGAACACAGGCTTGCGATGGGCAAACAGGCCAGGCAAAAAATGGAACGGGAATGGTCTGCTGATTACTGGACGGATGAGATGATCAGACATTACCACACCATTTGTCAGAAAATCCCAAGAATCAAATGAATAAAGTAATCAAAGCACTACTAAGAAAAGCAGGTCTGATTGGTCCAATAAGAAAAATATATTATTCCTTTAGGAACATCAGATACCTCCTTCATTTTGCTTTCAAAGAATCGTACATGTTAAGGTGGAAAGATCAACAGGTAAAGTTCTCAATACGTGATCCGTTTTCATCAAATTTCTTTGCGACCTATTTTCAGGACGATAAATTGTATGAAAGCCAGCTTTTACAATCCATCGATCACGTTTTAACTGATGACAGTATTTTTGTCGATGTGGGTGCTAATATTGGATATTTTACATGCTTGATTGCAAAGTCCAAAAGCCGTACACAGGTAGTTTCTTTTGAAATGGGGCAGCAAAACACTTTAATCCTTGAAAAAAATGTCGTGTTAAATAATTTGAGGAATGTTAGAATTGAACGTTATGCCGTTTCTGATAAAACAGGTGTCGAGCATTGCGTGAAGTCTGAAGTTGGTGCGGCTGCATTGCAGGTGCTGACTGACAAAAATTCGGTAGGTATCGAGCAGGAAGATATTGATACAATTAGGGCTATTTCACTGGATGACTATTTTATTCAGAATCGTAATAATTCTAAAAAAGTTTTCAAGATAGATGTTGAGGGTGCCGAAGTAAAAGTGCTCAACGGAATGAAAATATTATTACGTGACGCTCCTATTTTATTCATTGAGGTACACAGTAAATTGCTTGGCAATTATAATCATCAGGTAGATGATTTAATTCGTATCCTGAAAGAAAATTCGTATGAATATCAAGTGATAG
>Ga0105044_10014002_pt1 | contig 10871 bp, 6 predicted proteins | sample MAT01_FD_78092 | JGI IMG/M metagenome (GOLD analysis project Ga0105044, IMG submission 78092) | Freshwater microbial communities from Lake Fryxell liftoff mats and glacier meltwater in Antarctica - MAT-01 | ecosystem: Environmental > Aquatic > Freshwater > Ice > Liftoff microbial mat | place... | reverse complement strand
CTCGAAGATCTTGGCTGGACGATGCTCTTCGTCCCTTTCCGTCCAGAGGGCGGCAAGCGTATTGTGGTGTCTTCTGGACAAGCCGCCCACCCCGACTGGATCTACTGGTTGGAGTTGGCTTCCTAGCTAGTCCAGATCGGAGAGCACTCGGGCACTAAGATGGTGGAATGGCAGCGATTCCCACTACGCCCGTGTGCTCTCCGTGGACCACGGAGGCGGAGATACGCGAATGCTGTAAGGGTCTCGCCATCAACTTCGACCTGGTCCCCATCGTCAACTTCGTCTCAGCCGTCCTTTACCGCCTCTCTGGCCGTCAGTGGCCTGGACCCTGCGAACGGATCATCTACCCGTGCCGTGGGTGCAATACCGGTTGCTCTGATGTTGGCTGGGGCTCCTATACCTGGGGGTACCCGTCATACCCACTACCCAACGGATCTGGGACCGGCTGGATCAACTGTGGCCGCTGCGTCAAGAAGTGCAACCTAGAGCGGATCAAGCTGGCTGGACCCATCAACGAGATCATCGAAGTCATCATCGATGGTGAGATCCTCGACCCATCCGCCTACAAAATCGAGGCCTACCGCTGGCTCGTTCGCGTTGATGGCGGCAAGTGGCCGTGCACCAATGATCTCACGGGAGAACCCGGAGATCCGGGCGTGTGGACCGTCGAGTACAACTACGGCAAGCCCGTGCCGCTTGATGGTCGCTATGTCGCCAGCATCTACGCATGCGAGATGGCCAAGGCCCGTTGCGGGGCGGACAACTGCCTTCCCGCCCGGGTGAAGGCCATCAGTCGTCAGGGCGTCGACATCGCCTTCGCCGACCCAATGGATTTCATCCAGGACGGAAAGGTCGGCATCTACGAAGTAGACCAATGGCTTCAGAGTGTGAACCCCCACCAGATCCAACGGCGCGGACGGGTCTACCGCCCCGATGCTGGGATCAAGAACGTCACCTTCACCTGAATTGAGTCATCATGGCTAACCTCCTCCACCTCGCCGAAATCTCCCAGTCGGTTCTTGATGTCGCTTACGACGGCCTGGCCTCCACGAGTACCGGGCAGCCAAACGAGGCCTACATTTCACACAACGCCCCAGCCGTGGACTGCTGTGACATACTGGTGGTCTATGCTGAGTTCATTCGCCCCTCTATTGGCATGGGCTTCAACGCCCAGTACGTGACTGGTGGTCGCGTGCTGAACCAGTGCAACAACCTCGGACGCGTCCTCGATCTAGTTATCGAGCTGTGGCGACCCTGTTTCCCCACCGTGGTCGACAATGCCTACCATCCCTTCCCAGCCACCGAGGACACTGACGCCGCCGCTAGGGCCCTTCTGGAGGACGCCTGGGCACTCCAGTGCTCCCTCATCGGCGCCGCCTGCGACGGATCCATCTGGCCGGACTCTGTGAGCCGTGACTGCCTTGATATGGCATGGGGAGATATGCAGCCCCTGGGACCTCAAGGCGGGTGTGCGGGGTGGCGCTGGCTTCTGACCTTCGAGCTTGACATGTCCACCTGTGGGTCGTGATCACGTCGCTCCAGGTCAATCTTGACCAGGCTGGCCTAGACCACCTTCTGAAAGCCCCATCAGGGGTAGTCCAGACCTTCATGCGCAGAACCACGGAGAGGACTGCCGACGAAGCTCGGCGCCGGGTCCCCGTCTTGACCGGTCGCCTCCAACGCTCCATCGTCATCCGTCGCGGTGCCATGGGATCTTGGGAGGTCTTGGCCGAGACTCGGTACGCCTACATCATCCACGAGGGATTGATGAAGAAGAGCGTTACCCCCACACGCATCCGGAAGAATGGCGGAGTTCGGGTTACGGTCAAGAAGAAGGGGTCCGGTAAGGGGTCTAAGCCCCAGAGGTTCTTGATGGATGCGCTCCGAGACATTATTGGTTCTTTGGACTAATGTCCGTGCTAGAGTTGGGTACCTCATCCACTCGGACCTAGCGAAAGGCAGTCCAACATGAGCGACACCCCCCCCACCGAACCTTCGGTAGAAGAAGTTCCCGCCGAACCAGTCTCCATTGAGGGCTACAAGGCCCTGAAGGCGCAGGAGAGCGACGCCGAGGACGCCCGGCCGTTCACTACGGTACGCGACCAGGTCTTCCATGTCACGACCGAGCTTCCGGCCATCGTGATCTTGGATCTCGGGGTTGCCTCCGACCCTGGAAGTACCACGGGTGAGAAGCTTCGCGCTTTGAGGCAGTTCCTCAACTCCGCCATCGCTGACGATGAGATCGACGGCTTCAACCACCTACTCCGCACGGCGAAGCCCGCCATCTTGATGGACGAGATGAACGAGATCACTGAGGATCTCATGACGAAGGTGGTCGCCGTCCCTACCGAGTAGCCCTTTGGCTCATCGCGTACGTTGTGCAGAACGCTGTTGAGCTGAACGGCATCACTCTCGACCACATGAACAAGAGAATCCTGGCGATGAACGCCCTGGACTTGATCTCTTGGATGTTTGCTCACGTCATGGATGGTCGCGACGCGGAACAACGTCGGTACATCATGGCTCACATGACGGGACGCATCGGTCCCAACGGCGGCATCATCGCCGAAGGCGATCACCTGCCCGAAGATCTTCAGGGCAAGGAGATGCCTTCCTGGTACAACGAGGCTGACGACCCCTGGTCCAAGACCATCACGGCAAACCTCTAGAGGGGCGTCCTTTGGACTAATCTGGATTAGGTCTAGTGCTTCAAAGGGCTGGAAATGAGTAACATCGTCGGAACGGCGACAATCAAGATCATTCCGAATACCGCTGGATTCTCCGCGGCCCTGAATGGTCAGCTCAAGTCTGTTTCAGCCAACGCCCAGAAGTCCGTCGGAGGAGCACTAGGAGCGCTAGACCAAGCTCGGGGCTCTCTCAGCTCATTCGGCGACTCTCTGAGCCGAACCGGACAGCGCGCCATCCTTGCCGGTGGCGCCATGACTTACGGCCTGACCAGGCCCCTCATTGGGTTGGCGTCGACCATGGTCGGCACGGCTGCCGAGTTCGAGCGGTCCTTGAACACCATCGCTGCCGTCGGCAACCTTGACCTTGGTTCGGCCGATCTTGACCGCATCGGCACTAAGGCTAGGGACCTTGCAAAGACCTTCCCCCAGGACGCCAACGCCATCGCCAAGGGCATGTTGGACCTGGCTCGTGCTGGTCTCGATACCGCTGACAAAATCGACGCCGTCATCGAGCCCATTCTTCAGCTGTCCACCATTGAAGACATCGACCTAACCAAGGCGTCTGAGCTTCTCGTCAACGTCTTCACCGGTTTCGGTGGATCCTTCAGCAACGTAGGTGATGGGTTCACGACCATCTTCGGGGAGGCCCGCCAGACGACCAGCGACATGACGGCAGAATTCACCCGCATGGGCGACATCCTAGCCACGGTCTCGGCCGCCACCACCACCGACATCACCGACCTGGGTAACGCCTTCCGTTACGCCGGGCCCGTTGCCGCCGCCGCTGGCTTGAGCTTTGCCGAGTCAGCCGCAGCACTTGGTGTCTTGGCCCAGGCCGGATTCAACGCAACTGTAGGCGGCACCGCCCTCCGAGGCATCATCACTCGTCTCGCCATCCCAACAAAGCTTTCCCAGGAGATCTTCGACAAGTTCGGGCTTTCGGTCGAGGAGGCCTTCGCCCCCGACACCATCGGAGCCACTTCCGAGCAGGCCGAGGAGTTGAACAAGCAGCTTCGAGACATGGGTCTGTCAGCTGCTGAAACGTCTGACGTCATGGGCACCAAGGGCGTCGCTGGAGTCGAAGAGTTCAAGACCCAGCTTTCTTCAATGGGGCTGGAGACCCTTGACATCTTCAAGGATGACGGAACAATGAGGCCACTCCAGGAGACGGTCGATCGATTCGTCGCCTCTGGCGCTCGCGTTGGCGACGTCATGAAGCTCTTCGGGCAGCGTTCGGGTCCCGCCTTCCTGGCTCTCATGAAGCAGGCTGGAGCATTCAGGGAGCTGACTGCGGAATCTCAGGCCGCTGAAGGCGCCATGGGTGAGATGTCGGACAAGATCGAACAGTCGGCAGCCGTCAAGTTCATTCTGTTCAAGAACGCCATTGTTGACCTTGCCATCTCGGTCGGAGAGAGTGGCCTGCTTGAATTCTTCTCGAACCTCGCGATCGGCGCCACTGAGTTCGTCCAGGGTCTGTCAGACACCAACCCCCAGATCGTGAAGTTCGTCTTCGTTCTCGGTGGTTTGGTCGCCATCCTTGGTCCGGCCACTCTAATCTTCGGCCTCTTCGGCGAGGCCGCTGGCAAACTCGTCGAGTCGTTCGCGTTCATGCTTGGACCCGTCGGAGCGGTTGTGTTGGTCGTGGGCCTCCTGGCCGCCGCCTTTGGGTTCATGTACTCCCAGTCCGAGTCACTGCGCGCCGCCGTTGCCGTGCTGAGTGATAGCTTCTCGGCCGTACTTGGTCCAGTGATGGAAGTTGGACGCATCCTACTCGGCGCCTTCGCTGGTGGGGTTGGAGAGTTGGGTAAGACCCTAGGTGACGCACTCGCCCCCAAGATCATCGAAGTGGCTCAGGTCATCAACAACTGGGTCTCCAACAATGGGCTGGTTGAGTTCTTGACCGGCGTCAACGAGAAGATCCTCGCCACCGCTGAATTCGTCTACAACCTGGTCCAGGCTGTTCAAGACCTCGGCATCATGGAGGCCATGGGAGACGCCATTCAGCGCGTCTGGGGGGACGCCGTCGAGTTCTTCGGCCACTTCAAGTCTGTAGTCGATAATCTGATCCCGGCCATCCTTGAGATTGGAACTGCCGTTGGAACCGGGGCGGCCGTTGCCATACGGATACTCTGGCAGGCCGGAGCTGCCCTCCTCTCAGTCTTCGAGAAGTTCCTAGACATCGCCGGACCGATCATCTCTTTCCTTGGCGACAACCTGACCCTGGTCTTGACCCTGGTCATCGCCAAGATGCTCCTCACCCGGAACGCCTTCCTTCAGACCGCTACCGGTCTGGCAGCCTTCGGTGGCGCTGTTGGCAGGGTCAGTACCTTCGTGACCGACAGGGTCGTTGGTATTGGACTCAGCGCCATAAACATGGGTGAGAGGATCCAGGCGGGCACGGCCAAGTTCGCTACCGCCACGGCTGGCATCCCCATCATCGGCCGCATGGCTGACGTGATGGCGCGCGCCGGAAACGAGGCGCTCTGGGCGGGGGATCGCGTCGGGGCAGCTGCCACCATGATGGTGGGGGCTATGCAGAGGATCGGCGAGGTGGCTTCGACTGTCCTCCAGAACGCCCAGCTCATCATGGCTGGGTTCTTCTCCGGAAAGATGGCGGCGAGTGCCGACAGTCTCGGAGGCGCTATCACCGCCCTGATCCCCTCGTTCATTGCTATGGGAGTTGCCATTACGGCCGGGCTCGGCCCGGCTGGCATGCTCCTGGCCATTGGAACCGCCCTGGCCACCGTCTTTGGAATGATGACGGGTGGGGCTAGGGATGCTTCCACGTCGATCCTCGACCTCGCATCTACCACCGACTCACTAGTCTCCCTCATGCAATCCCTTAACGGGTCCATCTCTGGCGGTGACGCTCTGGCTGCCTTCTCGATGGAAATGGAGAAACTCAATCCCGGCAACATGAAGGACATCGAGGTGACCCTAGGGAAGCTGGGGAAGTCCTCCGCCGACCTCGGCGAGGCCCTTCTTGGTGGCGCTGATGGCGCCAATGCCTTCGCTGACAGCCTGTCCAAGGACTTCGGCATCAAGCAGCTCCAGGGCGATCTCAACAACTTCACCTTCAAGAAGTTCGACGACACCGCTAGTGGGGCTCACCTTATGGGCACCTGGGCTGACGTCGTCAAGTCGGACCTCATCCCGGCCCTGGAGTCGGGGACCGAAACAATTGAGGTGTTCGACTCCGTCACTGGAGAGTCGCTTGGCACCGTCCACAACATGGAGGAAGCAGCAGCCCTGCTGGCCGCTCAGTTCGAAGGCACCTTCGGCGGAAAGGCCATTCGCGAATTCGGGACCTACCTCGATGCAGCCCGCCTCAAGCAGGAGGCCATGGGTCCAGCGACAGAACTCATACAACGCAACCAGGACTACATCAACGACAAGGCCAAGACTTGGACCGACCGCATCAAAGATGCCAACGCTAGCCTGGACGAGACCAAGCAGCGGATGCGCGACCTGTTCGCCCCGGTGGATGACGCCGGTCAGAACATCGCCGACCTATACAGGTCTATCCGCGACGGCAAGGACGCCTTCATCAACCCCAACACCGGCCAGCCCTGGTTGACCATTCCAGCCCCAGACTCCGAGGAGGGGGCCAAGTATTTCAACGCCGTCAAAGACGTCAAGAATCTATGGACCGACACTCAAACTATCATCGCCAACGGCATTAACCCGGCGCTCGATGACACGGCTAAGAGGGGCATCTTTAGAGAAGGGCTATTTGCCGAGCGACTCCGGCTCATCGGGAACTTGGCCGCTGCCTACCAGATCACACCCGAGCAGGCAACGGCCCTGGCGGACCAGATTGCCGGGGCACTCCCAACTGACCTGGAGGTAGACATCCGATTGGGCTTGGACGAGGACGGCCTAGCCGTTCGCGAGGCGCAGGAAGAAGCCCTAGCGAAGAGATTCAACCTAGATGTACGCCAGGTCAAGATCTTCGGCGAGTTCGAACTCGACCCTACGTCTGCTGAAGCCCATGAGTTCGCCAAGATCATCGCTGGCATCAAGGACATTCCAGACGAGCAGCTCAACATCGCCATCAAGACCATCGACGAGATGGAACCCGGCGTCCGCGATTGGGTTCGAGGCCTCATCACTGGTGGAAAGGTCGGCACCCAGAACATCGCCTCGTTCATCGAGCTGATCCCCCGAGTCGCTGAAGCTGGCATCGGTGGCGTGAGCGGGGCCACCCTGGCCGCCCTGCTCCAGGGCCAGGACCCCGAAGCCATCCGACAGTTCTTGGACTTCGTCCCTCAGATCGCACAGATCGGAGGGTTGAGCCCAGAAGACAACGCCAAGGTTGTCCAGATGCTGATCGGCAAGTCTCCCGAAACCGTCAAGAAGTTCATCGACGTTCTGCCGTCGATCAACGGCGATAACCTCCCCGGTATCACACCTGATGAAAAGGCGTTGCTGACCGCCATCGTTGCTGGCAGGGTGCCCCTAGACGCCCAGAAGTTCATCGACGTCTTTCCTCAGATGAAGGACATCCCTGGCCTTACCCAAGAGCAGATGTATGAGGTCGCTCGGATTCTCAGCGGCAAGAGCCCTGAAAATGCCCAGAAGGTCATCGAACTAATCAAGCTTAACCCTGACATGTGGGCGGAAATTATCCCACTCATGACCCAAGAGGGACCGCGCACGGCTCAGTTGATCTTGGACGTCATGGCGCGGGGTGATGTCAACGCCCTCCTGTCGGCCGCCGATTTGGCAGCTGCTGCCAGGTTCGCCGTCAACGGCGGGTTTGGCGCCAACGGCGGCATGTTCACCTCACCCACCTCCATGATCATTGGAGAGGCTGGGCCAGAAGTCTTGATCCCGCTTTCTCGGCCGAACCGCGCTCGCGAGTTGATCGCCCAGAGCGGGCTTTACAGCAAGTTCCCACCACTCGCGTCTTCGGGCGTAAGTACGCTTGGTGGGACCCCGCCCGTCCTGCCTGCTGGTAAGTTCCAGTCGGTCACTCCAGCGGCCGAGGGCTATGCCGCCGCCATCTGGGCAACCGGCGCTGCCTCAGGCTTCTCCACAGAGGCTCAGGCCGCCCTGGCGGAGCAGATGGGCTTCCCCATGGACACCACCCCCATCGACGCCGCTACGGCCAAGGTGGACGGCCTCACCGCAGCCCTGGGACGTGCCAGGGACATGATGGCATCCATGGCTGGGAACGACGGGCCCATCAGCGAAGGCGACCCTCGTTGGGACTGGATGACCATGGGCAACGGTCTCGGTCCGGGGGGTTTGTCCGCCGACCAATACAACGGCCTTGACCCCGCCATCCGGGCGCTTCTTGACCAGGCCGACAACTACGCCGAGGCCGTTGACGTACTTGACGACTACGGCTGGACTGGATTCGCCCCAGGGACCTCCCCCACCCTCTCTGGGGTATCCAGTGGCATGAGTCTGCTCCAGGGCATGCCCGCCAGCTCCCTATCAACCCCAGACCGCTCAGCCGCCGGAAACCAGCTGAGCATCGCTGTCACTGTCGAGGCCACCCCGGGCACCACCAAGGAGCATGCTGCTATGGTTGGGGAAACGGTCGCTGACGGAATCAACCGCAAGCTGGCCATCAAGACGGCCGTCTTCTCCTCGTAAAGGTTCACCTCGTGGCTCTCTACAACCCCAACGATCAGTGCATCATCGGACCCGAGTGGTACCCCCATCGACGCGGGGTAACGGTTCTCGATTCCGACCTAAAGTCGGTTGGGTATATCCTCACCGCCACCACCAACGACGAGGTTGGCTACGTCTGGAACTTCCTCCAACAGCAGACGAACGATTACTCGGTCATCAACATGGAGATCTTCGACATCACTGATGGCGAGGTCGACCTGAACCAGTCTGAGAATTTCGTTTACTACCCAGGGGGAGACATCTTCGTTGGGGCTTCTCCTTGGACTCCGGGCAGCTTCCAGCCTGAGAACCCAAGTCTGGTGGGCCCGTTCTACAGCTGCATCGACAGCCCAGCCCTCACCCCGGGCATCTGGCCCAACTCCGGTCAACCAGTCGACAACAACCAGTTCGTGTTCAACTTCTACGGTCTGGGGGCAGACTTCGCAGTGAGTTTCGACGGCGTCGCGGGCACACAGGCCGGACGTTGGGTCACGCGAGTTCGCCAGCGGTTCGTTTGCTCTCAGTACCTCGCCCTCGGGGCTGAGGGGGCCTTCGAACTCCAGCCCTACATGTGGGTCAACGGTCACAAGTGCACCGGACCGCGCTATTCCGTCTCAGCCAATGACGGCGTCACTGACATCTACCACGACTGGTACTACATGCCGTTGACCGGCGCCCCGTGGACAATCGCGGACATCGATCGGTTTGACTCGACCTACCCCGGACCCGCCCCAGGCTCTCCCTACTGGGAAGGCCAGATGGGTATGGGGTGGATCATTCAGCCGACCGGATCCGCCAACAACTTGGCCACCATCCTTCAGGGTCAGATGATTGTTGAGTCATCTCCGGGGGATGCTCGAATCGCTCTTGGCTCCACCATCTTTCCGCCCAAGGGGCAGGGGTGGAAGGCCGTGGCCGTTCGCAACAAGGAGACCTTCGACCAAGAGACCTTCACCTTGGTTCCTGGGAATCGGTATCTCTTTCTGATGCGTCGGGGCAACAGCCTTGGACCGATTGCCCCTTCCTATCTTGCCCCCATCGACGGTGGGTCCATCCCTGGTTCCCCCCTGTGGACTTCGTCGATCCCCAAACTCGATGGGACTACTCGACGACCGGTTCAGATTGGCACTGAAAGCCCCAACGCTTATGGCGTCCTTCTGGAAACCGACCTCGGGTCAGTAGGCCCCCCAGACTACGGGGTTCGCAGCGACGACAGCCAGCCGTGGACTGGTGTCTCCCCCGCTGACGGCGACTCTGACGACTACCCCTGGTTGGGAAACTACTTCCCCGCCTACCTCGTGAATGAAGAAACCGAGATGCGTCAGACCTTCACGGTCAACGACGCCGACGACTACGGATGGATCTGGGTCGTTGTCTCTCGCCTGCCATCCCAGGACGGGGTAGATCTCACCATCACGGTGCGCGACACCGCCACGAACTCGATCCAGGGCACCCCCGCCACGATTTCAATCGATGAGCTTGATTACCCCAACCGTTGGTACAAGATCGGCGTGCGGCTCCCGGGCGTATTGCCCACGCTCTCAACCCTCGGCAACGGCGCCTACTACTTGCAGTTCACTTCGACGGCCGCCGAGGCAAGCAGTTGGGTTGTGCAGGTGATGCGCTACGACCCCATCTTCAACTATGAGGCGCCGTTCATCTACACGGGCGAGTTCCGCCAACTTCCCTTCTTCGGCCACTACTGGGGCCCCACAGACTACGTCCGCTACGGGCCAATCGGGGATCTGGTCATCAAGCAGTCCGTCCGGTCAGTAGCCTCTATCTCTACTATCCCCCCAGGCCTGGATAGTTCCTTGACGGCCGTCGTGGCGGAAGAGGTCTGCAACTTCAGCTACGTGCAGTTGGCATGGGACGCAGCGGCGCTGCCTGAGAGTTGCGTGACCTTCGGTTGGTACGAGATCGAGCGCAGCTATGACCAGGTGGTGTGGGACGTCATCGCAAGAATCTCCAGCATCGGCGTCGTCACAGCAGACGATATTGAAATGCGAGCCAACACTCTGACCCACTACCGAATTCGAGTGGTTCGCGAAGATGGGGCGCCTTCGGACTGGAGCAACATCGTTAGCGCAACGGCTCCGATGAGCGGCCCGGGCTTGTCGTTCACCTCGAACGCCGCCCCCGAGTTGACTGTCGGCTACCAAGACATCGGGCAGACCCGAGAGTTCAACTTCCCCGAGAACTTCGAGTCTTTCCAGCCTCAGGGATTGGACTACCAGATCGTCTACCGTGAGATCGAGGATCGCGGCGTCACCTTCAACACCAAACTCCGCATTCGTGCCGGGCGCGAGGCTTGCCTGCCCCTTTGCGATACCGACACCGAGGACTTGTTCGGGGATGACGTCTTCGGGCCACTGAAGGCGATCTGCCGAGCCGGGATTCCTTACGTCTGCGTTCGCAATGAATCCGGAAACGTGTGGTATGCCTTCATCACCACCCCCACCGGACAGTGGATCCAGCACGGCATGGAGATCACCGGAGGCTTCGGCATCTACACCATGGACATCGAGGTCACGCAGGTGACCGCCGTACCCGAGCCCTTCG
>Ga0105044_10014001_pt1 | contig 10872 bp, 5 predicted proteins | sample MAT01_FD_78092 | JGI IMG/M metagenome (GOLD analysis project Ga0105044, IMG submission 78092) | Freshwater microbial communities from Lake Fryxell liftoff mats and glacier meltwater in Antarctica - MAT-01 | ecosystem: Environmental > Aquatic > Freshwater > Ice > Liftoff microbial mat | place... | reverse complement strand
CCGATCCCGCCGACGCGGCGGCACCGGCCCAAGCCGCCGATATCGCAGCGCCGGTGCAGACCGGTGCAAAGGTCGGCACCGATCCCGCCGCAGCGCCGGACACCGTTGCGCCCGGAACCGGATCCGGGATTGGCGACGACGCCGGGCCGGAATCTGACCCCATCCCGGGCGCGGGCAGTGCGGGGCAGGGCGGGTTTGCGGGCCTGCGAGCGTCAGTTGTAGTCCTGGCCAATCCGTCTGCCGCGCCTGGCCAAGCGCCGGATGGTCCTCCCGACGTCCCGGTCATGCCCTCTCGCTCCCCGACCGCGCCCCTCAGCCCCGATGGCGATCCGGTCGGGGCCGTGGCACCGGACCCCGACGCCATGCTGCCAGACCTGACCGAACCGCGCCAGGACCCGCAGGATACCGCCGCCCCGCCATCCGTTCCCGCCCGCGATCCGCCGATTGTGGCCGCTGTCGCTGTGCCGGCCGTCGCGGCCCGACCGCGTCGCCGTCACCGGCTGGCCCTGCGCGGCACGCTGGCGGTGGTGTTCCTGCTGCCGCTGGCCTTTGCCCTGATCGCCGCCATCGGCATGATCGGCCAGGAAGTCACCGCGCCGTCCTGGCTGCGCCAGCGGATCGAGGCGCAGGCCGCCCTGGCGCTGGGCGGCGGTTCGCTGCGCTTTGGCGACATTACGGTGACGGTAGGCCGCGACCTGCATCCCGTCGTGCGCCTGCGCGAGGTGGTGCTGCGCGATGCGGCGGATGCCGTGCTGGCCCGGGTTCCGATGATCGAGGCGCAACTGTCGCCGCGCGGCCTGATCCTGCGGCGCGAGGTGCTGCCGCAGACGATCACCCTGCGCGGGGCGGAACTGGCGCTGCGGCGCAACCGCGATGGCACGGTGGCGATGGCCTTTGCCACCGCCACCGAAGGATCGGGCCGCATCGCGGGGAGCACCCCGGGCCTGGCCGCGCTGCTGCAGGAGTTTGACGTCCTGTTCGCCCGCCGCCCGCTGGAGGCGTTGCAGCAGGTGCGTGTCGAAGGCCTGATCCTGAACTTTGACGATGCCCGGGCCGGGCGCAGCTGGACGGTCGATGATGGCCAGTTCACGCTGGATCTGACCGACGGGGCCAGCCGGCTGCGCGGCACCTTGTCGGTGCTGTCGGGGCGCGACTACGTGACCACGTTGCAGTTTGCCTATGACAGCCCCGGCGGCAGCCCGGCAGCGCAGGTGGCCGTCACCGTGCTGAATGCCGCAGCAGCCGACATTGCCACACAGGCACCCGTGCTGGCCTGGTTGTCGGTGCTGAATGCGCCGATTTCGGCCACGCTGCGGGCCGAACTGGACGACAATGGCGATCTGAGCCAGTTTCACGCGGCGCTGAAACTGGGGTCCGGGGCGGTACAGCCGGTTGCAGGCGCGCCGCCGTTGCGGTTTGACGGCGTGCGGGCCAATCTGGCATTCGATCCTGCCGCCGGCCGGATCACGTTTTCGCGGCTGAGCGTGCAAAGCGACTGGGGCGCGGTCAATGGCACCGGCACCGCTTGGCTGGGCGATCTGGTCGCCGGCTGGCCCGGCACGCTGGTCGGGCAATTCGCGCTGACCGATATCAGCGTGAACCCGCCCGGCCTTTATCCCGCACCGATCACCTTTGCCCAGGCCTTTGCCGACCTGCGCCTGCGGCTGGACCCATTCCAGTTGACCATCGGCCAGTTCACCTTGACCGAGGCCACAGCCAGCCCCGGCGATGCGGCGGTGATCCCGGTCGCGCTGGCCCTGCCGTCGGCCTTTCTGACCGGTCGGGCGCAGATCGAGGCGGCACCCGAGGGCTGGTCCGTCGCGCTGGATGGCGCGATCCCGCTGCTTGACCAGGCCCGGGCGATAGAGCTGTGGCCGACCGTGCTGAACCCCGGCACACGGCAATGGTTTGTCGACAATCTGACGGCGGGCAGGGTCAGCAATATCCATGGCGGGCTGCGGCTGGTGCCGGGCCGGGCCCCGCGCTATGCGATCAGCCATGAATTCGACGGTGTCACCGTGACCCCGATGCGGCGGCTGCCGCCGATCACCGGGGCGGCGGGCTGGGGCACCTATGACAACGGCGCCTATGCCCTGACGCTGGATCAGGGGGTCATTGCCGCGCCACAGGGCGGGGGCATCGACGTCGCCGGATCGTCGTTGATCATCCCCGACACCAATGTCCCCGATCCGCCTGCCACCGTCCGCCTGCAGACCGACAGCACCATCACCGCCGCGCTGGCGCTGCTGGACATGCCGCCGCTGAGCCTGCTGACGCCGACCGGCCTGCCGGTGACGCTGGCCGATGGTCGTGCCTTTGTGTCAGGGGTGATCGATCTGCGGCTGATGGACAACCTGCCGCGCGAGGATCTGGATTACGATGTGACCGCCGCGCTGACGGATCTGCGCTCGGACGTGCTGGTGCCGGGGCGGGTGCTGGCGGCCGCGGCGCTCGACCTGACGGTCAACCCCGACCGGATCACCATCAGCGGCGCGGCGCGGGTCGGGCGCGTGCCGGTGCAGGCGCAATGGGATCAGGCATTGGGGCCGGGGGTCGACGGATCCAGCCGCGTTGCCGGCACGGTGGAGCTGTCTGACCGGTTCATCGACGAATTTCGCATCGGCCTGCCGCCGGGCAGTGTCAGCGGCGCAGGCCAGGCCGATTTCGTGCTGGACCTGGCACGCGACGGGGCGGCGACGTTCCGGCTGGAGTCCGACCTGCGGGGACTGGCGCTGAACCTGCCGCCACTGGGCTGGGCCAAGGGGGCCGGGCAGGCCGGGCGGCTGGAGGTCACGGGGCGGCTGGGCGCGGCCCCCGGCATTGACCGGTTGTCGCTGTCGGCAGCCGGGCTGGAGGCCGAGGGGGCAATCAGCCTGACTGCCGAAGGCGGGCTGGGTCGCGCGATCTTTGGCCGGGTACAACTGGGCGGCTGGCTTGACGCGCCGGTGACGCTGGTCGGGCGCGGGGCGGACCGCGCGCCCGAGGTGCAGATCAACGGCGGCATCGTGGACCTGCGCCGCGCCGCCTTTGGCGAAACGGGCGGGCAGGGCGGGCCGATGCAGGTGACGCTGGACCGGTTGCAGATCAGCGACGGCATCGCGCTGACCGGGTTTGTGGGCAGTTTTGACGCCGATGGCGGATTTTCGGGCAGCTTTAGCGCCGGGGTGAATGGGGCGGCCCAGGTGACAGGCACTGTGGTGCCGCAAGGCAACCGCGCGGCGGTGCGCATTCAAAGCGCGGATGCGGGCGCGGTGCTGCGCGCGGCGGGGTTTCTGGACAATGCGCAGGGCGGCGCGCTGGACATGACGCTGCTGCCTGCGGGGGCCGAGGGCAGCTATGACGGGCGGCTGGACATTGCCGACCTGCGGGTGCGCGATGCGCCGGCGCTGGCCTCGCTGCTCAACGCGATTTCGGTGCTGGGCCTGTTGCAGCAGATGGCCGGCCAGGGACTGGTCTTTGACCGGGTCGAGGCGGAATTCCGCATCGACCCCGACCGGATCAGCGTGCTGCGGTCCAGCGCGGTCGGGCTGGGCCTGGGCATCTCGCTGGACGGGGCGTTTGAATTTGCAGGGCAGGTGATGGATTTTCAGGGTGTCATCTCGCCGTTCTTTGTGCTGAACGGAATCGGCGCGATCCTGACCCGGCCGGGCGAAGGCCTGATCGGGTTCAACTTTCGCCTGCAGGGGCCGATGGGCACAGCGCGAGTTTCGGTGAACCCGCTGTCGGTGCTGACGCCGGGGATGTTTCGCGAACTGTTTCGCCGCCCACCGCCCGAGGTGCAATGAATGCGTCTGTCCGATTTTGACTTTGACCTGCCCGACGGGCTGATCGCGACCCGGCCCGCGCGGCCCCGGTCATCGGCCCGGCTGCTGGTGGCGGGGCCGGACCGGCTGGCCGACCGTGTGGTGACGGACCTGCCCGCCATTCTGCGCCCCGGCGACCGGCTGGTGCTGAACGATACAAGGGTGATCCCCGCCCGGCTGAGCGGCCACCGGACGCGCGGCACGGCAAGCGCCGCGATCGAGGTGACGCTACTGGAACAGCGCGACGGGCTGTGGTCTGCGCTGATCCGCCCCTTGCGCAAACTGCGCGATGGCGAACAGATCGGCTTTGGCGCCGGCCTGACCGCCCGGCTGGAGGGGCGCGGCGACGGTCAGGGCCTGCTGCGTTTCAACCTGACGGGGCCGGATTTCGATGCGGCGCTGGCCACGGCAGGGGCGATGCCGCTGCCGCCCTATATCGCGGCGTTGCGCGCCCCGGATGCCGAGGACCGGACCGATTATCAGACGATCTGGGCCGCCCGGCCCGGCGCGATCGCCGCACCTACCGCTTCGCTGCACTTTGACGCGGCGCTGATGGTGGCGCTGGCGGCGCGCGGGGTGGCGTTCACCCATGTCACGCTGCATGTCGGGGCAGGCACCTTTCTGCCGGTCAAGGTCGATGATGTCAGCCAGCACCGGATGCATGCCGAATGGGGCGAGGTCACGCCCGAGGCCGCAACCGCGATCAATGCCACCCGCGCCGCCGGTGGCCGGATCATACCGGTCGGCACCACCGCGCTGCGCCTGCTGGAAAGCGCCGCCGCGCCGGGGGGCGTGGCCGCCTGGCAGGGCGATACGGCGATCTTCATCACCCCGGGTTTCCGGTTTGCGGTTGCCGACGGGCTGATGACCAATTTCCACCTGCCGAAATCGACGCTGATGATGCTGGTCTCGGCGCTGATGGGGATGCAGCGGATGCGCGACGTCTATGCCCATGCCATTGCGCAGCGGTACCGGTTCTTTTCCTATGGCGATGCGTCGCTGCTGTTGCCGGGTGGGTTCGATGCTGGCTGAACGGCTGCGGCGGCTGTGTAACCGGGGGGGGCCGGGGGGCAAAGGCCCCCCGGGGCCCCCCGAGATCAGCCCCTTGGCCTGGCTTCCCAAGCCGGTCCAAACGGGTTAGGCCTTGCCGTACCGGATCGCGCCTGTCCGGGCCGGAAGGAAGCCCCGCCATGCTACAGGTCGTCGGCAGTTCATGGGCCTTGCTCTTGGGCATGTTCATGCTGATGATCGGCAACGGGTTGCAGGGCACCCTGCTGGGCGTGCGCGGCCAGATCGAAGGCTTTACCACCTTTCAGATGTCGGTCGTGATGTCGGCCTATTTCGTCGGCTTTCTGTTTGCCAGCCGGCTGGCCCCGCTCCTGATCGCCCGCGTCGGCCATGTACGGGTGTTCGCGGCCCTTGGCTCGACCATTTCCGCCGTGCTGATCCTGTATCCCGCGTTGACCGAGCCCTGGGCCTGGACCCTGGGCCGCGTCATCATCGGGTTCTGCTTTTGCGGCGTCTACATCACCGCCGAAAGCTGGCTGAACGACGCGGCCAGCAATGAAAACCGGGGCAAGGCGCTGTCGCTGTACATGATCGTGCAGATGGCCGGGATCGTGCTGGCGCAATATCTGGTCGTCCTGGGCGATATCGGCGGCTATATCCTGTTCATCGTGCCTTCGGTCCTGGTCAGCATGTCGTTCGCGCCGATCCTGCTGTCGAAAACCACGGCCAGCCCGGCATTCGCCGAAATCAAGCCGCTGCCGATCAAGCGTCTGATCGCCGCATCGCCGCTGGCCTGCATGGGGATGCTGCTGCTGGGGTCGGTTTTTGCCGCCCAATTCGGGATGAGCGCGGTTTACGGCACCCGCGCCGGCCTGAGCATCGCCGAGATTTCGGTGATGGTGTCGGCCACCTATCTGGCCGCACTGGTGCTGCAATATCCCATCGGCTGGCTGTCGGACCGGATGGACCGGCGCAAGCTGATCCTGGGGCTGGCGGCGGTCGGCGGGCTCGCCGCGCTGGTGGCCTTTGTGATCCCGGGGCAGTTCTGGCTGATCGTGCTGGCGGCCGCGATTGTGGGCGGCACGTCGAACACCCTCTATGCGTTGCTGATCGCCTATGCGAACGACTATCTGGAGCGCCGGGAGATGGCCGCCGCATCCGGCGGGCTGCTGTTCATCAACGGGCTGGGGGCGGTGGCGGGGCCGCTGCTGGTGGGGTGGGTGATGGACAATGTCGGTGTCAGCGGGTTCTGGCTGATCATCGGCGTGCTGATGGTGGCGCTGGCAGGCTATGCCCTGCTGCGGATGCGGCAATCGCCGGGCAAGCTGATCGTCGGCGACCGGGCGGTGTTTGCGCCGATTGCGGTGACGGCAACGCAGGTGGCCGCCGGCGCTGCGGGCGAGGCGCGTGCGGACGGTGCGGCGCGAAAGGGGGTTTAGGGTGTTGAGCCACGAGGATGTGCTGACGTTCTGGCTGGACGAGGTCGGGCCGGATGGCTGGTATGCCGGCGGCGATGCGCTGGACCGCCTGGTGCGCGACCGTTTCGCCGCCGCCTGGCAGGACGCGGTCGAGGGCGGCTTTGGCCTGTGGCTGACCTCGCCCGCCGGGGCGCTGGCCTATGTGATCCTGACCGACCAGTTGCCGCGCAACATGTGGCGCGGCAGCGTGCAATCGTTTCAGTTGGACCCCAATGCCCGCGCGGCGGTGCGAATCGTGCTGTCGCGCGACTGGGACCTGCAGATCAGCCTGCCCGCGCGGCAATTCTTTTATCTGCCGCTGGAGCACAGCGAAAACATCGTCGATCAGGACCGCGCGGTCGCGTTGTTCGCCACCAGGATGCCCGATGACGCCAATCTGCACCTGCACGCCCGTGCGCACCGCGAGGTGATCCGCAGTTTTGGCCGCTTTCCCGGCCGCAACGCCGCGTTGGGGCGCGATTCCACGCTGGCCGAGGCTGCGTGGCTGGCCCAAGGTGCCTATGGTGCCGTTGTGCGGCGGTTGCAGGCCGAGCCGGGCAATTGAGATGAATGTGACGCAATTGGCCGGCTCCGCTTAACCCCCTGCCAACCATTCCGGCCCAGATTGTGCGCCGTGGACGTGCAACGCGCGGGGCGCATGGGGTGAAACAGGAACGCATCGGGGTGGATACCCCGCCCGGGGCCGCAGGCAGCCCGACGCAATCTGGCCCGGCCCCGTTGCGCAGTTGGGATGTGGATGGTGCGGTGTCCGAACGGTCGCCGACCGAACTGGCGCTGCAAGTGATGAACCTGATGGAACAGGGCGTGCTGGTCTGGTCCGCAGACGGCTACTGCGAATTGCACAATTCGCGCGTGTTCCAGATGTTGGAACTGACCGCCGACGACCTGCGCATCGGCACCCGACGCGCCGATTTTCGCGAACGCTCGGTCGGTCGGGGCGAGATGCGGGCCGACGAACTGGCCGCGGCCGAGGTGCTGGTGAAGGCGCATCAGCCCTACGCCTTTGACCGGCTGTTGCCGTCGGGCCGGGTGGTGCTGACCACGGGGCGGCCGTCGCGCGGCGGCGGCTATGTCGTGACATTCACCGACGTGACCGAGGCGCGCCGCGCCGCGCACGAACTGAACCGTGCCCGCGAAGTCGCCGAGCAGGCCGAGATCCGCACGCGCGAGATCCTGGCCCAGGAGCGCGCCCGCCAGAACGAGGCGCGCCTGCTGGCGCAACTGGACGAATGGCTGCAATCGTGCAAATCGCTGGAAGAGTTGTTTCGTGTCGTGTCGCGGTTCATGGCCAAACTGCTGCCGGGCTCCAAGGGCGAGCTTTATATCTACTCCAATTCCCGCGATGTGCTGGACGGGATGTGCAACTGGAACACCCGCGATCTGCATCAGGGCATCGCCGCCGACAGTTGCTGGGCGCTGCGCCGGGGGCGGGCCTATGAATACCGCGTCGATGGCCTGTGCTTCATGTGTGACCATGTCGACGGGCACAAGCATCAGGTCGATGTGATTGAATATATCTGCGTGCCGATTGTCGCCCATGGCGACACCGTCGGCCTGCTGCACGTACGTTTCGACCATCTGGGCGTCGACTCGGCGCGGATCGACGATGCCGGACAGTTCGCGATGCGCTGCGGCGAACATATCTCGATGGCCGTCGCCAATGCCAAGCTGCGCGACGAATTGCGCGACCAGTCGATCCGCGACCCGCTGACCGGGCTGTATAACCGCCGCTACTTCATGGATGCGATCCGGCGCGAAATCGCGATCTCGGAACGGCGCGACAGTTGCTTTGGCCTGATTTCCTTTGACGTCGACAAGTTCAAGACCTTCAACGACAATCACGGCCATGATGCGGGCGACATGGTGCTGCGCGCCATCGGGGCCAAGATGGAAGAGGTGCTGAATGCAGGCGAAATCGCCTGCCGATTTGGCGGCGAGGAGTTCGTTGTGCTGGTCCCAGCCGCCAACCTGGCCGAGACGACCGCCCTGGCCGAACGGTTGCGCGATGCGATCAGCCTGACCCAGGTGCGCTATGTCGACGGGCTGTTGCCGCGCGTCACGATCTCGTGCGGTGTCGCGGCGTTCCCCGATTCCGGACGCCATTCGGCCGACCTGCTGCGCCATGCCGACGAGGCGCTGTATCGCGCCAAAGAGGCCGGGCGCAATTGCGTGATGGTCGGCTGAGACGGACCGATCTGTTCGGCGCGGACTGAGCGGGGCCGACCGAACCGCGTCAACGCAACTCAGCCCATCGATATGACCGGATGATCTGACTGGATGATCTGACCGGGCCACCTGACCGGGCCAACTGACCGGGTGATCTTGCTGGGCCATCTGACAGGGGCCAGACTGGGCCACCTGATTGCGCCATCTGACCGGGCCAACTGACCGGCGCCAACCGACCGGCGTCAACCGGCCTTGGCAAGATGCCATGCGCCAGCCGGATAGCGGCAATGCCTGCCGCTCACTGGCGGGGCGGGCCTGATTGGTTTAACACCAAACCAGTTTCGCAGCTTGGGGAGGGGGGGCAGAATGGCCGCCAAAGAGTTTGACGTGATCGTGATCGGCGCTGGCCCCGGTGGCTATGTCGCCGCGATCCGGGCGGCGCAACTGGGGCTGAAGGTCGTGGTGGTCGAGCGTGAGCTTTTGGGCGGCGTCTGCCTGAACTGGGGCTGCATCCCGACCAAGGCGATGCTGCGGACGTCCGAAGTGTTTCACCTGATGCAGCGTGCCAAGGAATTCGGGCTCAAGGTCGAAGGCATCGGCTATGATCTGCCCGCAGTGGTGGCGCGCAGCCGCGCGATTGCCAAGCAGTTGAACGGCGGCGTCGGCCATCTGCTGAAAAAGAACAAGGTCGAGGTGGTGATGGGCACGGCAACGCTGACCGGCCCACTGGCCGTCAGCGTGACGACCGACAAGGGCACCGAGGCGCTGCGCGCGCGCAAGGCGGTGATCCTGGCCACCGGCGCGCGGGCGCGCGAGTTGCCGGGGCTCGAGGCGGATGGCGATCTGGTCTGGACCTATCGCCACGCGCTGGTGCCCAAGCGGATGCCCAAAGACCTGCTGGTGATCGGCTCGGGCGCAATCGGGATCGAGTTTGCCAGCTTTTACAACACCCTGGGCGCGAAAACGACCGTGGTCGAGGTGATGGACCGCATCCTGCCGGTCGAGGATGCCGAGATCGCGGGCCTTGCGAAAAAGCAGTTCGTCAAGCAGGGCATGACGATTCTGGAAAAGGCCGCCGTCAAGACGCTGGACCGCAGCCCCGGCAAGGTTGTGGCCCATATCGAGCAGAACGGCACCGTGACGCAGACCACCTTCGACACGGTGATTTCGGCGGTCGGGATCGTGGGCAATGTCGAAGATCTGGGGCTGGAAAGCCTCGGGGTCAAGGTGGACCGCACCCATGTCGTCACCGATGAGTATTGCCGCACCGGCGTTGCGGGGCTTTTTGCCATCGGCGATATCGCGGGCGCGCCCTGGCTGGCGCACAAGGCCAGCCATGAAGGCGTGATGGTGGCCGAACTGATCGCGGGCGGCCATCCGCACCCGATCAAGCCCAATTCCATCGCCGGTTGCACCTATTGTCAGCCGCAGATCGCCAGCGTCGGCCTGACCGAGGCCAAGGCCAAGGCCGCCGGTTACACTGTCAAGGTCGGCCGTTTCCCCTTTATCGGCAATGGCAAGGCGATTGCCCTGGGCGAGACGGAGGGCATGATCAAGACCGTGTTCGATGCCGCGACCGGCGAACTCTTGGGCGCGCATATGGTCGGGGCCGAGGTGACCGAACTGATCCAGGGCTATGTCATCGGCCGTACGCTGGAAACCACCGAGGCCGAGTTGATCGACACCGTCTTTCCGCACCCGACCCTGTCCGAAATGATGCACGAAGCCGTGCTGGATGCCTACGGCCGCGCGATCCATTTCTAGGCAGGACCGCCCCAAAGCGGTACTCCGACCTCCGTTTGGTGGCTGTTCATCTTTCGTTCACGTTTTGCGGTTGGAGACTCGGGCGCGCACAGCTATATATCGGATTGAATGGTCGGGGAGCCGCGAATGGCTGAACTCAAGCATATCTCGGTGCGCGGCGCACGCGAGCATAACCTCAAGAATATCGACGTGGACATCCCGCGCGACCAGCTGGTGGTGATCACCGGGCTGTCGGGCAGCGGCAAGTCCAGCCTGGCCTTTGACACCGTCTACGCCGAAGGGCAGCGGCGCTATGTCGAGAGCCTGTCGGCCTATGCGCGGCAGTTTCTGGACATGATGGAAAAGCCGGATGTGGATCACATCAGCGGTCTGTCGCCCGCGATTTCCATCGAACAGAAGACCACATCGAAGAACCCCCGTTCGACCGTCGGCACCGTCACGGAAATCTATGACTACCTGCGGCTGCTGTTTGCCCGCGCCGGCACGCCCTACAGCCCCGCGACCGGTCTGCCCATTGTGGCGCAGCAGGTGCAGGACATGGTGGACCGGGTGATGGCGATGCCCGAAGGCACCCGCGGCTATCTGCTGGCCCCGATGGTGCGCGACCGCAAGGGCGAATACCGCAAGGAATTCCTTGAGTTGCGCAAGGCGGG
>Ga0105044_10014000_pt1 | contig 10872 bp, 6 predicted proteins | sample MAT01_FD_78092 | JGI IMG/M metagenome (GOLD analysis project Ga0105044, IMG submission 78092) | Freshwater microbial communities from Lake Fryxell liftoff mats and glacier meltwater in Antarctica - MAT-01 | ecosystem: Environmental > Aquatic > Freshwater > Ice > Liftoff microbial mat | place... | reverse complement strand
TTCTATGCAACATGTCATGATTCACATCAAGGATTTCACGACACGCTTCCACTTGGATTGGGGTAATCGGGAGAGAAATGAATTACAAATTCTAAATCATAAAAAGGTGCAATTACAAATTGCGCCTAGCGATTACGACATGGTACGCTCAAAAGGGGACTGAAAAGCCTTTTCAAAAATTTTAAGATAACTCCGAAAAAGTAAAATACAAATTTCAATTGATACAAAGTCGTAATTGCTTCCGACTGTTGTACGGAATACGACTACTGCCAGGGAAGGACAAGTTTCATTTATCCTTTATTCATACTTCCCTATTTAAAATCAGGAAAGCAAGAAAATCCACATGTTGTCGAATTACTCAGGCTGCTGTACGGGATTTGCAAGTCCCGGTATTATTAAAAAAAAGCCCTACCGAATCGGTAGGGTTTTTTTTTAAATTCAATAGGTTTGAATCAATAACCAGGATTCTGGTCCGCATTGGTCAAAGCTGAGTTGTTATCTATTTCAGAAAGCGGAAGAGGCATAAGCAAATACCTTACATTCCAATTCGAAATTGGCTCGCTTGCCAAAAGGTTTTGTTTTCTCCATCTCCTGATATCCCTGTTTCTGATTTGCTCTCCGGCAAATTCGACTTGTCTTTCATGTTGGATAGCCCTCAGCATTTCGGTTTTACTTCCGGTAGGATATTGGGCAGTAGGATAGGGAGGCATGGCCACATCTGCCCTTGCCCTTACCTGATTGATATAAGGCAATGCTGCTGCCGGACCGGTAATCTCATTTTCCACTTCTGCCATCAGCAATAAGATATCAGAATATCTGATTGCCCTGAAGTTGATACCGGATTGTACATTTTCAGCGCCCCTTTTATAGATCATCTGGTATTTTCTCCAGCTTGCCCTTGCGGTATTTCCCTGTACTTTGTCTGCTGTCAAGACTGCTGTCCCTCCATTAAAACTATCTCCGATTTGATAAAAATTATAACCGATTCTTGGGTCATCTTTTGCCGCCCCAGTTGCTACCCTTTCATAAGAATTAAATAGTGGCAGACTTGGAATCACGTTTCTCCAGGCTGTAGGCCCGTATTCTTGACCGCGAAAGGTTATTTCAGCGATTCCGGCACCGTCACCATTCCAAGCTCCTGCTTGACCAAAAGCTTCCGAGAATTGTACCTCCCAGACAGATTCAGCATTGTTTTCTCTTTCTTCCTCAAAATTATCCAAATACCTGTCCACCAAACGGTATTGGTTGGAAGATATGATTTCTAATAAGAATGGCCTTGCAGCCGGATAGTTTCCTCTAAATAGATGTGCTTTTGCAGCCAATGCCTGCGCAGATCCCTTGGATGCCCTGCCTATATCAGCACCTGTATAGGAATTTTTCAAAGGTAAGATGGCAATGGCAGCAGTCAGGTCAGAGAAAATAAGGTTATAAACTTCATCTTCGGATGCTCGGGGATTTGCATCCGGAGAAGTAGCTGTGGATGTCATCAACGGAACTCCTCCCCAAAGTGTGACCAACTCGTAATGTGCCAATGCACGGAGAAATCTGGCTTCAGCGATTACCCTTGCCCTTAATATCTCAGTGATTTCTTCGGTTGCCTTGTCGGCATTTTCCAATATCAGATTGGCTCTATGTATTACTCTAAACCATCCTCTCCAATTGGACTCGTTAAGAGGATTGGAAGCATCAAACACATGGTTTAATACCTGCGCCCTTGAAGCTTCTAACTGTGGTCCACCGGTATCACAATCATCAGAAAGTAAATCCTGAAAAAAGAAATACTCCCTATTGTAGAGATTGTTTGCCTGCAGGCCGGCATAAACTGAGTTGACGGCAGCCACTAACTGAGGGCCTGTCCTGTAAAATGTTTCTGCTCCAAGCTGATTTGGATTGGTAGGACTCAGCTTATCCTCATTGCAGGAATTGAATCCCAGCAACAGCACTATTGATGTAAGAATTAATCTCGTTTTCATATACTTAACTTTTTGATATTGAGACATTATTAAAATGTAAACTGGATACCGCCCATAAATGTTCTAGCAGCAGGGAACTGACCAAAATCGATACCTGAACCCAAAGATGAATTGATTCCTGTCCGTACAGCGATCTCAGGGTCATAGCCAGTATACTTCGTAAAGGTCAATGGATTTTGGGTCAGGAAGTAAACCCTGATCTTGCTTACATAGCCATTGGTAAGGGAATTCAGTGTAGTTGTAGGTATAGTGTATCCAACAATTATATTTTTGACCCTCATGTAAGAACCATCCTCAATGAACCTCGAACTAGCCCTTGCATTCCTGTTTGGATCACCTGAAACTGCTCTAGGAACAGAAGTGTTGGTGTTATTTGGAGTCCATCTGTCCAATACTACAGTCGATGCATTGAATAGTCTGGTCATGCCTTCTGTGTGAAATCTTAAGTTATTAAAGATTTCATTGCCTTGTACACCTTGCAAAAACATCGTAATGTCGAAGTTCTTATAGTTTCCGTTGAAATTCAAACCATAGGTAAAATCAGGAAGATAATGGCCAAGATTGGTTCGGTCACTTGGAGTGATAACGCCGTCATTGTTGATATCTCTAAACTTGATATCACCGGCTGCTGCATTAGGTTGTCCTGTAGTACTTTCTCCGGTTTGGAAAATCCCGTCAGCTATCCAACCATAGAAATAAGCAATCGGCTGTCCTTCTTCAGTAAATGTATAAGGGTCTCCATTGAATGCAGGCCCAAAAATTGTATTACCAGAACCTAAAGAGACCAACTCATTGCTGACAAATCCGATGTTACCGTCAATAGAAAACTGAAAGTCTCCGGTGTATTTTCGGTAACCCAAAGTGAATTCTAAACCTTTGTTTCTGACATTGCCGACATTGGCGATGGGAGCTCCATCAAAACCCAAAGAAGGAGGAATCGGAACACCAAGGATCATGCCTTCTGTTTCGTTGTCAAAATATTCAAATGAAAGATTAAACCTGTCATTGAATAATCCCAAGTCCATTCCGATGTTTTTCATGATCGTAGTTTCCCATTTCAGGTTGGCATTGGCCAAGGCGCTGATGGTACTTCCTCCCTGCAAGCTTCCCGCAAAGTTGTAGAAGTGGTTACTGTTTATGGTTCCCTGATAGGTATAGTCGCCTATTCGGTCATTCCCGGTTTGACCATAACTTGCCCTTAATTTCAAATCACTGATCGCAGTCAGGGATTGCATGAAGGTCTCTTGGCTCAATCTCCATCCTACTGAGACAGATGGGAAAGTACCCCATTTGTTACTTGGTCCAAATCGGGAACCGCCATCACGTCGGACAGAAGCACTGAACAGGTACTTTTGATCAAAATCGTAATTGACCCTGCCGACATAGGAGATCAACGCATAGTCAGTTTGGCCTCCTGATGTCACCTGGTTTTGAACACCCTGAAGCACACGTACGTCATTGGTAAGGTTATTTTGACCTGACCCGTTAAGGTTTGTGGATCTGAACGTCTGCTGCTCGATTACGCCCAATACATCAAAGCTATGTTTGTTGATGGTTTTTTGATAGGAAAACTGGTTGCTGAACAATGGAGATACAAATGTTGACCTTCCTTGACCAATTGCGGCAAATGGTTGATTATTGAAATCACCTGCAAAAAAACGTGGGGTAAATTGGTCGTTGGTTCCTATTCCAATGTCAATGCCAACAAGGAACCTATATTTAAATCCTTCAAAAGGCTTCACGTCAATATACGCAGTACCGAGAATTTTAAAATCCTGCTGTCTGTTGGTCCTAAGGACTGAATTGAGAACTGGGTTTTCAGGATCAGATCCATCCACCCTGTCAGGTGACCTAAAACCTCCTAATCTTGTTTCGTCCCTTACAGGGATATAAGGCACCTGCTTAACGATATGTTCCAATTGGCTTCTGCCTCCGGTAAAAGGTTCATTGTTTCTACTGGAATAGGCAAAAGTCAAGGTCTGGCCAAAGCTGACATATTTATTTACTTTGAAATCTGTGTTGGACCGGAAAGATATCCTTTCAAAATCAGTTCCTTTCATGATACCTTCTTGGGAAAAGTATCCCATGGACACATTATAAAGGACATTTTCTGTTCCGCCGGATATAGCCACGTTATGGTCTTGGATAGGTGCTGACTGGAACATCTCTCCCTGCCAATCGGTCTCTACGTTGGCAAGGTCGCCAAGATCGCCGAATCGTTGTGGTGCCGGTTGGTTTCCATTTGCCAAAAGGTCCCTTCCGAAGGCAATATATTGGTCCCTATTTAGCAGATCCAATTGCTTCCAAGCCTGCTGAGTACCATAATAAGAATCCAAAGTTACTTTAGCTTTTCCTATTACCCCTTTCTTGGTAGTGACGAGGATTACCCCATTTGCAGCCCGCGAACCGTAAATTGCAGCAGCTGAAGCATCTTTCAATACTTCGATTGACTCAATATCGGCAGGGTTGATCTGATTAAGTCCACCGGCAGGAACTCCGTCAATAACATAAAGTGGATCATTGTTACCTACTGTACCGATACCCCTCACCCTTACAATAGGCTCTGCGCCAGGTGCTCCCCCATTGGTTACCTGAACACCCGCCGCACGGCCTTGAATGGCCGAAGCAAGGTTAGGAACCGGCAATGACCTGATGGCTTCGGAACCGATAGAGGAAATGGCTCCAGTTACTTTGGCGCGTTCCTGCGTTCCGTAACCGACAACGATTACTTCTAAGAGGTTGGAAAGGTCAGACTCCATAGAAACACTTATGGTGGTCATATTTCCAACCCGGACTTCTTGTTGCTTAAATCCGATAAAGGAAAAGACCAAAACAGCATTCGAAGAGGGTACTTCAATGGAGAAATTCCCGTCAATATCTGTGGCGGTACCTTGGGTTGTTCCTTTTATAAGAACGTTTACGCCCGGCATTGTTTCTGTCCCATCTTTAACAGTACCTTTTACCACAAATGATTGGGCTATTGCACTGAATGGAAGAAGGAATACTCCTAAAATGAGAAATAAGGCCACCAGCGAATTTGCCGTTTTCGGTGGCCCGGATTTTTTACTGTAAATTTTGCTGTACATAGGTTTTAGGGTTTTTGTGAAAATTTAATTTGAACTATTTTTTATTAAATGTAAGAAGGTGTGCATTTCCGTTTTTGGCAATTTTGGAGTTTGTATCCGCTGTCAATTGCAGGACATTGGTTTCAAGCCTTGGGCCATTCTTGTTCCTCATCTGAATTTCTCCGATTAAGTACAGAATGGAAAAGTTGCTCCATTGAAAAACCAAAAAAATGAATTGTGCTACACCAAAAGTAAATTTTTCAAATATGTCTGTAAGGGATACCAAGCATTTGTTTTTCTGAAATGAAAGTAATCCTAAAAGATTTTGGTCTGTTTCTAGCAGTGGATAGCTTTTAAGGCAATCATCTTGGGGGAGATCCTGAGGAGAGGAAAAATGGTGCAGAGAAGATGGTGACAAACCAAGTTTTTGAAGAGGAAAATTCAGAGGAAGAAATCCTCTAAATTTTTTTGAAGCATTGTAATCCATGTGAGGTTCTTTTGGGTCTTGCTAATTGTTGAAGAAAGTAAATGAAAAGACATAAATCATTTCATTTACCTGTATTTGGATATTGCCAAATTTATCAAACAGCATAAACTTCTAAAAAAATAATTATTAATGCAACCGATTTCATAAAATAATTTTATCCAAAGAACACTTATTGATAATTGACTTCAAGCTCGGGTTTAAAGGGAATGGGATTTACTTTGGTGAATTGATGATTAAAAAGAATTATGCGAAATAAAATTTTAAGATTTTGAATATTATCTCTAAAAAAAGCGTTTTTCTTTACAATTGCCAAGAAACTGTTTAAAATTATGATCAATTTAGTCGAGTTTTGGATCTTTATTTTGAGCAGAGTTTCCAGTAATTCTCAACGTTTAAACAACAAAAGAAAAAAAGTAAAAATGGATTCATGTAATTAACCATGCAAACATTCTGATATTAGTAAAAAAATCATTGTATTTATTAGATTTCAACCGATTTCATAAAAATATTATAAAGCTTTCTTATTCTCTTTATTTTGAATTATCCGATTATTATTGCAAAATTTCAAATTAGTGTTTAAACATCCCCAACCCAAAAACCCTGTCTTCAGCACCAACATGGAGAAAGACATAACCATTTATGACATCGCCAAAGACCTTGGCGTGTCACCAACGACCGTCAGCAGGGCGCTTAACGACCATCCTTCCGTCAATGAGAAAACAAAAAAGAAAATATTTGAAGCGGCGCTTGAAAGAGGTTACCAATCCAATGTATTTGCAGCCAATCTCAGAAACAAAAGAACCAATAATATTGGGGTGATTGTGCCGAGGCTCAACTCTGGATTTCAGTCTTCGGTATTGGCAGGTATGGAGAAAATCGCCAATGAATCAGGATTTAACCTGATTATCAGTCAATCCCTAGAATCCCACGAAAAGGAAGTCGCCAATGCATTGACCATGTTCAACAGCCGGGTTGATGGGCTTCTGGTATCGTTGGCAGGTGATACAGAAAATATTGATCATTTTACGCCTTTTCTTAAAAAGGGAACTCCTGTGTTATTTTATGACAGGATTGCTGAGCATTCCTCCAACACAGGGATTACCATAGATAATATCAAGGCGGCCCAAAATGTCACCAACCACTTGATAGAACAGGGCTGTAAAAGAATCGTCCATGTCCTTCGCAGTACCAAGATCAATATATATGCGGATAGATTGAAAGGCTACAAATATGCATTAATGGAAAATGACATTCCTTTTTCTCCCTCTTTAGTCATTTATACAGACCTTGTCGAGGAAGCTGGTGAGGAAATTGTCAAAACAATTCTTGAAATGGATCCTTTGCCTGACGGTCTTTTTGTATCCAATGATTCATGCGCGGCAAGCTGCATGCGTCATTTGAAATTGGAAGGAATCAGAATCCCGGAAGATATAGCAGTGGCGGGTTTTAACAATGAAGTGATTTCCCGCCTTGTAGAACCAAACATTACCACCGTCAATTATCCAGGATATGAAATGGGGGAACTTGCAATGAAAAATCTGATCAACTATCTCGAAAATCCTCTAGATGGAATGTTGCAAAACACCAATAAGATTACCCTTCGTTCTGAATTGATCATCAGAGCGTCTTCCAAGAGAAAGTAAGATTGAAACCTTCATTACAAATGGTTTTTCTCCAAACCCTCTGAAAACCCATTTTCTAATGGTATCCGCAAATTTGATAAATTCTAATTTGCTTGTTTCTTCCCTCTATTTCTGCTCCATTTTGAACTGAATACGATGAGAATTTTCCATGTTTATTTCTTAGTCTTTGGCATTGGCATACTCAGTTGTTCAAAGCAACCTGATATTGATACCAAATTCGAGTTACTTTCTGCGGAACAAACCGGTGTAAAATTCAACAACCGAATACAAATCGACCAGGATTTTAATGTGCTGGATTTTGACTACATCTACAACGGCGGAGGTGTGGCGGTTGGAGATTTCAATGGCGACAGCCTTCCTGATATTTTTTTTACAGGCAATATGGTTTCCTCACAATTGTACCTGAACAGGGGTGATTTGAAATTTGAGGATGTGACTGAAACTGCCGGTGTAAGCACAAAAACATGGGCAGAGGGTGTCACATTGGTGGACTTCAACAATGATGGGCTTTTGGATATCTATGTCAGTGTGTCAAATAGGGATGATTCCTCACCCAATCCAAATCTTCTTTTTGTAAACAAGGGGATAAATCCGGATGGAATTCCGGTGTTTGAAGAAATGGCTTCTCAATTCGGCATAGCAGACAGAGGATACAATACCCAAGCTTCATTTTTTGACTATGACCGGGATGGAGATTTGGACTTGTATGTATTGTCCAATGCCCTTGAAAGTTTTCAGAGGAACCTGTCAAGACCAAAGGAAAAAACAGGAAAGGGTAAGAGTAACGATAAGTTATTCAGAAATAACGGGGATGGGACTTTTACCAATGTGACTGCCGAGGCGGGGATATTGATCGAAGGATATGGTTTGGGTCTTGCTATCAGCGATATCAATCAGGACGGTTGGCCGGACATTTATGTCGCCAATGATTTTATATCCAATGACCTTTTTTATATCAACAATCAAGACGGCACTTTTTCCAACAGGATAGCGGAAATGATGAACCACCAAAGCTTCAATGCTATGGGGCTTGACATTGTGGATTTCAATAATGACAATTTATCAGATGTGGTGGTGGTAGACATGTTTCCACCTGACAATCTCAGGCAGAAGACGATGTTTGCACCGACAGAAAACTATGACCTTTACCAATCCAGCTTAGACCGTGGATATCAACCCCAATATGTCCGCAATACGCTGCAACTGAACAGGGGAAATGGAACCTTCAGCGAAATCGGGTTTTTATCGGGAATATTTCAGACTGACTGGAGTTGGTCTCCGCTTTTTGCCGATTTTGACAACGACGGGCAAAGGGATCTGTTTATCAGCAATGGCTATGGAAAGGATGTCACAGACTTGGATTATATCAATTTTGCGCAAAACCTTGGCCCTTTTTCCACTCCTGAGGAAAGGAGAAAATTGCTCATGGAGGGGTTGGAATCATTGAAAGAGGTAAGGCTTTCCAATTATATTTTTCAAAACAAGGCAGACCTCACTTTCGAAGATAAAAGCCTTGAATGGGGAATTACCCATGTATCCATTTCAAATGGCGTCGCCTATGCAGATTTGGACAATGACGGAGACTTGGACCTAGTCATCAACAACCTGAACGACATGGCCTTTGTCTATAAAAACAACAGCATGGAAAAGTCTCCTTCAATTTCAAATTATTTGAAGGTTAAACTTAAAGGCCCTGAAACCAACCTTAATGGCATCGGCGCAAAAATCTTTATCAGATACATGGCTGACGGATCGGAATCGACACAATACCATGAGCATTATTCAACAAGGGGATATAAATCTTTTGTAGAACCTGTGGCTCATTTTGGTTTGGGAGCAGTATCCATGGTCGAAGAATTGGAGGTAGTTTGGCCAGATGGGAGCCATCAGATCATCCATGACATTGCTGCAAACAGTACAATCACCTTTGACTATCCACAGGCAATTCCAAAAGCGCTTTTAGATCAGACTTTTCCTGATCCTGAGTTCGTAGAAGTCAGCGAAGCATTGGGAATTAATTATACACATGCCAATCCCATTTACAAAGATTTCAATAGACAAAGATTACTGCCCCACAAGCACTCTGAAAATGGTCCAGGTATCGCAATCGGTGATATCAATGGAGATGGGCTGGAGGATTTTTTTATAGGAGGTTCTAAAGGTAATCCTGGTAAATTTTTCGTTCAGCAAAAAAGCGGAAAATTCACACAGAGAAAACTGGAGGAGGATAACCAATCCGACGATATGGGGTGTCTGTTGTTTGATTCCAACAGCAATGGATATTTGGATCTTTACATCGTCAGTGGGGGGAGTAGAAATCCTGAATTATCAGAAGAATACCAGGACAGGCTTTTTATCAATGACGGAAAAGGAAATTTTCAATTAAAAAAAGAATTGTTGCCCGAAATGAATCTCAGTGGGTCGGTCGTGACAGCCGGGGATTATGATGGTGATGGAGATTTGGACCTATTTGTCGGCGGTAGGGTAAGGCCTGGCCAATATCCCTTGTCTCCCAAATCAATGGTTTTACAAAATGACGGTGGCAAGTTTTCCGTTATAAGTGATTCTTTGATTCCAGGGCTTGATTTCTTGGGAATGGTGACAGCAGCTCTTTGGACAGATTTTGACCAAGATGGATGGGTTGACCTCATGGTGGTTGGGGAGTGGATGCCTGTCAGGTTTTTGAGGCAAAACCGAAATGCTGATGGTACAATCCAATTTTTGGATGTTTCAGCGGAATTTGGTCCGCAATATTCAACCGGTTGGTGGAACAGTATTGCTTCATTGGATTTCAACCAAGATGGAAAATTGGAGTATGTTTTGGGAAATCTCGGTTTGAATTCAAGATGGAAAGCCAATCCTGAACAGCCTTTGATCATGGTTGCCAAGGATTTTGATGGCAATAAAAGTGTGGATCCGGTAATGTTCCAATACCTTCAAAATGGTTTTTTTGCTATACCGGGCAGGGACATGGTCGTCAGTCAGGTTCCTTCTTGGAAAACCAAATTTCTTGCTTATGCTGATTATGCAAACACCAAATTGGAAGATTTTTTTGACAGCAATCAATTGGAAGGTTCTCTTCGGATAGAGGCAGATTATTTTCAAAGTGCGGTATTGGAAATGTCCGGAACCCAATACTCATTGCGGCCACTTCCAATTGAAGCCCAGTTTGCGCCACAATACGGGATTCTTTCTTTGGAAAGTACAGAAGGGAAAAACCATTCTGTGCTGATGACCGGAAATTTTTATGGCAATGAAACTGTAACAGGAAGATATGATGCTTCCAAAGGACTTCAGATTGCAATAGAAAATGGAAGCTTTTAGTCGATGTCGTTAGATGAATCCGATTTTGAGGCAGATGGTCAAGGGCGGGCTTTGGCAATTTTAAGGGATAAAAATGGGAATGCTTTGGTGATTGCTGCGCAACATGGAGACAATTTAAAAGTCTTTAAAAATCAAAACTCTCAGTCTTACAAAAGGATTGTAAAACTGAGACCTTTGGATCATAAAGCCGAAATCACCTACAAAGACGGTTCAAAATCCATCCAAGAATTTTATTACGGAGAGGGATTTCTTTCTCAATTATCCAGAATTTTCCCTATTTTGGATTCATATCTTAAGGTGGAAATCACCGATTTTCAAGGGGAAAAAAGGACGGTTTGGGAAGAATGAGATTCATGGCTAAATCAATCCTCCAAAGCCGC
>Ga0105044_10013992_pt1 | contig 10875 bp, 9 predicted proteins | sample MAT01_FD_78092 | JGI IMG/M metagenome (GOLD analysis project Ga0105044, IMG submission 78092) | Freshwater microbial communities from Lake Fryxell liftoff mats and glacier meltwater in Antarctica - MAT-01 | ecosystem: Environmental > Aquatic > Freshwater > Ice > Liftoff microbial mat | place... | reverse complement strand
TTGGTGACGCTGACGTTGAGGCCGCCGAACTCGCTGGCGGCGGTGAGGCCGACGGGCACGGCGCCGCTGGCCCTGACCCGTCCGGTCACCGTGGACTCCCAGTCCGCGATGCGGTCCTTGAAGACCAGCGAGGCCTCGGTCCAGGGCCAGCCGATCACGGGCTCCAGCTCCTTGATGCCCATGGGCAGCCCGCCGAACGGCAGCGAGACGTCCGCGTCCTTGGCCGTGGTGAGGGCCTGGTCGGGGTCCAGGAACGTGAAGGCGTTGAGCTGGCTGGCCGCGATGGCCGCGAGGCTGGCCTCGAGCTCCTCGACGGGGGAACGTTCGCCGGAGCGGAAGGCGTCGACGAGGGAGCAGGCATCACCCTGCCAGGGGGCGTCAGGCATGGGCCGATGTTCCCACAGCGCCGGGACCACGGCGTAGTGCGGACCGACCCGGTGCGGTTCTCGTAGGGTCCTCGCTCCATGGACGCACGGACCTTCCTCGGCCTGGAGTCCGACGGCACCCCCTCGGGTTTCCGGCTCCCGGTCGTGCCCGGCATCACCGCCGGCGGGGGCTTCCTGTTCGGTGGGTGCGGCCTGGGCGCGGCGATCGTGGCCCTCGAGGAGATCACCGAGCGCCCGGTCATCTGGGCGACGGCCCAGTACCTGTCCTACGCCCTCCCGGGCTCGGTGGTGGAGTTCGACGTGACCATCGGGGCCGAGGGTCGCAGCGTCACCCAGGCCCGCGCCGTGGGCCGCACCGCCGAGACAGAGATCCTGACCGTCAACGCCGCCCTGGGCAGCCGGCCCTTCGAGCCGGAGGGGGAGTGGGCCACCATGCCCGAGGTCCCCGGCCCCGACGACTGCGAGATCCGGAACTACCGCTTCGAGCACGAGTCGGTGGCCAGCCGCATGGAGCAGCGACTGGCCATCGGTCGCCCGCTCGAGGACCTCGACGGCACGCCCAGCACCGGGAACTGCGCGCTCTGGGCCCGCATGCCGGAGGTCCTGGACATGTCCGGGCCCGCACTCGCCGTCCTCGGCGACTTCGTGCCCTTCGGCATCGGCCAGGCGCTGGGCCTCGCCGCGGGGGGCAACAGCCTGGACAACACCTTCCGGGTGGCCCGCCTCGAACCGACCGACTGGGTCCTGCTCGACATCCGGGTCCTCGCGGTGCACGGCGGGTTCGGCCACGGCGCCGTGCTCCTGTGGTCCGAGACGGGCCAACTCCTGGCCATCGCCAGCCAGTCCACCATCGTCCGCTTCTGGAAAGATGCTTGAGATGACTGCAAACGCACCCAGCCGCTTCCTGCTGACCGGTTGTCCCGCCTCGCTGCGCTCGGCGCCGTAGATGACCACGACACCGCGCTATGGCATGACGGTCCCGTTCTCCGGGGTCCCCCTGGGCGAGCAGCGGGACTGGTTCCGCGAGCTGGTCGACCTCGGCTACACCGACGTGTGGTCGAGCGAGGCCGACGGGGCGGACGCCTTCACCCCGCTGACCCTGGCCTCGGTCTGGGCGCCGGAGCTCCGGCTCGGCACCGCCATCGTCCCCGCCTACACCCGGGGCCCGGGGTGCCTGGCCCAGACCGTCGGCTCCGTGGCCCAGGCCGCGCCCGGCCGCTTCGTGCTGGGGGTGGGGAGCTCGTCCAACGTCATCGTCGAACGGTGGAACGACATCCCGTTCGAGGAGCCGTACAAGAAGACCCGGGACATCGTGCGCTTCCTGCGGGACGCCCTCAGCGGGGAGAAGGTCCGCCAGGAGTACGACACCTTCACGATCAACGGCTTCAAGCTGGGCGTGCGGCCGAGCGAGCCCGTCCCCATCCTGATCGCCGCCCTGCGGGAGCAGATGCTGCGCCTGGCGGGCCGGGAGGGCGACGGGGCCATCATCAACTGGCTGTCGGCCGACGACGTCTCGACGGTGGCGCCCATCGTGAAGTCCTACGGCGAGGACAAGGAGGTCGTGGCCCGGATCTTCGTGGCGGTGTCCGACGACGCCGACGCCATGCGGGCCGCCGGACGATTCGCCATCGCCGCCTACCTGAACGTGCCGGTGTACGCCGCCTTCCACGAGTGGCTGGGCCGGGGCGAGGTCCTCACCCCGATGTGGGACGCCTGGAAGGCGGGGGACCGGGCCGCGGCCCTCGAGGCCATCCCCGACGAGGTCGTGGACCAGCTCATCATCCACGGCCCGCCCGAGGCCTGCCGGGAGCACGTCGAGCGCTACCGGGCCAATGGGGTCGACACCCCGGCCATCGCCCTGCTGCCCTTCCCGGGCGCCCTGCCCGAGCGGGAGGCCCTCCGGGCCCTGGCGCCGCAGTAGTGGGGCCCGGTTAGTGGCGATGGAGATCCCGGGGGTCGAGGACCTCACCGAGATCGGGCGCGGCGGCATGGCCGTGGTCTACAAGGGCCGCCAGCCCACGTTCTCCCGCGAGGTGGCGGTCAAGGTCGTCACCGTGGCCGGGGTGGACGAGCGGCTGCGGCACCGCTGCGAGCAGGAGCTGCAGGCGGTCGGGGCCCTCTCCGAGCACCCGAACATCATCACCGTCCACGGGGCGGGGGAGACCGCCGACGGCCTGCCGTACCTGATCATGGGGTACCAGCCGGCCGGTTCGCTGGGCGACCGCCTGCGCACCCGGGGCCCGGTCCCCTGGACCGAGGTGGCCGACATCGGCGTGAAGATGGCGGGCGCCCTCGAGTCGGCGCACCGGGCCGGGGTCCTGCACCGGGACATCAAGCCCGAGAACATCCTGGTCTCGTCCTTCGGCGAACCCGTCCTGGCCGACTTCGGCATCGCCCGCCTGGAGGGCGGCGCCCATCTGACCGCCAGCGGCATGGTCACCGGCACACCCGCCCACACCGCGCCCGAGGCGCTGCAGGGCCAGCCCGCGAGCGCCGCCAGCGACGTCTACGGCCTGGCCTCCACGCTGCACCAGCTCCTCACCGGTACCCCGGCGTTCGTGAAGCCGACCGACGAGAGCACCCTCGCGGTGATGAACCGGGTGTTGTCCGAGCCCCCGCCCGATCTCGTCGCCGCGGGGGTCCCGCCCGCGCTGGCCGCGGTGGTCGACCGGGGCATGGCCAAGGACCCGGCCCAGCGCTACGCCACCGCCGCCGAGTTCGGCCAGGCCCTACGAGGGGCCCAGCGGGCCCTGGGTGTCCCCGTCACCCCGCTGCCGGTGGCCCTCGAGGAGGGCACGGCGGCTGACTCGGGCGAGACCGTGGTGGTGGCCGCCCCGGTCGCCCCGCTGGTGTCGACCCCGAAGGACGCCCTGCCCCTGCCGCCGCCGCCTGTGACCCCGGTGCCCACTGCGGATCCTGAGGCGTCCGGCGGGGCGTCGAAGTGGTGGCTGGCCGCCGCCGCCCTCGTCCTCGTCGGCGTGCTCGCCTTCGTCCTGCTCCGTCCGGACGGCGATGACGGCGAGAAGGCCGAGGACCTGTCGCCGCCCCCGGCGACCGAGACCAGCGTGGCCCCGACCACCACCACCAGCACCACCATGCCGCCGACGACCACCACGACCACGCCCCCGACGACCACGACCGAGTTCGTGGTCGACCCTTCCCAGGCCGTCCAGCTCACGCTGATCTCGCCGTCGGCGTCATCCACCGCGCCCGACGGGGTCGACCTCGGCGGGAACGTCGTGACCTACCGCGCGGCGAACACCATCGACGGTGACCCGGAGACGGCCTGGCGCACCGGGGGCGACGGCGTCGGGGAGGCGCTGACCTTCGAGTTCGACGAGCCGGTCTATCTCACCGAGATCGGCCTGATCCCGGGCTACGCCAAGGTCGATCCGGTCGACCTGACGGACCGCTTCTTCGAGAACCGCCGGGTCCGCCAGGTGAGCTGGAGCTTCGACGGCGGCGCGAACCAGGGTCAGGCCTTCGCCGAGTCCCCGGTGCTGCAGTCGATCCAGCTACCCGGCGTGCCGACCACGACCGTCATGGTCACGATCAACGAGACCACGGCGGATGGGGGCCGGAACTTCACCGCCATCTCCGAGATCGTGGTCCGGGGCGTCCCGGCCGGTTGACCGGTCTGACCCGAGAAACGTCCGTTCTGGGTACTCGTACTCGTGCCCCCTCTCGACTTCGGGTACCCAGAACGGGTTCAGGTCGGCGAGCGGAAGAGGGTCTGGAAGACGGCGAGGATGGCGGGGACGCGGCGGTCGGCCTCGCCGGGGACCTGGACCGACGACATGAGCAGGCCGAGCACGACGGTCTCGACGCCGAGGGCCAGGGCATCGGGGTCGACGGTCGGGTCGATCTCGCCCTGCTCGCCCGCCGTCCGGAGGATCCCTGCCAGCTCAGCCGTGATCTCCTGCAGGGCCGGAAGGTCGGTGAGGCGGTGGATGACATCCGGCTCCTGGCCGGCCAGCACCCGCCGGGCCAGGCGGTGCTGATCGACACCGAGGCGCAGGTGGAGGAGAAGTGCGGGGATCAGGTCGACGAGTGGGAGATCCTCGTCCAGCTCGGCCCGGGCCCCGGCGATGAGCTCCGCGGCGTCGACGTCGACGGCGGCATCGAACAGCGCCGCCTTGCCGGCGAAGTAGGCGTAGACCGCGGCTTGGCTGATGCCGGCCTCCCGGGCGATGGCGGAGACCGAGGTCGCCCGGTAGCCGTCGTCAGCGAAACGGCGGACCGCAACGTCGAGGACCCGACGCCGGGTGCGCTCGCCCTTGGTCTCGCCGGTCCCCTTCATCGAGGGTGATGCTATGGCAGGGGTCACATCTATGATTCTATAGAATTCATTGACTTATCAGAACCATGATGCGAGGGTGGCCGTCATGGCCGCCACCATGACGCCCACCCACGAGCTCGACGACGCGGTCGCGAAGCGGGTCGAGCGTCTGAACACCGCCTCCGTACGCCGGGTGATCGAGCCCGAGGAGCAGTTCGCCTGGTCGAAGCTGGGGGAGGGCCAGCTCATCCCCGATGTGCTGCTCACCATCGACCCCGACGAGCACGACCTCACGCCCGAGCAGCGGGCCCGGCTGGCCCGGGAAGAGGTGGCGTCCCTGCTCGAGTCCGGCGTGCGGTTCGAGTGCGTCCTCATCTCGGCGTTCGCCCTGGAGCTGGCCGAGAGCCGGCAACTCCTCGGGCCCCGGAGCACCTACGCCCTCCACGAGATGGGCGAGGAGACCCGCCACTCGCGGGCCTTTCTCCGCCTGGTCGAGCACATCGAGCCCACCGCGCCCCGGCTCATGCTGAAGCCGGTGCCGACGTTCGTGCGCAAGCGGATCCAGCGAGGCCTCCTTCGCCACCCCACCCTGCTGTACGTCTTCGTGCTGGCGGGCGAGGAGATCCCCGACCTCATGCAGAAGCTGGCCTCCGAGCATCCCGGGACCGACCCGCTGCTGGCCGAGGTCAACCGCTACCACCGCCAGGAGGAGGCCCGACACCTGGCCTTCGCCCGGATGCGCCTGCCCGAGCTGGAGCGGGAGGCCTCCGCCTGGGAGCGGCTCCGCATGCGGCGCACCGTCCCGTTCGGCATCCACCGCCTGTTCGACTCGATGATCGACCCGGGTGTGTATGCCACCGTCGGCCTGCCCCCGATGCGGACCTGGATCAAGGCCAACCGGGGCCCCCGGCGCCTGGCCGTGCGCTACGAGGCCACCCGACCGATCCTGGCCCAGGTCATCGCCGCGGGGTTCATCGAGGAGGGCCAGGTGCCCGGCCCCTGGCGCCGCCTCTGCCACGTGGACCGGTCCGGGAACCCCCTGCCCGACAGCCCCGCCCTGCCGGTCGTCCCCGCACCATGATCGCGTTCTCACCCGGATTCTGGTCGCTCTGACGACCAGCATCCGGGTAAGAATCGGCTATTCGGCGAGGCCGACGGGCTGGTCGTCGATGATCTGGTCGAGGTACTCCGACAGGCCGTAGCCCACCCGACCGTCCTCCAGGGTCCACTCGGTGAGGCCCTCGGAGATGCGGGTCACCCGGCCGTCCCGGCGGTTGCGCAGGGGGATGAGGTTCAGGACCCTGCCCTTCACCTTCAGCGAGCCCTCGTCGTGGTGCAGGGTGGCCTCGATGGCCCGGTGGTAGGTGCCGGTCTCGGTCCAGTCGGTGCTGATGTCGAAGCTGCGGCACGGGATCATGCGCTCGCCGTCCCAGATGAAGCCGCCCCGCATGCCTTCACGGTCGGGCCGGGCGATGCGGGAGCCCATGAAGCCGAAGTCGCCACCGAAGTTGGCCGTCAGCCAGCGGTAGTACCAGGGGGCCTGCCAGGTCCGGGGGCCCCAGGAGTGGTCCCGTAGGCCGTAGCCGCTGACCTGCCACTCCTGGTCGCCCACCGTGATCGTGCCGGTGGCGGCGTTGAGCTGCTCGTAGTGGCCCTTGGCGAACTCCTCGCCCTCCCGCTCGACGTGCTCGGTGGGCTCGCCGCCGATCGGGTCGCTCACCCGCGTGTAGGTGAGCTCGACCTTGGCCTTCTCGTAGGGGTTGTTGGTGAAGGCCTGGCGGGGGTCGGCCATCTCGAGGGGGTCATCGAGCATGACGACCTTGCCCTCGTAGCCCACCTTGAGCTCCTCGAAGGGCTCCACCACCTCGAAGGTCATCCCGCCGGCGGCGAAGGCGTCGTTGTCGCTGATCTCGGGCCGGTTGTACATGAACGCCACCCGGCCGTCGGGCAGGTAGAGGCAGGTGGTCATCTCGGCGTAGCCCTCGTTGGCCCGGTTCCCCAGCCGGACGAAGCCCCCGACGTTCTCCGCCGGGTCGTACACGTTGAAGTACATCGACTCGTTGAACGTGGTCTCCGGACCCAGTTCGTGCAGGTACTCGTCCACAGGCTCAAGGCGCAACGGCATGCCGCGGACCCTACGCCCTCCCCGTCACCTCCTCCGCCCGTTCTGGAGGCGCGCCGCTGTTCTCCGCGACCGATGCGCGCCTCCAGAACGGGCGGGTCAGGTCGAGTCGGCGCGGGTGGCGGCGGTGCGGAGGTGATCGGTCAGGTCGTCGAGACGGCTGCCGGCGTTCAGGCCGCTGGTACTGGGCATGACGTAGACGGGGCGGCCGCCGAAGGGCTCGGGCTGGACGCCGGCGACGGCCTTGCGGTCGACGGCGGCCCGCCAACCGGCGAGCCCCACCATCACCACGGCCCCGGGCTGGAGCCACTCGACGAGGCGTCCGACCCGGCCGACGCCGTTGCGGTACTCGTCGGTGGTGAGGGCGTCGGCCCGAGGCGTGGCCCGCTTCACCAGGTCGGTCATGCCGATGCCGTGGTGCACGAGGGCGTGGCGGGTGTCCCGGTCCCGACTCACGAGCCCGGCCGCGAGCGCCGCGGGCCAGTAGCGGTTGCCGGGCCGGGCGAAGCCGATGCCGACGTCAGCGGACAGGACGCTCGGGTTCAGGCCGCACACCAGCAGCCGCATCCCCCATCCGACCGTGTCGGGCAGTGTCCGCTCCCGGCGCAGGGTGCACAGCAGCTGCGGGACCTGGTCGCCGGCCGTCTGGACCTCGAGGTCTTCGATCGCGAACCCGGCGCCGACCAAGACGTCCCGCAGCATCGGCTCAGGCCAACCGGAGAACCGCCGGCCGGGGAACTCGTCGTTGGCGAACGACTCGTGCTCGGTGTCTCCGCCGAACACGGTCAGGTCGACGGGGGCATTCGGAGCCAGCGCCCGGTGAAGATCGGCCAAGGCGAGCGGGACCGCCGTGCGGGGGAGGTGCACGTAGGACTTCGACGCCCACGCCCCGCCGAGCCCGCCCCGCCGGAACGGGAGGTCATCGAGCCGAGCCTGCGCCCGCGGGTGGTCCGAGGGGCTGAGGTCGAGCATGGCCCGGGCGGCATCCAGCCCGATGGCTGCTGCTCCGAGATGGGCCAGGTGCCAACCGGGACCACAGCCGAGGTCGACCACCGGCCCGTCCCCGGCCCGAGCCGCCAGCGCCTCGGCCCGCTCCGGCCGGCGAGCCGAGCGCTGCGCCGCCCAGTCCGCCGCCCGTTCCTCGTAGACCGCCACCGTCGGATCGCTCACCGCCCCCTCCGTCCGTTCTGGGTACACCCCTCTGTCGTGGGCGACACGTCGCTGTACCCAGAACGGGTCAGCGGGCGCCGAAGCCGCCGCCGCCTCCGCCGCCGCCGCCTCCACCGGAGAAGCCGCCGCCGCCCCCGCCACCGGACGAGCTGGAGGACGAGGGCGGGGGCCGGAAGGAGGACGCGGTCGCCGAGGACAGGCCCGAGCTGAAGTCACCGATCGAGTGGAACGAGCCCACGCCCATGCCGGCGCGGGTGCCGATGTACCAGGGGGCGAACGTCGGATCGTTGGCCACCTCCGGGATGCGGACCTGCAGGGCCTCGACCAGGTCATCGGCGACGTCGAGGGTCACCGCGGCCACCAGGTAACGCTCATAGAGCGCCATGTGCCCGGACGGGGCGTCCTGGAGCTGGGAGAAGTCCTTGAGGAAGCGCCGGAGGCCCTCCCACTCGGCGTGGCGTTGCGCGCCCGCCTGGGTGCGGCGGCGCAGCAGCACCATGAAGCACAACAGGACGATGGCCGTACCGATGGCGGCGAAGCCGGCGGCGTAGGCCTCGTTGACGATGGCGGCGGCGGCGTAGAGCCCGAGGAGACCGACCAGCAGCAGGTAGAGCAGCCACCCGGCCATCTGGCCCTTCACCTGATAGCCCTTGGCCTCGTAGGCCTGCACCACCTGCTTCTTGAAGGACTCCAGCCAGTTGGCGGCGTTGGTGCGGTGGGACTTGGCCCACGCCGTGAGCGCTTTCTGGCTGGTCTGTGGCCCGTCGCCGAACAGGCGCTTGAGCACCTTGTTCTCGAAGTCCAGCAGACCGCCCCGGTCCTGGCCCGTGGCGGTGAAGGTGTGGTCGTCCTCGGTTTCGGCGATGGTGAGGTGGCCACGTTGGGCCAGGTCGACGACGGTGGCGGAGAAGGCGTCGGTGTCGACGAGGCCCCACTGCAGGAGGGCGATGGCCACGGCGGGCGGGTCGTCGGGGACCTCCCGCCAGTAGTCGATGTCGGCCACCTGGGGCTCTCGGCCCCACTTGAGCCAGATCAGGAACGCGGCCAGCAGGGCGCCACCGATGACGAACGGCCCGGCCAGGGCGAGGTTCCGGCGTCGGTCCTCCTTCTCCTGCTGGTCCTTGGCGAAGGCCGCCCGCTCGGCGTTGGCCTCCTCGGCCAGCGCGGTCTCCTCGGCGATGATCCGGTCCTGCTGGGGCTCGGTCTCGATGTCCCCCGCCCTCGTCCCCTGGCACTGGGACGAGTCCCGGAGGATCTGGTCGATCTGCCGGTCGGTGAGGGTCGGGTTGTCGGCCTGCTGGCTCAGCAGGGCGTTGCGGAGCAGGTCACATGCGGAGTCGTAGTCCCGGGTGGTGGTCTGGCCGACCCGGCCCGGCTGCAGGCCGTCGGCGTCGAAGCGGCCCCGGGGGACGATGACCCGGGTCTCGAGGAAGGTGAACTCGGGCAGGTCCTCGATCTCGGTGCGGATGATCGGCCCGTCGACCTCGATGGTCCCGCTCAGCGGACCGTGGGCCCAGGCCCGCACCCCTTCGCCGCCGCCCGGCACCTCGAGGGTGACGGTGTGCACGCCGACGGGCTCGGGCACGTCACGACCGACCCACTGCCAGTTGAACTCGACCACGTCGGGCCACGCCAGCACGGCGTTGACCACCTTGTAGCGGAGCTCGTAGGTGTGCACGCCGGAGGCGGGGGAGATGTCCCACTCCACGAGCGTCGGGGAGTCCACGAGGAGGTCCAGCTCCTCGCCGTCTTCGAGGACCCGCATGCTGCGGACCTCCCACGGGCCCGAGTCGAAGTCCCGGGTGCCGACGTTGAACGTGCCGTCGAAGTCGTAGGTGACCCGCTCGCGCACCAGCAGCACGCCGTTGGGCCGGAGTTGGGCGGTGACCTGGATCTCCTCGAGGGAGAAGGACTTCTCGCCGGACGCCGGGTCGATCTCGCCGACGACCGCGCCGAAGAGGGCGAAGCCCCCGATCAGCAGCAGCGGGAAGATGACCCCGAGGACCTTGCGGACACGGCTCATGCGGACAGCCCTTCCTCGATCACGGCCTGCAGTCTGCGCATGCCGGCCAGCCAACGGTCGTGATCGGTCGCCTTGCGCAGCACGAAGTCGGCCACCTCCGGGTGCGGCAGGATCAGGAACTTCTCGGTGGCCAGGCCCTCGACGACGACGGCGGCGCAGTCGTCGGGCTCGATGACGCCCTGGCTCAGGACGACGGCCCCGGCCGACACGTCCTCACCACCGAGGAGCATGTTGGTGCGCACCCCCATCGGGCACAGGCAGGAGAACCTCACGCCTGCGTCGCCGTGGGTCATCGACAGCCACTCGGCCAGCCCGACGACGGCGTGCTTGGTGACCGAGTACGGGGCGGCGCCGATGTTGGTGAGCAGCCCGGCGGCCGAGGCGGTGTGCAACAGGTAGCCGGTGCCCTGCTCGAGCCAGTCCGGGAGGAGGGCCCGAGCCGCGTACACGTGGGCCATGACGTTCACCTCCCAGCTCCGCTGCCACGCCGCGTCGAGGACGTCGACGCCACCGAACGCCCCGATGCCGGCGTTGGCACAGAACAGGTCGATGCGCCCGTGGTCGGCCTTGGTCGAGTCGACCAGCTCCCGGACCTGCGCCTCGTCGGCCACGTCCACGGCCACGCTCCGGGCGCCGATCTCGTCGGCCACCGCGGCGGCCGCATCACCGTCGAGGTCGGCCACGACCACGGCCGCCGCGCCCTCCCGGGTGAACCGTCGGGCCATGGCCGCGCCGATGCCGTTGCCGCCCCCGGTTATGACCACGACCTTGTCCGTCAGCTCCACGGGCGGAGAGCGTACGGCGGAGGGTCCGGCCGGGCTGAACTACCTTCGCCCCATGGGGCACCCACGGCAAGAAGTCGAAGAGGCGTTCGCCGAGTTCATCCGGCTGGGGG
>Ga0105044_10013991_pt1 | contig 10875 bp, 8 predicted proteins | sample MAT01_FD_78092 | JGI IMG/M metagenome (GOLD analysis project Ga0105044, IMG submission 78092) | Freshwater microbial communities from Lake Fryxell liftoff mats and glacier meltwater in Antarctica - MAT-01 | ecosystem: Environmental > Aquatic > Freshwater > Ice > Liftoff microbial mat | place... | reverse complement strand
GTCGGTGACCGGAGCGACCGGCCGACCGTCGTCGATCAGCTCGATGCCGTCGACCACCTCGGCGACGACGGTGGTGTCGGGCGCGTCGGCACCGGGAGCCGAGGCCACGACGACACCGACGACCGGTGGGCCCTCGAGCCCGGTGGGGTCGGCGTCGGTGTCGGGAACAGCCCCGACCGAAGCCGGCCCGCCCGGCGATTCGGTGGGATCGCGGTCGCCGAACTCCCCAGTGCTCACGCGGGCGCCGGCCAGCGGGAGCGGCGCGGGACGGTCGAAGGAGTTGGCCGCGGCCATGAGCGCGGCGCCGAACTCGGCGGCGTCGGGGCGCGTGGTCGGATCGGGATCGCCGGCCCACCGCAACGGCCCCTGGAGCGCGCCGAGTTCGTCGGGCACCGGGAGGGGCTGGTGGATGCGGGCCATGAGGGTGCCGATGGTGGTGTCGGTCGAGAACGGGACGTTGCCGGTGGCCGCTTCGACCAGCACGAGGGCGAGCGAGTAGACGTCGCTGCGCCCGTCGAGGGTCTCGCCCCGCGCCTGCTCGGGCGACGCGTACCGGGCGGTGCCGAGGACCGCACCCATCGGTTCGGTCCACGCGGCCTCGGCGAGGGCCCGGGCCAGACCGAAGTCGGCGATGCGCAGGCGGGCGTCCTCGTCGAACAGGAGGTTGGCCGGCTTGATGTCGCGGTGGACGAACCCGCGGCGGTGCGCGTACTCGAGGCCGCGGGCGGTCTCGAGACCGACCAGCAGGGTCTGGGACAAGCTCAACGGCGAGGCGGCGTCGAGCAGGGCGCGCAAGCTTCCGCCGCCCAGGTACTCGGTGACCAGGTACGGGATGTTGCTTTCCGGGTCCTGACCCCAGTCGTAGATGGCGACCACGTGCGGGTGGTTCAGCGCCGCAGCCGCATGGGCCTCGGCCCGGAACCGGCGCAGGAAGGCTTCGTCCTCGGCGAGCGCGTCGTGGAGGATCTTCACGGCCACGCGGCGGCGGAGCGTCACGTCGTCGGCGAGGTACACCGAGGCCGACGCACCCGTCCCCACGGGGGCCAGGAGGCGGTACCGGCCGCCGAGCACCTGACCGACACGGTCGATCACGCGAGACACAGCCACCGGGTCAGAGTAGTGGTTCGGTCTTTGGGTTCCGTGGCAGCCGATCCGGCCGGAGGGGGCCCGACCACGCGGGCGCCGGGCCGTCGACCCCCGACCGGGCGCCGGCCGATGCCCGTTCCGGGGGCCCGATCGGGCACACTGAGATCCCATGCCCACCGCCGTCCGCCGCTCCATCATCGCCGTCCTGCTGCTCATCGTCGCCGGTTCCGTCTACGGGTTGACCCAGCTCGACAGCAGCACCTCGGACGCCACCTCCGCGGTGGTGGAGTCGCTGACGCCCGGCGACAACGACAAGATCCTCCAGCAGGCACCCGTCGAGATCGACCTCGAGACCGGGTGGACCGGCAAGCTCGCGATCGCCGAGCGGCCCATCCCCGAAGACCAGCTCGGTCGGGTCGAGCAACAGGGCAAGATCTCGTTCACGCCCGGTCCGGGCAAGGCGTTCGAGTTCTTCCCGGCCGGCCAGAACTGCGCCACCCTCACCTACTGGCAGGTCCGAACCGGCCCGGACCAGTCGTTCGAGCGCCGGTGGTGCTTCACCGTCCTCTGATCCTCCCGGGTCGAGGTGGGTGAACGGCGGTTCGATCCGTCAAACCTGGGCGAGCAGCTCGTCGACCCGGGCGATCGCGGTCGTCGCGTCGGCCTCGACGAGCACGCCGATCATGCCGACGGCCTCGGCCGCCCCGATGTTGCCGGGGTAGTCGTCGAGGAACACCGCCCGTTCGGGGGCGACGCCACCGATCTCGGTGAGGGCGTGGCTGTAGATCCGGGGGTCGGGCTTGCGCATGCCGACCGCGCTGGAATCGATCGTGGCGTCGAAGAGCTCGTCGACCGGCAGCAGGCCCTGCCAGAACTCGCGGCCCTCGGCGATGTTGTTCGTGAGCAGCGCGGTCTTCAGACCCCGGTCGCGGACCCGCCGAACGAGCTCGACCATCTCGGGGTTCACGCCTCCGCCGCCGGCGAGGTTCTTCATCATCTCGAACAGGTCGAGCTCGAACCCCTGCTCCCGGCCGAGGTCGAGGATCTCGTTGCGGGCCGACACGATGTCGAGCTCGCCCCGCTCGGCGCGGTGCCACGGGTGGTCGGTGTCGAGGTCGTAGGGCCCGAACACGATGGCGATGGTCTGGTCGAACGCCGCACCCTGGGCCTCGCCGATCTCGCGCAACGCCTCGAACGGCGAAGCGATGAAGACACCCCCGAAGTCGAACACCACTGCGTCGATCATGGCGACAGCTTCGCCGTCCTGTCGGCGGCCGGGCGAATCGGACGGGGTCTCGCCCCGGTCACCCCGGGGATTCGGCGGCGACGACCTCGCCCGTGGCCAGCAGGTGCTCGAAGCCGGCCTCGTCGAGCACCGGGATGCCGAGCTCGGTGGCCTTGGTGAGCTTGGACGCCCCGGCGCCCTCGCCGACCACCACGGCGGTGGTCTTCTTCGAAACGCTGCCCGGGCTCTTGCCCCCGTGGGCCTTGATGACGGCCTCGACCTCGTCGCGGTTGTAGCCCTCGAGCCCACCGGTGACCACGACCGACCGGCCGGCCAACGTCTGGGGCTTGCGCGACGCCTCGGGCCCCACGACGTTCAACCCGGCGTCGCGGAGCCGCTCGATGAGGGCGCGGTTCTCGTTGACGGCGAACCACGCGGCGACGCTCTCGGCAATGGTCGGCCCGATGCCGTCGACGGCGGTCAGCTCCTCGACCGTCGCCGCGGCGATCGGGTCGAGGTGGCCGAAGTGCCCAGCGAGCACCTCGGAGCCGGCACCGGCGAGGTGGCGGATGTTGAGCCCGACCAGCAGGCTCGTGAGCGGTCGTTGCTTGGAGGCCTCGATGGCCTTGGTGAGGTTGGCGATCGAGGTGGCGCCGAAGCCGTCACGCTCGCGGAGCTGGTCCCAGTCGACGGTGTAGATGCCGGAGATGTCGGTGAGCAGGCCGAGCTCGAGGAACAGTTGGACGCTCTTCTCGCCGAAGCCCTCGATGTCCATGGCGCCCCGAGACGCGAAGTGCTCGATGGCCCCGGCGACGCGGGCCGGGCAGGCGAGGTTGAAGCACCGGTGGTTGGCTTCGCCCTCGGGCCGTTCGAGCGGCACCGCGCACACCGGGCAGTCGGTGGGGAAGACCCACTCGGCCCGCCGCTTCGGCCGATCCGAGAGCACCGGGCCCACGACCTCGGGAATGACGTCGCCGGCCTTGCGCACGATGACGGTGTCGCCGACCCGCACGTCCTTGGCCTTGACCTGATCCTCGTTGTGGAGGGTGGCCACGCCCACGGTGGAGCCGCCGACGAACACGGGCTCGAGCACCGCGAACGGCGTGGCCCGGCCGGTGCGGCCGATCGAGACCTGGATGTCGAGGAGGGTCGTGGTGCGCTCCTCGGGCGGGAACTTGTAGGCGATGGCCCAGCGCGGGGCCTTGGAGGTGAAGCCCAGCTGCTCGCGCAGCGCCAGGTCATCGAGCTTCACCACGACGCCGTCGATCTCGTAGGGGAGGTCGTGGCGGTGTTCCTGCCAGTGTTGGCAGAAGGCGTAGACGTCCTCGATGGTGGCGACCTCGCGCACCTCGGGGTTCACCACGAAGCCCAGCTCGGCCAGGAGCTCGAGGGTGGCGTGGTGGGTGGTGAGCTCGGGACCACCAGCGACCTCGCCGAGCTGGTAGCACCAGAAGGCCAGATTGCGGGTGGCGGTGACGCCGGCATCCTTCTGGCGCAGCGAGCCCGCCGCCGTGTTGCGGGGGTTGACGTACTGGCGCCCGCCCTCGGCGGCGAGCGACTCGTTGAGCGCCTCGAACTCGGCGATGGGCAGGTAGACCTCGCCGCGCACCTCGAGCACGTCGGGGGCGCCCGGCGCGAGCTGCTCGGGGATGACGTCGATGGTCCGGAGGTTGGCGGTGACGTCCTCACCCTTCTTGCCGTCCCCCCGCGTGGCCCCGAGCACGAACCGGCCCTTCTCGTAGCGCAGCGACACCGCCAGGCCGTCGATCTTGAGCTCGCAGACGAACCCCGGCTCGTCGCCGGCGCCGAGCTTGGCCAGGGCCCGGTCGGTGCGTTCGCCCCACGCCCGCAGCTCGCCCTCGTCCATGGCGTTGTCGAGCGACATCATCGGCACCCGGTGCACGACCTCGGCGAACTGCGTGGACGTCGCCGCGCCGACCACCCGGGTGGGCGAATCGGGCGTGATCAGGTCGGGGTGGAGCTCCTCGACCTGGCGCAGCTCGCGCAGGAGGAGGTCCCACTCGGCGTCGGGGATCTCCGGCGCGTCCTCGGTGTAGTAGCGGTCGTTGTGGTAGCGGATCGTGGCCCGCAACTCGTCGATCCGGGCGACCGGATCGACCTCGCCGTCGGTCGGATCGTCCGGGTCGCCACGCTCGTCAGCCATCGATCCCACACTACCGACCCCCTCCGACACGCCCGTGGCCCGGCCCGGCCCACCGTGTCACCCACGATGGGCGTGGCGGCGAGACTGTCAGGCGCCGACGGTGAGGCGGACGCCGATGGCCTGAGCGTGCAGGCGCTCGGCCAGCCGGTTGGTGAACTGCAGCACCTGCTGGGCCTGGGGGATGCCGTGACGCCAGAGCCCGCACGACGGGGTGATCATGGCCTGGGTGCGCAGGCGGATCGGGTCGCAGCCGCCCTCGGTGACGAGGGTGCACCACAGCACCGACAACATCCGCCACAGGCGTTCGACGGTGGTGCCGATGGGCCGGTCGGTCGGGACCGCGCCCCAGGCCACCCAGCCGCCCCGCTCGAGGAACGCGGCCAGCGCGCCGGCGGCGGATTCGATGCCGCCATCGGTGGGCAGCGACAGGATCTCGGGTCCGGCCTGCATGAGCAGGCGCCAGTCCGCCGGCCCGCAGCAGTGCAGCCCGGTGATGGCCAGCGGCTCCAGCGCGGCCAGTGCGCCGGACACGAGGTCGACGGCGTCGAGGGGCAGCAGGGGGAAGCCCGGATCCATGGCGCTGCCCATGGCCGGCTCGTCGAGGAAGGCGACGAGCGTGGCGTCCGGTGCTCGTTGGCCCACGTACTGGACCATCGCCCGGGCCCGCTGGCGGACCGCCGCGCTGGCGACCCGGTAGGCGAGCTCGCGCTCGACGCCCGCCGCGTGCAGCGCGACGCCGAAGGTGACGGGCCCGGTCAGCGAGATCTTGATGGGGCCGCTGCGGTCGGCGACGGTCGTGACGAAGGCCCGCAACCCGACGAACGCGTCGGACCCGAACCCGGGATCGGTGAGCGGCGCCTCCGGGTCGAGGGTGGCGTCGTCGATCGTGAGCGAGCCGTCGTCGTTGACCTCGATGCCGGCCACGCCGTGCGCGGCCTGGGCGATCATGCCCTCGCGCCGGCTGCGCGCCGGCAGCGTGGGAGCCGCAGGGAGACGGGGCTGGCTGTGGAGGATGAAGTCGACCGCGTCGGTGGGATCGATGTGGGGGAGGCTGCCGATGGATGTCGCGAGACCCACGGGCAGGGGCACGACGCGTTCATCAGGCACGTCTCGACCCCCATCCGGTCAACCTCGTTCGGGAAGGAATTCCCCTGCATGGAATAGCGACAAGTGGTCGTCGTGGGCAAATCTCGTCTTGTCATGGCGACCGCCCAACCCCCTTCCCCACCCGCCGACGACCGGCCCGCAGGCCGACCGACCGGTCGACGCGTCGCCGGATCGCCCGACCTCGCGCCGACCGACGGCCGCGCCGCGCTGCTCGGCCGCTGGCTCGTCCCGGCCCTGTGGCTCACGCTGCCGATCGCCGCCGGACCCGCCTTCGCGGACGCGCTCGATCCCCGCAGCCGCCCGGTCCAGATCGTGGCGTCGGTGGGCCTGTGGCTGGTGTGGGCGGCGACCCTGGGAGCGACGCTGGTGCCGCGCAGCGTCACGCTCACCGCGGTCCGGATCGTGACCCCCGCGTCGTTCGTCGCCGCGGCATGGGCCGCGCTCGCCACGCCGGCCTTCGCGGCCGACGACGTGGTCGCGCTCACCGTCACCCTGCTCGCCACGATCGCATCGCTGTCCGCGTTCACCGGCGCAGTCTTCGTCAACGGCTCGGCCTACGGCGACGAGCGCCGCCTGCCGCTGAAGCCGCCCGCTGCGCTCCTGCTCGGCCCGCTGGAGCTGGCGTGGGCGGTGTGCGTCGCAGGGGCCGTCGCCGGCCCGATTCTGCTCGCGGCCCGCTCGTGGGTGTTCGGCGCCATCGCGCTGGCGATCGGGTGGCCGGCGGCCTGGTTCGCCGCCCGGGCCCTCCACGGACTGTCCGATCGCTGGATCGTCTTCGTCCCGGCCGGCTTCGTCGTCCACGACCTCATGGCGCTCACCGACCCCCTGCTGCTCCCCCGCCGACTGGTGCGCCGCGTCGGCCCCGCCCTCGCCGACACCCGCGCCCCGGACTTCACCCTCGGTGCCACCGGCCTCGCGCTCCAGGTCGACGTCTCCGAACCGATCGAGGTCACCCCCGTCCCCCGCCGCACGCGCCCCGGCCAGCGCCCCAAGCCGCAACCGGCCCGGATCGACTCCCTCCTCTTCTCCCCCACCCGCCCGGGAGCGGTCCTGCGCGAAGCGGCGCGGCGGCGCCTCCCGGTCGGCTGACGCCACTGCCCAACGGGCAACACGGGACCCCACGCGGCCACTACTGCCCACCGGGCAACCGGGCACCCCACGCACCCCACACTGCCCACTGGGCAACCAGGGACCCCACACGGCCACCACTGCCCACCGGGCAACCAGGCCCACGGCACCCAGCTGCCCACTGGGCAACCAGTGACCCCACGCACCCCACACGGCCCACTGGGCAACCAGGGACCCCACACGGCCACCACTGCCCACTGGGCAACCAGGCAACCCACACGGCCACCCACTGCCCACTGGGCAACCAGGCAACCCACGCGGCCACCCACTGCCCACTGGGCAACAGGGTCGCCCACACGGCCACCACTGCCCACTGGGCAACAGGGTCGCCCATCGGGCGACCCTGCGTTGCCACGCACGCCGACCGAGGCTCAGGGGGTGACGATGCCGCCCCCGAGGACCTCGTCGGCGGCGTAGAAGACGACGCTCTGGCCGGGAGCGACGCGGCGCATCGGGGTGGCGAGCTCGACGGTGAGCTCGGCGACGGTGTCAGCCCCACCACCCGAGGAGGTGGCGACCAGGGTCGCCGCCACCGGGGTGCCGTGGGCGCTGCACTGGACCAGCACCTCCCCGAGGACGGGCTCGTGGGCCCAGACCACCTGCTGGAGCGTGATGGCGGAGCGGTCGAGCTGGGCGGCGGTGCCGACGGTGACGGTCGCAGTCGGGATGTCGACGGCGAGGGCGTAGCGAGCGGTGCCGTCGCGCCCGGGTGCGAGCCCGCGGCGCTGGCCGACGGTCACCAGCTCGACCGCCCCGACGGTCCCGACCTCGGTACCGTCGGTGTCGACCACGCGCCCGGCGCGCAGGGGGATGCGGTCGCCGAGGAACGTGGAGCGTCCACCCGTCGAGGTGATGAAGCACACGTCCTGGCTGTCGGGCTTGGCCGCGGTGCGCAACCCGAGCCGGGCGGCGTGGGCGCGCACCCGGTCCTTGGTGAGGTGCCCGAGCGGCAGCACGACCCGGGCGAGCTGGTCCTGGTCGAGCATGTGCAGCACGTAGGACTGGTCCTTGGCGCCGTCGGCACCCCGGGCGAGGCGACGAACGCCGTTCGGCCCCTGCACGATGCGGGCGTGGTGACCGGTGGCGACGGTGGCGAACCCGAGCGCCTCGGCCCGCCGCAGCAGGGCGTCGAACTTGAGGTGGCGGTTGCACTCGATGCACGGGTTCGGCGTCACGCCCTCGGCGTGGGCCCGAACGTACGGGTCGACGACGTGGGCGGTGAAGCCCTCGCCGAAGTTGAAGACGTGGAAGGCGATGTCGAGCTGCTGGGCCACGCGTCGGGCGTCGTCGACATCGGAGACCGAGCAGCAGCCCGAGTCGCTGTCGCCGCCCCAGAGCTTCATCGTGACCCCGGTGACGTCGTACCCGGCCTCGACCAGGAGCGCAGCCGCGACCGACGAGTCGACCCCGCCCGACATCGCGACCAGCACGGGACCGTCACCCGGCCCGGAGGGTGCGAGGGTCACGAGAAGAGGCGCAGGCGCTCGACGGCGGGCGGGACCGCGGCGAGCACGGCGTCGACGTCACCGTCGACCGACGCGTACCCGAGCGAGAGGCGCAACGATCCCGCCGCGACCTCGGTCGCGACGCCCATCCCGGCGAGCACGTGCGAGGGCTCCATGGCCCCGCTGGCGCAGGACGACGCGGCCGAGGCGTAGACCTCGGCCTTCTCGAGCAGGAAGAGGAGCGACTCGCTGTCGACCCCGGGGATGCAGACGTGGGCGATGCCCGGGATGCGATGGGACCGATCGGGCCCGCCGTGGTCGGCGGGTGGCCCCGCGCCGGTCTCGATCAGGTCCGGGACCGAGGCCAGCAGGCCGTCGAGCAGGCGGTCCCGGAGCTTGGTGGTGCGCTCGACGACCGTGTCGCGCGAGTCGAGCGTGACGCGGAGCGCGGCGCCGAGCCCGACGATGCCGGCGACGTTCTGGGTGCCGCTGCGCCGCTCGCGCTCCTGGCCGCCGCCGAGCGCTTGCGCGGCCAGCGCCACGCCGTCGCGGACGACCAGCGCCCCCGCGCCCTTGGGCCCCCCGAACTTGTGCCCGCTGATCGAGACGAGATCGACCAGCGACCCGAGGTGACCGAGGTCGAGCCACTGGACGGCCTGCACCGCGTCGGTGTGGATGACCGCGTCCGGGGCGAGGCGGCGCACCAGCGCCGCGATCTCGTCGAGCGGCTGGATGGTCCCCACCTCGTTGTTGACGGCCATCACCGAGACCAGCGCGACGGTTGGGTCGAGCGCCGCGGCGAGGCCCTCGAGGTCGATCCTGCCCCGGGCGTCCACGCTCACCAGCCGGCCGTGGCGCGAGACGACCGGGTCGAGCACGGCGTGGTGCTCGACCGCCGACGCCACCGCGATCGCGCCCGCACCGGTCGCGACCCGCTGATCGAGCACCCCGAACACCGCCAGGTTGTCCGACTCGGTTCCACCGGACGTGAAGACGACCTCGCCCGGCTGCGCACCCAGCGCCTCGGCCACGACCTCGCGGGCCTCGTCGATCGCCTTGCGGGCGGCGCGGGCCATCGGGTGGGTGCCCGAGGGGTTGCCGTAGCTGTCGCGCAGGAACGGCAGCATGGCCTCGACGGCCTCAGGACGAGGCGGGGTCGAGGCGGCGTGGTCGAGGTAGGCCGTCATCGAGCTCCAGGGTAGGGGGACGGCCACGCGACCCCCACGCCCGTCGACGCCGCCGCTCGCCCGGCAGACCAACCGACGCGATCAGCCGGGAGGATCGAAGCCCGGGGTCGCGGGCGCGACCGGGGGTGACGCCGGGGTGCCGAGAGGGGGCGGCGGGTACGAGGCGGGTTCGGCGAACCCGGAGCCGTACCCCGAGGGCGCGTGCACCGGCTGGCTCGCCGGGGGTTCGACGGCGGACGGCGCGGCGTAGGGGGGCTGGCCGCCCGGACCCCACCCGTACCCTCCGGCCGACGGCGGACCCCAACCCGGTTGGGTCGCCGGCCAGGCCGGAGTGCCCCACGATGGAGCGCCACCGCCGTGGCGCTGCTGGTAGGCGGACGCCACGCACACGAGGAACAGCTCGGGACCGATGCCCGCGGGCGGGCTGTGGTCGATCGCCACCGCCACCGGGTTGGCCAGGCGCAACGCCATGGCCATCCGAGCCTCGGGGCTCAGTTGCAACACCCGGGTGAGGAACGACCGGATCAGCTGGTACTCCTGTGCATCGAGACCTGACACGTCGAGCGACGCGGCGTAGGTCTCGTAGCCCGGCGGCACGTAGAAGGTCAGCGACACCGCGTGGTGGACCGCCGCACGTTCCCGGATCACGATGGTGCCGCCGGCCAGGTCGCCGACGCGCTGGTTGGATCGGCTCAATGCCGCGGTGAACACCGCGATGAAGCCGAACGCGTAGATCTCGACGATCCCGATGATCCCGCGGATCGATGCGTGGCGGAACCGGATCGGGGCGCCCTCGCGGGTGACGGCCCGCAGCCCCATGACCGACTTGCCTATCGTCTTGCCGTTCCACAACGTCTCGCTGATCACCGGGTACCCGATGAGGATCAGGAAGGTGGTCACGGCGATGAGGATCGTGGCGAGGTCGCCACCGGCGCCCGCTGCGCCGACCCCGAACGCAAGGAGCAAGCTGACGATCAACAACCCCGTGAGCTGGATGAGCACGTCGAGGAGCTTGGCGATGCACCGCGACCCGACTCCCGCGGTCTCGAAGTCGAGGACGACCGCCTCGGGGGTGACGATGGGGGACGCGGTGTCGGTCACAGGTCTCGTTCGGCCGTCGGCTCGAACCTCGGCCGGGCGTCGGTCCCTTCGAAGGTTCGCAACAACCCTAGGATACGGGAGCCGTGGACATCGACCGCTACATCGCGCGCAACGAGCCCACCTGGGTCCGCCTCGACCAACTGACGCGCATCGCCCAGAAGGGCGTCTCCAAGCTCGATCCCGCCGAGCTCACCGAGTTGGTCCAGCTCTACCAGCGCACCTCGGCGCACCTGTCCTACGTCCGCACCCACCTGCGCGAGCCGACCCTCATCAGTCGACTCACCCGGCTGGTCGCCACGGCCAACGGCGTCATCTACGGCAAGCGGACGAAGTCGCTCACCACCGTTGGACGGTTCCTGTCGCTCACCTACCCCGGCGCCGTCTACCACGCCCGCCGCGCCATCGGCGTCGCGGCGATCGTGTTCTTCGGCC
>Ga0105044_10013990_pt1 | contig 10876 bp, 11 predicted proteins | sample MAT01_FD_78092 | JGI IMG/M metagenome (GOLD analysis project Ga0105044, IMG submission 78092) | Freshwater microbial communities from Lake Fryxell liftoff mats and glacier meltwater in Antarctica - MAT-01 | ecosystem: Environmental > Aquatic > Freshwater > Ice > Liftoff microbial mat | place... | reverse complement strand
TGCCTGAAAGCGCCATGAGCGCCGAAGGTGCTCCATCCGTCAGCCCAGGGTTGCGAGGCACGAGCTACCCTGGGGTTTTAGATTCAAACACGGCCCAACCCTGAAGGGGTTGAATCCACCCGAACCGTCGCGCCGGATGCAGCCCTTTCAGGGTTGTCTCTTCTTTCGCCAGGAGACCCAGGGTAGCGCGCGGCGCGCAACCCTGGGCTGAAGGATGGAACGCCGTTGGCGTTTTCGCGGACCTTTGTGCAGTCGGACTGTATAAATCGTATTAGACGCCCGGAAACGCCCGCTTAGTCCCGCCCGGTCATCGGGTGCATCTGGCGGCGGATGGATCGCGACTTCGCGAGTGGGATCAGCGCCAGAACCTGCAAACCGATTCCCGCCATCGGCTTCTTCGTGAGACCTTTTGGCCGCGGAACGCCTCCCCCGATCATCACGACGAGCGCAATCGAAAACCCAAGAATCGAGATGACGAGGAGCGTCGCCAGAGCGTAGCGCGCCCACGACATCCGCCGCCAAATTCCGATGAGCAGGACCTTCGTGCAAAGCGCGCTCAAAACGGCCAGACCGCTGAGCAGCGGGATCGGATTAAACGGGTCGTAAGTGAAGCGCAGGAGAAAATAATCCGCGCCGGAAAGCAGGAGGAAAAGGACGCAAATCCAAAGGCGCGCGCGGACTTTCCAATTCGGCGGGACGTGTGCGTAAGCCATCTTCTCAGTCTTTCTCTGCCGCCAATTCCAGAATCCGGCCCGGCAGCCAGCCGACACCGTCTTTGAAAGTCACGGGGCGCGTGTATTCGAGGATCAGCACCCGGCCGGCGCCCACCCGCAGCACATCGAGCGGACGCGCCAGCGGCGCCAGCACCGTCTCCACGCGCGCCCGGCGCGGGCCGCCATCCGGCTTCGCCACCCGCACCGAGAGCAGGTCGAAACCCACGTCCCTCGGCGCAGCGGGCGGCCCCAGCAGGTTGCCAAAGCGCGTCACCAGAAAGCTCCCGCGCAACGCCGCGGGAAAATCCTCACCGCACCAGATCGCCCCGCCCGGACACGAGTGCGGATCGAAAGTTCCCAAACCCTCGCGCGTCCCGCCGCCGGCCGGCCCGACGTTCAGGACCGGCCCCGTGAAGGTCACGCCCGGCGGCGGAGGAGGCGTGTGCGGATACGGAAAGCCCGGCTTCACCGGCCAGTTCGAGAACTGAAACGGAAACCCATAGTGCCGCCCCTGCTGCACCAGATCCATCTCCTCCGGCGCGCTGTAATCCGGCCCGTTCGCAAACGTGAACAGATTCCCCTCCCCATCCCACGCAAAGCCGTAGGGATTGCGGATTCCCCGCGCATAAACCTCGAGCTCCGGTTTCTCCGCCTTCGGATCGAACCGCCAGACGCACGCCGTCGTCTCCACCTCCGCACCTTGAAAAAAATGGTCCGGATCTCCCCGCACCTCACCGCCATCGGTTCGCGAGCCACTGCTCACATAGAGCATCCCATCCGGCCCGAAGGCCAGATGGCTCACCCCATGATTCATCCCTCCCACTCCCTGCCCATAGCTCGTCGTGAACCAGGGCCGGAGCTTCGCCGGTCGGCCATCGAGCATCTCGCTCGTCCGCCAGATCACCACCTCATTCGTGTAAACCGGCACGTCTTTCGTCAGCTTCTGATTGCTCACCACCCATAGCCGCCCCTCCCCATCCACAGTCATGCCCAGCGTCACCAAATCTCCCCGCTTCCTGTCCAGATATTCTTCCGGCTTGATCATCGGCACCAGCGCCCCCGCCGCCACGTCCAGCGCAAACACCCCGCCATTTTGCCCCAGCACATAGACCGCCCGGCCATCCCCCGCCAGCCGCGTGCAAAACTCCGGCAACTGCACCACCTCCCTCAGCGTGAAACCCGCCGGCGCCTTTGGCAGCGGCTGGTACGCCGTCGATTTCACCAGGGCCGCATACGTCGGAAACTTGGTCTTCGCCCGAGCCGCAGCGACTTCTTTTTCGGTGAAAGCGGGTGCCTTATTGCCCCATGAATTGACCACGTAAGTCAGCACCGCCGCCACCTCAGCATCATCCAGCACCTGCGCCGGCATCACATTGTTGTAGGTCTGATTCAGAACCGTGATCGGCCCCGAGAGCCCCTCGCACAGCACCTTGATCGTCCGCACACGATCCCCCTCCAGCCAGTCGCTCTTCGCCAGCGGCGGAAACACCGGCGGAGCCCCCTGCCCGCTCTGCTGATGACACAGCAGGCATTTCTCCGCATAAATTTTCTCCCCCCTCACCATCAGCCCGGCATCCGCACCGCAGGCTGTCCGCACGATCCCCACGGCGACACAAATCACAAAAACTCTCGGGAAAAAACGCGCAACGGAAAACATCGGGCGCGAACGTAGAGCGCGACCCGCCGTAGTCAATCGCGCGACACTTCCCACTCGCTCCCATTACTTATTCGCCAGCCTTGCGCGCGTCAGTCCCTCCGACTAATTGAACACCCGCCCGCACCTCCCAGCCACCGCATCCCCTTCCACCCGACCGATGATCCTCCTCCCCGCCATCGACCTCATGTCCGGCGAAGTCGTCCGCCTCCGCCAGGGCAAAGCCGATCAAAAGACCGTCTATTCCCGCGATCCCGCAGCCTTCGCCCAGCGGTGGGAAAGCGAGGGCGGCGACTTCCTCCACATCGTCGATCTCGACGCCGCCTTCACCGGCGAGCAGCGCAATCTCGACTCCGTCCGCGCCATCACCGGCGCCATCTCCATCCCCTGCGAACTCGGCGGCGGCATGCGCAGCGAAGCCGCCATCCGCCTCGCCTTCGCTGCCGGCGTCGCCCGCGTCGTCATCGGCACCCGCGCGGCCGAGTCGCTCGATTTTGTGCGCGACATGGCGGGCGAGTTTGGCAGCTCGCGCATCGCCGTCGGGATCGATGCCAGACACAGCATCGTCTCCGTCAAAGGCTGGACCGAGCAATCCGCGCTCACCGCCCTCGATCTCGCCCGCCGCGCCGAGGACGCCGGCGCAGGCACCATCATCTACACCGACATCGCCACCGACGGCATGCTCGCCGGCCCGAACTTTCCCGAGACCGAAAAAATGCTCGCCGCCCTGCACTGCCAGCTCATCGCCAGCGGCGGCGTCAGCAGCGCCGACGACGTCCACCGCCTCGCGCGCCTGCCGGGGCTCTACGGCTGCATCATCGGCAAAGCCCTCTACGACGGCGCGGTCAACCTCCGCGAAATCGCCACCCTTCCCTCAACCCTCAACCCTCAACCCTCAACCTCTTGAAGACCCTCTTCCTCGATTGTTTCTCCGGCATCAGCGGCGACATGACCGTCGGCGCCCTCGTCGATCTCGGCGTGAAACCCTCCACCCTCGAGTGGGAGCTTTCCAAACTCGACCTCGGCGATTTCCACATGCACTTCGGGCGCGAGAAGCGCCAGAACATCGAAGGCGTGAAATTCGGCATCCACGAAGGCGCCACCCACACCCACGAACAGGACGAAAAGCACGCCGGCGCCCACGCTCATGCTCATGCTCACGAGTGCGACCATGACCACGGCCACGCGCACGAAAGCCACCCGCACACCCACGAGCACGAGGGCCACCATCACGACGAAGTCCACGAGCACGACCACGGCTCCGAAGTCCACACGCACGAGCACCAGCATGGCCGAAGCCACCGCCAGATTCGCGCGCTCATCGAGGCCAGCGAGCTGACTCCCTTCGTCAAACAGCACGCCCTCTCGATCTTCCACCGCATCGCCGTCGCCGAGGGCAAAATCCACGGCCAGCCGCCTGAAGACGTCACCTTCCATGAAGTCGGCGCCCTCGATTCCATCGCCGACATCGTCTGCGCCTGCGTCGGCATCGAAGCCCTCGGCGTCGAAAAGATCTACGTCTCCAGCCTCCACGAAGGCCGCGGCACGATCCAGTGCGCCCACGGCACCTTTCCCCTCCCCGCGCCCGCCACCATGGAAATCCTCACCGGCATCCCCCTCGGCCAGATCGACGAGCCGCACGAACTGATCACCCCCACAGGTGCCGCCATCGCCGCAGAATTCGGCGTCGCGTTTGGCCCCATGCCCAAGCTGAAGACCGAGAAAATCGGCTACGGCATCGGCACCCGCCACCTCGCTTCCCGCCCGAACGTCCTCCGCGCCGTCCTCGGCGAACTCGTCACCGACTAGCCTCATGAGCGGCGGCTACGACACCGACCTCGTCACCCGCCTCGAGACGAATCTCGACGACCTCTCCCCCGAGCTCACCGGGGCCGTCATGGAGAGACTCCTCGCCGCCGGCGCGCTCGACGTCTGGTTCACCCCGATCCAGATGAAAAAAAACCGTCCCGCCGTGCAGCTCTCCGTCCTCTGCGACGAAGCCCACACCGAGCCCCTCGCCGACATCATCTTCACCGAGACCAGCGCCTTTGGCCTCCGCATGGAAAAGATCACGCGCCTAAAACTCGAACGCCGCTTCCAAACCGTCGCCACCGAGTTTGGCGAGATCACCCTCAAGCTCGGCCTCCGCCAGGGCCGCATCATCCAAATCGCCCCCGAGTTCGACTCCTGCCACGCCGCCAGCACCCGCACCGGCCAGCCCCTCAAGACCATCTTCCAATCTGCCCTCGCCGCCTTTCGTCCGTGAAAAAGCACCTCCTCGTCGTCGAAGACGACCCCCACATCCGCCTCGGCCTGTGCGACGCCCTCCGCAGCGAAGGCTACGAAGTCAGCGACTGCCGCGACGGCCTCCAAGCCACGCCCCTCCTCCGGCAGCGCAAGCCCGACCTCGTCATCCTCGACATCATGCTCCCCGGCAAAAGCGGCTACGACCTCTGCCGCGAAATCCGCGCCGCCAAAAACCGCGTCCCGATCCTAATGCTCTCCGCCAAAGGCCAGGAGATCGACAAAGTCGTGGGCCTCGAACTCGGCGCAGACGACTACGTCACCAAACCCTTCAGCCTCCGCGAACTCCTCGCCCGCGTGCATGCCCTCCTCCGCCGCGCCGAGCCCGGCGGCGGCGCCACCGACCTGCCGCCCGAGATCGCCTTCGGCAAAGTCCGCGTCGATTGCAAAGCCCTCCGCGGCCAACGCGGCAAAGTGGCCATTGAATTCACCCCCCGCGAACTCAAAGTCCTCGCCCTCCTTTTCCGCGAACTCGGCAACGCCGTCTCCCGCGACACCATCCTCGGCGAAATCTGGGGCATCGAATACTTCGGCACCACCCGCACCCTCGATCAGCTCATCGTCAAGCTCCGCCAAAAGATCGAGGACAAGCCCAGCGAGCCCAAACACCTCCTCACCGTCCACAGCCTCGGCTACCGCCTGGAAGCTTAGCAATCGTCAACCAAGTCCTTCCCACCTGCGCCGGAGCTTGCGCCGGAGCCAAGCGCTCCTGCGCGCCCGCTGCGCTCCGGCGCGCGATCTGCCGACGCCCAACGGACGTTTCACAGTCATCCAGGCCGATGTAACCGCGGCGAGAGTCGCGGCGTCTTTCCTGCGAACGTGAACGCCCTCGCCCTTTCATGGCCTGCATTGTCATTCGCGAACGATGCCCGTAAAACGCCCGCGATGGCCGCTGTCCTCCCGCCCGCCGATGCCGACCTCGTGGCCGCCACGCTGGGAGGCGATGAAGACGCTTTCGCGGAGCTGGTGCGGCGGCATCAGCGGCGCGTTTTCGGGACGGCGTCGCGGTTTGCGCGGGACCATCACCAGCTCGATGACATCGCGCAGGAGGTTTTCCTGCGGGCGTTCCGGCATCTGGGGAAGTTTCGCGGAGAGGCTCCGTTCGAGCATTGGCTGGCGCGGATCACGGTCTCGGCGTGCTACGATTTTCTGCGAAAGGAGCGGCGCACCCGCGAGCAGGTGTCGCTGGATGCGCATGACTTTGATGCGCGCGACACGAACATTGATGCGGCACTGGCGGCGGGGCGGGCACGGGAGTTGGTGGAGTATGCGATGCGGCGGCTGACGGCGGAAGAGCGGCTGATCATCACCCTCGCGGAGCTGGAGGAGCGCCCGATGCGGGAGATCGCGGCGCTCACCGGGTGGAGTGAGGCCAATGTGAAAGTGCGGGCTTTCCGCGCGCGGCAGAACTTGAAAAAAATCCTGGAGGTCAGCCATGAACGATGACGCCGAACAAAAACTGAACGCCCTTTTCGCGGCCGCCCGCGCTACGGAGCGCGATACGTCGCGCGCGGAGTTTGGCTTTGAAGCGCGCCTCGCCGCGCGGCTGCGGGAGGAGAGCGGCGGCTCGCTCTTCGCGTGGGCGTGGAAGCTGTGCCCATTTTTCGCCGCGCTCGCGCTGGCCGCGTCGTGGTGGGGCCATCTGAATCTGCGCGCCGAGGCGGCTACGCAGATCGTCGCCGAGGCCACGCAGGAGAACGCGGAGCAGGTGCTGCTGGCCTACATGACGGGAGCCAGCCGATGACACGATTGAAGCGGATTCTCGGCGTGCTGCTGATTTTCATTTTCGGGATGATCGTCGGCGGCGCAGGCGCGAGCGCGGGGTTTGCGCAGAAGATTCGCGAAGTGCTGACCGGCGGGCCGGAGGCGGTGGTGGCGGAAGTCGTGAAGCGGCTCGACAAGGAACTGAAACTCGACCCCGAGCAGAAGCGGCAGCTCCTGCGCATCTCAGACGACACGCACATCAAACTGCGGCAGAGCCGGGCGAAGATTCAGCCCGAGGTGGATCAGACACTTGGTGAGGCGGAGGGAAAAGTGCGGGCGATTCTTTACCCGAACCAGGTGGAGAAATTCGACAAGCTGCTGCACAAGGGCGGGGATAAATGGAAGGCGAAGGAGGGTGCAGCGGCGGGCGCTGCGCCAGCGGCTACGCCGGATCCATCCGCGAGGGAGCCGGCGACCGCGCCGTGCGGTGACTCCATAAACCTGCCGTCATTCTGAACGCAGCCTTTGGAGGCTTTGCGACCAAGGCGGAGTGAAGAACCGCTGATTGTAAATGGGCGGAGGCGCTGCGCTCAGGATGACGGCAGGTTTTTGTCGCGCTTCGCGGCGGCGGTGCGCATTTGGAAATCGCCGTGACGTGGCAGACGGCGGCGGCTACACCACCGCGCGATGTCGAAGACCTTTGCCTGGCTCGTCTATGCGCTGACCGCGGCGTTCTTCGCGTGCTTTTTCGTCTGGCCGATCGGCACGGTGCTGGGTGGGGCGTTCTTCGATGCAGACCGGCGGTTCACGTTCGACTTCGTGGCCGAGGTCTTTCGCAACCGCATCTATCTCGAAGGTCTGCGCAACGCCTTCCTGCTCGCCATCGGAAGCACGGCCTTCGCCCTGGCGATCGCGATGCCGCTGGCGTTCGTCTCGGATCGATTTGAGTTTCCGGGCAAGAAACTGCTCACGGGCGCGATCCTCGTGCCCATGATTCTGCCGCCCTTCGTCGGAGCCATCGGCATCCGGCAGATGCTCGGGCAATCCGGCGCGCTGAACGCGCTCCTCACGCACCTCGGCGTGCTCGAGGTGGGCGAAACCATCGACTGGCTGGGGAGCGGCCGGATGTGGGGCGTCGTCGCGCTCAACGCGCTGCACCTGTATCCGATCCTCTTTTTGAACCTCACCGCGGCGCTCGCGAATCTCGATCCGGCGATGGAGGAAGCCGCGGAAAACCTCGGCTGCACGGGCTTTCGCCGCTTTCGCCGCATCACGCTGCCGCTCATCATGCCGGGCCTTTTTGCCGGCGGGACGATCGTCTTCATCTTCGCTTTTACGGAGCTGGGGGTACCGCTGATTTTCGACGTGACGCGCGTCACCCCGGTGCAGATTTTTTATGGGATCAAAGAGATCGCGGGAAATCCATTTCCGTTCGCGCTCGTGGTGGTGATGCTCGTGAGCACGGCGCTGCTCTACGCCGTGAGCAAGCTCGCCTTTGGCAATGCCGACAGCGCGATGACCTCCAAGGCGACGACGCTCGGCGGCGCACGGACGCCAGGCCGCGCCGCCCAATGGGCTTGCGCACTGGGTTTCCTGGCCGTGACGGCGCTGGCGCTGCTGCCGCATCTCGGCGTGATCTTCGTGTCGTTCGCGGGCGATTGGTATCAGTCGGTGCTCCCCGGAAGCTGGACGCTCGACCATTACCACGCCGCCCTCGGTCACTCGCTGACCGTGCCTTCGATCATCAACAGCGTGAAATACGCCGCCTGCTCCACGCTCTTCGACATCGTGCTCGGCGTCGCCATCGCCTACGTCGTCGTCCGCACCACGCTGCCGGGCCGCGCGCTCCTCGATGCCATGGCGATGCTGCCGCTGGCCGTGCCGGGCCTCGTCCTCGCCTTCGGCTACATTTCGATGACCCAGGACGGACGCGCCTTCGCCTGGCTCAATCCCTCCAAAGATCCCACGCTCCTCCTCATCATCGCCTACTCCGTCCGCCGGCTCCCCTACGTCCTGCGCGCCACGGTCGCGGGCCTGCAGCAGACCAGCGTGACGCTGGAGGAAGCCGCGCAAAACCTCGGCTGCCCGCCGCTGCGCGCGATGCGCCGCATCACCTTCCCGCTCATTACCGCGAACATTCTCGCCGGCGGATTGCTCGCGTTTTCCTTCGCGATGCTGGAGGTGTCCGACTCCCTCATCCTCGCGCAGAAGCAGCAGCACTTCCCGATCACCAAGGCGATCTACGAACTCTTCCAACTCATGGGCGAAGGCCGCTTCGTCGCCTCCGCCCTCGGCGTCTGGGCGATGGTCTTCCTCGGCCTCACGATTTTCGCGACGAGTCGGATTCTCGGAAAAAAGATGGGCGCGCTTTTCCGCGTGTAGTTTCCCCGGGCCAGCTAAGCGCGAGTCAGCGCGAGCAGCGCGAGCATCCGGCCGGTTTTGCCGCGCTCGACGCGGTAGGAGTAGTAGCGCCCGACGTTCGAGCCGGTGCAGGTCCCGCAGTCGAAGACTTGGTGGACGCCGGCTGCCCGGCATTGCGCGACGATGATCGCGGCGAAATCAACTTCGTACTGGGGCGGGCGGATGCACGGGCTGAGCTGTGCGACGATGTCCGCCGGGTCGCAGCCGAAGTCGGCGCGCATCTTCGCGATGGCGGCGGTGGCAATGCCGAGTTCGCTGCCTTTTCGCCCAGAGTGCAGGAGCGCGATGACGCGGCGGACCGGGTCGGCGAGGTAGATGGCGCAGCAGTCGGCGACATGAATGCCGAGAACCACCGCCGGACAGGCGGTCATGAGTCCGTCCGCGCCAGGGACGGGTCCGGTGGTCCTCGCATCGACGAGAGCGACCTCGCGGCCATGCACCTGCTCGGCGGTGACATAGTGTGCGGCGGAAAGGCCCAGGTCTTGACGGGTGCGGGTATGATGCGCTTCGAGGCGTTGCAGGGCGAGTGCGCGATCCACTTTTACATCGAGTCCCGGGACGCGACCGGTGAAGCCGTGGGTGATCCCGGCGAGCGCTTCGAGGTCCGGAAAGGTTTCGACGGGAAGGACCGCTGTCACTGGAAAAGCGCCACGAATTCTACGGCTGCTTTTTCGTCGCCGGCGCTTTTTTTGGCGGCGGCGGGTTTTTGAGCGGCGGCGTTTTCGGAGCCTTCCGCACGACCAGCGGATCGGCGAAGGTCTCGGCGTATTTGGTGGCCGTCGCGGTCACGCGGTCATAGTCGGCAAGGGCGACGTTGTAGTCCGCCCGAGCCTGCAACTCGGTGCTGCGGGCGGTGGTCAACTGCACCTGGGCGTTGAGCACGTCCAACTGCGTGCCGGCACCCGCCGAGAGCCGTTCGCTGGCGAGGCGCACAGCCTCGTCCGCCTGCTCCACGGTCTTTTGTCCGCTGCGAATCGTGGCGCGGGCCGTCTGCAGGCGGACGTAAGCCTGCTGCACCTCCAGTTCCACCTGGTGGACCGAATCGTCGTAATTGATCTTCGCCGATTCGAGGCTGGCCCGCGCCTGCTTCACTCGTCCGAAGGTTTCCAAGCCGTCGAAAATATTCCATTGCCCGGTCACGCCGAAGAACCAGCCGTCAATGGTTTCATCAAGATGACTGGTCAGCGGGGCATTGCGCACTTCGAAGCCGCCGTTGGCGTTGAGCTGCGGTTTGTAACCGGCGAGGGCCACTTTGATCTGCTCTTTTTGGATGAGGATCTGGAGCCGTTGGACTTTGAGAAAAGGGCGCCGCTCGAGGCCGAGATCGATGGCGTTCTTCAAACCGATAGGACGCTCGCTGACGGTGAGTTCGCCGACGGGATTGAAAGTGGGCCGTCCGTCCGATCCGGGATCGGTACTGAGGGTTTTGCCGAGTTGCGCGAGCGCCAGATAGTAGTTGCCCTTGGCGTTGATCAGGATGGGCTGCTGGTTGGCGAGCGCCACTTCGGCCTGCAAGACATTGAAGCGCGGCACCGTGCCGGCGTCGAGGCGGTTCTGCTGATCCTTGAGCTGGCTGCCGAGGAGTCTCACGGACTCCTCCTGCACCGTGATGAGGGCCCGGTTCAGCAGAACGGTGTAAAAGTTCTGCCGCACCGTGGCGATGGTGTTGTCCACGGTGTCGCGGAGGCTGAAGTAGCTGCTGTCTTCGGTGAATTTGGCGATCTTGATCGCGGCGCGCACCTGACCGCCGGCGTAGAGCACTTGCGTCGCCTGCACTTGCACATTCCACGAGATGTCGCCGCCGCGTGAGAACTGGTTTTGCGAAGACTGCCCGGAGTTTTGCTGGATCACGCCGGCGATCTGCTCCGCAGCGCTCCCGGTGACGCCGGGAATGCTGGCGAAACTTGTGGAATCGGTGGTGCCGCCGCTGCCGCCCGGTCCCCCGCCCTGAGTGAGTGATGGCGCCTGCTGAAAGTAACTCCCGGTCAGCGCAAGGTGCGGCAGCGCTTGCGCCCGCACCTCGATGACCGCTTCGTTGTTCAAGGCTGGACCAGGCGGCACCGCGGTCTTGCGCGGCTTG
>Ga0105044_10013989_pt1 | contig 10876 bp, 8 predicted proteins | sample MAT01_FD_78092 | JGI IMG/M metagenome (GOLD analysis project Ga0105044, IMG submission 78092) | Freshwater microbial communities from Lake Fryxell liftoff mats and glacier meltwater in Antarctica - MAT-01 | ecosystem: Environmental > Aquatic > Freshwater > Ice > Liftoff microbial mat | place... | reverse complement strand
GCGCAATGAACCTAACCGGCTTTGTTCTGCAAGATGCGAGCGCATCGCGCGCCGGCCTCATCTGTCTTGTCGGGCTTGGCGGCTTTCTGCTTTGGGCCGGGCTCGTGCCGCTTGATGAAGGCGTTGCCGTGCCCGGCCAGATCGTTGCGGAAGACAACCGCAAAATTGTGCAGCATCTCGAAGGCGGCATCCTGCGGCGGCTGCACGTGCGCGAAGGTGCCATGGTGCGCGCCGGCGATGTGCTGATCGAGCTTGATGACGTTCAGGCCCGCAGCGCTCGTGATCAGGTCTCGCTCAATGTGGCAACTTTGCGTGCCGCCCGCGATCGCCTGTCAGCGCTTGCCACGCTCTCGCCAACGCTCAGCTTTGCCCCCGTGGACAATCTGGCCGTGCCGGTGGCGGCGCTGGCACAAATCCATGCCCAGCAAAGCGCCTTGTTTGCCCAGCAGCGCAGCGCGCTTGGTGCCGGAATGTCGGTGCTGGGCGCCCGTAATCAATCGCTGCAGGCAGATGCCAGCGGCAAAGAACGCCAGATCGCAACGGTAGAACGCTCCCTGACGCTGGTGCGCGGCAACCTCGCTGATCGCCGCCAGATGCTTTTGGAAAAGCTGATTCGCCGGGACAGTGTCGATGAGCTGGAGCGGGAGGAGCGCCGGCTCGAAACCGAGCTTGTCCGCCTCGGCACCGAACGGTCCACATCGCTTGGCCAGTCCGGCGAAGTGCGCCAGCAACTCGGCAAGAATCGCGCCGATTTTCTTGAACAAATCTCAACGGACCTGACCAAGGCACGCACCGAACTCGCCACCGCCGAAGAACAGCTTCTCGCCGCCCAGGATGTGCTCGGCCGCACCGTCATTCATGCGCCACGCTCCGGCAAGGTGCTCAACCTCGGCTTCACAACCATCGGCGGCGTTGTCCGGCCGGGTGACGCGATCCTTGAAATTGTGCCCGGATCAGCCCGGCTCATCGCGCTGGTGCAGGTGCGCCCAAACGCCCGAGACGCCATTCATGTCGGGCTGCCGGTCAGGGCGCGGCTCAATATCAACAAGAGCTGGGATGCTCCGGAATTGACCGGGCAGGTGATCGACGTCAGCGGCGATCTCAAAACCGAGCGCGAGACCGGCGCCTCCTATTATGAAGCACGTCTTCTGCTCACCGCGCCGCCCGAGCTTCGCGCCCAGGTCAGCATCTCGCCGGGCATGCCGCTGGAAGCTTCAATCAATTCCGGGGTGAGGCGCACGTTTCTGAGCTACCTTGTCGAACCGGTCCGAATGGTGGTGGTGAGAGGGCTGGGGTGATCAGGCTCTGGCATCTCGCGCCGGCCGCGTGGCTTGGCCTCTGCCTGCCTGCCGCCGCGCATGCGCAAGCGCAAGCCTCGCAGGCCTGTGTCGGACTTGCGCAGGCAATCACACTGGCAACCAGCAGCGATCCAAGAATCGGGCGTGCCGATGCAGCCATGGACCGAGCCCGCGCCCAGGTGCGCATAGAGCGTGCAGGCGCGCGGCCACAGCTCAGTGCGTTTGTCCGTTCCGGTGTCGGAGATGGCAATGGCGTTCAGGTCGACAATGAGTTCGACAACCGCGTCGGCGTGCGCGTCTCGCAGCGGCTTTTCTCATTTGGCCGCACCCGCCTTGCCATCGATGCAGCACAGCTGCGCGCAGACGGCGAGCGCGAAGGCATTCGCGGCACCCGCCTCGCCGTCGCAAGCGACGTGGGCCAGCGCTATCTCGGGATTGCCCGCGCCACCGAAAAGGTCGCCGCCGCCATCACCATGATCGACTATTATGCCCGCGATTCCGAACAGGTCGGCCGCCGGCTTCAAGGCGGGCTGCTCAAGCAATCAGAGGCCAGCGGCATACGCGCCGAGGCCGCCCGCGCCCGCGCCCGCGCTGCCGAGGAACGGCTGCGGGTGGAGCAGGAGCGAACCGCGCTCGAAACACTGATCGGCCAGCCTGCTGCCTGTATTTTGCCAAACGGCAGCGATATGATCGCGCAAATGCCGCAACCACCGGGGCTGGCGGACGCGCTGGCCGAGGCCGAACAGCGATCCCCGGCGCTCGCCGCCCGCGCGGCCGAAGCCGCGGCGGCCCGACTAGATCGCACCCGCGAAGCACGACGCGGACTGCCCGATGTCGGGGTCTCCGGCGCCAGCGCACTTGATTTCAATCGCAGCCCAGGCGGCCTCGATCGGGTGAGCCGCGTCGGCATCGATGTCACCGCACCACTTTATCAGGGTGGCCAGATCAACGGCCGCCGCGATGCGGCGGCCGCCCAGGCCCGGCTGCTCGATTTCGAACTGGCCGCAGAACAGCGCGATCTCGCCAACGAAGTTTCCATTACGTGGCTGCGAATCCGGGATCTCGCTCCTGTTGCCGAACTGAACCGCGAAACGCTTGCAGCGCTCCGGGAGCAGGCAGCGGCGGTCGAGCGCGAGTACGAAAACGGCCTGGTGACATTGACCGACCTCATCGAGATCCGCCGCAACGAATATAATGGCCGTCTTGCTGAAATAGACGCAAGATATGACGTCACCTTCGAACGCCTCCGACTCCTCCGCCTCACCGGCCGGCTGCTCAACGAAGAATGACGGGCGCTCAATAAATGCCGCTTGCAAGTTCCTGCACGAGATTGGGAGCAGAACAAGACTGATGGCACGGCAAAGCCAAGCACTATGGCTTTGCGGTGCCGGGTTGAAGAGCTATCGTGGGTGTATGACCATACCCGGAGACCCGATTTATGCGGGTTACCGCTATCCGCCCGAGATTATCTGCGACGCGGTCTGGCTGTATTTCCGGTACCCGCTGAGCCTGCGGATGGTAGAGGAATTATTGGCTGCGTGCGGTATCGAGGTCCGTTATTAGACGGTCCGGCAATGGGGCGAAAGTTCGGTGAGGTCCTTGCCCGCCGCATCCGCTTTGCCCGCACCCAGGCGTTCATGGACTGGGCTGAGGTGACCGGCATCGCAATGGCCGTATGATTACACCCAATTCCGGCGTCGCGTATTTCCTCTCCCCTAACCGCAACAAGTTGATGGTGCCGGACCAACTATCTGAATAGACTTAAGAAATATTCCTTATGACAGCACACAGTTCCGTCCAGCCGCAGAACTCGTTTTTGGATGGCGGCAAATTCGGCATGGGCGTTGAAATCGGCATTGCCACCGGCAAGATGCAAACGCGCGGTCCCGTCGGCCTTGAACAACTCACCAGCTTTAAATATCCTGTGCTCGGCGAGGGCCAGACCCGCCCCTAGCCGTTTTGGTCGCCATCACCGACCCCCCATCGTAACGCATGGAGCCTCCCCCGGAAATGACAATGGAAACAGCCATTTCGCTTGGCGCCTATTTCTTGCTGATGCTTGGCATCGGCCTGTACGCTTGGCGCAAATCGACCAGCAACGTGTCCGAATTCATGCTCGGCGGGCGGCAATTGCATCCGGCGGTTGCGGCGCTTTCGGCCGGCGCGTCCGACATGAGCGGCTGGATGCTGATGGGATTGCCTGGCGCCGTCTATCTCGCCGGCCTCAACGCTGCGTGGATCGCGGTCGGCTTGCTCGTCGGCGCTTGGCTAAATTATATGCTCGTGGCGCCGCGACTGCGCGTCTATACCGAGGTTGCCGATGATGCGATCACCATACCGGACTTTCTTGAAAAGCGCTTCGATGACAAGTCACGCCGTTTGCGGGTGATTTCGTCGCTCGTCATTGTCATATTTTTCACGCTTTACACCTCTGCCGGCGTCGTGGCGGGTGGGAAGTTGTTTGAAGCCTCGTTCGGGCTGGATTATCGCCTCGGTCTGGCGGTCACTGCCGGCGTTGTCGTCTCCTATACGCTGTTCGGCGGTTTTCTAGCCGTCAGTTTAACGGATTTTGTCCAAGGCTGCATCATGTTCCTTGCGCTGATCGTCGTACCTGTGGTGGCGATCGTCGATCTTGGTGGCTGGCAGGCAACCAGCATGGCGGTGACAGCGATCGATCCGGATTATCTTGGCTGGCTGTCCGGCGTTTCGGCGCTCGGAATCGTTTCCAGCCTGGCTTGGGGGCTGGGTTATTTCGGTCAGCCGCACATCATTGTGCGCTTCATGGCGTTGCGCTCGGTGGCCGATGTTCCGGCGGCGCGGCGCATCGGCATGTCGTGGATGCTGGTGACGGTCATCGGCGCGGTGCTCGTCGGTATTGCCGGGCTGGCCTATGTTGCAAGGACCGGCATTGACCTGATTGATCCGGAGACGATCTTTATCCTGCTGTCGCAGGCCCTGTTCAATCCGTACCTCGCCGGCTTCCTGCTTGCTGCCATCCTCGCTGCGATCATGAGCACTATTTCATCGCAACTGCTCGTGTCATCAAGCTCGCTGACCGAGGATTTTTACAAGACCTTTTTCCGCAAGACGGCGAGCCAGAAGGAGTTGGTGCTGGTTGGCCGGCTTGCCACGCTGGCGGTGGCACTCGTCGCGACGGCGCTGGCGCTGGACCGGTCGACCAGCATCCTGTCGCTGGTCGGCAACGCCTGGGCGGGCTTTGGCGCCGCATTTGGCCCGGTCATTCTGCTCAGCCTGCACTGGCGCCGGCTGAGCCGCGACGGGGCGCTTGCCGGAATCGTTGTCGGTGCCGGAACCGTGCTGATGTGGCTTTACGCGCCCTTCACCATCGCGGGCATGGCGCCATCCGATTTCATCTATGAAATCGTGCCCGGCTTCATCGCCAGCACCGTTGCAGCCGTCGGCGTCAGTCTGTCGGGTCGCGAAGTATCGGCAAAGGTCAAAAATGGCTTTGGAGCGATGATAGCCGCTTTGTGAATGCCCACTGCACAACGTTGGCAACCGCAAATATTTTACGGGAGCAGACCATCGGCCAGCAACTCGCCGAGAATGGAAACAACGTGGCACAATAATTTCTGGGTTGCCTTGAGCGGGACGATCAGGTGGATGCCTTTGGCACCAGCGGCTTTAAATGTTTTTGGGTGGGCAGTGCGTCGAGCGTGATGATCCGCCTGTGGGAGTGGAAAAAAACCTTGGGCTGCCCATGCTGCTTTGCGCTGGGGTGTGAGTTGGCGGTGGAGCCGATTATCGAGCATGGCGGCTCTAGGGAATCTCTGATCAAGTCGAGGTTGCAGGGCTGTTGATGTTGCGATCCTCTTCGCCAGTGGAGGGACATCTGGTGCAGGGTCGATTTTCAGGAATTGGGATGTCATGGCCACGCAAGCAGACGCGGCGCGCGTTTTTTTGTGCGAGATGGCGACAGTGGTGCCGTGGTAGCGGTTCGAGCATTTGATCCGTCGGCTTTATCCGGTAGCTGCCTGCGGGCGTCCCCCTTATCCGCTGGGGTCGATGCCGGGTATCCGGGTTTGCTGTTGCGCCAAGGCGCGATCGTGGATGCGACTTTATGGAGCACGCCTGACGCCAAAGTCCGCGAATGTGGCCGGCGGAACCAATCTTCACCTGCGCAGAGTTCCCTAAAGGGGATGACACCAAACCCGGCTTGCGGCAAATCATCACCATGACCGCCGATCAATCCCTCACCCGTCTTGTCGTCATAATGGAGCGCCTGCGAGATCCTGTCGGCGGATGCCCTTGGGATCTGGCGCAGGACTTTGACTCGATTGCGCCTTATACGATCGAGGAAGCCTATGAGGTTGCCGAGGCGATTGCCGATCGCGACTGGCGCGAACTTAAAAAAGAGTTGGGCGATCTGCTGTTTCAGGTCGTATTTCACAGCCAGATGGCGCGCGAAGCCGGATACTTCAGTCTTGACGATGTTATCGCTTCGGTTTGTGAAAAGATGCAACGTCGGCATCCGCACATCTTTGGCGATGGCAAGGCAGCCCCCGATGCTTCGGCACAAAAACTTGAATGGGAGGCTTTGAAGGCGGCCGAACGCGCTGCGGCTGGCGCTGCCGATGTACCGGTTTCGGCGCTCGATGGTGTAGCACGGGCCCTGCCCGCCCTGATGCGCGCCGAAAAGCTCCAGGGTCGCGCCGCCCGGGTGGCTTTTGATTGGCCCGATGTCGCCAGCGTCCGCGCCAAGGTTGCTGAAGAATTGGACGAGTTCGACACCGCAACCAGCGACGCCCATCGGCTTGAAGAAGCCGGCGACCTGTTGTTTGTTGTCGTCAACCTGTTGCGCCGTCACGGCATCGACGCCGAAGACGCACTGCGGGCCGGCAATGCCAAGTTCGAACGGCGTTTCCGGGCGATGGAAACGCTCGGCGGCCCGGGTTTTCCGCACCTCAGCCTCGATGAGCAGGATGCGCTGTGGAACCAGGTCAAAGCCGCCGAGCGCCAGCCATGAACCTGCCCGCCGGCATCAGGTCGCGGCTGCTGCCACACGTCAACGGCCTGTCGATGCACATTCTGGAGGCGGGTGACCCCAAGGCGCCGCTTTTGCTGCTGCTGCACGGCTTTCCGGAGCTGGCGTATAGCTGGCGCAAGGTTATGCTGCCGCTGGCGGCGCTCGGGTACCATGTCGTAGCGCCTGATCAGCGCGGCTATGGCCGCACCACCGGCCAGGATTGCCGCTATGATGTTGATCTTGAACCTTTTCGGATGATCGGTTTGGCGACCGACATGCTCGCACTGGTTTCGGCGCTGGGTCACGCCCGGGTGGCTGCCGTTATCGGCCATGATTTCGGATCTCCGGTGGCGGCCTGGTGTGCGCTGGCCCGGCCCGATGTGTTTCAGGCCGCCGCCTTGATGAGCGCGCCCTTCCCTGGCCCGCCGCAACTGCCGCGCGCCAGCAGCGGTGGCGGCAACGGTGGCAGCAATATTCACGATGCGCTCGCGGGTCTGTCGCGGCCACGTAAGCATTATACTGCGCATTATTCCACGCCGGCAGCGAATGCCGAAATCCTGGATTGCCCACAGGGGTTGAGCGCTTTTCTGGCCGCCTATTATTACGTCAAAAGTGGTGATTGGCCGGGAAACAACCCCTATCCGTTGCCGGGCTGGACAGCCGACGCGCTGGGCCAACTACCGACCTATTATATCATGGACCTTGCCGCCGGCATGGCCGAAACCGTTGCGCCGTTCCGGCCGAAGCACCCGAGCCGCTGGCTGCCTGCACCGGAATTATCTGTATACGTGGAAGAATATTCGCGCACCGGTTTTCAGGGCGGGCTCAACTGGTATCGTGGCCGCAGCGACGGCTACAATCGGCCCGAAATACTTTTCGCCGGTCGCACCATCGATGTGCCAACTATCTTCATCGCCGGTGCACGCGACTGGGGCATCCACCAGTCCCCCGGCGGGCTGGAGGCGATGATGCGCTCCTGTAGCCGCTTTGCCGGCGTCCGCCTCATTGCCGGCGCCGGCCATTGGGTCCAACAGGAACAAGCTGGCGCCGTTGTCGCGGAACTCAGCGCCTTCCTTGCGGGCCTGTAACGCTACATCCGCTCGATAATGATGGCCGGCGCCATGCCGCCGGCAGCGCACATTGTGACCAGACCGCGCTTCAACCCGCGCCGTTCCAACTCGTCAAGAACCGTGCCGATAAGGATAGCCCCCGTTGCGCCGATCGGGTGACCAAGTGCGATCGAGCCACCGTTGACGTTTACCTTGTCACGATCGAGATTGAGATCACGGATGAATTTTTCCGCTACAACAGCAAAGGCTTCGTTGATTTCCCACAGGTCGATATCATCGACGGTAAGCCCGGCTTTTTCGAGCACCTTCCTCGCCGCCGGGACCGGTGCGTTGAGCATCAACGTCGGGCAATCGCCGATGTTGGCGGTCGCCACAATCCGCGCCCGCGGCTTCAGCCCATGTTTTTCGGCATAGGCCGGCGAAGCGAGCAACACGGCGGCGGCGCCATCGACAACCCCCGATGAATTACCGGCATGGTGGACGCCGTGGAACTGCAGATCGGGGTATTTGGCGGTGATCGACTGGCGGAAGGTCTGGCCATCGGGCTGGATCGACACATCGGCGATGACGTCGAACGAGGCTTTCAGCCCGGCAAGGCCCTCGGCGGTGGTTTCAGGGCGTGGGAATTCTTCGCGGTCGAGCGCCACGCTGCCATCCTCATTGTAAACCGGCACGAGGCTTTTGGCGAAGCGATCTTCCTTGATGGCAATCGCCGCGCGGCGCTGGCTTTCAAGGCCAAGCGCGTCAACAGCTTCGCGGCTGATGCCTTCCCTTGCAGCGATGGCGTCACCGCAAACGCCCTGATGCGATTGCGGGTGAATCTTCTGGAGATGGGCATTGCCCGACCCCATCCCCATCGGCTTGATACCGGCGGCATATTCCTCGGCGCCGATGGTCTGGGTATAGCTCATCATCTCGGTGCCGCCGGCGATGACGAGGTCCTCCATGCCCGACATGATCTGCGCTGCCGCCAGGCTGACTGTGGTGATGCCACCGCCGCAGAAGCGATCGAGGGTCATGCCGCTCGCCTTGATGTCATAGCCGGCATCAAGCGCAGCCATGCGACCAAGATCGCCGCCCTGCTTGCCCTTTTGCGTGCTTGTCGACCAGATGATGTCGTCGACGGTCGACGTATCGAGATTATTTCTATCTTTCAGCGCCTTGAGCACGGTGGCAGCAAGATGCTGGGGGTGGAGATGCGACAGGGCCCCCTTTCCCGGCTTGCCGATGCCGCGCGGCGTACGAACGGCGTCGATGATATAAGCTTCCGGCATGGTCGCGCTCCCAACAGAAATTCGGGCTCTTTGAGCATTGTCGTGAAGGCACGGCAATGGCGAAATGCGACAGGGTGGTAAAACGGCTCGATGCGACCCTCAATGCGGCCAGCGCGGCACGATTATGAAATCGGCATGGGTCTGGCGAACCGGCTCGCCTGTCATGCCGGCAACAGCGGCCTGTAATTCGAACAACGTTGCGGCGGGCAATTCGAGAATATGTTCATCCGGGTGCCGCAACGCCGCACCAGCATAGTCTTCACCCGCTGTCCGGCGCATTTCGATATGGGCACCCAACAGGGCGCGCAACCGATGGCGCCGGGCGAACGCCGCCGCTCTATCGATGCTGGCGCGCCAGACGGCAAACTGGTCGATCGGAACATACAAACGCCCGGGGTAGAGCGTGTCGCCGGTCAACAGCAACCGATTGGCGGGATCATGGACCATTATATGGGCAGGTTCATGCCCCGGCGTGGCGATGATCGTCAGGCGGCGGCCGCCGAGATCGATGCTGCCACGGCCTTCGGGCCAATGCGCCATGCCAAAGGCGGTGGCCACGGCACCCGGCGAATGATCGATGACAGTCGTCGCCGGTCGCGCCGCCAGTTCGGCATCGCCGGCGATGTGATCACCATGGGCGTTGCTATGGGCAACAACCAGCGGCAGGTCGGGCGTGCCGCGGGCAGCCAGGATCGCGTCGATGACCGGGCGCAGCGCAAAGCCGCCGGCGCCGCTGTCAACAAGCAGCGCACGCGATTTTCCGATGAGAAGATAGAGGAATGGCGCTTCGAAATTTGTGGTGATGGATTGGCGAATGACAACCGTATCGGCACCGAGATACTGGATTTCACAGGCGGGTTCGGCGTCGGTCATGCCGGCGCGCCACGAAGTGAACAGCGCCCCTTGCCCAAAGGCGGGAGACGTAATGCCTGCTGCCAGCATCAGCAGCAGCGTCAGGCCCCTGCCCGTCACAATGCGGCGAAGCGCGCCCGGTCGGAATCGCTCAGACGAACCTGGACAGCGACATCGTCACCATCATCGCTGCGGCCGATGACTTCGCCATGTTCATGCAACCACGCGAGGCGGCGGCCATCACTTGCCGCCAGGCGGATGGCATGGACGTGAGTGCCGGCGCGCAGCAGGATCGCCATCTGTTCAAGCAATTGTTCGATGCCCTCTCCGGTCAGCGCCGAGACGAGCACGGCATCTTCCCCTGTCCGGCCCGCGAGTGCGTCGCGTTCATCGGCGCCGAGCGCGTCGATCTTGTTATAAACGGTCAGCAGCGGCACACGTTTCAACTCGTCCGACAGGCCGAGCCCGGCGAGAACATCGGCGACATCGCGCGCCTGCGCCTCGCTGTCCGGGTGCGAAATGTCGCGGACATGGACGATGAGATCGGCTTCGATCACCTCCTCCAGTGTCGCCCGAAAGGCAGCGACCAGCTGGGTCGGCAGTTCAGACACGAACCCCACGGTGTCCGATACCACCACCTTGTCGTGCCCTGGCAGCCTGATCGCCCGCATCGTCGGGTCGAGCGTTGCGAACAGCAGGTCTTCAGCGCGCACTTCGGCGCCGGTCAGCCGGTTGAACAGCGTCGATTTGCCGGCATTGGTGTAGCCGACCAGCGCAACCACCGGCCACGGCGCCTTCTGCCGTTGGCGGCGGTGCAGCCCGCGGGTGCGGCGCACATCCTCAAGCTCGGTTTTCAGCCGGACGATGCGATCACGGATCAGCCGGCGATCGGTCTCGATCTGGCTTTCACCCGGGCCACCCATGAACCCAAAGCCGCCGCGCTGGCGTTCAAGGTGGGTCCAGGACCGCACAAGTCGGCTCGCCTGATATTGGAGATGGGCAAGTTCCACCTGCAGCGTGCCCTCCCGGGTCGAGGCGCGCTCCCCGAAGATTTCCAGAATCAGTCCGGTGCGGTCGATGACCTTGGCACCAAGTGCCTTTTCAAGGTTGCGCTGCTGAATCGGCGACACCGCACCGTCGATCACCACAAGTTCGGCATCATTGGCCGCAACCGCCGCCGCGAGGCGTTCGATCTGGCCCTTGCCAAACAAGGTGGACGCGCTGGCGGTACGCAGTTTGACGACTTCACCATGAACGACATGGAGCGCGATGGCGCGCGCCAGACCTTCGGCTTCCGCTAGTCGCGCTTCAGGCGACCGGATTGCCGGATGCCCGGCTTTAGCGTCCCTCAATGGCAACACAACAACGGCGGGCGCGCCGAAACGCACGCCGCGG
>Ga0105044_10013987_pt1 | contig 10876 bp, 9 predicted proteins | sample MAT01_FD_78092 | JGI IMG/M metagenome (GOLD analysis project Ga0105044, IMG submission 78092) | Freshwater microbial communities from Lake Fryxell liftoff mats and glacier meltwater in Antarctica - MAT-01 | ecosystem: Environmental > Aquatic > Freshwater > Ice > Liftoff microbial mat | place... | reverse complement strand
TCAGCCGCGAGGGCGAGAGCATGATCGCGCCAGAGGTCGATCCACGGCATCTGCGAACCGACCGACAGGTGGGCCAGTCGCTCGGCGAGCGGCGCCGGGGGGGCGCCGAACCGGACCGCGGCGTCGAGCGCCCCGGCGGCACTCCAGCGGTTACCGAGGGCCTCGGCCTCCTCGGCGGCCGCGACGGCGATGTCGCCGGCCCGGGTGAGTTCGCCCGCCACAGCCGCGGCGTGGGCCCGACCGAGCCGGACATGCACGTCGAAGACATGGACCGGCGACGCGCTCGCCAGCCGCTCGGCCTCGGTGGCTGCGGCGTCGGCGGCCTCGGCGTCACCGGCGAGCGCCGCCGCCCACGCCTGCAGTCCCAAGCACCAGGAGAGGGTGCGTTGGGGGTCGAACCGGCCGAGCACCGTCGCCGCCTCTCGGAGCCAGGTCGACGCGGTCGCGACCTGGCCCCGGTCCAAGGAGAGCTGGCCCAGGACGAGCGCGGCGCCGCCCTGGACCTCGTCGTCGCCGTCGCCGGCAGCGACGGCGTGGATGAAGCTGATGACTTCCTGGGCCTCGTCGAGGCGGGCGAGGCCGACGAGGGCGTTGATCCGCTGGGCAAGGACCCGGCCCACGTCGCGGGGCGTCTCCTCCGCGCGCTCCATGGCGGCAGGCAGCAGGTCGTCGCACATGGCCAGGGCGTCGACCGGGCGACCCGACAGGGTCAGGGCGCTGGCCGCCGAGGTCACGGCCTGGATGCGGGCGCCCACCTCGACGGTGGGATCGGTGGCCCAGCCCGTCAGGGCGAGGGCGCCGGTGATGTCACCGGCATCGTTCCGGATGGACGCCCGCAGGGCAAGGAGGTGGAGGCGCCCCACCTCGCCCTCGATGCGGGCGCTGACCCGGGTCAGCCCGGCCTCGGCCGCCTCGGGCAACCCGAGCCCCCAGAAGCGGATGTCGCTGAGGAGCTTGGCCACTGCCAGGAGCTCCTGCTCGTCGTCGACGGACTCCTCGAGCGGTGCCAGTACGGCTTCGGCTTCTGCGTAGCGGACCTGGCCGAACAACGCCCAGGCCAGCGCCAGCACGGCGTCGTTGCCGCCGCCGGCGTCGAGCGCGGCCCGGGCCAGCCGTTCGGCCAAGGCGGGGTCGAATCGGTGCCGCGCGGCCCTCGACGACGCCACGAGGAGCTCAGGTGGCGCGTCCCGTCCGGCGTCGACCTGCCACGTGGCGACCCGCAGCGGCTCCGCCGCAGCCAGCCCGGGCAGGTCGGCCAGCCGGGCCGACAGGCGGCGCCGATCCGCGGGGGCCAGCTCGGCCCGGAGGACCTCGCCGAGCATCGGGTGATGGAGCCGGAGCACCGCGGTCAAGCCGGTCTGGTCGACGACGGCGAGCCCCTGGCGCTGGCACGCGGCGACGGCCTCAGGGGCGATCCCGTCGAGGGCATCGGGCGGCAGCGGCTCGCCGAGCGCCAGCAGCTCCAGCACGATCCGTTCCTCAGCGGATAGCTCGGCCAGCGAGCCCGCCACCAGCTCTCGCAGCCGGGTCCCGACCGGAACCCGACGCCCGTCCCACGCCCAGCGGCCGTCGACGAGGCGGAGATCGCCGACCCGGAGCGCCTCGCGAGTGAGCTCCCGGAGGTAGAGGGCGTTGCCACCGGTGGCCTTCCACACCCGGTGGGCGGTGCCCTCGTCATCGGCGCCGGGCACGGTCGATCCCAGCAGGGTGCGGACATCGTCGCGCCCCAGGGGCTGGAGCTCGACGCGCTCGGCCAGCTCGTCCCGCCACAGCGCCGTGATCGCGTCAGGCGCCACCTCCCCGGCCCGCAGCGTGACCACCAGCCGAGCGTCGCCCTGTTGGGCCAGCTGGTGCACGAGCGCCGCCGAGACATCGTCGAGCAGGTGGGCGTCATCGATCCCGAGGACGGTGGCGGCTCCGTCACCGGCGGCGCTGCGCAGCTCCTGGCCCACCCGCCGGAACAACCGCGCCCGGTCGCCGACCTCCGACGAGCTGCCGACTTCGGCGGCGCGCAGGACACCCGACAGCGCGCCGAGGGGGGTGGTCGCCGCCGACCGCGTCGCGGTGACCTGGAGCGTCGGCCCTCCGTCGCCGGCCCGGGCGACCGCCTCGCGGGCCAGGCGGGATTTGCCCACCCCGAGCGACCCGGCGATGACGACCGACCGCTCGCGGTCGAGGAGCTCGCGCACGACGATCGCGAGCTCCTCCTCGCGGCCGATGATCGGCCAGTCCTCCAGCTGCACCAGCCCGTGCTCCAACCCGACCTAGCGGCGGATGCTGCCGAGGAGGCCGTCGGCGGGCCGGAGGGCGCCGACCGGGCGGGGATGGTCGGCGTCCAGCTTCACGGTTGCGCTTTGTCGACGGAGGCCTCGAGCGCCTGGCCTCTGCGGAAGCGGACGGGCGCACCCGAGGGGCTCCTCGACGGGGAACTCGACGCACTCGGTGCCGGGCGCCCCGGCTCGTGGTGAGCGGTCGACATCTCACGGCCGAGTCTATGGCTGATCCCCGCAGAGGCTGTTGCCGTCGGGGGACCAGGCCAGGCCGGCGAACGCCTGAGACCGGGTCCTGGGTCACGAGACCCGCGTCGCTCAGGGGTCGGTGACCGCCGCGGTCACATCGACCGCGATGCCGGTCTCGTGCTCGGCGACCTCCCAGAGGGCCCGTACGGCGGCATCGCGGCCGGGACGGACGAGGGGCTTGCGGACCGGGGGGCCGTTGGTCACGAACAGAGGGCCGTAGAAGCCGCCACCCGGGGCGTCGGGATCGGTGGCCGCCCGTAGCTGGCTCAGCGCGCCGCGGTCGGTTGACATCCCGGTGGCCTTGACCAGCTTCTCGGAGATCGCGCCCAACCGGCCGGCGCCGCCCTGGGCATGGGTGGTGGTCTGCAGGTCCGAGTTCGTCAGGCCCGGCTGGGCCGACAGGGCCTTGGCTTCGACGCCGGCCCGGTCGAACTGCTCCTGGAGGCCGACGGCGAAGTGGCGCATCGCCAGCTTCGTCTGCCCGTACATCCGCCACGCGTCGTAGCTCTCCCGCTTGTGGGGATCGGCGGGATCGACGGCCCGGCCGGTGTGCTGGCTCCTCGGATGCTCGGGTCGCCGTCGACCCTACGACGACAGCTCATGGCCCGCGCCGGCGGCGGCGGGCGCGGGCAGTCTCCTTCCCCTCGGCCATCAGGCGAGGGAATCGGCACTGCACCAGACCCGGGGGGACTCAGAGCCGGGGAAAAGCGCCTACTCGGGAATCAGCTTCTTGGCGTGCTCTACGTGAAGAAAGAGATGCAGGGGGTCAGTCGGAGACTGAACGAACTCGCCGAGATGCTCGTAGAAGCGCCTCGCTTCCTCGTTCCGGGCATGGATGAGGAGTGCCCTCACTCCAACAGCCTCGGACACCCGGACTGCCCGACGTATGGCATCAACCAGTAGGCCCTTACCCATGCCGCGATTGTCCTCCGTGCGGTCGACCGCAAGGCGGGCCAGCAGGATGCAGGGGACCGGCTCGGGGACTCCGCCCTTCTCCGATGGCATGTCGGGTCCGGCCGTAGCCGCCCGGATCGGCGATCGCCTCACCGAGCCGAGAACCCCTCCACCGTCGGGCGCTCCTGGTGCGTGGCGCTGACGAAGCCGTGGTCCGCGGCGGCCTCGATGGCCACGGCGACCGGCCAGGGGACGTCGGTGACCACCGCCCCGTCCTCGACCCGGGTGTTCCAGCAGCCGGCCCGACCGGAGTCGACGAAGGTCAGGTGCCAGTCGATGCGGGCGACCCGCCAGAGCAGCGACCTCGTCGCGGCCGTGTGCGGCGGGTCATGGACCGGCCGGCGGTGCGGGATCGGTGGGGCGGCACCGACCAGGTCGCCCTCGATCCCGGAGGCCCCGGCGATGACCTGGTCGATCACCGACTCCATGACCAGCGCCTCGAGGGAGCCGGGGGCCAGACCCGCTCCCGCCGCCTGCCGGGAACGCGTCCCCGATCGCGGGTCGGTTCCCGGACGGCGACCCCATGCCGGCTGCGTCCGCAGCGCGGGGAGCCCCTGCCAGTGGCGGTCCTCGAGGGTCGGCAACAGGCCGCCGACCTGGACGGCGGAGGACAGCGCACCCGACAGCTCGAGCAGATCGATCCGGAGACGTTCGGGGAGTCGGCCCAGGAGGTCGGCGTTCTCCGGGCGGCGGATGGCCGACACCATGACCGCCGTCGCCGTGTGGAGGCATCGGCGCTCGACCGGCCCGGCCGCGGCGACCGCCGATCCGAGTCGCCGGTCCAGCGCCTCCAGATCCGCGGAGGCCAACAGGAGCAGGCGGTGGGCCAGGCGCCGCACCGACGGCACGAGCACACCGGAGAGGTCCAGGGTCCCGACCCTCCCGAGGAGCTCGTCGGCGGCCACCACCCAGGCCACGGTCGCCTCGGCCGGCCAGGCCAGCAGGGCCCGCCCGTCCTGGCGGAGCCCCAGCACGAGGTCGATCTCCGGGATCGAGACCGCCCAGAGGCACCACGAACAATGCCGCCAGTCCGTCTCCTCCCGCCCGCACTCGTCGAGGTGGCCATCGAGCCGGAGGTCCTCCGCCAGCGCCGAGAGACCCGACACCGTGCCCGTCACCGGGGCTCGGCGATCCGCAGCGCCACGACGCCCCGGCCGCGCGGCAACGGCGCATCCGGGCCGATCACGACGGCGATCAGCGTCGACCGGGCCGGGGCCGCGCCGGGCCAGGGCGTCCACCCGTCGGTGAGCACGACGATCACGGAGGGGGCGGGACGGGTCGCCGCCGCCGCCGCGATCCCGATCCGCAGGTCGGTGCCGCCGCCGCCGCTCAACGTCAGTCGGCCGAGCCGGCGCACCCGCTGGGGGCGGGCGGCGGTGCAGTCACAGACCACGACCGTCACCTCCCCGACGCCCGACCGGTGCAGCAGGGCGTTGATCTCGGTGACCGCCGCGCTGAGCAGCGACGGCGTCATCGAGGCCGAGGTGTCGATCACGACGGCGACCTCGGGATGCTCGCGGCGGGTCCCCGCCTGGGGGAAGTCCGGCCGCGAGTCGGCCCGCCGGTCGGGTCGGGTCCAGTCGGGGTGCGGCCGACTGCTGACGGACCGGACACTTCGGCCCAGGGCCGAGCGCAGGAGGCGGCGCCAGGGCACCTGGGGGGTCAGCAGGTCCTGGGCCCACCGCGCCAGCCCGGGCGACACCGGCGCTCCCCGGTCACGGGCCGCGACGACGTCGTGGGCGACGGCCCGCCGGATCGCCCCGGCGTCCACGTCGTCCACCCCCGGCGCCGCCGGGTCATCCGGGTCCCCGTCGATCTCCACCGGCAGCGGGGGGCCGCCCGCTCCCGACCCACACGACTCGTGTCCGGGGCCGTCGTGCTCCCGGAGGAGCTCGCGGAAGTACACCTCCTCGAGCCCGCCCCCCTCGAGGCCGAGGTGGTGGGGCAGCACCGGGTCCGGCAGGGCCACGCCGTCGGCCACGAGATCGTCGTTGATGGCGGCGTCACCGGCCAGGTTCCACTGCCGGGCCTGCCCCGCGGTCACCGGCAGCCGGTCCGCCCGGCCGTGGTGGTCCCGCACCAGGTGGTGGGCCTCGTGCAGGAGGACCGCGGCGGTGGCCTCCACCCCCCAGGCCCGGGCGACCTCCATGTCCACGTAGACCCGCCACCACCGGTCGACACCGAAGGTGCCGTACCCGGGCTCGGGGACCGGGACGAGGGCGAACACGGCCGACGCCAGGTAGGGCTGCATCCGGGCCGCCCGAAGGCGGGCCCCGGCGAGCAGCTCGGCGTCGGCCGCGCGGAGGACGGCGGTGCGGGCGGCGGTCACCTCAGCCCCCGGTCAGACGAGCTCAGCGGCCCGGAGCACCGGGGCGAAGGCCGCGGCCGCGGCGGGGGCGGGCCAGTCGGCCCGACGGAGCTCCAACAGGCCGACGGCCGACAGGGCGGCGACGTCGGCCCGGCCGGCGGCGCAGGCGGCGGCCAGCACCTCCCAGGCGGCCTCCCAGCGTTCGAGCGTGCAGTCACCGGCCACCGCCGCGCTCACCCCCGCCAGTGCGGCCAGCAGGAGGTCGACGCGGGCCGCGGTGTCCAGCGTGGTGGGATCGGCCAGCAACTGCTCCGGGTCCGGGAGGTCGACGGCGTCGGCGAACCGCAGGAACTCGATGGCGGCGCCCGCCCCCACCAGGCCCGACACCAGGGCCGACCGCACCTCCTTGTCCGCTCCGGCCGCCTCGGCGGCCGCGGCCAGGCGATGCGCGTGGTCCCAGGATCGGGGCGAGGGCCAGGCTCGACCCTGCGCGACGAGATCCTCCGGCAGGCGACGCAGGATCGACGGTCGGGCCCTGATGAACCCCGCCAGCACCGCCCGCCACCGGGCCTCGACCGCGGCGTGCGCCGCGGGGACCTCCGGCACCGGGGTCGGTTCCCAGCCGTGGAGCAGTCCCGCCACCCAGCTCGCGGTCTCCGCCTCCCAGTCGAGGTGGCAGAACCGGTTGGCCAGCGGCGGCGCGAGATCGTCGCCGCCGGCCGACACCTCCGGCGGGTTCGCGGCGGCGACGAACGCCACCGAGGGGGGCAGCTGGAGGTCCCCGACCTCGTGCTCCAACACCACCCGCAACATGGCGGCCTGGACCGCGGGTGGAGCGGTGGTCAGCTCGTCCAGGAACACCACCGTGGTCGGCGCCTCGACACAACGGGTCGCCCAACGCGGGGGGGCGAACGACACCGAGTCCCCCACCCGAACCGGCAGGCCGGCGAAGTCCGACGCCTCCCGGACGCTGCCGACGACCACCTCGCACGGGCGCCCGAGCTGGGCCGCGACCTGCTCGATCATCTTGGACTTGCCCTCGCCCGGATTGCCCCACAGCAACACCGGTTGGCCCACCTGGACTGCGATCGCCAGCGCGTCGCGCACCACTCGACTCATTCGACCGTCTCCTTCGCCCCGCCCACCCATCAAACACCTGTTCGGCCGTCGCCGCAAGGCGGATGCGGCGGCCGTCACCCGGGACCACGGCTGGTTGCGGCGTGGTTTCGTCGACCGTGCTGCAGTGTCGGCATGGGAAGTCTCCGCACCGGGTTGTCGGTCCGCTATGTCCTCGTCGCCACACTGGCGCTCAGTGCCCTGGCGGTGGAGCCCTCCGGTGCCCAGGGCGTGGGGGGCGGCGGCGAGGGCGCTGGCCCGGCCCTCTGGGCGACCGTCGACGCCGGGTACAACCACACCTGCGGGATCCGGGACACGGGTCGCCTGTACTGCTGGGGCCTGGACGCCGACGGGGCGCTCGGCAACGGCAGCGGCCTGGGCGATCAGCTCACGCCGAGCGAGGTCACCGGTGGGCACACCGACTGGGTGGCCGTGAGCGCCGGCCTGCTCCACAGCTGCGGACGTCGGGCCACCGGACGCCTCTACTGCTGGGGCTCGGACGCCGACGGCGAGCTCGGCGAAGGTCCCGGCACGGCCGACAAGCAGAGCCCGGTGCCGGTCACCGGTGCCTGGACGAACGCCAACGCGCCGGGCGCCGGTGGGAGCCACACCTGCGCCACCCGGGTCGGTGGGCGCCTCTACTGCTGGGGCGCCGACAGCCGCGGCCAGCTCGGCGAGGGGGCCGGGGCAGGCGACCAGCAGAACCCGGTGGAGGTGAACAGCGCCCCGACCAACTGGGCCGCGGTGACCGTCGGCGATCGCAACACCTGCGGTCGACGGACGACCCGCCGCCTGTTCTGCTGGGGCGACAACAGCTGGGGCCAGCTGCCTGTCGTCGGGGTCCTGTACGGGTCGTTCCTCGACAGCCCGGCACAGGTCGAGGACAGCTTGACGAACTGGGCCGGCATCGGCGTCGGCCTCGGTACGTGCGGGCTGCGCACGAACGGCCGCCTCTTCTGCTCCGCCAACCCGGGGTTGATCGAGCCCACTGGCGGCCACACGGACTGGGAAGCGATCACCGTCGGCTGGGGCTACCAGTGCGCCCTGCGGGGGTCGGGACGGCTCTACTGCTACGGCACCAACGGCGACGGTCAGCTCGGCGACGGGACGATCATCACCCGCTTCGACCCGGTGGGGGTCGTGGCCTGAGCCGTCACCACCTCACCCGCTGAACGCCGACGACCGTCAGGCGAAGGCCTGCGCCAGGAACTCCTTGAACGGCCCTTCGTCGGCCTCGATGTGCAGGTGGTGGCCCCGACGCTCGATGTCCAGGCCAGGGCAGAACCACGAACCGTCGCCCAGGAAGAAGTGCGGTGAGCCGGTGACGCCCCGCTGCCGGCCGGCGGCGTACTCGGCGTCGACGAGGGCGGCGGCCGTCGCCGGGTCAGGCACGGTGAGACCGTGGTCGGCCGCAATGGTCGCCAGGACCGCGGGGTCAGCCACGGGACGACCCCGCTCGAACAGGGCGTCCCGCAGGGCCAGGCTCAACGACTCGCCGGTGGTCAGACCCTGCTCGTAGGCGACCTCGACCAGGCCGAGCAGGCCGATGGTCGATCCGGGGAAGGCAGCCGGATCGAAGCCCGTGAACAGGTCGCCCGCCACCTGGGCCCGGAGATCCGCGACCTCCTCGGCCACGAAGTCGGCATCCAGCGGCTTCCCGTTGACCAACTCCAGGGGCCAGGCCCGCACCCGCAGGGCGACATCGGTGGCGCCCGCCTCGGACCGGGCCTGCACGAACCGACGAAGGCCCACATGGGTGAACGGGCACGCCACATCGGCAAACACCTCGACCACGCGACCGCTCAACGGATGCCTCCTCGTTCCGGGACCCCAGTGTGGCCGTCGGGTCGAGCGCGATCCCAGAGGCGAAGGTCCCCACCGCCCGCTGAGGGACGTCTGGCTCATGAGCGAGCTGGACGACGCCCTCCGCCTCGGGCTCTGAGGGGTCCGGACTCAGTCGGCGGCGAGGATCACCATGTTCAGGCCGAGCATGACGCAGAGCAGCACGGCGATGAACAGCAGGGTGACGTGCATCGACCGGAGACGGTCCTGCATCGCCGTCACGACGTCGTCGGTCTCGGCGCGGGGCGCGACGGTTTCGGTCATGGCCTCCCATCGGCCTCGGAGGCGCCCCGCTGGAGTGGTTCGGTGACCAGCGGGAACCACAGACGGAGGCGGGCACCGCCCGAGGCGGTGGCCTCGGCCGAAAGACCGCCACCGGCGTTCTCGCCCGTTCGCCGGATGATGTCGAGGCCCAGGCCCGTCGAGCCCCCACCACTCGCCCCCCGCCGCAGGGCGTCCTCGGCCATGCCCGGGCCGTCGTCGTCGACGACCAGCGCCACCCGGTCGCCACCGGGCTCGACGGTCAGGCGGTAGCCCGCGCCCTCGGGGGTGTGGGCGAAGACGTTGCCGATCAGCGCGTCGACGGCTGCCGCCAGCTCGCTCTCCCCGACCGTGACCAGGAGCGCTCCGTCCGGCAGTCGGGCGCTGGTCGGCCGACCCTGCTCGTCGGCGAGGGCTGACCAGAAGGCCGCCCGCTCGGCCACCACCGCGCCGAGGTCGGTGACACCCCCCGGCGAGCCGGACCGCGCCTCCTGGATCAGATCGTCCACCGCCCGTTCGATCGCGTCGACGTCGGCCGCCAGGCGGGCCGCGAGCTCCGGGCCGTCCACCCCCTCGGCGTCCAGGCGCAGGGCCGTGAGCGGGGTCCGCAACCGGTGGGAGAGGTCCGCGACCAGCTCCCGCTCGGCCGCCAGGAGCGTGCGCACCCGTTCCACGAGAAGGTTGAACGCCACGCCGACTTGGGCGACATCGGGGGGCCCGGACGGTTCCACCGAGGCGCTGAGGTCGCCGTCACCCAGCCGCCGGGCGGCCTCGGCCAGCTCCCGCACCGGCTCGACGGTGCTGCGGCCCAGCCGGTCCGCCACCACCACGGCCACCAGCCAGAGGCCGAGGCCCACCAGACCGAGCACGACCCAGGAGCGGATCACGCCGTCGTTCAGCTGCTCGTCGGTCACCAGGACCCGCACGGCGGCGACCTCCTGGTCCGGTCCCCGGACCGAGGTCAGCACTGCGACCCCACCCTCGACCGTGGCGGTGAAGCTCGACGGTTCACGCAGGGCCAGCGCGACGTCGTCGTCGACGCCGACCGGGTCGCCGATCACCTCGCCGCCGGGGAGGAACACGGTCAGCTCCCCCGCGTCCTGCCCTGAGGACTCGAGGGCCGCCACCACCTCGGCGGGCACGGCCGTCACCGACAGGACAGGGATGACCGCCTGCGCCGCCCGCTCGCCGTCGGTCAGCGCCTCGTCATGGGCGAACTCCCGCACGAGGACGGCCAGCGGGACCAGGAACGCGATCGCCACCATGCCGGCGACGGCGACCACGAGGACGACGATCCGGCGCCTCACCGATGCGTCATGACTCGGGATCGACCAGCATCACCCCGACCCCACGCACCGTGCGCAGGTACCGGGGCGCCGCAGCCGACTCGCCGAGTTTGCGACGGAGCCAGGAGAGGTGGACATCGACGGTCTTGTCACCGCCGCCGAGGGGCTGGTGCCAAACCTGGGCGAGCAACTCGTCCTTGGAGACGACCTCGCCGACCCGCTCCGCCAGACAGGTGAGGAGGTCGAACTCCTTGGGCGTCAGCTCCAGAATCGCCCCGTCGAGTCGCGCGGCCCGGCCGAGGCGGTCGATGGACAGGGTCCCGACCTCGAGGTTCGGCGCCCGCTGGGAGTCAGCCGATCGACGCAGGACCGCCCGCACCCGCGCCTCGATCTGATCGCCGGTGAACGGCTTGACCACGTAGTCGTCAGCCCCGGCGTCGAGCAGGCGGACCATCTCCCGCTCGTCGTCGCGGGCGGTGGCGACGATGACCGGCACCGCGGACACCGCCCGGATCATCTTCAGGGCCTCGGCCCCGTCGAGGTCGGGCAGGCCGAGGTCGAGGATGATCACCTCGGGCGGCTCACCGGAC
>Ga0105044_10013986_pt1 | contig 10876 bp, 8 predicted proteins | sample MAT01_FD_78092 | JGI IMG/M metagenome (GOLD analysis project Ga0105044, IMG submission 78092) | Freshwater microbial communities from Lake Fryxell liftoff mats and glacier meltwater in Antarctica - MAT-01 | ecosystem: Environmental > Aquatic > Freshwater > Ice > Liftoff microbial mat | place... | reverse complement strand
TATTCCGACTTTGAACGAAGCGACTTGTCTGGAACGCACCCTGCGCCAACTCAGCATTCTCAATCCTCCCGCTTGGGAGGTGTTGGTGGTAGCTGGGGGTAGTCAAGACGAGACAGTGGCGATTCCCTACGGGATAGCTGCGCTTCACGCCCTTTCCTCGAAAACCACAGTTATTCATAGCACTATACCGGGACGTTCCGTACAAATGAACCTAGGTGCACAAACCGCTACGGGCGACGTTCTGTGCTTTCTCCACGCCGATACTTTAGTCCCAGACGATATTGTATCAGTTATTCAAACAACACTGTGCGATCGCAAAATTGTCGGTGGCGGATTTATCTCGCTAATGACTGGTTCCCACCAAACAAGATGGGGTTTTTCGCTACATAATTACCTAAAAACTTACTATGCACCGCTATTATTTCGCCCTCATTTATTTCTCAAAGGATTCCGGTTGCTGTTTGGAGATCAAGTAATTTTTTGTCGTCGTACAGACTTTTTAGAATGCGATGGCTTTGATGCAGAACTGCCAATTATGGAGGAAGCAGATTTGTGTTTGAAGTTGGTAAAACGAGGTAAGATTAAGTTAGTAAATAGGATTGTCGAAAGTAGCGATCGGCGAGTGGCAAATTGGGGCGAACTTAAAGCAATTGCGGTCTATCTAGCAATTGGTTTTTTGTGGGGTTTTGGGGTTTCAGCTAGATATCTCAAACAGTTTTATGAAGACGTTCGCTGACACAAGCTTCTATTACTCACTATTAAGAACAGGCAAGATGCCTGTTCCACAAACAAAATTGGATCGCAAATTCAAGAGCCAGAAACATTATCCAACTGCTGGCGGCCATTGCGAACCACACGCAGCGCATCGCTCAGCTTATGCTCAATATTATCCAGAACTTGATCGGCGTAATCGTCGGCTCCGTTTTGAATTTCCTCACATTCAGCCATCGCCCTCGCTCTCATTTCTGCCAATTCTTCTTGAGCTTGGTAGCGAATTTGTTCAACTTCTGCCAGCGTCGCCTGCTGAATTGCTTCACAGTCAAGCAAAACCTGTTGTCGCAACTGATCCGCTTCCACCTTCGCCTGTTGGATCAAACCCATATCATTTAAAAGCTCTGCCGCTCGCTGTTCTGCGGCTTCTATAACTTCTTGAGCGTAGAGTTCTGCCTCTTGCAGTAAGTCGTCCTTGTGTCGGATAATTAGCTCAGCTTCCTGAAAGGCGATCGGCAAATTGATCCTCACCAAGTCTAACTGGTCGAGCAACTGTTCTTCATCCACCAGAGTGCGTCTGGTCATGGGAATTCGCGGACTGTCGAGAACAATTTCCTCAAGCCGATTCAATTCCCGCTGGATATCTACTCCTGCGGTTCTGGTGTCGTCTCCGAAGGCGGCTGGATTTTGAGATGATTCATTCTCAGTGCCACGTCCGGTGCTGTTGGGTTCGATGCGAGTTGGTTCCTGCTGGCGTAACATTGGTAAATATCTAGGGCGACGTGTTTCGGAACAAGATGATCTACGGATCCACCAAACTTGGCTATTTCCTTCACTACACTACTACTTAAAAAGCTGTAGGCGTTAGAAGTAGCCAAAAATACTGTTTCAATTTCACCCAACAGGGTTTTATTGGTGTGGGCCATCTGGAGTTCCATTTCAAAGTCTGTTAATACTCGCAGCCCCCTCAGCAGCACTTTAGCTTGCCGCATTTTAGCATAGTTTACTGTCAAACCCTCAAAACTATCTACTTCTACGTTTGACAAGTGTTTAGTAGAGCAGAGAATCTGTTCTATCCGTTCTTCTACGGTGAATAGAGGGACTTTGCTGGGATTTCGGACTATGGTCACGATTACTCGATCGAACAGTTTGCAGCCTCGCTCTATGATATCTACGTGACCAAAAGTAATCGGGTCAAAGCTGCCTGGATAAATTGCAATCACAAATTGGGCCCGACGCGGTAATTAACAGAACTCAATTGAAAATACCAGTTTTTCGGAAAAATCGTCAAGGCAAGGAATGAGCCTTATAGAAAGTTTCCAGGCTGGGCTTATCGCCCACAAACCGCCAGTGCCAAGGTTCGTAACTAACTTTTTGGCGATTGTTTTTAGGGAAAGACATTTCAAAGCTGAAGGAACTGGCGTTGGCTTCTAGCCACTTGAATGCTGGAGTCTCTTCAAAGCTGGTGCTGAGGTTTGCCGACGGGATTGCGCTGTCTCCCAAGTCGATCGCATAACCGGTATGATGTTCGCTATATCCTGGAGGAGCGCTAACTTCCGCCCGCTTGCTGACGTTTTGCTTGCGTTCGGCTTTTACATCAAAAAATACGTGTTGTTGGTCTTCCAGGGAACGAAAACCCGATATGGGAGCAAAATATATACCTTGGACAGCCGCCGCGTTTGCCATTTCTTGATATTTTGCCGCTGCACTTTTGCGGAGTTTGATCCCACCGTCTCCGGTGACGGCTACCAAGTCAGAGGCTGGCGCTTCTTGATAAGGTAAGTGTCCCAGTAATTTGTCCGGTGTTGCCGTACTGCTTTTTGAGTTAGCAACCGGACTCTCGGTTGAGGGCGAACTCGCCGATACTGGATTTTGTTGAATTTGTTCTGCCCTACTGGTATTTGGGGAAAAGTTAAAGTTGAGGTGCAGCCAAATGCTCACCCCAAAGGCGACTACACTCAAGGCTAGCAGTTTCCAAATCAGCCCTTTTTTTCTGGACTGACTAGGCTTGACTTCCAGGTATGAATGGTCTCGCACTGCTTCTGGAATTTCGTCAATGGCAAGCTCTGAGGCTTGCGGGGGTTTTCTCGACAGACTCGCGTTATCCAAGCCAGCTCCTCTCCTGCACTTCAACAAGGCCCAACGTTACAAATTGTAGTCTGATATTGGCCAAAGTCATTGGGAATTGGGAATTGGGAATGGGGCATTGGGCATGGGGCATGGGGCATTGGGAGTTGGGCATGGGGCATTGGGAGTTGGGCATGGGGCATTGGGAATTGGGCATTGCTATAACCAATCACCAATCACCAATAACCAATAACCAATGCCCGTATAGGATTTAGCCAAACTGCGTCAAGAATCGGAAAGCATTCAGAACATGAGTTGCACAGACATAAGGCGAAGTATTATAAAAAGCTTGCCAAGCCGCCGCCTTATCTTCATCATATCTATCTGATCTTTCCAAGTGTTTTTCCAGCCAATTCAGCCGTACAGCGTGACCGATCAATACATCCAAGACGATGTACTCTTCTATTTGTAGCTCCGGGTTGCGTTGCGCGATCGCAGCCAACTCCATCAATGCCTCAATATTAACTTGTCTGTACTCAGGCGCAACAATTTTATTCAGCAAATGCTCCACCTGTAGCGCAAAATTCTTTTCACCAGGAGTCATTTCCGATAAAATCACCTCACTATCCAACCGATTTCGGCGTTCCAACTTATCCCCAATAATCAAGCCCTTGCAGTGCCGCAACATTCCCCAAACATTCGGATAAAAATCCTTGGGAACCCGATTGACAGCACCTTCCAGTTGCCGCTTCCTGCGCCATCCACCCGCAGGCATTTGGGACTCCGATGAAACAGGCGCAACCACCCATTCAATCTCTTTTTCCGATTGTTTGACCCGCAGAGATTCTTGCTGTTTCAGGACTTGATTCATTTCCTCATATTCTGACAAAACTTGACGCAGACGGTTTTTGATCTCAAAGGGACTTAACTGCATTAACTGTTCGTAAGCTTCATTCTGCGTAATTCCCAATTCACGGGCCAATTCGCTAGTCAACAACAGAATAAAATAGCTAACTCTCAGCGTCAACAACCCTTTAAACAACTGCGGTTCTGCTTTAATTAGCAAACCAAGATATATTAGAATTTCTTGGGTGAGAACTCGATCGCGAACGTCTTCACCACAGAATTGACGAATCTTGTCCATCACCTCCATATAAGAACCAGGACGCGAAATCACTGAATCTTCGCTGTAAGCTTTCCCCACAGCAATCTGCTTTTGTCGCACCAAAATATCCGTCACCGCATCCGACAAGCTAATATCAATTTTGTCCAACAAACCAGCAGCATAACGAATCACAGCCCATTGAATCTTTGATTGCGAACTATTTCCAGCTTTCGTATAAACTTCATTGAGCAAGTCTACAACTTTAACACTCTCTCCACTCGTTCCAAATCCCGTATCAAAGTTGATTCCTTTGAGACGAACTAGAGTTTGTAGCAACTCAATTTGTTCATACAAATTTTCTGATTTCTGGAGGCTAATGAGCAATAAATTAGTATTGGTTTCGCACTCCAAATGAAATTCTTGAGTATGACCCAAAGGCCAAGTTTTTTCGGGATTGTAACCCAGATAGCTGCGAACTTCCACAGCACCTGTGACTGGAGATTCTGTAAAGTCAAAATCGTGAAGAAAGTCAATTTTCTCCGTACCAGCAGTCAGGATTAATTGATTGAGATTCCCCAACTTGACAGGCGTATTTTTGCAATGTCCATCCCGGAGTTCTTTCATCAAATTGAACAAAGCTTCCCGGCCCGTTTCCAGCATTGTGTGAGTCAGCATCAGCGTTACCGTAGGCCGTCCCAACTGAGACCAGTGACGGTGAATGTAAGCTAATTCACTATTGATTTGAGATACCAAGAAATGGTAATCTAGAGTTAAATAAAACTCTTGTCTGTCGAGAAAAGATGGCAGAAAGACGATCGCCTCTCCGCGAACTTGAAACACCCGCGAAGTGGTCAAACTCCTGAGCCGGCGGACGGGACGGCCTGTTAACCCTAATTGGTCATTGCGTCCAATCTGCGTGTAAATAGCTGACAATTCTTTTGTTTGGCGGACTTGAATTGGTTCTACCTGTTTTGGGGTTTGGGTGGCAATTCCATTCGCCGCTAATTCTGCTTGCAAATCTTCGTCTTCAGCTAACAGTGCGATTTGGACTAAAGGTTCTCTGCGCCGCCCGACTGACAAGTGTTTTCCCAGCGGATCTATATCGCCAATTGCGATTAATCCATCGTTCAACAATTGACCTAAAAAATACAAACTCTGCGCCCAAACTAGGGGGACATTTTCATTCGGTAAACGCTGTTGGCTGCGGGGATTTAATTTTTCGGCGTTGATATTTTCGGCTGGTATGTAATACAATTCTGGTAGCAGAGACAAACCAGAACGCTCAACTGCGAGAGAGGCTAAACGCTGCTCGTATTCTTGAACTTGGGCTTGATTTCCCTCAAATATGCCGTCTAATAGTAGGTAAGTGAAAAACAGCGGCCACTCGCATTCAATGTGCTCAAACTGCTTTAATTCTGTGGGTTCGTAGTGTAGGCGATCGGCATCTTCTAAAACTGTTTGATGTCCATCTCGCAGAAACCTTTTGCAGCCGTATTCTCCCTGCAATTTGTCGATAATCTTCTTTCTTGTGCGTTCAACTAATTCTCGGTCTTCAACAGCAAAAGCGGGAAAACTAATGATACTCAAAAGAGCTGCATCTACTTCCTTAGAACTAGATTCACGAGGCAAAAGCGATTCTAATGTGATGCGAGTTCGGGCAATTTCGTCTGGCAAAACGTGAATTACAGATGCTTGAGAGCCATTAAGACCGAACAAATCTAATCCATTTATCGCTTCCAGTGCTGCTTTTGCCATGCCAACTGAACTGGCATTTAATTCTGCATTTCCGCGATTAATTTTATTGCCTCTTTCCCAAATTCCATAATCGGGAGTGCGGTAGGCTCTACCAATGTAGTAAACTAAGTTCTGGACAAAATTGACTTCATCAATTGTGAAAATAATGTGCAATCCAGAAGCGGTCATTTGAGCTAGAATTAACAAAAATATAGATGTTGCATCTAATTGCAAGTGTCCCCATTCATCATCGCCGACCACAATATTTGCAGTTTGAGTATTGTATTTGGCGTGTAAGGCATCGAGGGGTAACTGAGTATTTTTAAAGCTTTCTACTTTATTGGCTTGCTGCATCATGGCAAACATCAAGCCTCGCATCAGTTTAACTGTGCTGTGTTCGAGTTCAAATGTTCTACCCCGATCGCTATCAATTTTGCGGTAAGCTAGGCCCAAGCCCCAAACTGCAAGGATGCTGTAAACGTTGTCGCGTACCCAAGCATCGGTGTAGTCGCCGTGGGCGTTAACGGCGGTACTCGCGGGTAGCAAACCGGTAATTGGGTTTTGCCGCTTGAGAATGATGCTTTTGATTTGCTGGTAGTAATAATCTAACCTGGTTTGCCGCTGAGCTGTTGCGATCGCCATTTCGTTTTCCTTGTGGTTTTTTCCTGAGACTCGCTGAGTTGCGCTGAATAGACTTTTAAATATATCAGAAATTATATCACTGTCTTTAGCAAATAGTACCGAGGTAACGATCATGTCTCAGCATCATCACAATAACAACAGTGTTCCTTTTGTCAAAATTGTCTACTCTAAAATTAAGATCAATGGTAAAATCGAGTTAGTTGCGATGGAATGGTACGCAGACGGATCTGTCAAAAAGTGCGATCGGTAAGTGAATCAACCGATTTTGGATTTTGGATTGTAGATTGCGATCGTATATAGCGGTTCTCAAGAAAGTGATGTACGTCAGCTAGTAATTACCAATTACCAATTACCAATTACCAATTCCCAGTTCCCAGATCATACCAAGAAGTGCTATATGTGTGTAGGAAGTTGAAAGCAAGTAACATGGATCGATCGCACCCGCAATTTTCAGTGCTGGGACTACCAGTTCACATCTTAGACGATCATGCAGATTGGCTGATGGAGCGCCTACATCAAGGATTAGGAAGTCACGTCGTCACGCTGAATGCAGAAATGGCAATGCAAGCCGAGCAAAATTCAGCTTTAGCCGATATTATCCATTCTGCGGAACTTGTGATTCCCGACGGTGCAGGAGTTGTGCTCTACTTGCGAATCCAAGGCAAAACTGCCAAGCGATTTCCGGGGATCGAATTAGCCGAGTCATTGCTACAACAAGCCGGAAAATTGCCCGACGGGGAATCAATATTTTTCTTTGGAGGTTCGCCCGAAGTTGCGATCGCAGCCACAGAAACTTGGCAACAGCAGATCAACGGAATATCAATTCTATCTCAACATGGCTATCTCTCACCAGAAGAAGAACCAGAATTCCTGGAAACCCTGAAAAAAATTCAGCCAAAAATGATTCTAGTCGGATTGGGAGTGCCACGTCAAGAATTTTGGATTGCCAAACACCGACATCTTTGTCCTCAATCTATCTGGGTAGGAGTAGGCGGCAGTTTCGACATTTGGGCGGGAACAAAAACTCGTGCTCCGGCTTGGTTTTGCGACAATCATTTAGAATGGTTGTATCGACTTTATCAAGAACCTTGGCGCTGGCGCAGGATGTTAGCTTTGCCACAATTTGCATTCAAAGCATTGGGCAATTTTCGGGCGTAAAATAGGCGTAGAGCACTACTCGGTTTATAAACAACTATGCCAACTCCAACGATCAACGTTCAACTCAAAGAAATTATCGCCCAAACCCGCCAGGGATTAGAAAATCTTTATGGCGAACAGTTAAACCGAATCATTCTCTATGGTTCCCAAGCCAGAGGCGATGCTAGACCAGACTCCGATATTGATATATTAATCCTTCTCGAAGAACCCTTCAATTACTCCCAAGAAAGCGAGCGTATTTCTGTTTTGATTGCCGATATCTGCTTAGAACATACTGTCGTGATTAGCTGTATGTTTGCCACACTTCAGAAGTACCAAGAGTATGAGAGCGGTTTCTTTCGCAATATCCGTCGCGAAGGAGTCCCAATATGAACCCAGAGCAACAAAGGTTACTTGATAAAGCTGATAGAACTTTGCAGGCTGCACGGGTTTTATGTGACCAAGGCTTTTTTGATTCTGCCGCTTCCCGCGCTTATTATGTGATGTTTTACATAGTCACTGCATTTTTAGAGTCAGAGAAATTATCTTATTCTCGCCACTCCGCTGTCATCGCCGCTTTCGGTCAAAAATTTGCTCGTTCGGGGCGGGTTCCGGTGCAGTTCCATCGTTACCTAATCGATGCCCAAAAAACTCGATTAGAAGCCGACTATAATGCTGATATACAAATCTCACAAACAGACGCAGTGCAAACAATAGATCGGGCAGAAGAAATGCTAAACTTTGCTTTGGGAAATATTGATTCTATTCCTCCATCCTCTCCTTGATTGAGGAAATAGCCTGCTTTTTAAAATTGCGATCGCCCACGCAAAAACTATGAAAGTTAGCGATATAGATTTGCTAATCGCAGCCGATCAACCGGGCATTCAAGCCATGTTGCAGCAGGCTGGATTTACCAAAGCAGCAGTGCAATATACCCGCCATTATGACATTGCATCCGTTAGCATCGGAATAGTAAATTGTAGTTCACTGTTGACTGTCAACCGTTAACCGTCAACAGTCAACATCACCTGACGGTGTAACCGGAATTGATATGAACCGATCGCCTAGTCGCTTTTTTGAGTGACACTCATTTGAGTTACAGGAGACCGATCGCAATTAAACGATATAAGGAGAATCGATCGCCTTTGCCCGTTTAATTGCCACCAAAGTCTGGTAAATCAAAGCCGAAATCTCAGCGCGGGTAATGTCTCGCTGCGGTGAAAGCCAATCGCGAGAAGGATAGTTAACCACAATCTTCAAGCTAGTTGCTGTACCGATCGCACTTAAAGCAAAATTAGGAATTTGAGCGCGATCGGTGTATACTTTCAGAGTGTCAGCATTTCCCCCCTTCAGTTCCAAACCATTAACCAAAGACACGATCGCCTCAGTCTTAGTCAAATTCAAATTCGGGCCAAACTTCAACCCCGGAAACCCCGACAAAAACCCAGCCCGATTCGCCCGTTCGATCGCACTTCTGGCCCACAAACTAGCAGAAACATCAATAAAATTCGTAGCCGCCACCTTTGGAATCGGACTAAACGCACTCACCAACAGCGAAGCATATTGAGCACGATTTAAACACTCATCAGGCCGAAAAGAACCATCCGGCATACCACTAATCATATTCGCCGCCGCCAGGGCCTCAATAAACTTCTGAGCCCAATGTCCAGAAATATCATTAAACCTTGCTTCACCGATATTCGGATTACCACCACCCCTTCTGACAGCAGCTTGTACAGCTTGAAAAGCATTCACTTTTCCATAACCAAACCAATCGCTACGACGGTTTTTAAGATCATAACTACCCATGCGAATACCCAACTGGGGATCGGGATCGAGATCCACAATTTTGTCCGCAGTTTGTTCGAGAATTCCCCGCACTTCCCGCGCCGTCAAACGAGGGTTAGCCGAAAGTATCAAAGCTGCAACCCCAGCCACTACTGGAGTGGCGCTAGAAGTGCCGCCAAAGGAGTCTGTGTAGTCCCCTGGATCGTAACCATCGGCACCGACTCGATCGGCAGTAAACACCCCCAAACCGGGCAAATCCTGTGTTACCTCCGGCGGAGTGGTGATATATCCAGTTTGCTGCATCCAGGTTCCCGGCGGGGCGTTATTGCTGGGGGCGCAAACCGAAATACTACTACCCCAATTGCTGTAGGCTGCTTTTTTATTCAGCGAAGTCGAAGCCGCCACCGCAATCACGTCTGGGTGAACAGCGTAGCCACTCAGCCATTGAGTTTGACCCTTGATCATGTCATCGGGCCAGCCTTTTTCATTAATCGTACCGTTGACGGGGCGGTTGGCATTGCCCGCAGCGAAGACAATCACGCAACCTCTGCCGCCGCGCCCTTGGGTGGCTGCTTTGGTGATGATGGCACTTTGTCTCAGGGAAAGGGGAAAATAAACGGCTGAAGGCCCCCAACTGCAAGAAATGACGGCGGCCCCTCTGTTGATCGCCCAATTGAATATCTGTTCAACAGAATCATCATCTAGGTAGCCCGTGGTACGGATGGGCATCAAGGCGCATCCAGGGGCGACACCGACAATGCCTTTGCCGTTTTCTTCCGCAACGGCTACACCAGCGCAGGAAGTGCCATGATTGTCTGAATCTAGAACAGGCATTGGGGACAAGTCGTTGTCTTTTAAATCGAGGGGAAAAACGATTTTGCCTTGGCCTTGAAAATCTGGGTGTGTCATGTCCACGGAATCATCCGCGATCGCAATTACAATCGATCGCACTCCGCGAGTTGTATCCCAAGCTTTCTCTGCAAAAATGTGAGAACCCGCCACCATTTTGCTACCACTTTTGTTGTTGAGATACCACTGTTTGGGATAAAGCGGATCGCGCGGAATATAGTGCGGTTGAGCTTGTACTATAATGTTGGGTTCAGCAACCAGAACTTCTGCATATCTGGTGAGACGATTGGCAATTTTGATGGGGTTTTCTGTCGCTTGTTTCGTGATTTCGCAGATAAATGTATTGCGAATTCCTTCTACTTGTCGGACTATTTTTAAGGCTGCTGCATTGACGATCGCATTTCGCGATTCTTCGTCTACTTGTTCGTCAAATTGTATGGTAATGCGATCGGTTAAATAAAAGAATGTTCCCAGATTCTTCGCTGGAGAATAGACATGGCTAGCAAAAACAACGGCATCGCTAGCCCTGGCCGCTTGCATGGCCGTATTCAGCAGCGCCGGCGCAACCAGATATTCTTCGAGATTAGTGTTTCCAATACGGCGGTTGAGTTTCGCCTGGGCTGTTACTAGCCAAGGGTTTGAGGCTGATGCTGTAGATGAAGGGCGGACTGTAAAGCGATCGAGAGCTTTTGACAGCAGCAATTCATCGCCGCCTCGTTGTAAAATCAGTGCCAGACTTTCATCAGGGACTCCTATACCTTGATAATTGATGAGAGTGCTGGTGTCGGGTTGCTTTGGTTGTACCATCAGAAATTGTCCTGTTTAATTTTGATCCAGTTTAAC
>Ga0105044_10013980_pt1 | contig 10882 bp, 13 predicted proteins | sample MAT01_FD_78092 | JGI IMG/M metagenome (GOLD analysis project Ga0105044, IMG submission 78092) | Freshwater microbial communities from Lake Fryxell liftoff mats and glacier meltwater in Antarctica - MAT-01 | ecosystem: Environmental > Aquatic > Freshwater > Ice > Liftoff microbial mat | place... | reverse complement strand
ATCCGCGGAGTCGCTTAACTATTTCACGCCATCAGATACTGATGAGGCTTTTTATTCTTCAGGGTCTAAAGCGATTCAACGCTCCTTAAATTGCCAGAATCCGCACGAAACCAAACGAACTTGAGGAAATCTGCAATCATTTCTCGGTTTTTATTTAGACTCATTTTTTCAATCGACTTCGCCTGTACAAAGCTTTTGGGAAATGTCCCAATAACTTGCTTTCGCAATTCTCGGGGGTTCGGGTGGCAATTTGAGATACACGAGGAGCAGGAGGAGCAGGCACTCGACCGCGATCCTTCCGAAGGATCGGACCCAAACCGGGACCAAAAAAATGGGCTTTAAAGTTCCTACCCACTTTAGATCATAAACTGCACCCAACTTGGCCGTCTAGTTTGCCAATGCCCAAGGAACACGACAACGATCTCGATTTTCTAAAAATTCAGTTCACCTTCACTTGAGCACTAAAACAGGCTTTGTACTTTCTCGAACCACCTGTCGAGTAATGCTGCCACCCATAAGAGATGCTATCGCGCCTCTCTTGGCTAACGATCACGTTGCATTTGACGGCAGCGCGGCTGCACTCTTGCTCAATCCACGATTGTGTTTTGTCGATTTTTCGTCTGTGGGCGTGAATTTTTGGATTGCTCTCATCTCGCGACCACTTGTAGATGGCCTCCGCGGCGTGAAAGACGGTAAGGCTTGCCTTTAGCTGTCTGCAAATTTGAATGACCTTCTTAATCTGCTTCCTAGAAGCAGGAGAAAAGTCATCCATAAAAAAAATATTTTTTATCTTATTCGAGAGGTCCGCCTTGGGGTTTACCAAAAGAAGATTTAAGCCGCTTTTATGAACTGTGGTTTCCGCAAAGCTACCAAGAACCATGCGTTGAAATCCGCGACTTGATTGTGTGTATAGGGCGATCAGATCTGATTTTCGTGTTTTAGCTAAACCCAGCAATTGATCAACGGCTGCGGCGTTTGAGAAGGTTGCGTGGTCGAGGACGTGAATTTTTTCGTCGCTGATGGGAACCTTCGATTTCTTTAGGGACTCATTCACCAGTTTACGAGGATAAAGAAAGTCGATCTTCGAGGGGTACATCAAACGCGAGAGTCAAATCAGACTCGGTTCTGGTGACAATAAAGCCCACTTCGATGTTTTTTGGACTAACGACCAACTGCTTGAGGAGCTGATACATTCCGAATACTTTTTTGTCATCCTGATGAAAAGGCTCATACGCCCACAGTACTTTCATTTTTCCTCGTGTCTAAAAAAACGGCTCTTAAAGTTTGCTTCTAAAATTATCAACGAGTTTGCTTCTAAAATTATCAACAACCCCCAACTCTTTCACGTGGTTCTAAAAAGAGAAAGGCAATAAATACGCTTAAGTGCCAGTCTTAACTTCTGCGGCTTACGCAACAGACAAAGTTGCCAGTTGCGCTCTAGGGTTTGCGAAGCCGTCTAAGAATATCGCTCGGACATTGGAAAGTCTTAAGAAACCAAAGAAATAATTCTAACCAAATACTTTCGTTGAAAAGGAGGTCATTTTGACCCCCTTTTTTTAAGATGAGGAAGTTTAACGTCTGGCCCTAACCAAGTTCTTCGGACTCGGGTATGCCCGCTAAATGAATAAATCCGCTGGTTCGAAAAAGCTCAACCGAACATTAGGACTCTCTTCACTCATTTTTTATGGTGTGGGAGTAATTATTGGAGCAGGCGTTTACTCAATTATCGGAGCAGCCGCTGAAGCCGCGGGCTCCGGGCTGTGGCTAAGCTTTGTTTTGGCGGCACTGGTGGCCCTTTTGAGTGCACTCTCCTACGCAGAACTCGCGACCAGCTTTCCACGAGCTGGGGCCGAGTACATCTATCTTGGCAAAGCTTTGCCAAAACTTCCCTCGGCTTCATTTATTGTCGGCATCTTAGTAGTGATTACCGGAGCCACTACTTGCGCCACTGTATCGCTCGCGTTTGCGGGATATTTTGAAACCCTCATCGGCTGGCCCATTCCCATCGTAGCTGGAGCTCTTCTTATTCTTTGTGCGCTCATCAATATTATCGGAATTCGCGAATCTTCATGGGTCACGATTGGCTGCACTATCATTGAGATCGTCGGCTTGATTTTAATCATCGGCTTCGGAGTGACCACTCCCACTTTTGGAGAAGCTCTGTTGCAACCATTGCATTTGGGAGTTCTTTCTGGCGCGGGATTAATTTTCTTTGTCTATACCGGCTTCGAGGGCTTAGCCAACTTATCGGAGGAGTCAAAAAAACCAGAAACGCATTTACCTTTAGCGCTATTGCTGAGTTTAGGAATCACGACGATTCTCTACATTTTGGTCGGTCTAAGCGTTTTAGCATTAAGCTCCCCCGAAGCTTTAGGAGCTAGCTCTTCTCCACTGACAACCGCCCTCGCTCAAAGAAGTCCAAGCTTTGCCTCCGCTCTAAGCTGGATCGCTCTTTTCTCTACGGCCAATACCGCATTGATCGTTATGTTAGTAGGCAGCCGGCTGCTTTATGGAATGGGAGTTGGTGGCGATTTGCCAAAGGCTTTTACAAAAACTCTTCCATCTAGAAAGTCTCCCTGGGTGGCAACCGTAGTTGTTTTACTAGCGGCCCTAAGCCTTATACCGCTGGGAAAGGTGGCAGTCGCGGGCAGCTTATCTTCCCTGATAACACTTACCGCTTTTATAAGTGTGAATCTCGCACTCATTATTCTTAGGTTTAAGAGCCCCCAATTAAAACGTCCATTTCGAGTTCCTCTCTCCATCAAAAAATTTCCCATACTTCCGGCTCTCGCTATTCCCGCCTGTATTTTTATGGCCAGTCGGTTTGAGTGGATCGTTTACGCAGCGGGCGCTGGCGCGTTTGCACTAAGTGCCACCGCGTATATCGTGCTTAAGCAACTAAAATTAAAAAAATGATTGGGCTACCGAATCGTGGTTGCGATGGAAGATAGGCCGAGCAGACGCTTCACATCGTCGTCGGTAGAATGAATCCCAGTCGTCTGGCCAAGATGGCTGCAATACTAAACGTCTGTTTTGAAACTCGCTCTTCCACGGCGGTGGGGTTTGATTAAAGGGCTCCAGTTGGAGAAGAATTCCCAATGGAAATACAAAACTTTTAAAAGGAGCCCTCAGTGAAAAGAAAATGGCGGCTGTCACCGTGGAGGATCGGACCCTGGTTCGGTGATTTTGGAAGGTCGTCGAGCAGCGGTGAAAAAGCCTCGAGCAAAAAACGAAGGTGAAGGAGTGCCACTTCAAACCTACAGGACGCTTCAAGCTCTAGAAATGCTGACCGAGATTGAACTGAAAGCACCAATGCTGCTCAGAAAAACTTTGCTCTCCACAAATCCAATTGAATCAGCTTTTTCAAAAGTCCGAGGCATTACTCACCGAATTAAAAACTGGAGCGCTGGCAAGAACAAGATGATTACCCGATGGTCGGCGATCTCACTTCTTGAGGCTGAGAAATCGTTTCGCACGATCAAAGGCTTCGAAGAAATTCCAGTATTTATGAAAGCTCTGAAAGAATATTCATTGCCTGAAAAAAGAAAGGCCGCTTAATATCAAAAAATCCCTTGGTCAACCCCACCGAGATTTCGGACATGTCCCTATCTCCCTCCTTGTAAGCCGTTAAATTTTTTTTGCTTTATTGAAAATTTTTGGCAGAGAATTTTGGAGTCTAGACCTTTGTCATAATGCGGCCTGCCACCTTAAGCTACAGAAGTTTCCGACCGGAATCGCCGCCTTGACAAAAGGTTCCAATAAGCGAAGTAAGGTGTTTGATGAAAGTGAAAGTTTTAAAGAACAAATCTCCATTCGAGAAGCAACTTTCTTCAGCAGACTACCTTAAGGCAAATAAAGAAGAAATCATGAGAACGTGGGAACGACTCGCTCGAAGCCAGATAAGCGCGGCGAGAAATGCGAACCGTTTGAATCTCCGCGACTCTTTGCCGGGGTTCCTAGATCATCTTGTCCTAGCGCTTTCACCGACATCTCCTGTCGAAGTTGCGAGTGAGGATTCCGACATTTGCAGGGAGCACGGGTTTCATAGAGCGCGAATGGGCAATTACTCGATCAGCCAATCCCTAGTGGAATACACGCTTCTTCGAAAGGTGGTTGTCGATATGCTCAAAAAAGAGGGTTCTGCTTCGACCACAGATATCGAAATTATTCAGTCGTCCATTGAACTTGCAATGATTCAAGCTGCAGAGGCTTTCAATATTCTGCAGCTCGCTAAAGAGAAAAAGAAACGCGTCGAAATCCAAAGAGCGAATCACGCGTTGAATCTTTTTAGTTCGGTTGCAGCTCATGATTTAAAAGAACCTGTAACGGCGATCTCTCTAGCAGCTCAAGTCCTAATTTTAGAACTACCAGCCGCCAACGAGAACACAAGGGAGCAGGCCAATTTTTTGATAAAAAGTTCGAAGCGCCTATCAAGCCTGATTGATAATCTTCTCGCTTTTTCAGCAGTAGGAAAGCAGAAGATTAAGAAGCGAAGTATTCATACCGAAATGTTGATAAGCGAAGTTATTAAAAATTTGGCACGCCTCTCAAAAGAAAAAAATGCTTTGATTGAATTTAAGTCGTTCCCGACAGTCTCTGGTTATGAATCTGAGTTATATCAACTATTTCAAAATCTTATTTCGAATGCATTGAAGTATTCTGACCATCCAAAAGTTACCATAGGCTTCACTGAAACGAACCATTTCTGGAAGTTTTATGTTCGAGACAACGGCGTCGGAATTGAACCCAAAAACCACAAGAAAATTTTTGAGGCCTTTGAGCGTGTATCCGTTTCTAAAGATGGAACGGGACTTGGCTTAGCCATTTGCAAAAAAATTGTGGATCATCATGAGGGCAGAATTGGCGTTGAATCTAAGCCTGGAAAAGGCGCAAAGTTCTGGTTCACCCTGCCCAAGTAGAGGTCGCGTTAAAGTAGCGCGATTTCGGCTTCAGGCCAGAGAGAGATTCTCCATCGAATTCAATATCGGCTGAGATTCTAAAACTTTTTTCGTGACCGTCTGGAAGTTTGGGGGTTTTGATCTCAATGTTCAGGTTGGCTCCGAAGAGGAGCAGCTCGTCGATGGTATTAAAAATCAGATCCAACGGGATGAGCAGTTCGAAGAAGGCTTGAAATGCTCTCTGGCCGATAAAGAGGTTTACGAAATTTGGAGCGCATTGAGTCTGGAGAGCGCAATTTTGAAACTCCAATCAATGGGGAGGGTCATTGTGAGCTCAACGGATTACGAACAAAAATACGATAAAACACGTCAGGTTGCGTGAATTCTAATTGTCCACTTTTTCGGGCTTACTCCAAACGTCTCACCAACACATACAGACATACTGATGAAGCGCGAAATCGCATCCGAGAGCGCCAACGGCAAGCCAAAATGAAGCGATATTTGTTTGGCCAATTCCCCCAGTTACTCCGTCGCTAGAACTTGTAAAAGCATTGCATGCGGCGCCAGAAACCGAGCCATCATTCGTCGAGTCGGATCCGCCCCAGAAATTCGACCCTGTTACGATGCTCGCCGCATTGAAATTAGCATCAATCGAAGTGTCGAGGATATCCGCCCAATCGTCTGCGATTTTTAAGCCCGTCGGACCTTGAAGTTGTAAGTTTGTTGGCACCAAATAATTGCTAGGCATATCTCGAATTTCATCGTCAGAACCAATCGAAAGAAAAACTTTTGTCGTCAGACAGTTTAGATTTGAATGACTGGCGGCTCTCTTGGCTTCGCACAGAGCGTCACCGCTAACTCGAGCAGTTGAAAAACTGCCAGCTGTTTTCAAATCTCCATTCCGATTCGTCCCTTCTTCAAAGAGATAAATAACGCTTGTCGTTGTTGCCGAAGTCGCTTCATAAGCTGATTCGTTTCCTGCGGCGTCTTTGACAATCACATTATAAAAATAAGTGGAGTTGGGTGTGAGACCTTTCTCCGTGAGGTCGGCAATATTGGCAGCGAAGGATCCGACGGCAAGACCATTCGCCTTGATATCGACGACATTGCCTACATTATTCGTCGTCGAGCGGTAGACCAAATATTGCAGACTAGATGGCGGTGTCCCAGCATCGGATGCCGCCGACCAACTGATTTTCACTGCATCGGTCGCAAGATTCTTCGACAGGGCGCCAGCTTCGCCTGGCGTAGGAGCGACTACGTCGGGACTTGAGTCTGGCCTCAAGTCGGGATCCGAGCCGCAACTTATTAAGCATAGGGCAAGGAGGCAGTGTAATGTGAAATAAATTTTTCTCATCTTCAAAGTATATGAAGAAAATATGAAGGACGACAGGACATTTAAAGCCCATTTTTGTTTTGGTAGGTTCCGGGGCGGGGATCGTTATTGAGGCGAGCAGCGAATCTTTCGAATGAAGAACGACGCGCTGGGTCTAGGCCCGATTCGCCCCTGGGATCCTCGTTTTCGAATCATAGACAGTGCGAAAAAAAACATGTCAGAAAAATACTTGGTTGAACGCTGAATTCTTGACACGATTACTCACTGAATATCGAACCATAATAAATTAGAGAGGACATTTTTAATGAGAATATTTTTTTCTATCCTGGCCTTCAGCAGTTTTTGGGGATCTGCCAAAGGCGCCGACTACGAAGTTGAAAAAGCTCATAGTAATGTAAAGTTTGAAGTGGCCCATCTTGTTATTAGTACCGTGTCTGGTCGTTTCACTGATTTTACGGGGAAACTCGATTTTAACGAGAAGGCCGAGCTTGTCGGTGTGACAGGAGAGGTCAATGCCGCTAGTATTAACACGGACAATGAAAAGAGAGATAAGCATCTTCGATCAGAAGATTTTTTCTATTCTCAGAAATTCCCCCAGCTAGTGTTTAAATCAGAAGCCTTTCGACTCAAGCCAGGCAAGAAAGCAAAGGTGAAGGGAAGCCTCACCATGCGCGGCGTGACGAGGCCAGTTATATTTGACTTGAATTTTAAGGGCACCGCGCAGGATCCCTGGGGCGGCGAGAAAGCGGCAATCGCAGCAACAACAACGATTAAGCGTAAAGACTTCGGCTTGAAGTGGAATGAAAGTTTGGAGACCGGAGGGGTTCTTGTTGGAGACGAAGTGAAGATTATTCTAGATATTCAAGCAAACAAAATAGAACAAAAAAAAGGTTGAAATAGAGTTTTCCCACTAAACTAATTCTTATTAAGAAAGGAATTACAATGAAACTACCAATGAAGATGATCATCGCGACCGCGATTGCGGGCGCAGGAACTTTAATGACAGCACAAGCGGCCGAGAAGGGCTATTGCTGGGGTGTTACCGCAAAAGGAGACGGAGGTTGTGGAGGAAAGGCCCCCGCCGGCGTGAGTGGAAGTTTTGATAAAAAATGGCCGTGTGCAGGTAATGCGGGGCGAGCTGAATGGGGCTGGAAGAAAGATCTCACTCCACCGCAATGTGAGGCCATGAAAATCCATCCCGAATCAAAAGCGTCTTTTGAGGCCGCAAAACAAGAAAAGCCGATTTGGACAAAGTCATCAAAAGAGAATCCGCTCTACGAAAAACCAGGCTATCTTGAATTTCTAAAATCAAATGTGAAATCTTAATCGGAGCCTTTTTTAAAAATGCGGAGACGAGTTTGCTCGTTCTCCGTATTTTTTTTAATATGAAGTCTCCCACTGGAATTGGCCTTCGATCGCCTCACTTTGAAAAGATAGAAGTGTCTCGACCTGAGCTTGGATTTTTTGAAGTGATTTCAGAAAATCATATGACAGGCTTCGGGCGCCACCGCTGGATTATTGAAAAACTCCGTCCCGATTATGATTTTGCCTTTCATGGTGTTTCTTTAAACCTCGGAAGTCCGGATGATCTGAGTCAAAGATACCTTGAATCCTTGAAATCTTTTATATCCGATTTTCAGCCCTTTATTGTTTCTGATCATTTATGTTGGTCGGGAGCCCATTCTCATTCTTGGTTTGACCTTTTGCCACTTCCGTTTACGCAAGTTGTTTTAGAGCGGATCGTCGAACGAATTTCGAGAGTCCAAGATTTTTTGGGACGACGAATAGCGATTGAGAATATTTCGACTTATCTCCAATTCAAAACCAATGAGATGACGGAGGTCGAATTTACGCGAGCTATCCTCGAGAAAGCAGATTGTGATCTTCTGCTCGACATCAATAATGTTCACATCAATTCATCCAATCATTCGTTTGACCCCTATTCGTACTTGAAATCTCTTCCGGTCGATCGTGTGAAGCAGATTCATTTGGCCGGCCACGAAGATCGAGGAAGCTTTCTCTTTGATACCCATGATCGAGCCGTTTCTTCGTCGGTATGGAAACTCTACGAATATTTTGTTTCTTCCTTTGGGATTCGACCAAGCCTTTTAGAATGGGACAGCGAAATTCCAAGCCTCGAAGAAATTTTGAGAGAAGCCCAGAAAATGGAAATTTCTTATCAGAGGAACCATGAAATTAGTACTTGATGAATTTCAGAGACTGAATGAACTTTTGAAATCTAAAGACGTTCACTCTCTTGATTATAGTATCTTTCAGCATCCTCCTAAGGGAAGAGTCGAGGATCGATTGGCTGTGTATCGAGATGGTTATTGGCTTCGTCTGAAAGAAATACTAGAGAAATCGTTTCCTGCAACTCGAAGCTTCTTTGGCGAAGAACGTTGGAAAGAATTAGGAATCTTTTATATTGCGACAGAGTTTAAGGAGTTGGATAGAAATCTAAGTTTTATTGGAAAATGTTTTCCTGCATTTTTAAGAAGTAATGGCTCGGGTGATTTTGGAGCGTCTCTTGCAGAACTTGAGTGGAAAATTATCGAATGCTCAGAAGCGAAGGATGAAAGCGCAGGAAACCCAGAAAAGCTTCTCGGTCGAATCGATGAAGAGAGCACATTTTATCTGAATCCTATCTTTTCCATTTTTGATTCACAAAGTCCGATAGTGACATACTGGGGGACTCGCGAAGAGAGGGCTTCTTCGAAGGAATTTTGTTTTATATTTAGAAAGCAGTTTCAAGTTCAGGTCTTCCCCATAGGTGAGCAAGAGCATGCATTTTTGGGCTCTCTTGGTTCTGGGCAAAAACTAGGCCTTGCGGCTGAAATCCATGAACTCGATGTTCGGCAAATCGAAAGTTTTTTTGTGGGACGATTTTTGTCTCACCAGATTCTTCTTCGAGATTAAAAGAAGATTTCGAAAGAGTGTACTTAGAGATAAAAACCCTGGTCCGATCGAGTGCGGCTCAAGACGATCCCATCACTGTTTTTTCAGGGGATTTTTAGTAAGAATAGCCTAACTTTCGGCAGTTTTTCGTTTGAGTCGATGAAGATACACCTCGGCCGTAATACAAAGGAGAACTCAATTGAACCACAATTTATCGAACCACAATTTATCGAACGATAATTTATCGAACGACAATTTTAAATACGCTTCTGAAATTAATAACCTCATTGAAACTTGCAAAGACGGGCAGAAGGGGTTCGACGAAGCAGCTAAGCGAGCCGAGAGCAGCTCTGTTCAGTCTTTATTTCGAGACTTCTCCCATCAACGAGCCCAGTTCGCTCAAGAACTCCAAACTGAACTAACGAATATGGGCGTTAAGCCGACCGACACCGGAAGCGTGGCAGGCTCGATCCACCGAGGATGGATCGACATCCGATCGATGCTGCCCAATTCTCATGATCACGCCATAGTAGCCGAAGCGGAACGCGGTGAAGATTACGCTAAAACGGCTTATGAGAAAGTTCAACTACTTGATCTTCCTCCTAGCTTAAAAGGGATCGTAGACCGTCAAGCCGCCCAGGTTTTTGAGGCCCACAACAAAGTTCGAGAGATGAAGCACTCAGACCGCCCGGAATCTATGATTGCCTGACTCCTTTTTCTACCTCTCAGATTTTAGTCGCGTTAATAATTTCGCTAGCAAGCAACCTCGATGGCTTATTATGCGGCGGCCATTTCGAGGGGGTAGGGACTGGCATAATGCGCCTCCTCAAAAAAGAGACCCAAATCACTGCAAAAATTTAAAAATTACTTTCTTGTTCTTGGGCTGTGGAAGGGCTACCAGGCGGAACCACTCGGGCCGCATGGTCAGTCAGGATAAAATGAAAAGACTACAAGAAACTATGGTGCATATTTATTCTAGCGCACCATTTGCGCGAAAGTCAGTACTTGTTATTGACGACAAAGACGACTTGCTCGCCCTCCTAAAAACCGTGCTAGAGATGGACAACTACGAAGTATTCACCGCCCGAGGTGCTAGCGAAGCGTTCAAGGTTCTCTCTGAGATTAACAAGCTTGATTTAATTTATCTTGATGTGCTTATGGCTGATGTATCCGGGCCTGATTTTCTTTTGGCTCTCGAAGAGAAAATGCCTGCGCTCGTGAGAGAGGTTCCGGTCGTTTTTTTGACGAATTTGGATAAAGTTCCAGAAAGCAAAGTTGTAGGCTTTATGCCGAAGCCAGTGGATATTGACGTATTTCTGAAAGCAACCCAGCGTTTCATTGAATCAGGAACGGGACACTCTCTTCATGACTAACCACGAAAGATCAGGGACCCAAGCCTCGCAGTACGCGCGAAGTCTTCTCGAAGCCTCACTTGATCCGCTGGTAACAATCAGCCCAGAGGGGAAAATCACTGACGTTAACGAAGGTTCTATAAAGGTAATGGGTGTGCCACGGGAAAACCTAATCGGAACCGATTTCTCCGATTACTTCACCGAGCCGGAAAAAGCCCGTCAAGGTTATAAACAAGTTTTCGCCAAAGGATTTGTCACCGATTATCCGCTGACGATTCGTCACAAGGGTGGGCGACTCACCGACGTTCTCTACAATGCGTCAATCTACAAGGATGCGGCCGGCAGTGTACTTGGCGTTTTCGCCGCTGCCCGTGATGTCACTGCACAGAAGCTTGCAGAGT
>Ga0105044_10013978_pt1 | contig 10883 bp, 8 predicted proteins | sample MAT01_FD_78092 | JGI IMG/M metagenome (GOLD analysis project Ga0105044, IMG submission 78092) | Freshwater microbial communities from Lake Fryxell liftoff mats and glacier meltwater in Antarctica - MAT-01 | ecosystem: Environmental > Aquatic > Freshwater > Ice > Liftoff microbial mat | place... | reverse complement strand
TAAAAATCCAATTACTTCAATTCCTTGATCTTCACGTTGCGGAAGCTCACATCGTCGCCGTGCCCGAGGAAGCCGAAGTGTCCTTTGGTGAGCTTGAAGCCGGGGTGTACTTTCTTCGCCATGAATTCCGTGACGGTCGAAAGATCGGCATTGAGAATCACTGTGCCATTGAGTTCGACCTCAATCTTCTGGCCCTTGACGGTCACCACTTGGTAGTTCCACTCGCTGCGATCGCGCTGGTAGCCGCGGGCGGCAGCGACCATGCCATAGGCGGAACCGTGGGCTTGGCGGGGGTCGATGCCCTTGTAATCTTCGTTGAGCACTTGGAGTTCGCACATGCCGGAGTAAGCGCCGTCGCCGGTGCCGGGGTAACGGATGCCGAGGCCGTTGTTGCCGCTGCCCGTCTTGGGCATCTTGAATTCGAGGGCGACTTGGAAATCGGCGTATTCGCCTTCGGTGAAGAGTACGCCGCCCTTGCCCTTCTTGCAGCAGATCGCCCCGTCGATGGCTTCGTAGTTGTCCGTGGCGCCCTTCCAACCGGTGAAATCCTTCCCGTTGAAAATCTGCTTCAACTCGGCGTCCGAATGCTTCGATAGGATCTCATTCGCTTCTGCGGCGGGAATCTCGCGGATGAAGATGTTCCGCCAGCGGATTTCGAGCTTGGGCGGGTGGGTTTGGAAGAGGATCGCGGCGGCCTTGGGTACGGGGAGCTTGCGATCCCAATAGTTCTGCAAACGGGCGAAATCGACCACCAGCTTATCGTTCAAATGGATCGTCGTGCGTTCGCCGATCACTTGGATGCGGAACTTGTTCCACTCCCCGGCCGGGAGGTCGGCCTTCACCAGCGGATCGCGGCCGGGCGACGTGGCGGGTTGGTTGTTCCAGAGGCCGCCGCTGCCCTTGGCTTTGCCGAGCTTGTTGCCCGGATCTCCTTGGGTGGGATCCCACACCTGAATCTGAGGCATCGTCTTGGGGTAAATGCCGCTATCGACGGTGGCACTGATCTTGTATTCCACGAGCAGTTCATAATCGTTGAAATCCTTTTCCGTGGCGAGGTAGGCCCCTTCGCCTTTGTTCACGAGTTCGCCGTTGTCGATGCTCCACGTTTTCTTGAGGTTCTCGGTCCAGGCATCGAACTTGGCCTTGCGCTCCACTTCGGTGAGCTTGGCCATGTCGATGGGGCTGCCACCCTTTTCGTGGATGGCCCAACCGCGGAAGTTGGTGAAGTCTTTGCCGTTGAACAGGCTGGTGAAGCCTTGCGGAGGTTGCGGATCGGCGGCGCGGGCGACCATCGCCGAAGCGAACACAATCATTAAGGATGCGAATCGAAGAGACATTGACTACGACCTCGGAGAGGAGAAACATTTCGGTGGGATACTTTCGATGATAAAGCGAACCGCGTGCAATTGCCACTGATTTTTTAGCCCGACGCGCCAGCGATGGCTCCCGGCATGTCGCATGGATTTATTGAGTATTCGTCGTTCTGGAAGCCCTAGCTGTCGCGTCGGGCTAACAAAAGCGATTGGCGTTACCGCGTTCACACCGTCGCGGTTCGCGGGCGGGCCAACTTCACGATCAGTCGTTCAATCTGCAGCGAGTTCGCCAGCGGGCTTCGGCCCTTCATTCCCAAGTTGATTTCGACCAACCAATCGGGCAACTGCGAGAGCCGGCGGCGGCCCAAGTGCCGAACTTGCTTCGCGGCACTCTGGCGGGCGGCGGGGAATTTTGGAATCCCGGCCCCATCCATCGCCGAGCCTTCGGAGTGCCCTTGGGCCAACAGCCGGCCGATGTTAGCGAGCTTCCGCAATTGGGATGAAATCGCACCGAGTACCTTGTGCGGATCGTCGCCCCCTTCAAACAACCGAGCGAGGATGTGCAAAGCGTCTTTAGGTCGGGCATCGCCGATGGCATTGAGGATGTCGAACACGAAGGCGTTGGAACTCGTGCGAACATACCGATCCACATCTGCGGGGAGGATTTCCGGTCTCTCGCCCACGGCCGAAGCCAGTTTCTCGATTTCTTTGGCCAGCAACCCCATCTGTGGCCCGACGAGTTCCATCAACAACCCGGCGGCATCGTGGCCCAGCGTTTTTTGGTGCGTCGATTTGGCCAGTTGCGAACACCACGAATTTAACTTCGGCCCGGCGGGGGCCTTGCAGGCCAGCTTCGCCGTATTGGGCAGCGCCTTGGCGAGCTTCGTGGTTTCCGGGAACGATTTCACTTCGAGTACCAACACACCTACGGTGCTCGGCGCGGCGAAGTATCGTTCCAACGCTTCGCGGTAGTCGCTCACGAAATCGTCCGCCTGTTCGACGATCACGATCCGAGCCGTGGAGAAAAAAGGGAGCGTTTCCAGATCGTTCCGCACGGCGCTGAAATCGATGTGCTCACCGCTGTAGCTCGAAATGGCGAATTCGGGATCGGCATCGCCGAGCACCATATGAACGATGGCCTCGCGGCATTGCCGCTTGAGCAAGTCTTCATCCCCGGCCAGCACATAAATTGGCTGCCGTTTCGCTTTGGCGACTTGTTCCAAGAAAACAAGCGCGTCCATCGTCGCCTCTCCTACCTATGATGAAAATGACTCAAGTTGACAAGCCGGAAGGCTTTGCTAATCCCATAATAGGAAAGCGTACCACGCGGCCCACCGCGTCGGATCACCCGAGGAAAAACCATGGCACATATCGTTACCGAAAGTTGCAACGACTGCAAGTACACCGATTGCTGCGTCGTCTGCCCGGTGGAATGTTTCTACCAAGATGAAACGATGCTATACATCGATCCGGACGATTGCATCGATTGCGAAGCCTGCGTTCCCGAGTGCCCCGTGGAAGCGATCTTTTCGGAATCGAATCTTCCCAAGGAATTCAACAGTTTCATCCAGTTGAACAAGGATCGCTCAGCTTCGCTGAAAGTTGTTGGCCACATCACGGAAAAGAGCGATCCGCTCGAAGGCCCCGGTTGCAAGAAGAAGTAATCTCGGGGTATGGGGTATTGGATGTGGGGTATGGAAAACATACCTGCTTGTTGCCTATTGTTTGTTGTCTGATTTTCGGGTCACACCCGATACCCCACACCCCACACCCCGCTCAATGACCGGCATCCTCCTCATTCAACTCGGCACGCCGGACGCGGCCACGGCGAAAGCGCTGAAACCGTACCTCCGCCAATTTCTCGCCGATCCGCGCGTGGTGGAAACCAAGCCGGATACGGCCCGCTACCAACTCCCGGGCGTCATCAAGGCCCCCCGGAAAAGCGTTCCCAAGTGGCTTTGGTCGGTGCTGTTGAATGGCATTATCGTTCCGTTCCGCTCGAAATCCTCGGCGGCGAAGTACGCTCGCATTTGGGATGATTCCACCGGTTCGCCGCTGATGCACTGGACGAAACGCCAAACGGAATTGCTCCAAGCGAAGTTCCCGAACAATCCGGTGCGCTTCGGAATGATGGTGGGCAACCCGCCGGTGGAAAAGATCGTGGGCGAAATGCTCGCGAGCGGGGTCGATCGCATCGTGGCCCTGCCGATGTTCCCGCAGTATTCCAGCACCACGACCGCGAGTGCCAGCGATGCCTTGTTCAAATGCATGTTGAAGCTCCGCGTCGTGCCCAGCGTTCGGTTCATCGCCTCGTACTACAATCACGCGGCCTACATCGAAGCCCTAGCCGCAGTCATTCAAAAAGACATCGCCGAGTTGGGGTGGGAACCGGAACATTTCGTATTCAGCTTCCACGGCATCCCGCAGAAGTACGCCCAACGCGGCGATCCTTACGCCACGCATGTGGTTCGCACCACGAAAGCCTTGGTCGAACGCCTCGGTTGGACGCGGGATAAATGGTCCCAAACATTCCAGAGCCGTTTCGGACGCGATCCGTGGCTGAAACGTTACACGGACGACGTGCTCGAAGAACTGGCGAAAAAGGGCGTGAAGAAGGTGATGGTGATGCTCCCTGGCTTCACTTCGGACTGCTTGGAAACCGTGGATGAAATCGGTCGGGAATCGGAAGAAGTGTTCCACAAGGCCGGGGGCGAGAAATTGCGGAGTTGCCCCTGTTTGAACGATCACCCGAAATGGATCGACGCGATGGAAACCATCGTGCGCGAAGAAGGAGCGGGTTGGTTCCGTTAGCCCGACGCGCCAGCGAGGGTCGCCAACCGCTTTGAACGATACGAGGTAGGCGACCCCGCTGGCGCTTCGGGCTAACAAAACCTAATCCACATACGGATCGGCGCCCAAGTCTTGGAGCAATTCCTGCCGTTGTTTGTCGTAGTTCATCAAATCCAATCGCTGCTTGCGGTGCTTCTTTTCCAGTCTTTTTTGGGCCTCGGGGAACAAATTCCGGTAGCCGTTCCAATTGCGGTTGCCGCCTTGCTTTCCCTTTTCCAACAGGGATTTTCGGCGTGCGGCTCCGAGCACTTCGAGCAATTGATCGTCTAATGATACGAAGAATTGGGCGCTGCCGGGATCCCCTTGGCGGCCGGCGCGGCCGGCCAGTTGGCGGTCGATCCGCTCGGCCTCGTTCCGTTCGGTTCCGATGACGTGCAAGCCGCCGTTATCGGCGACGCCCGGCCCGAGCTTGATATCCGTACCCCGCCCGGCCATGTTCGTGGCGACGGTCACTTTGCCGATTTGCCCGGCTTCGGAAACGATAAGGGCTTCCTGTTCATTCTGCCGGGCATTCAACACTTGGTGGACGATCCCGGCTTCGTTGAGCAACTTCGAGAGGGCCTCCGATTTCTCGACCGTTCGGGTGCCGATGAGCACCGGTCGCCCGCATTCCATCATCGCTTGCACCTGCCGCACCACGGCCTCGTACTTCGCAATCTCCGTCGGATAGACTTGATCCGGGGGTTGCGTCCGTTTGATCGGACGGTTGGTGGGAACTTTGGTCACCCAACTGCGATACACCTTCCGCAGTTCCCAGAAGTTCGGTATCAGCGTTCCGCTCATGCCGCCGAGCTTTTTGTAGAGGCGGTAGAAGTTCATGTACGTCACTTGTGCGGCGTGATCCGATTGCACAGTAATCTCGACCTTCTCCTTGGCTTCCACGGCTTGGTGCAACCCGTCACGCCAACTGCGATCCGGCATTGGTCGCCCGGTGCTCTCGTCGATGATGACGATCTTCTTTTCTGCGCTCACCATGTACTGGTGATCGCGGTTAAAGCGGTGGTACGCGAGGAGCGCCTTTTCCATGGCTTCGAAGAGTTTATCCATGGCCTTGGCATGTTCGCCTGTGGGCGGGTTGGAATAGCGGATGAGTTGCCGGCCGCCATCGGTGAGTTCGACTTTTTCCTTCTTCAAATCGAAGCGAAAGTGTTCCCCCGCCGCGCATTTCTGCGCGACGCGGTCGGCCCATAAGTACACGATTTGTTCTTCTTCCGTGGCGGGTCGCGTCGGGTTGGCGATGATGAGCGGCGTGCGGCCTTCGTCGATGAAGATACTATCCGCTTCATCGACGATCGCATAATTCAGCGTGCGTTGTACCCGCGGATCGGCCTTTGCTTCGCCGCCGATCCAGCCGTTCCAGAAAGGTGTCGTGGTCGCTTGCCCACCGCGGAGTTTCATGCGATCCCGGAGGAAGTCGAAGCCGAATTCGGAGGCGGTACCGTATGTGATGTCGCAGGCGTAGTGGGCCTTCCGCTCTTGATCCTGCATCTTTTGAAACAGGCAACCGATCGTCATACCAAGCGCTCGGTACACCGGCCCCATTTCCTCGGCATCGCGGTTGGCGAGGTAATCGTTCACGGTGGTCACGTGTACGCCTTTACCGGGGAGCGCGTTCAAGTACGCCGGGGCGATGGCGCAGAGCGTCTTCCCTTCCCCCGTGGCGAGTTCGACCAAGCCGCCGTAATGCATCACGATCCCGGCGGCGAGTTGCACATCGAAGGGTTGGTATCCGTGAACGCGGCGGATCGCGGCGCAGGCCAAGCCGAAGGCTTCCGAAATCAGCGAATCGAGCTTGGCACCGCCCCGGGCTTTGCTCCGCAGGCTCAAACTGGCCTTGCGCAAGTCGGCTTCGCTCAGCGTGAGGAAGAGCGATTCGTACTTGCGGATTTGCGGAATCAGGAACGCGGCTTTCGCCAACCGGCGATTCCAAGGCACGCCGAGGGTGGAGCGGTAGAAGTTGCCAACAGAGTTGCCCAAGCGACCGGCCACGTTGGAGATCGGCGGGCGTCGAAACGCGATCTCCGCTTCCGGCTCTTCGGCCGGTGCGGCGGGAACCAGTTCGAGAATATTTTCGGCCATGGGCGTCATCGCGGGGAGTCTCCGTTCCGCCACGCGGGCATAACTCTAGCTTACAGTCCCCGGCAAGCCCGTGGGAACCTAGAATGATGCGAAGTACGGAAACCGTTGGGAGCGATCATGCCCGAAACCGCGCAACCCGATACACCTTACGAATCTTTCCTCAAACCCGATTCTCCCGAACCCGCGCCGGCAGAAAGTATCGAAGAGTTCGTTCGGCAAATCAAGGACACCGCCGATAAACTCGTCACCGACGGGGCGAACCGGGGCGATGCCAAACTCCTCGCGATGGCAATCAAGGAACTCCGCCATTGCTTCCGCGTGTTCGGCAAATACCGGGGGATACGCAAGGCCACGGTTTTTGGTTCCGCCCGCACTCCCACCGATCACCCCGCATATCAGGTGTGCGTGGAATTCAGCCGGAAGATCGCGGAACAGGGGTGGATGGTTATCACCGGGGCCGCGAATGGCATCATGGAAGCCGGGCACGTCGGCGCCGGGCGCGATGCCAGCTTCGGTTTGAATATCATGCTGCCGTTCGAGAGTTCCGCAAACCCGGTGATCTTCGGCGATTCCAAATTGATGAACCTGCGGTACTTCTTCACCCGCAAACTGGCGTTCATCAAGGAATCCGATGCCGTGGTGCTCTTCCCCGGTGGCTTCGGCACCCACGACGAAGCCTTCGAAACGCTGACATTGATTCAAACCGGAAAGTCGCACGTCTTCCCCATTGTGCTCGTCGATGAACCGGGGGGGACTTACTGGACACGTTGGCAACAGTTCGTGCGGGAGGATTTACTCGATCGCGGCTACATCGGGCCTCAAGACCTCCACTTGTACAAAATCACCGATTCGCCGGAGGAAGCGGTGAACGAAGTGGTGCAATTTTACAAGCGGTATCAGAGCATGCGATACATCGGCGGGGATTTGATCCTCCGGCTTCGGAACCCGCTTTCGGAGGCCACACTGGAAGAACTGCGATTGAATTTTACGGACATTCTGAGCGGTGGAACGTTCGAGCAATGCGGCGCACTCCCGGCGGAATCGAATGAACCGCTACTCCGCGATTTGCCGAGGTTGAAATTCCGTTTCAACCGCCACGATCAGGGTCGGCTCCGCCAACTGATCGACGCGATAAACCGCGCATAAAAAATCCGAGCGGCCTCGCGGCCACTCGGACTCTGCCTCGCGTACTTCCGGGTCCCGTCCGTCCCGTCCAGTTGCTCGGCGGCTTCATCCATTCCCCCCTCGGAGCGGAAGAAGCACACCCAGTTTTAGTTCACCCGCCGGGCGATGCAAACCGCATCCCGCGATTCCGTAGATGTTTCCGTAACGGATGTTAAGGATTCCCGCGTAGGCGTAACGGGGAACCCGATTGCCAATCGTTGGGGATGGGCCGCCGGGCGTCTTCCTCGGCGTAGTGCCAGTACGCGACGCCGTCTTCGCCGAGTTTCCACGAGAACGCGGCTTGGCGACCGTTGATCCGCGTCGGGATTTCCACTTCCCCCGCCTCGGGATCGACGAGAGTTAATCCGAGGCTTTCGAGTTCTCGGATCGCGGAAGAGTAATTCTTCTCGACTTGAACCACTTCATCGCCGATGGCGTAACGGCGGTTGCGATCCTTCCACTCCAATTGCCGGCGTTGCTTTTCGAGGCGATCTTGTTCCGTGGAAAGTACGCCCAAGTGCTGTTTGGTACCGACGATGTCGGAAACGATACTGCGAATCAACGGAAGCATTTGCCTCGCCATGGAAAGATCGACCGAAACAGGCTTCGGGATCGTGTGCCCGTTGATCTCTGCCGCTTTTTTTGGAGAACTGTTCATGTTCAGGCTCCCCTTAGTAAGAATGATGGGCCGAATTCGACCATTGAAACATTGTAGGTGCGCCGTTGGGCGGGTGATGTCCTCACGTCGAGGGTTCACCGATATTCCGACAAAAAAGCGCCGTTCCGTCCCATTTATTCCCCGCCGCTTTAAGCGCCCCGCAACGTTACGCAATAGTTGGAGCGGTTCGGTCGAACAAACGGTTCAAAAAACCGCCCTTCACTCCCCGGTTCCGCTGGATTCCACCAAATGTGCATTCTAACTTTAGTGAACCCGCGAATCGAACCAGGAACATTTCACCAAGATCGCAAATGCCCCCAGTTGTTACGAATCCCGCCGATGTCGATTGGCTGATCGGCACCCTCACCCGAGCGAAAGTCCTTGATGGGGAACGGGCGCAGAGCGCACTCGCGGAATTCCGCATGGAACTCCCGTACGGCGGCACTTCCGATGCGGTGCAGTTCTTACTCCGCCAAGGCGTGCTCACACAGTACCAAGTAGAACGGGCGTTTGCCGGTGATGCCGAGAAGTTGCAACTGGGGCCGTATCTCCTACTGGAGCCACTGGGTCAAGGCAGCTTGGGAACCGTGTACCACGGCCTTCATCGGGGGAGCCGAGAACACTTCGCCATCAAAACGTTGCCGCTCCGAAGCCTCTGGAAAATGATGGAAGCTCGGAAAGTGGTGGATCGCATTGCCACGCTCCCGAAGCACAGCGCTTTGATACCGCTGGAAGATGTGAACAGCGCGGGTGGATCGCACTATTTCGCTTGGCCTTTCATCGCCGGGGAAACGCTCGAAAACACGGTGCGAAAGTTCGGGCCATTGCTACCTTCCGATGTCGCGCGTGTGATGGCCGAAGTGGCGGATGGCCTCGCGGTCTGCCACGGGGCGGGAGTGATTCACGGGTTGCTGAAGCCATCCAATTTGATGTTGGGGTTGGATCGCCACGCTCGAATTCTGGATCTCGGTATCGGGGCGATCCTCGCGGAAAATACGGACGACGAATCGATGATCGACACGATTTCTTCCGCTAGCGCCTCTATGGAAATGATGGACTTCGCTTCGCCGGAGGTCATTGCCGAACCCACGATGCGCTCCCCGGAATCGGACATGTACAGCTTCGGCTGCGTAATGTACTTCCTCTTGGCGGGTGCTCCTCCGTTCCCCGAGGGCAACGTCGTTGATAAGATGATGGCTCACCAATCGAAAACCCCCGAAGCCCTCGCGGTTTTGAACCCGGCCATACCGGAAGCGATCTCGGTATTCGTAAACAAACTCTTGGTCAAACACCCGGATCAACGGCCGACGGCCACGGCAGCCCGCGATGCGTTGAAAGCCTTGCAAAGCCAGCTCCGAGATTCGTCTGTCACGAGCAATAAGCTCTCGCTGGCGATGGAGAAAATTACCGCGGCACTCGCCGAAGCGAAGAAGCAATCGCCGTACGAAAGTTCCGGGAACATCTCGATTCCCAATGTACCGAAACGGCACGCACGGTTTCCGGCGGATAACGATGGGGCCATCGATTTCGATCAAACCATTTCCGATATCCTCGGCAGCGGGCCGGAAACTCCGATCCACCCGCCGAAACCCCGCACCAATTCCAACGCCGCCCCCATAGCCCTTCCAGCTCCGGAACCCACGAAAATCGGCCCCGAATTACTACCCGTAAGCCCCGCCAGCAGCAGCGGGCGCTCCCGGAAAGTGTCCGATTTGCCAAAACCGATCGGGCACGAGAATCAGCCTTCGGCTTCGTCGAACGCGACGGAACTTCCCGTGGTTATCGTGCCACCGGCTCCGGCATTCCATCGATCGTATTTCTCGAAGTTGGCATTTTGGAAGCCACAATTCCACGTCGTTCAAATCAGCGTGTTCGGCCCTCCGCGGATCGACCCCGGCCAAAGGGTGACCTTCACCGCGTACGCCCACGCCCCCGAATCGTTCAACAATGCGAAAACTCTTTGCCGCGCGATGCGTTCCGATGCGGAACTCGTGGGAGTGGGATACTTGGAATCGCCAATCACCCATGGTACCAATCTCTCGATGACCATGGTACTCTCGAACGCCGGTTTGGCCAAATCGGATGCGACCGTGAACTGGGTCGGCCAATTACAACCCAGAACGTACGATGTGTTCGTCCCGTGGGAGTGCCCTGCGGGCTTAATGTCCGGCGTGTTGACGGTGAGTATTCAAAAGAAGATGGCCGGTACGATTCCGATCCAATGCCTGATTCGCCGCCGATCTTCGTGAACTTGCGGTTCGAGAATTCGAAGCCCAATTGGGAGGGTGCACCATTCGATTTCGGCGTACCTGAAAACGCAAGCCTCGTCATTCCCGCGCAGGCGGTAATCCAGAATGCATTGATCTCAGAGTGAATACTGGATTCACGCCTGCGCGGGAATGACGAGGTTTGAATGTGCATTTTGGCTCGTGGCCGAAATCCGTAGGGGCACCCAATTGGGCTTTACACCCCCGCATTTTCTCGGCATAAGCCCCCATCGAATACGACCCAATCATCGACCGCAACGTGTGGGGACACGGCGCGGAACGATCGTCGTGATCGAAGGGGGAAATCATGCAATTTCGCAACTTGGCCCACGGGCTGGGAGTGCTGGCAATCGCGGGCTTCGGTGCCGTCGGCGGCAACGCCGCAGAACCGGTCGAATCGAAGCCGCTGTTCTCTCGTTGGAAGAATCCGTTCGCCGAAACTCCAAAAGCCGCGATGCCCGCGGCGGAACTCAAAACCGCCTCCGCGGTGGGGCCGGTGGTTCCGCGCCCGGTAACGGGCCCGCTTTCCGCAGAAACCTTCTCCGCCGTGCT
>Ga0105044_10013977_pt1 | contig 10883 bp, 14 predicted proteins | sample MAT01_FD_78092 | JGI IMG/M metagenome (GOLD analysis project Ga0105044, IMG submission 78092) | Freshwater microbial communities from Lake Fryxell liftoff mats and glacier meltwater in Antarctica - MAT-01 | ecosystem: Environmental > Aquatic > Freshwater > Ice > Liftoff microbial mat | place... | reverse complement strand
GCGAGTGGGACGGCACTCCCCGCCCCGTACACTTCATCCTGCACAACGCCGCCTTAGCTCAGTTGGTTAGAGCGACGCACTCGTAATGCGTAGGTCTGGGGTTCGACTCCCCAAGGCGGCTCCACCACTCTCAAGGCTTCTGACCAGCGCAGACAGCCGATACAAGATCACTAAATAGATCGACATCGAGTCGATCTTCGATCTCTGTCCACACTCGTGTCCACGAGCTACCGTCCCCGGCATGGCTTCTGACCAGGCGAAGCGGCGCCGGGGTGGCATCCGCGAGCGGGGTGGCGTCTTCCAGGTCCGTGTGTACGTCGGCATCGACCCGGTGACGGGCGAGCGCGTCGACCTCGCGGGGACCGCGACCTCCGAGCGCGACGCCGAGAAGCTGCTCACCCGGTTCCTGGCCGAGAAGGACGCCCGTCGGGCCGCGCGCAGCCGGATCACGCTCGGCGACGCCTGCGACCGGTGGTTGGCAAACCTCGACGTCGGGATCAAGACGAAGCACGAGTACGCCGGGTACGTCCGCCGGACCCTGCGCCCGGCCCTGGGCACCGTGCCGCTGTCGCGCCTCGATGCACTGGCGATCGAGAGTCTCTATGCCCAACTGCGCCGGTGTCGGCGACTGTGCCGCACCGGCGATCAGCTCGTCGATCACCGGACCGATCGCGAGCACCTGTGCGACCGGCGGTGCACACCCCACCGGTGCCGCCCGCTCGCGGCGGCGACGATCAGGACGCTGCACGCTGTCCTCAGCGGGACGCTGGGCATGGCCGTCCGGTACGGCTGGATCACCGTCAACCCGATGGACCAGGTCGTGAAGCCGCGCGCCCAACGCCCGCAGCCCGACCCGCCCACACCCGCGGAAGCCGCCCGCCTGATCGCCGCCGCCTTCGACCAGGACGACGAGTGGGGCGCCCTCGTCTGGCTCGTCATGGTGACCGGGATGCGCCGCAGCGAACTCGCTGCCCTGCGGTGGCGGAACATCGACCTCGAACGCGCCATCATCGAGCTGCGGGCCGGGTACGTCGTGGTGGGCGGAGTCGGCGTGCACAAGGACACCAAGACGCACCAGATGCGCCGGATCACGCTCGACGCGGAGACCATCGCCCTCCTCAGCGAGCACCGCACCGCCTGTGCTGCGGTCCTCGCTGAGGGCGGCGCCGAGCTGACGGGAGACCACTTCGTGTTCTCCGCCGATCCATCCCGAACGAAGCCACGCAACCCGGACGGCATCTCGAACCGCTACCGGCGGATGGCTGAGCACCAGGGCATCGACACGCACATTCACGCTCTCCGCCACTACAGCGCAACCGAGCTGCTCGCCTCCGGCGTCGACCTGCGCACCGTGGCCGGCCGTCTCGGCCACGGGGACGGCTCGACGACCCTGCGCGTCTACGCGGCCTGGGTGAGCGCGGCCGACCAGCAGGCGGCGGCCGTGATGGCGTCCAAGATGCCCCTCCGTCCGACACGCCGCGAGTCCGGTAGTTGAGCACCCGCTTCCGCCCGGCTGACCGAAAGATCGAACTTCACCTGATCGGAGCAGGTCTGCCTGAGGCTCGACATCCAGGGACTCTTCTCGCTCGACCTGTCCGCACTGCTGGCGGTCATCGCCGCGACAGGCATCGACCACATTTGGACGGTCGGTGTCGGACGCCGATATCAGCGCTCATCTGCTGCGGACCGGCCGAAACGGGTTCGCGGAACTCGGCCGAAGATGTTCGAGCACATACGGTGCGCTCGTGGTCGACGAACACGGAGCGTGGCGCACCTTCGGCGAGCGGACGATCTACGACAACAAGTGGATCCGTCTGGGCCTCGTGGACGTCGAGGCGCCCAACGGGGAGCGTTGGGACTACCACATCGCGCACTTCGGCCGCATCGCCATCGCGATGATCGTCAACGACGCGGACGAAGTGCTCATGCTGTGGCGCTACCGGTTCGCGATCGACCAGTGGGGTTACGAACTCCTCGGCGGACTGGTGGAGGACGGCGAGGACTCGGCGTCCGCGGCGGCGCGTGAGGCGGCGGAGGAGTCCGGTTGGGCCCCTGTCGGCGAGCCCGAGAAGCTGATCAGTTTCGAGCCTCTGCCGGGCAACGTGACCGCACCCGTCGACGTGTACCTCTGGCGCCGGGCCGACCGAATCGGCGAGCCCACCGACACGGAAGAAGCGGGCCGGGTGGAGTGGGTGCCCCTGTCGCGCATCCTTGGCCTGGCCGGGAGCGGTCAGCTTCTCGGCAGTGGCGCGGCCGTGCCGCTGCTGTACTACCTGGCCTCACGCGGCCCGACCGCGCGGCAGGACGAGCCGGTCGAGTCGCCGTAGCTGCCGGTCGGAGTTGATCTGTCGAGCGGTGGCGCGCGCCTCCCGGGCACGTTCGACGGCGGCGTCCCGGTCCCCCGCCGCTGCATGGGCGTGGGCGAGGTCGACGAGCAGTCCGCTCCGGGCCCGGACCCACGAGTCCGGGAGCCGGGCCAGCGCGCCCGTGAGTTGATCGATCGCCTGGCCGTCTCCGAGTTGCGCGAGCGCGCTGCCACGCCAGCGGGCGAGGTGCGCCCCGCCGAGGAACAGGAACGGCAGCGTCGGGTCCACCGGATCGGCCGGGAGGAGCGCCTCGGCCGCGTCGAACGCGCGGAGCGCCCCGCCTCGGTCGCCGTCGGCGGCGAGCATCTCGCCGTGGGCGGCGGCCAACCACGCCCGGATCAGCGGTGCGCTGCCCCCGGCCGTGGATCGGGCGTGGGCGACCTGCTCCGCGGCTCCAGCGGCGTCGTCGAGTCCGAGGAGCACGTACGCCTGTTGGGCCGTGGCGTGGGCGAGCAGGTGCGGTGCGCCCGCCTCGCGGGCCGCGTGCTTGGCCTGTTCGTGGGAGCGCCATGCCTGATCGAGGTCGGCCCGGTCCAGCGCCTGCCAGCCCGCCAGGGCGGTAGCTTCGGTGAGGGCGCCGGCGAGCGCGGCGCGCTGCCCGCTCGCCGGGGCGTGCATCACGAGGTTCTCCGCCTGGGTGATGTGGGCGCGGAGCTGGTCGAGCTGCGCCGCTGCTCCGAACTGCCGGTCGAGCCGCCGCATGTGGTCGATCATCGAGCGGAACGCGTGCACGCTGGCCGCGTCCACCGACCGTGCTGCGGCCAGCCGCGCGCGTAGCTCCTCGGCCGGGCCGGTGACGTGGTCGTCGTCCGGGAACCCCAGTTCGGCGTTGGTCCTGCCGTAGACCTCCCGGAACAGCCGCCGGTACTGCGCGAGCCCGACCGCCTCGTGCCCGTTCTCCCATCGGGACAGCTTCGTCTTGAGACTGGCCGGGGTCATGATCGCGACATTCCGCGCAGCCGCACGCTCCGCGAGAAGTCGGAGTGCGGTACCCGTCGAGTAGCCGAGTTCGTGCCGAACGGCTTGCAGCTTCGTGCGGTTCCCCATGTCCGGCGCGTCCCCGTCAACCTGTCTGAGCTGCAGAGTTAACCCCGGTTATCAGGGCCCCCGTCAACTGCTGCCAGCTATTGCATGATCCCGGCGCGGCGTTTCCTTATCCCATGACGAAAACATCAGCCCCCCGCGTCGGGCCTCGATCCGCCATCGAGGCGGAACTGCACATCGATCAGCCGTTCCTCGATGGAACGCAGGTGCGATTCGATCGCTGCCAGCCGGCCGGCGACCACGTCCGCGGGCGTCGGCACGAACACCGCCGCGTCGAGCGGCTCGCGACCGTCGAGCACCGCATGCAGGTGCCCGGGGTGCCAGCCCAGAGCGACGGACAGGGCCTCCAGCGTGCGGGTACTGCGCCGTCGCTCGGCCGTGTGGTGTTGCAGCTCGCGGACGATCGCCTGCGAGACGTTCGCCCGCGCGGCGAGGTCGCGTTGCCGCATGCCGAGGTCGCTCAACCGACGGTCGATCGCCTTCGCGACGGCCGCCCAGTCCGATCCCGACACAGATTCCCCGTCCTCCGTCGTGGCCCGCCCGGACGCCGAGGTTAGCCGCACGCATCGGTAGCCCGGGGCGGATCCGCGCAATGTTCGCGCGCTTCTCGCCCACCCCATGTCATTCAGCGCTGATATCAGCGCAACTAAAGCTGAAATCGTTTACCAGACGGGACTTTCGCCATGAAGACACATGATCGAGACCACGATCCGGCCGCAATGCGGCCCCTCTTCTACACGGTCGCCGAGGCCGCTCAGCTCCTCCGGGTGGACCGCGCGACCCTCTACCGGGCCATCCGGGAGGACGCGTTCCCGGCGGTGCGGGTGCGCTCGCGCTACGTCATCCCGGCGGTTGCCGTCGAGCAGCTCGCAGCGGACGCGGCGGAGTCGGGCGGGTGCGTCGACGTCGCAGCGATGGCCGCGGGCCGTCGGATCACCCGCGAGGCGGCTCGTGTCCTGGGCGGCCGGCGATGAGCGGCGGCGGACGGATGGGCCGGACCGCGAACGACGGGCGGACGTCGCGGTACCTGACCGTGCGGAAGGCCGCCGGGACGCTCGGGGTGCCGCAGTCGGTCGTCCACCGGGCGATCCGACTCGGGCTGCTGCGGGCGTCGAGTCGACACGGTCTGCTCGTGGTCCGCGAGGCGGACGTCGTGCGGCTCGTGGGCGGTGCGCGATGAGCGGGCGGGCCGACGTGTCGGCCGTGGTCGCGCGGTTGCGCCGGCTGCGGTTCGTGGACGACGACGCCCTCGGGGCCGCCGTCCGCGGTGCTGCCGCGTGCCTCGAAGTGGGGACGGACGGAACGGCACCGGGATGGCTCCACGACGAGTACACGGACCCCGGACGTGCGGCCCGGATGTGTGCCGGGTGCCCGGTGCGTGACGAGTGCACCGAGCTGGAGCTACGGCTCGTCGGTGACCGGGCGGTCGGGCTGTGGGGCGCTCTCGGCGAGGACGGCAGGCAGGCGTTGTACCGCGTCTGGCGGGCCGTAGACGCGGCCGACGAGGCGGCGGACGGGACGGCCGGCATTGCGCCCGGCCACGAGACGGGAGGGCGGTCGTCATGACGGGTGGAGAGCTGTTGATCGGCGGCCTGCTCGTCCTGGCGGTCGTCCTGGCCGTCGCGAGGGGCTCGGCCCGCCGTCGGCAGGCGCGTGCGGCGGCCGTCGTCGCGGAGCTGGGTACGAGTCCGGTGTCCCTGCTCGGGAGGGTGCTCGTCGCGGCCGGGGTGATCGTCGGCATGCAGTGGCTGGTGATCACCCGCTACGCCGACAACGTGACCCTGCTGCTGGTGGTGCTCGCGGTCCCGGCGCTGATCACGGCTGCGGCCGTGGTGCGGCTGCTCACGGTCACCGTGGTCGGTCCGCAACGCCGTGGGGGTGGGCGGCGATGACGGGCGATCAGGAGCACGGGGCGCCGGCCGAGGTCGTCGAGGCGGAGCCGTTGAGCCCGGTGGAGGGTGAGTACGTCGGTCGGTGGCTGGCGTACGACAGGGCGCAGCGCGCCGGGGAGCGGCCGGCGGTTCCGGCCGCTCCCCGGGCGCCGCGGTCGACGGCAGTCGTGCGGCGCCACGGAACCGCGCTCGTCCGGCGCAGGGCAGATCTGGGCCGCCGGGCGGGCGCGGCCGGGGAAGCGGCCCGGCAATGGGTCGTCGGGCGGGTCATCAAGCCCACCGCGTCCGCGTGGCGCGCCGAGCCGGTAATGCGCGTCCGGTCGGTGACCGCCTACCGGTTCCGCAAGGCCCCGGTGGACCTGGTGCGGCTGCTGTGGTTCGTGGCCCGTGGGAACTGGCGGTGGGCGCGCAAGGCATGGGCGTACCTCACGTACGCCGATCTCCGCGCGGACGCCCGCGCGGCGCGCCTGGCCGGCGACGTGGAAGGCCGGCGCACGGCTCAGGAGTTGATCCGCTCCGACTCCCGGGCGCGCTGGACGCGGGTGGCGATGGCGACCGAGACCGCACGGCGGGTCGCGACCGCGGTCGCCGTCGTCGGCGCCCTGCTGTGGCTGCTCGACGCGACCGTGGATCGCGCGGACATGTGGCCGTGGCTGGCCGGGGTGTTCGAGGTCCTGGCCCGCGCGCCGGCGACGGTGGGCGCGATGCTGCCGTTCGTGGTCGCGACGACCGTGGCGGCGTGGTTGGTGGCCGGGGCGCGCGAGGGACGCGATCACGCCCCGGGCGCGGGCTTCCTGCTCCGGCCCGACCGTGACGACACCGACTCGTGGATCGACGAGCGGATGATCTCCCAGGCCCTCGCCCACCTGGGGATCACGCCGCTGGACCGGTTCCTCAAGTCCGGTGGGCACCTCGTCTACACGGTGGCCGCCCGCCTCGATGGGGACGGCACCTATGCGCAGGTCCGCCTGCCGATGGGAGCCACCGCGGACATGGTCGCCGACCGGGCCGACCGGCTCGCGGCCAACCTGGGCCGGGCGAAGCTGGAGACCTGGCCGACGGAGGGCGCGGAGGCTGGGCTGCTCGACCTGTGGGTGGCCGACAAGGGCAAGTTGGGCCGGGGGCCCGGCCCGTGGCCGTTGCTGCACGACGGGCGGGTGGACGTGTTCGACGGGGTGCCGTTCGGACGGTCGCAGCGCGGGGCGGTCGTGAACGCGCCGATCATGGAACGCAACTACCTGATCGGCGGCCAGCCGGGGCAGGGGAAGTCCTCCGCCGGCCGGACGCTGGCCCTGGGGTGCGCGCTCGACCCGACGGTTGAGCTGCGCGTCTATGTGTTCGCCACCAACCCCGACTTCGACCCGTTCCGGCCCCGGCTCGCCCGCTACGTCAAGAGCGACGACGACGACGCCATCGCGGCCGGGCTCGCCGAGCTGCGGGAGCTGCGGGAAGACGTGACCCGACGCGGGGAGCTGCTGGAGCGCCACGGCGCGTCCAAGGTCACGCGCACGCTGGCTGACACCGTGCGCGACCTGCACCCCAAGGTCGTGGTGTTCGACGAGTGCCACGAGATGTTCGAGCACCGCACCCACGGCGACGAGGCCCGCTCGCTCGCGATCAAGGTGGTGAAGAAGGCGCGCAAGTGCGGCATCACGCTGATCTTCCTCACGCAGTCGCCGACGGCGGCGTCGATCCCGAAGGACCTGACCCGCAACTGCTCCAACGGGGTGGCGTTCGCTGTGGCCGATCAGGTCGCGAACGACGGCCTGCTCGGGTCGGGCGCCTATCGGCAGGGCATCCGCGCCACCGAGCTACGGCCCGGGGACGACCGGGGTACCGCGGTCGCGGTCGGGCTCACGGCGAACCGGTTCGAGCTGATCGGCACGTTCTACGTCGCGTTCGACGAGAGCGGCGACGAGGTGACCCCGGTCATCGCACGCGCGGTCGCGCTGCTCGACCAGGAAAGGCGCGCCGTCCCGGCCGTCGAGGGCGGTCGCGACGAGGAGAGCGCGGGTCCCGATCACCTCGCCGATATGCACGAGGTGGTGCGCGGTGAGGTTCGGGTCCGCACGCAGATGGTGCTGCGGCGGCTCGTCGAGCTGAACCCGGCCGAGTACGGCGACTGGTCGTTCGCGCGACTGGCCGAGGTGCTCACCGAGCACGGGCTCACCGCCCGCAAGTACAACGGCGTCATGGTCGTCCGCGCGGCCGAGGTCGCCGCTGCGCTGCACCGGCGGGACGCCGATACCGAGGACGACGGGGGCGGCTGAACGTCGGGGAGGGAGTTGGGGAGGCGGGGAGGACTCCCCAACCCTCTCCCCGAGGCAACTCCCCGCGTTGAGCTGCAACGACACAGCCCAGGGAGGCGCTTCCGAAGATCATCGACCGGCGTGTCGACGGCCGATTCGACGCACTCGGTGGGGTGGTGGACGCCTCCCCATGCGGCCGTGCCGGGACGGCGCTAGCCCGCGGTGTCGATGACGTGCACCGTGTTGCGACCGGCCCGTTTCGCGGCGTACAGCGCTCGGTCGGCCGCCCACCACAACCTCGTCAGGTCCACGGGCGAGCCGACGGCGACACCGACCGAGACGGTCACACCCGTGATCGTCCATGGCTCGTCGGGACCCTCGACCCTGATACGTAGGTCAGCGACGCTCTGCCGCGCGGCGTCGGCGACCCGGCGGGCGTCGGCGAGGTCGTCGACCGGACGGAACGCCACGAACTCGTCACCGCCGAACCTGCCGACCACGCTGTCCGGACCGAGAACAGTGGTCACGACCTGCGCGATTCGCGACAACACGGCGTCTCCCCCCAGGTAGCCGTCACGGGCGTTGACCGCAGCGAACCGGTCCACGTCGACCATCAGCACCGCACCGGTCCGCAAGGAGACATCTGCTGCGCGGCGACCCGCCTGCTCACGCCACGCGCGATACGACAGCGCGCCAGTCTTCTCGTCGGTCACGGCGACTGCGACGAGCGCCCGGAGCAGGTCCAACGGGACCGTGACGGTCGGCACGGTAGTGGTCATATCGTTCTCCGTGGTCGGAGGACGCTGGCGAGCGATCCGGCCAGCGTGCGCAGGTTGATCGGCGGGAATGGCACGCGTTGGTACGGCAGCGCACCACCCCCGCCCGTCTTCTCGCCCGGCGAACGGGCGTGCAGGGCGCGGCCCAGGTACGGCGCGCCCGGTTCGATCAGTTCGATGGAGCCCGCGTTGGCCGGTCCTCGCCGGTGCCTGCCCGTCCTCATCAGCGGTGAGCCCGTCGCAGGTCGCTCCACTCGCGCAGAGGTACGGCGGAGACCATCCCGTCCATCCCCCGACACGACGTCGGCACGGTGTGCAAGTACCGCCGGGTCGTCGGGTCGAACGCCACGGGCTCGAGGCACACGTCGCACGGTGGTTCGACCGGCAGCGCCGTGCGGCCGGATACGTCCGGCGTGTGATCGGCATTCACAACGTCCGCAGTCCGCAGAGGGGGCACACGAACACTCCGTCCGCGACGCGCAGCGCGACAACGCGCAGCCCGGTGAGGCAGGACGCGGGCTCGTAGGACCACGCGCGGCCGAGCAGCACCGACCGCGGCCCACCGTCGAGCGTCCGGCCCGCGTGCCGCAGGTAGGTCGCCGCACTCCACAACAGCGGCGCCTCGTAACGAGCAGTTCCCGGCACGTCGGCGCGTCCGACCTGTGGCAGGTCCGAAGGTTCGTGGTGGTGCTCGGTCGTCATCGCGTCCCGCGTTCGAGTGGGCCCTCGGAGATCGGGCACGAGGGCAAGTCGTCGTCTGGCAAGCTGTGCGAAATCAGCTTTGCGTCAGCGCAGGTCGACCGGAACGACGCGGGCACGCCGTCGGGACGACATTCAGAGGACGGCCGGGAGCGGAGGGGAGATCGTGCGATCCGAGCGAGATCGGCCGCCGTCGACGCTGCTTGAGCTGAAGATCCGCGAGCGCGGTATGACGCTGGACGAGTTCGTCCAGCACGCCGAGGACTTCGCGCGTGAGCACGGCGAGCGCGGCACGATCAGCACGCGGCACCTGCAACGACTGATCTCGCCGACGGAGCGCCCCGCGTCGCTGCGGCCCGCCACGCGCCGACTGCTGGAAGCCATCTTCGCCACGTCCCTCGTGGAGCTGCTCGGGCCCCCGCGACCCCGCCTCGTCGACACCGACTTACCGGCCGCCGAGGTGCGCTCATCAACCCTCGTCGCGGACTGGCAGCGGGAGTCTGCGGAGGTGGCGCGCCTGGTCGCCCTCTCCGCGCGGGTCGATCAGGAGGCGTTGGACCTGTTGGCCTCCCAGGTCGAAAACACGCGGCGACTCGACCGACGCTTCGGCGCCGCCACGCTCCTCGGCGCCCTACGACTGCACGCTCAACACGTCAAGCAGCTCCTGACGCACGCGACGGACCCGCGCATCCGCCGATCCCTTGCGGCTGTGCTGGTCGACGCGCACACCCTGGCTGGGTGGCAGTCGCTCGACCGTGGCGAGGTTGTCAAGGCGTGGTGGCACTACGGGACGGCGTGCGAGGCAGCGCGGATCACGGAGTCGGCGGCGTTGCACGCGCACGCTCTCGCCAAGCAAGCCGTGGTGCTGTCCGACGTCGGCCGCACGACCGACGGAGTGGCGATGAGCAGCCACGCGCGCTCTATCGGTGGATCGGGAACAGCGATGCTGCGGACGTGGCTCGCGGCGGCTCACGGCGAGGCGCTGGCTGCTGCGGGCGAGCGTACGGCCAGCCTCCGCGCCTTCGACGAGGCGGCAGCGACGCTGCCGTCCGACCGCACCTCCGACAGCGGCGAGGAACCGTACGTCGGGCTGAACGACGTGCACCTCGCCCGGTGGCGCGGACACGCCCTCGCCCGGATCGGCGACCCCCAAGCCGTACCGGTCCTGACGGGCGCGCTCCGCGACCACGATGCGGAGTTCACACGCGCGGAGGCAGCACTACGCGTCGACCTCATTTTCGCCTACCTCGCAGCCGATGACACGACGGCGGCGCATGAGCAGCACCGGGCCGCGGTGGTCGTCATCGATACCGTAGGATCCATCCGGCATCGGTATCGTCTCGGCACCGGACTTGAGAGCCTTCGGCTCCCGGTGAACTGAGCGCTGCAGCCACTCGTTGTCCCAACACCAGATCCAGACATAAGAGGTTCCGGTAGAGGGCACTCCGGTAGCCTGTGAAGGTGATGCTCGACCTGCTTCGGTACGTAGGCGGTCCGCTGCTCGCCGCGATCATCGGTGGCGTCATCGTTCACCTGGCGACCCGCCGACGAGACGCCGAGAACGAGCGGCGCAAGCAGCGCATCGAGTATCTGGTGAGGGCCTACCGGACGCTGACTCATTCCGCGCATCGAGACATGTCCTCGGAGCGAGCGGAAGCCTTCGAGGATGCGTTATCTGACGTGGTGCTCTTCGGGAACGCGGATCAGATTAGGCTTGCTCGTGAGGTCATCGAGGCGCTAGTGTCGGGTGATGCTGTTTCCTTACGCTAGCTTGATGCATCATGGTGTTGGCTGGGTGGATGGATGTCACGTCGGGTCAACGCGGTGAACTGCGGGCGCTGGTGAACAGTTCGGAGG
>Ga0105044_10013975_pt1 | contig 10885 bp, 5 predicted proteins | sample MAT01_FD_78092 | JGI IMG/M metagenome (GOLD analysis project Ga0105044, IMG submission 78092) | Freshwater microbial communities from Lake Fryxell liftoff mats and glacier meltwater in Antarctica - MAT-01 | ecosystem: Environmental > Aquatic > Freshwater > Ice > Liftoff microbial mat | place... | reverse complement strand
CTCCACCCTGTTTTGGCCCCCCCATTGTCCAAACGAACCTGCAGAGACTTCCGGGCCGCTGCAAAGAGCTCCGGTGTTTCAATGTTGATCTGGTTGCCCGGATGCAGGCCGTAAAGGTGAGAAATATGGCGGTGGCCCATCTCAGGCTCCTGGAACTCCTCCGCCCACTCCATGATGCGCCCATCCTTCCCGATCTGAGGTGCACGCAGCCGGGCCCTCGCCGCTTCGACCCGGCCGATGAAATCCTCTTTCAGTCCCAGCACCTTTGCGGCTTTTAAAACGTTGCTAAACAGATCCCACGCGATCATCTGATCCATGGTCGGTCCCATGCAAAAGTATCCGACAGCGCCATCGGCGCGCTTGAACTGGTTTTCAGGCGAGGAGGCGGGACCTGAAACCAGCAGGGAAGTTTTTTGGTCCACAACGAGCCAACCGAGCACGAACTCGGCGGAACCCTTTAGCAGCGGCCATGCCTGCTGGAGGAAAGCCGCATCCTGGCTGTATTCGTAATGCTCCCAGAGGTGGCGCGTCAGCCACGGTCCTGCCATTGGAAACATGCCGTATTTTGCCTTGTCCGCGGGCACCGTGTGACCCCAGATGTTGCTGATGTGATGGATCGTCCAACCCTGCAAACCGTACTGGACCGTGGCAGTCTTCTCGCCCGGCTTTTGCAAGGAGGCGATGAATTCGTTCAGCGGTTGCGAGCACTCGCTCAAGTTCGTTGATTCTACAGGCCAATAGTTCATCTGGAGGTTGATGTTGACGTGGTAATCCCCTCTCCAAGGCAGGGTGTAGCTGCTGGGGGTTTCGTTGGAACGATCTCCCCAGAGTCCTTGCAAGTTGGCAGGCAGTCCGCCCGGCCGCGAGCAACTGATCATCAGATAGCGGCCGAATTGGAAGTAGAGTGCTGCGAAACCGGGATCCGGCTGCCCTTGCTTGATCGCTTCCAGACGCCGGTCGGTAGAAAGAGCATCGGCAGCCGAGCTGCCAAGGTTCAGGCTGACGCGGCGGAACAAGGCCTGGTGATCTTCAACCTGCCGCGACTTCAATTCCGCATCGCTGCGCTTCAGAGCCTCGGCCATCTGCTTCCGGGTGATTCCCAGATGATCTTTGCCGAGGTAGTTGGGCCAGGCGTTCAAGGCTTTATAGTCCGTTCCGGCGGTTATCAGCAGAGTCACTGCATCCGCGGCCTTCACAACCAATCTGTTTTCCACTGTTTTGACATCGCCGCCGCTCACTCTGGACTGGAGCCGGGCAGCGTAAGAAAGGCCTTTTGCATGCGCGGTGTCGGGCATTTGACCCTGTAATAAGAGCCCGGTTGTGCCGTCTGCTTCTGTGCTGGCCGATGTTTCCGGGCGAACTAATCCAACGGAGAAACTGAGTTGGCCGGGATGATCTGCGGTCAGGCGCAACACCATTACTTGATCAGGGGCGCTGACGAAGTATTCCCGGGTGTAGGTCACCTCTCCCATCTTGTAGCGCACCACAACGCCTGCACGGTCCAAATCCAATTCACGTTTGTAATTGGTGACCGGATCATTGGTGGAAAGAAATTTAAAATCCAGTTCGGCCAGCATCTCGTAGGACCCGAAATCAGACATGCCGAAGCCGACTTGGGTTCCCAGGGTCAGCTTCTCTGCTTCCTGATCCTTTCCTTCCTGAAAGAGCTTCCGTATTTTAGTGACGGCATCGCGCGCCACCGGATTTTCCGCCCTCGGATTATAGCCGCCGGACCAAACGCTGTCCTCATTGAGCACAATCCGGTCCTCCTCCACCCCACCGCAGATCAGCAGGCCCATTCGTCCATTTCCCAAGGGGAGGCCCTCAGTGATCGGATCTTTTCCGGGCCTGTCATACCGTAAGGCCAGTGAGGACTCTGCCGCTTCGCACACACCTGCTGTAAGCATCACGAGCAGAATGGCGGCGCAGAAGCGAGCGGTCCACGACGTGGGAACCGAATAACAGTTTTCAAGATTGCCTTTTGTTTTGCGCTCACACAGCTCTCAAGACGAGTAGATCTCACAGACGTAAGTTTGGGCTGTACCTGCGCTCGGAGCAAAACATATGTAAACAATTCCATCGTTTCACGAGAACTTCATAACTCGTCGCTATCTGCTCACCACCGCTGCCACGACAGGGAGTGGACAGATTTGAAGCCACGCCAAGGCAATTCTCCGCTAGGAAATTGCTTTTTCGAGTTGGGTGGTTTTTGGGAGCAAGGATCGGAACGGGGGGTTGGAGAGCCGGGAGAAAAGAAAAGGTACCAGCCATTCGTGGTCAGTAACGACAACTTGGGCTTTTGCACAGCCCCTTACATGGTCGATCCTGGAATTTACGGAGCGCTCTTGATTGATGGCTTCAACGCCCTGCCGAAAAAGCCGCAGATTTTGCTTTGTCAGCCCGTGCCGGTGATCGGGGAGGGACGCTTCACCATCAACGAACCGAATCGCCAAAAAATTCTTCCGCTCATCGCCGAATTGGCACGAAGCAATGGGCTTCAGTTGGCGGGTTTGGATGCCGCCTTGCAGAATCGTCCTGAATTATATCTTGATACTGTACACCCCAATATGCACGGGACCGCCGTGTTTGCCAGCGAGATTGCCGTTGCGGTCGAATCCCTTCTCGTTAAAATCTTCGTATTCCCGCTTGTCGGGATATGGTAACGTTGCGGATGTTGTGGCGATCTGCCCCACACTCCCCCGGAGTGAGGATAACTCTCGCTGATTAGGCGGTTTCCACAGATTCGACGTCCTCGGACAGAAGGGGATCAACAATCGTGGGATCGCTCATGAGCGGTTTGGTTGGGTGACCCTGCAAGGTGGCGAACACGTTGGCGGCGAGCTGCTCTGCGACTTCCTTGGCATCGTAGCAAATCTCAATGAAGGGAAATGGAGAGCAAAGCCGCTCGCCTTTATTGCGATAGGTGACCAAAAGCAGTTGATCCGGCGATTTAATGCCGAGTTCCTGAATCGCAAGAGCGGTGTCCTGGAAAAAGATGTCGTCACAGAGGACCAGTCCATCAGGCTTGATTTTGCCGGTGGTCCAAATCTCTCTCATCAGGCTGTAACCGGAGCCCATGGTGCTGGGATGCAGATCGCCGATGATCCAGGAGTCATCCGTGATGCCGCCCCGCGAGGAGACAATTTTCCGGAAATCGACGCCCTGGGGCGAGGTGCGCCCGGCTCCGAATCCAATACACGCAATCTTCCGCCTGCCATGCCGTATGAGGGCATCAACTGCCTGTTCCAGAAAGCCGTGGAGCCGGGGATGCCCGGAGGTATCAGTCATCGCATTCATTGTCAGGACCGGCACACCGCATTTTTGCAGAGATTGCAAGTAGGGATACGTAGCCGAGGAGGTCTCCGCGATCAGCACAGCAGCGGAAACTTTGTCGGATTCGATGTCCAGGCGGAGGAGGCTGTCGTCGAAAGCTCGCTCTGAAGCCGGAGCCGTTTCTCCAAAATAAATCTGCGAATTCAGCCCGAGTTGCTTGAGGCATTTGCCCGTCTGCAAAGCGATTTGCACATAAAAGCAGGAAAGGCTCCCATCAGTAAGATCAAGGGGGGAAATCAAAGCCACGGCGGGAGCAGCAACGGAAACTTTCACTGGGTCAGCCGGTGGAATGTTCTTGTACGTTCCAGAGCCTTGGCGGCGGCGGAGGTGGCCGGTTTGAACGAGGGAGCGCAGAGCTTCCCGAATGGTGGGTACGCTCACCTTGTAAAGATCGGCGAATTCCGTCTCCGTCGGCAGCCGGTCTCCCGTGCCTGCTTTCGAGACATAATCTTTTTGGATGCGTACCGCGACCATCTCATAAAGCCTGGGCTGTTGAATCGGACTGGATGGCATCGTTTTCATAATTTTGAAGCTAGCCACTACGTTTATCTTTTCCTGCGGGAAACGCAAGGGTGAATATTCCCGTAGGTTCAAGGAGATTCTTGCGATTAGGCTGTCCTGAGATAAATCAGACTGGTCGCCGCCATCATACAGAAACGTAATTACGTAATATTCGCTTGCTACTTTAGGAATTGCGAAGTACTTCACGGTTGATGAAATTGTGGAGTCCCCTTTTGGCAATATTGGTGTGTTCAGCAAGTTTGGCCTTGGCTCAACCCAAGCCCGTTGGGCCCCGGCTGGAACCTGGGGAGTTTACCGCCACAAAGTTTACCCAAAGTCCAGTGATTGACGGTCGGGTGGGCGAGGGGGAGTGGTCTGGTGCCCTGACGACTTCCGGGTTGATTACGCCTTTTAAGCCGGAACTTCAGGAAGCTTCGACGACGGTGAGCTTGGGGTTTGATGCCGGGCGATTTTATTTTCTCTTTCGGTGTGTGCGGGGAAATGGAGAGTGGAAGCTTTGGAAGAAGGCCCGGATGAATGACGACTATGATTTCAGCGAGCCTTCAGTGGAAGTGTGGGTGACGCCGCCTTCGGATGTGGCGGAGACGTTTCAAAATGTGATCAACACCTATCCCGCTGTATTCGATCTTCATCTCATTCCCTCGCGGGGTTACGCGGCTCAAGGATGGAAGGCAGATTGGAAAGTGGCGGCGACGGAGACAGAGGCAGAATATGTGATTGAGGCTTCGGTGCCGATCAAGTCGTTTGGCTTTGATGCGGTGAAAAACGGGGATGTATGGAGGATCCTCCTCGCTCGCACTGCGCCGGGCGCTTTGCCTCGCCCTCAGGCTTCCTGGTCGGTAACCACCGGCTTTGCGGAAATTCCCCAGCATCCACCGGTGCATTTGATGGATGATAGTGCCGTCTTGCAACTCAAGGGCGTGCCTTCGGTTTTGAGTGGCAAGTATGTCTTTGAAATCGGGCTTGTGGCGGCTAAGGCGACAGAGACCAACGCAACGGTTGAGGTGCGTTTTCAAAAGGCGGTGACTCCGGCTGCTGATGATGTCGTGGAAAAGCGACCGCTGACCGCTCAGGCTGGCGGCAGGGCGGACACGACTTTTTCGGGCGATGTCACGGCCATGCAGTCGGGGTATTTTTCTGTGACGGCAACCCTCGCGGATGGGAGAAAAATTTTTCAGCAGAATTTTCCTTTCAAGGTGACGGGATGGGCACCACAGCTTCCGGTGCGCCCAGACAAGGTGGCTCCGGTGCCCGAAGTTGCCATCACTTCGCAATATGGACCTGAAACCAGCACCGTGTTGGTGAAGGCGGACATTCTGGATTTTCCGCTGAGGGATCAAGTGGCCTCAGCCGAAGCGAAGGTGGTGGACGTTGCCACGGGCAAGGTCGTGGCCAATGGCTCGATGCGGCCCTTTGTTCAATTCTATGGAGGGACGGAATTGCATGTGCCTGAGGAAATCGTGCCGGTGGACGATTTTTCCAAGGTCAAGGATATCCAGCTTAAAAACCGGGAAATTCGCGCTCGCAACAAGGCTCTCAAGGCTCTCAAGGAGCTCAAGGAAAAGAAAAAACCGGGGGAGTCGGCTCCCGACCCGGTCGCCACGCCGGAGCCGCTGCTCGACATTCCGAAACCCGCGCCAAAAAAAGTGCAGGTCGTAGTGAGTCTCAAAGACAAGGGAGGTAAGGAACTCCACTCGGCCAGCCAGGATCTGGATCTGATTCGCTATGCGGCGGATTGGATGAATAATACCGTCGGCATAACCGACAAGGTCATTCCCCCTTACACCCCGGTAAAGGTCGCTGGTGCCGATGTCAGCGTCTGGAACCGCACGCTCACTCTCGACGGGCTGGGGTTGGCGAAACAAATCGTCAATGGCGGCGAGCCGCAATTGGCTGCGCCGATGCGGCTGGTCGCAGTTAAGGATGGCAAGGAAATTCCCGTTCTGCCGGGAGCGCCGAAGGTGGACAAGCTGGTGGAAAACCGGGCGGATCTTTCGGGAGGAGCCGAAGCTGCGGGGCTTCGTTTTCAGACGAAAACCCGCGTGGAGGAAGATGGCTTTGTACTCAATGATCTGGAGATTTCCACGCCGGATGGCCAGTCGGCCACGGTTGACAGATTATTTTTGGAAATGGAATTGCCCGAGGAACTGGCCTCGCACTTCTGCGCGACTGCTGGAGGCTGGGCGGCGGTGCATGATGCGCTGCCGGATCGCTGGACGAGTCAGACCACTTCATCAGGAATGCTGACAGGGGACTTTGTTCCTTACATTTTGTTGACAAATTCCGAGAAGGCGCTGCTCTGGTTCGCCGACTCCGACAAGGGATGGAATCATGATCCCGACAAGGCGTTGCCCACGCAGGAGATCATCCGCAAGGACGGAAGGGTAATTCTGCGCGTGAATTTCTTTGAAGTGCCGACCACGGTGGATGCGCCGCGCACGATCACCTGGGGCTGGCAGACTTTTCCCGCGCGTCCGCTTAAGCCCGGATGGAGGGCTACCTTCTGCGCCTCGAATCCGCCGATCGAGCACACGACGAATTCGTATTTCTGGACCTCGGCGGACTGGGCCGTGCTCTGGCCGTATTTTTGCAGTCCGTTCGCGTGGAATTTTAACACCTCACGCGAACTTATGGAAAAAGCCGCGAAGAACCCGCTTCACCGCCCCATGCCCGGTTCCATCGCGCATTCCATCGGGCGGTATCAGGATTACGATTGGAATATGTTTCCGGGCTTGGTGGTGGACTGGGGCGCTACGCCGGGCGAGAAAGGGAACGCCAGAGTGACATCTTCCAAAGGCCCTAACGATTTCCGTCTCTGGCACTATCACCGCTGGGTCAAGGAGGGCGACCTCAAGGGCCTCTATGTGGATGAAAACTACATCGCCCTTGAAGAAAATTTTCTTACAGGTAACGCTTACTGGCGTCCCGATGGATTGCTGCAACGCGGCTACAACTATCTTGGTCTGCGCGATTATTTCAAACGGCTGAAAGTCATGCTCCATGAAAACAACGTGCCTGAGCCGAATCTCTGGCAGCACATCTCGTCCGGCGCGGCGTACCATGCCTGGCCGGGCGATATTTTCTTCGAGGGGGAAAACGTCGAGCCGACGAATTTGGAATACGATTACATCGAAGTCCTGCCGGCGGGACGCCTGCGGGCGATTGGGAGTTCGGTGGTCAGCGGTGGAATCATGACGATGATGATGCAATCGCAGCGTCACAAAACAGAATGGTCGGCCAAGCACAACCACCAGTTCGTCGGCTGGGTGATGGCGCACGACATCCTGCCCGAGCAGTGCAAGCTGTATCCGCATTTGGTGGAGGCCGCGCACCTCTGGGAGGCCGATATCACGTTCCTTCCTTACTGGAAACCGTCGCCCTTCACGACGACAGCCGCAGATTGCCTTGTTTCCGCACACAAGGGACCGGAGCGCACCATTCTCTGGGTCGTGAACAAAGGCCGCAAAGATGCCACCGTGCCGGTGAAGATCGATTGGAAGACGACGGGGTTCGATCCGAAGCAGGTTGTGGTCTTCAACGCCGAGACCGGCGAAACCCTGGCGCACGATACCAATGGAGTTTCGGTTAATGTTTTGCAGCGAGATTTTGTTCCCGTATTGGTTGCTCCCGCAGGGACCGTCTCGCCGGGTGCTGCTCCTATAGATGGTGCGCCAAAACCGGCAAAAAAAACGTCGTAGTAATCATTGTTTTTTTGTGAATCCTGATTTGCTCACCCCTCATGTTTTTGACCTGGATCGCGTGCGCGCTTTTTACGATCTGGCTCTCCGGGGGTTGGCTTCCAATATTAATCAGGTTTACGGCTACCCGCATCCGGTTCTGGTGGAAGGAGGAAACTATGTTGGTGTCTGGCTCGAATGCGCCCCGCACGAAGGACTTGTCTATGGGAAGGTGAATCCCGCCATCGCGCGAAACAATCACGATGTCTTTTTCACCCATCAACGCGAGGATGGTTATTTGCCTTGCTGGGTTTGGAGAGACCGGGTCGGAAGCAGCCAAATCCAGATGGTCGTGCCGATTGCCGCGACTGCGCTGGAAACGGCGGAACTGCTCGCGGATGAAGCGTTTCTCGCCAAGGCCTACTTGGCTTGCGGCAGATGGGACGACTGGCTTGCCCGAAATCGCAACACCCGTGGCACCGGACTTTGCGAGGCATTTTGCGAATTCGACACGGGACACGATAACAGCACACGTTTTGCCGGTCTTCCGAAAGAATGCCCGGACGCAAATCCCGCGGCTTGTGCCAACGCGGGTAAACTCCCGTATCTCGCCCCGGATCTTTCCGCGACGGTTTATGGCGGGCGCTTGGCGCTTTCCCAGATGGCCTTGCAACTCGGCAAAGTCAGCGAGTCTGCCGAGTGGCTCGAAAAGGCGGAGGTGACGCGGCGGCTCATTCTTAAACATTGCTTCGACCCGGAGGATGAATGTTTTTACGACGTGGATGCGGAGGACAATTTTGTCCGCATTCGCGGCGACGCCATGCTGCGGGTGCTGGGCGAGCATGTGGTGGATCAGCCGCTCTTCGACCGGATTTGCGCACGCTATCTGACGAATCCCAATGAGTTTTGGACTCCTTATCCTTTTCCTTCGATCTCGCTTTCGGACTCAGGATTCGTCTGGGAAATGCGGGCCAACTCCTGGGCTGGCCCGGCGATGGGGTTGACCGCGCTGCGCGCCCCGCGCTGGCTGGCGCACTATGGTCGGCAAGATGTTCTGGACGAGTTGATGAAGCGCTGGGTTTCGGCGATTTTGAAAGTTCCGGCATTCATGCAGCAGATGAATCCGATTTCCGGGGTGTTCTCGTGTCACCCTGGATACTCGCCCACCATGCTTGTTTTTCTCGATTTTGTAAACCGCCTAGGTCTGCTCCGATCTTCCCAACCCTCTTAATGAAATTATGCCCCCCATCGTTGCCGCCATGCTTACCTCCGCCATATCAATGGATGCTTCCACGGTTGCTCAGGAGCGGCTGAACATTGCCCATATTCTTGCCGACGACCTCGGATACGGCGATGTCTCCCGCCTCAATTCGCAATCCAAAATTTCCACGCCACACCTTGACCGGCTGGCGGCGCAAGGAATAAAGTTCACCGATGCCCGCACGAACTCCGGCGACCGATTTTTTTGCTCTTCCGCTACAGGCCCGAGCGGGCCTTGCGCTCTAAAGCAAAAAAATCGAAGTTCCCCGGCACGCCGCAGAAGAAAAAAGGCTTGCCAGCCAGCCAGAAATCTCCAACCAAACCCCGTTAGTCCACCCTACAGAATTTTAACAGTTTACCGGAAATAAAAATTCCCCATCTATGAAACCACTTCCCTTCCTCCTGACTGCAAACCTCGCGATTTTTGCGCTGACCGCCCCGCTGGCGCCTGCGGCGAACCCTGCGGCAAAGATCGAATTTTCCGACAAGGGCCTTTCGTCCCTGCAAATCGGCTCCGGGGAGCTTCTGGCCAACGGTCTGCCTGCGGTCTCACGCTTGGTCGGAGCGGATGGCAAGCCGATGCCGTCGAAACCAGCGGGAGCCAGTTTCGATGCCGCCTCCAAAACCCAAACGGTGCGATACGACTGGGGCACGCTGACCTGCCAATACGAACCGCTTCCCGACGGATTGCGGATGAACGTGACGGTGGAAAATTCCGGCACGCAAACGCTCACCGCTCTGACGGCCAATCTTCTCTCCCTTCGTTCCCTGGGCGAGGGGAAAAATCAGAACCCGATCGTCAGCGTGGAGGTGCCAGCCTTTGTCTTTTTCAAAGGCAGTCTTGGCACGGCGATCTTTGGCGTCGAAGACCAGAAGTTTCCGCTGTCCTTGGATTTTGGGCATGATAAGAAGACCGACACGCATCAAGCTCGGGGTGGTTTCGGCGGAGGAAAGGTCGTGCTGGATGGCGTCCAGATGAGCGAGTCGCTGGCACCTGGGCAGAAGTTTGATTTCCGCTTTATTCTGCGCGTTGGTCCAGCGGGAAGCGATCCGATGGCGCTGGGCGCGGATTTTCTGGAGTCCTTCCGCAAGGCGAATCCGGCCGTCCTGAAATGGCCGGATCGGCGTCCGATTTTCCGCGCGTTTTTCGGCGGCGGACTTCCCAAGGAACAGGCCGTGGCAAATTTGAAAAATCCAGAATCCGTGGTGCCGCCGATCCTTGATGAAAAATTCCGTGACAACTTGCTCAAGAAGATGGGTGGGGTCATAGAAGCTGCGAAAGTGGCGGACGCGCAGGGCGTCATCCTTTGGGACATGGAAGGCGAAACTTTTCCTCACGCCATCACCTACATCGGCGACCCGCGCCTGATCCGGCTGCTCAATCCGCAGATGGATCTCGTTGCCGACGAGGCCATCAAAAAATTGCGGGACGCCGGGTTGAAAGTGGGCATTACCCTGCGTCCTTCCCGAGTCATATACGACGCGGAAAAAAACAGCGCCAGACACACACACACAGGCGTCGAGCCTTTCCCGGAACTCGATGCCAAAATCGCCTACGCCATAAAGCGCTGGGGATGCGCGATTTTCTACGTGGACACGAACTATTTCTGGCAGCCTTATGGCCCGGAAAAGAAATGGCAGTCCGGCCCGCTCTCCACTGACATCTGGCGCAAGCTGCTCGCCAAATATCCCGACATCCTGTTCATTCCGGAGTTTGCCTTCACAGGCGACTATGCGAACGTTGCGGGCTACGGTGAGGCCGATATGGGCAACTACGGCGTGCCCGACATGGCCAAGGCGCTTTATCCGGATGCCTTCCGCGTAATCGTGATTGAGGATGCCGATCCGGCGGAAAATTTCGACCGCTTTGCCGGAGCTTTGGCTGCGGGAAACTCCCTCATGACCTTTGGACAGGGGAAGACAAATCTCAATGCCGTCATGGTGAAACGCCTCCACGATGAAGTGGCCTTCGAGAAAGCCGGGGTGCCTGCCCAGGTGGCCGCCGCTTCTCCGGAGGAACTCATTAAGCTGCTCTCGGACAAGGAGGCGGGCGTTCGCTTCCACACCGCCCGCCGGCTTGCAGCCACTCCACT
>Ga0105044_10013974_pt1 | contig 10886 bp, 12 predicted proteins | sample MAT01_FD_78092 | JGI IMG/M metagenome (GOLD analysis project Ga0105044, IMG submission 78092) | Freshwater microbial communities from Lake Fryxell liftoff mats and glacier meltwater in Antarctica - MAT-01 | ecosystem: Environmental > Aquatic > Freshwater > Ice > Liftoff microbial mat | place... | reverse complement strand
GGCCTCCATGCCTATACCGGCCACGGCGGATGGCACGATCTCTGAAGTACACGTGAAGGCGGGCGACAAGATCAAGGTCGGTGCGCTGATTGCCACCGTGGGCGATAAAGCCGCCACTGCGGCAGCGCCAGCCGCCAAGCCTGCTGGGCCGCCGCCTCTTCCGGCTGCTGCGAAACCGGTGGACGCTGTGGCGAAGCCGCAAGCGGCTGGGGCTCGACGCGAGTTCGCCTTACCCAATCTGGGTGAAGGGATCGAGAATGGCATCATCGTGGCCGTCAACGTTAAGGTGGGAGACGCGGTAACGGCGGGCCAGGAGTTGTTCACGATCGAAACTGACAAAGCCTCGATGCCGTTGCCGGCCGATGCCGACGGCAAGATCGAAGAACTCCGCGTGAAGCAAGGCGATAAGGTCAACATCGGTGCGGTGCTTGCCGTGATTAGCGGAGCGGGGACTTCAACGGGGAGCCCGAGGCGAAGCGAGGCGTCCGCAAGCAACGGCCAATCGCCCGCTCCAGTGGTTGCGAAGCCGCAAGCGGCTGCTCCTGAGAACAATGGGCAATCCGCCCCCGTGCAAACTTCCGGACCAGTCCCCGCTGGACCTGCCACACGCCGCTATGCCCGAGAACATGGAGTAAACCTCGCCGAAGTCCCGGGCTCGGCACGCGGTGGCCGCGTGACCGTTCCCGACGTGCAGACGCACATTCGCCATCGCCTGGCCCAACCGGCGGGAATTTCCGCGGGTGCGGTCACAATTCCGACCCTGCCGGACTTCTCTCGTTACGGACCGATTGAGAAGAAACCGGTCAGCAACATCCGCAAGAAGATCGCGGAAAACCTGACCATCGCCTGGCACACTGCCCCGGCCGTTACGCAGTTCGACTTGGCGGACATCACGGACTTGGAGGCAGGCCGAAAGCGTATCACTGAAGGGCTGCCCAAGGGCTCGCCGAAAGTGACGATGACTGTGCTGGCGATCAAGGCCATCGTGGCAGCGTTAAAGGAGTTCCCGACCTTCAACTCGTCTTTGGACGTGGCCAACGGGCATTTGGTGCTCAAACAGTATTACCACATCGGCATTGCCGTCGATACCGAACGCGGACTAGTGGTCCCGGTGATTCGCGATGCGGACAAGAAGAGCATCCGCGATCTGGCAATCGAAGTAGCGACCTTGGCCGAAAAGGCACGAGCGGGCAAATTGGCCATCGACGAGATGCGAGGCGGAACGTTCACGATCACGAACCTGGGGGGCATCGGCGGGACAGCCTTCTCGCCGATTATCAACTACCCAGAAGTCGCGATTTTAGGGCTGTCGCGGGCGGCGATTCAGCCAGTCCACAAGGAAGGCCAGTTCGTGCCGCGCTTGATGATGCCGCTGTGCCTTACATACGATCACCGCATCATCGACGGAGCGGACGGTGCCCGATTCACGACTCGGCTGGTTCAGTTGTTCTCGGATCCGATACGCTTATTGATGGAAAGCTGAGGATAGCCCAATGCTTCGATCCAGTCTCCACTTTTCCCTTGTAGTATGCGTTTTTCTTGGAAACGGATGCGATTCAAAAAACGCGGGCGATCCATCGCAGCCCATTCCCGGCAAGGATTACGGCAAACAGCCGCCCGCCCCTGCCGCCCCTGTCGAAATCACTGCCGACCAACTCGGCAAGGAAGTCCAGCAGGATTTTCACAGGACGTTTGAGAAGTACCGCACTCGCGAACTCATCGTTTCCGGCGAAGTGCTTGGTTGCACCTCCTATTACAAGAACCTGCCGGCAGTCTCGCTGAAATCAAGCTATCGAAACCTCGGCTTTGACGTGCCCGTTCGCTGCGACTTCCCCAAGGATCAGACATCGACAATTCTCGAACTGGGCAAGCGTCAGAAGGTGAAGATTCGTGGCAAATTGGTCGCCACAGGGAATGAAATTGTGTTGAACGAGTGTGTGTTAGTCGATGCCGGCACATCAACAGTTCAGAATCTCACTGCCGAGGAACTGGTGAAGGGCATCATCACAGGCGGCCGCAAAGCCGAAGTACTGTATCGTCGCGACACCATCATCCTGACCGGGACGATTGGAAGTATTTCGAAGGATAAGCTGAAACCCGAGCGCAGCTTGATACTCGGTATCCAAGGGCAACGCTCCGATGGCAAACCGTGGAGGTTCGACGTGCATATTTCCTGGGAAAAAGGCGACGAATACATGGAATCTAGGGTGAAAGCACTCGTCGTCGGGCAGACCATTCGTTTTACTGGCGAGACCATTTTCCCGAACAACGAGCAGGAAGTGGATATTCGGAGTTCGCAGATACTCGACGTCAAGTAGCGGATCGTCGGCCTTCTCAGTAGCCCATGACTGACGTATCGATGGCTCACGAGGTGACTCCATGCCAATCCCTATCAAGTGTTCCCATTGCGATTGGAAAGGCAAGGTCAAGGACGAGATGGCCGGCAAGACCGGCAAGTGCCCGACTTGTGGCGAGCATATTCCCATCTCGCGTCCTGAGTCGAAGTTAGCCCCGCCGCCGATGCCGCCGAAGAAACCGCCACGTCCGGTCGGGGATGATCCCGACATCGTCGAGGATGAACCGAGGCGCAAACCCAAATCTAAATTCTCCCGCGATGACGATGAAGACGATCGGCCACGTAAGCGTCGACCCGTGGACAATGACGACGAACCGCGACCGCGAAAAAAAATCTCACGTGACGACGACGAGGACGATGAACCACGGCCCAAGAAGAAAAAACTTGTTCGACACGATGACGATGACGACGAACCGCCGCCACGCAAGAAGAAGCGTAAGAAGGCGAAGCCGCCCGAGAGCACGAACGGAAAGAAAGTCAGTGCAATCGCCGGCGGGTTATTGGCCGTTTTAGTCGGCGGCGGCTGGCTGGCATGGATGCTCCTGGGCGATGGCCGCTTCCGATTCTACCCGCTCATCTTGCTAGTCATCGGCTTGATCGGCATGTTCCAGGGCTTCACGGGAATCGGCCTTGGCGAGAGCGATGGCGAAGAATAATCCTTCGCGCAGATTATTGCTCCGTCGAGTGAAACTTCCGAGTAGATTACTCCGAGTTTCATCTTGCCGCTCCCACACAGTCAAACGTTCCATACATCACAATCGGGATATGCTCTCTTCCTCGCGGGCTCACCGGTGAACTCCACACCCATCGCATCGACAACGTCTCCTCGCGGGCGGCAGTTCCTTGGAGCTGTCCTGATCTTGTTCGGTTGCTTAACCGTCGCCTTACTACTTAGTGCGATTCGCCACGACCGAAGGATACGCGCGCCTGCCGATCCGCACTTGGCTTTGACGATGGTCGATGAGGATACTTTCGATGCGTCTCTCGCGCTGGTGGAAAGCGAGTGGAACGCTTCTTCTTCAGCCAAGCTCTTGGAGATTTTACCTTGGATCCTCGCCGACTCGCCCAGGCGACTCCGCATCAAGAACCTGCTGGAAAAAAAACACTCGATCATCCTCGCCGAGAACCCGAACGAATTGTACGAATGGCTGTGGTCTCAACCCTCAGCCGACCGCGGCGAGATGGCTCGCTTTCGAGTCGAACTTTATGATTTTCTCAGCGATCGCATGGCGAATTCGTCCAGCCTAGCCGACTATTTTCGCGACGACCCGCCGGCGAGTATCCGTCTCGATGAAATTCGCTGGGGCGGCGTGACTCGCGACGGTATCCCGCCCATCCGCCAGCCTCGCATGCGCGACGCGGGCCATGCAGATTTCCTAGCAGATACGGACAAGGTTTTCGGCGTTCGCATCGGCGGGGAGTCAAGGGCTTATCCGCGACGTATTCTCGGCTTTCACGAGATGGTTAGCGATGTGATTGCAGGCAATCCTGTCACCGGCGTTTATTGCCCGCTCTGCGAAACTATGATCGTCTATAAGAATCGCACCGCGAACGGCACGGTCCATTCTTTCGGCACTAGCGGCTTCCTCTACCGTTCCAACAAACTGATGTACGACGCCGTGACTCTCTCGCTTTGGTCGACGATCGACGGAGAACCGGTCGTCGGGCGGCTGGTCCACGAAAGAATCGAGCTTGAGCGCCTTCCAGTCGTCACGACAACCTGGGGAGAATGGCGCGCTTCCAACCCGGACACTCAAGTGCTCACTCTTGAGGGACTACCGCTGAATCCGCAAGGTCGGCCATTGAGCGAAAAGTACATCGAGGATGAAGCATACTGGCAATATCTGTCCAGCGACCGCCTGATGTTTCCCGTGTCGCACCGCGATACAACCCTGAAGAACAAGGATGAAGTGTTCGTACCTCGAGTTGCCAAACCTACGAGGCCGATCGCAATTTCGACTGCCTTTCTTCAAAACAAGCCCTTGTTCCATGTTTCTGAGCCCGGAATCGACTTAGTAGTCTTAACTACTCCTGTCGGCGCCAACCGGGCATATGACGGGACTGGGCTTCAACTGACCGTCTTGGTCTCCCCCACATCCGTTCGCGACGCCAAAGGCAGAACGTGGGTCGTTTCCGAAGAAACCCTTCGGTGCGAAACTGGTGAAATCCGAAATCGCATTCCCGGTCATCGCGCTTTCTGGTTCGCTTGGCACGCGGCCCACCCAGACTCACGTCTCATTCGCTAACTGGCCCGTTCCCAATTTCCCACGCCATTCTAAGATGAGATTTGTCGATAGTTCCCGGCAAATTCAAGTCAGCGACTACACAGGCGGACTCCATGAGCGAAGTGAACAAAGAGACCCAACTCCTCGTCATCGGCGGCGGGCCGGGCGGATATCCGGCCGCCCTTCACGCGGCCGATCATGGCATCAAGTCGATTCTGGTCGATGAAGGCGAGAAGATGGGAGGCGTCTGCACCAATCGCGGCTGCATTCCGTCGAAGGCCCTGCTGCATCTCGCCAAACTCATCAACGAGGCCAAGGAAGCCGAGGAATGGGGCGTCTCGTTCGGTCCACCGAAAATCGATCTCGCCAAGATGCAGGCCTTCGTCCAGCAGAAGGTTGTCGGCAAGCTCACAGGTGGCATCGGCATGTTGTGCAAGGGGCGTGGCGTCGATGTCATCAGCGGCACGCGGGCTACGTTCATCGATGCGAACACCGTCAAGCTCGAAGGCACTACAACGGGAACGATCAAGTTTCAGAATGCCGTCATCGCCACCGGCAGCGTGCCGGCCATGCCGAAAGCGTTCGCGCTCGGCGACCCTCGAATCATGGACTCGACGGGGGCCTTGCTGTTGCCGGACATCCCCAAGCGGATGCTCATCATCGGCGGCGGCTACATCGGTCTTGAAATCGGCACGGTCTACGCGGCACTTGGCACCAAGATTGTCGTCGTCGAATTCACCGATGGTCTGTTGCCCGCAGCGGACCGCGATCTGGTCAAGCCGCTCGAAACGCGACTGCGTAAGAGTTTCGAGGCCATCCATCTGAACACGAAAGTCGCATCGCTCAAGCCGACCGACAAGGGAATCCTGGCCACGCTGGAAGGCAAGGACGTGCCGGGCGAGGAGATGTTCGACCGCGTGCTCGTATCCGTGGGCCGGCGGCCGAACAGCGCCAACATGAATCTCGACAAGGCCGGCGTGAACGTTACGGATCGCGGCTACATACCCGTCGATAAGCAACGCCGCACGAACGTTCCACACATCTTCGCGCTCGGTGACGTTGCCGAAGAGCCGGGGCTCGCGCACAAGGCAACCGCGGAAGCGAAAGTGGCCGTGGAAACAATCCTCGGCGAGCCGAGTGCTTTCGAGCCGCGTGCGATCCCCGCCGTCGTGTTTACTGATCCGGAAATCGCCTGGGCTGGGCTGACCGAACGCGAGGCCGCCGAGAAGAGCATCCGTTTCGAGAAGATGAGCTTCCCGTGGGCAGCGTCCGGTCGAGCGACAACGCTTGCCCGCAACGATGGCCTGACCAAGCTCCTCATCGACCCCGGCACACAACGCATCCTCGGCATGGGCATTGTCGGCATCGGTGCCGGCGAGATGATCTCGGAAGGCGTACTCGCCATCGAGATGGGTGCCGTCGCCAGAGACATCGCCGACAGCATTCACCCGCATCCCACGCTCAGCGAAACCATCATGGAAAGCGCCGAGATGGCATTGGGCGGAGCGACCCATGTGGCCAAGCCGAAGAAGGCTGCGAAGTAGAGATCCTAAGTTGGAGTCCCGGCTTTAGCCGGCTAAAGCCGGGACTCCAACTGGAGACACTCGACAAATGATTTCGGCGGGTATGCCCCCACCCCTTTGCGAAACCATTGCAGTTTCCCGAAATCATTTCACTTGATCGGATGAACACGTGTGCGAATGATATTAAATCATTATGGGGTAAGTTGTTAGTCCATCAGACTAGAATTGCCCAACCATGACCGATCCCAATCTTTCGCCCTTCATCTGGTCCGTCGCCGACATGTTGCGGGGGGACTAGACAGTCCGAATATGGTAAGGTCATCCTGCCGTTCACGGTTCTACGCCGGCTGGATTGCGTTCTCGAAGGAACCAAGGCCGCTGTCTTGGCCGAACTGGACAAACGCACCAAGGCCAAGCTGAACCCCGAGCCGTTCCTGCTCCGCAAGGCCGGCCAGCTGTTTTTTAACACCTCGACGCTCGACATGCTGGGCCTGATGGGGGATCAGGACCACGTCAAGGAAAACCTCTACGCCTATCTGCAAGCCTTCTCGCCCGCGGTTCGCGACATCTTTGAAAGCTTCGACTTTCACACCCAGATCGATCGGCTCGCCAAGGCGGGTCTGCTTTATCTCGTCACGGAGAAGTTCGCCAATATCGACCTGCACCCCAACGTGGTGAGCAACGCCCAGATGGGTGCGGTATTTGAAGAGCTAATCCGCAAGTTCGCTGAACTGTCGAACGAAACGGCAGGCGAGCACTTCACGCCGCGCGAAGTCATTCGGCTCATGGTCAACCTGCTCTTCATCGAAGACGACGACGCCCTGACCAAGCCCGGCGTGGTGCGGTCGCTGTACGATCCGACGGCAGGCACCGGCGGCATGTTGTCCGTCGGCGGCGAGCATCTGGCCGGGCTGAACCCGGATGCTCGGCTCGTCATGTATGGCCAGGAGTTGAACGCGGAGTCCTACGCCATCTGCAAGGCCGACATGCTGATCAAGGGGCAGGACATCGCCAACATCATCTTCGGCAACACGCTGTCGAACGATGGGCTGACCGGCAAGCAGTTCGACTACATGCTCTCCAATCCCCCCTTCGGCGTCGAGTGGAAGAAGATCGAAAAGGAAATCCGCAAGGAACACGAACAGCAAGGCTATAGCGGCCGCTTTGGGCCGGGGTTGCCGCGTGTGAGCGATGGCTCGCTGTTGTTCCTCATGCACTTGCTCTCCAATGATGCGGCCGGCCAAGGATGGCGGCAGCCGGTTCGGCATCGTGTTGAATGGTTCGCCGTTGTTCACGGGCGGGGCCGGTTCCGGCGAGAGCGAGATTCGCCGGTATGTGCTCGAGAACGATCTGGTCGAAGCCATCATCGGCCTGCCGACCGACATGTTCTACAACACCGGCATCAGCACCTACATTTGGATCGTCAGCAATCGCAAGCCGGAACAGCGCAAGGGCAAATTGCAACTGATCGACGCCAGCGGCTTCTGGCAAAAGATGCGCAAGAGCCTGGGCAGCAAACGTAAGGAACTCAGCCCGGAGCATATCGACGAAATCACCACGCTGTTCGGCAAGTGCAAGAAAGCCACGCACGACGGCGTGCCGATTAGCCGCATCTTCAAGAACAGCGAGTTCGGCTACCGAACGATTACGGTCGAACGCCCGCTGCGCGACGCGGCCGGAAAGATCGTGCTCGGCACCAAGGGCAAGCTGAAAGGCCAGCCGCAACCGGACGCCAACTTGCGCGATACGGAGAACGTGCCGCTGAGCGAGGAGGTGGAAACCTATTTCAAACGCGAGGTGCTGCCGCACGCACCGGACGCCTGGATCGATCACGAGAAGACGAAGGTGGGCTACGAGATCCCGTTCAATCGGCACTTCTACGTCTTCAAGCCGCCGAGGGAGCTGGCCGAGATTGACGCCGAGTTAAAGGGCGTCACCGATCGCATCCTGACCATGATCGGAGGGCTGTCGAAATGAGCGATCCCAAACCACTGCCGGCGTCGAGCCCGCACTTTTACAAGCAGCAGACCAAGCGTGAAAAGTGGTCCGTTCTGCCACCAACGGATAGAATCAACATACCATGAGACCTATTTGGAGGGCCAAACGTGGAACTCGAAGGGACGGTTCACGACGGTGTGATCGTACCGGATGACGCGACAGAACTTACCGAAGGGTCACGTGTCCGCATCAGCCTCGCAGAGAGGGAGCGGCCAACGACCTTTGGCCAACGGTACGCGGAATTCAAGGGCTGCCTCACCGACTTACCCGAGGATTTCGCGACCCAGCACGACCACTACCGATTAGGGACGCCCAAGCGATGATGGTGTTCATGGACACTTTCGCCTTCTTGGCGTGGTTGAACCCGCGCGACGCAGCGTTCGCTCGCGTGACGCAGTGGCTCGAAACCTACGATGGCCGGTTCCTGACCACGGAATGGGTCTTGATGGAATTGGCCGATGCTCTTTCTCCAAGCCGGCTGCGCGCCACGGCCGTCCACTACTTGCCCAAGCTGCGGACCGATCCTGCTTTTGACATCGTTGTCTACGAAGCCGCCGTGTATGAGGCCGGCTTCAACCTTTTCTCCAAGCGGCCCGACAAGGACTGGTCGCTCACCGATTGCATCTCGTTTGAAGTCATGCGGCTGCGCGGAGTGAGTGATGCCCTGACGGCCGACCATCACTTCGAGCAGGCGGGCTTTCGGGCCGTGTTCAAATGACCCTGGATTCGCACTTCTACGTCTTCAAGCCGCCCAGGGAGCTGGCCGAGATCGACGCCGAGTTAAAGGGCGTCACCGATCGCATCCTGACCATGATCGGGGGGCTCTCTAAATGAGTTTTCCGAGATACCCGAAGTACAAAGACAGCGGCGTCGAATGGCTGGGCGAGGTGCCAGAGCATTGGGACATTCGGAGGCTAAAGTTCCTGTGCGACATACAGACCGGCGACAAAGACACAGAGAATGCGGTGGAGGATGGCACGTTCCCGTTTTTTGTTCGATCTCAAACGGTTGAGCGTATCAATTCATGCTCGTTCGATTGTGAAGCGATATTAACGGCCGGCGACGGAGCCGGAGTCGGCAAGGTTTTCCACTATCACAAAGGACCGTTCGACTTTCATCAACGCGTGTACATGCTCAATAAGTTTCGGGATGTATCGGGGCCGTTCTTGTTTCATTTTCTTCGTGAGAATTTCTACAAAGTCGCACTGGAGGGTGGTGCAAAGTCGACCGTAGACTCATTGCGACGACCCCTGTTCACGAATTTTCCCATCGCTATTCCGCCGGACGATGAGCAACAGTTCGTCGTTGGCCTGATTGCGGCAGAATCACAAAAAATCGACGAGTTGGTGGCCGAGCAACGGCGGCTGATTGAGTTGCTGAAAGAGAAACGCCAGGCAGTCATCTCCCACGCCGTCACCAAGGGCCTGAACCCGAATGTGCCCATGAAGCCCTCGGGGATTGAATGGCTGGGGGAGGTGCCGGAGCATTGGAAAGTCGGCAAATGTGGATTTTATCTCAACATCCTTTCAGGCTTTGCTTTCCCGTCCGCAGGCTTCACAGAAGATGAGACTGCCATTAAGCTTTTACGCGGAATAAACGTCGGCATCTCGCGCCTGCGATGGACTGAAACCGTGTATTGGCGGCGTGAGTCGAATGATGGATTGGACATTTTCGAAATGCAAGCGGGAGATCTGGTTCTTAGCATGGATCGGCCTTTAATCAGTGAAGGTATGCGTGCGGCGATGGTTCAACCTAGTGATCTCCCTTGCCTGCTCTTACAACGAGTGGCCTCACTGAAAACCGGCAGCCTTCTCAATGCTCACTATCTCCTGGGACTGCTTTCCTCCGAGATGTTTGTGGCACATTTCTCTCCCGACACGACAGGTGTAAGCGTTCCGCATATTAGCCCCGAGCAGATAAATAATTTCGTCATTCCTGTGCCCCCTCTCACGGAGCAGGAAGCTATTGTCGCATTTGTCTCCAGCCAAGCTGTCAAACTCGACGCCCTCACCGCCGAAGCCGAGCGGGCGATCGACCTGTTGCAAGAACGCCGGACGGCCCTGATCTCGGCGGCGGTGACGGGCAAGATTGATGTACGGGGATGGGTGAATGCGGAGGGTGCTTGAGACATGGTGTCATCATTTCGTGGCACAACCGAGACGGTTGTGCTACGCGGCGGTGACGGGGAAGATGGACAACAGAAGCGAGGTAAGCCATGCCTGATCAGTTCGACTCGGAAATCGTAATCGGCCTCGTCAGCGCCGTGGGAACCGAAAACAACCGCGTAATCGCCTTATTGAAGGAGCGGTTGGGCCTCGCCGGTTACACGGTTCACGACATCAAACTCTCTAAAGACGTTATCCCGTTGCTGTGCCCGGTCCCGGAGCCTGGCCGGTGCGATTACACGCGGGTTACGAATCTTATGGATGCCGGTAACAAGGCCCGTGCCGATTGCGGAAACGACTCGGTTTTAGCGTTGGGTGCGGCATCGGCGATTTATGCTAAACGAGCCAAAGAGGAGGCCGCTAATCCAAAGGCGTACATCATCGACTCATTGAAACGACCGGAAGAAGTCTCCCAGTTGCGTTCGATCTATCCTTCCGGTTTCGTGCTGGTTGGAATTCACGAAGATGAAGCACGGCGAAAGAAGCACCTGACTGCCGTTCGCGGAATGGCCGAAGAGCACGCGAACAACTTGATTCGACGAGACGGCGAAGAGAGCAAGGTGCCGCATGGCCAACGGGTGAACAAAACTTTTCACATGGCCGACTTTTTCGTTCGCAT
>Ga0105044_10013971_pt1 | contig 10887 bp, 6 predicted proteins | sample MAT01_FD_78092 | JGI IMG/M metagenome (GOLD analysis project Ga0105044, IMG submission 78092) | Freshwater microbial communities from Lake Fryxell liftoff mats and glacier meltwater in Antarctica - MAT-01 | ecosystem: Environmental > Aquatic > Freshwater > Ice > Liftoff microbial mat | place... | reverse complement strand
TAGCGCGCCAAACCTTAAATCCCGGTCACGGGACTGAAACATTTTTAGAACCGTCTGTCAAGACAAGGGAGCTATCGCGCCAAACCTTAAATCCCGGTCACGGGACTGAAACTTTTAGCCGGTCAACAGATTCAGCTAATCAATGGTCGCGCCAAACCTTAAATCCCGGTCACGGGACTGAAACCTATCGCCCCCAACGTCCCCTAGGACGCCATCTAGATCGCGCCAAACCTTAAATCCCGGTCACGGGACTGAAACATTCAGTTTGCTGGGTTGAATCCGGATGGCAAAGAACGCGCCAAACCTTAAATCCCGGTCACGGGACTGAAACGCCCAGGCCGCCAACCTGACGGGCTACAGCTCAGCGCGCCAAACCTTAAATCCCGGTCACGGGACTGAAACCCTAGCTCTGACGCTACGATGATGGCATCTTGCAGCGCGCCAAACCTTAAATCCGGGTCACGGGACTGAAACGTGGAACGCTCGGATTGCGTAACCAAAATATCCGTACGCGCCAAACCTTAAATCCCGGTCACGGGACTGAAACTTACAATTAAAGAGTAACAAACGTTAAGGGTTCGCGCGCCAAACCTTAAATCCCGGTCACGGGACTGAAACATGCAGACCTAAGAGACACCCCAGCGGCAGTGACGGCGCGCCAAACCTTAAATCCCGGTCACGGGGCTGACCCGAACCGTTCGCTGGCTTCGCATCAATTCCTGACACCTACCCTTCAAGGAGGTTAGCGAGTTTGTAGGCACTCAGAAGGCGATCGCCAATTTCCCCTGAACCGCTTTTAGATTTTAGATTTTGGAGTGGATGTTACTGGCATGGTTATGGGGCAAGGGCGGCGGCGGTGGATTCGGCGGCTAGGGTTGGGTCTGTGGGGTATGGTTTTGTTGTGCGGCATGGCGTTAGGATTTGGGGGATGCGATCGCTATGCCGTTCGTGCCAACGACATCACGCCCCAGACTGGGCAAATGCTGGGCGATCGCTGGTTTTATTCTGCCCATAGCTTTCGCGAAGGGTTAGCCCAAGTAGAGCCAGTGTTCCATCAGGGCTATGGCTACATCAATCGCCAGGGGAAACTGGTTATTCCTGCCGAGTTTGATCTGGCTCAAGACTTTTCGGAAGGGTTGGCAGCGGTCATGAAAGATGGGCTGTATGGGTTTATCAATCCATCCGGTGAGATGGTAATTAAACCTCAGTTCCAGCGACAGCCGTTGCCAGGGCCAGAGATAAAAGCGATCGCCAACTACCAGTTTCAGCAGGGCGTAGCCTCGGTGCGGCAAAACGACCGCTGGGGCTACATCAACCGGGATGGACGGTGGGTGATCCCGCCTCGGTTTGATGCGGCGGATGGTTTTGTGGATGACCGTGCGGCAGTGCGGATGGGCGATCGCTGGGGCATCATCAATCGCGCCGGGCAGTGGATCGTCTCTCCCCAATTCACGGATTTACGCCCATTTCAGGAAGGCTTAGCCGCAGCGCAGGACGGTGATCATTGGGGCTTCCTCGATCTAACTGGGAAATGGGTGATTCCGCCCCAATATCTCTCAGCACAGTCATTTTTCGAAGGGTTAGCGGCTGTTGGAACCGACGAAGGCTGGGGCTACATCGACACCACAGGAACTTGGCGCATTTCTCCTCGCCCCGCCCAGACGATGGCATTTTCTGACGGCATTGCTGTTGTAGAATCCCACAAATCTGGCTACATCAATAAAACAGGAGAATGGGTCGTCAAACCGCAATTCGATAGTGCCCTTGAGTTTCGGCTGGGGTTAGCGGCGGTGCGGGTGGATGCAGATGAGCGGGGTTTTGGAGGATCTTGGGGATTCATCGATCGCCAAGGCCACTGGGCTATTCGCCCTGCGTATGGCGATGTCTATTCTTTTTCCGACGGGTTTGCCCGTGTCTGTTTGGGGGGCGATCGCTGCGGCTTTATTTACCGCTAAGGAGCTACGGTGTATATATAAGTTTGGGTTCGATCTACACATCCCCTAAAACCCTTACTGCATCGGGTTTTTAGAAAAGATAGCAAGTCTCAACAGCCCTTGCTTATTGAGAGCATTCAACGAAGGAATCAGGGTTTGAGAAGTGTATAGGGCACCAATTTTGTGATTGAGCAAGCTGTGTATACAGCGTAGCCTTCTGGGAAAGGGGTTGAAGGTACAGCAATTCTCATTTTGGAGATTTGTACTACTTTCAGAGGTTCTAACACCATGCCAACCCAAATTCTTGAACGACAGAATCAGTGTTTCAGCAGACCACTTACAGTTCATTTGTTCTAAAATTTTCCATAATGAGAATTGCTGATCAGGTCGCCGATGCCGATGAGCATACCCTACGCCTCTGAATCGATGCTAAAACAACCGTCAAGGTCGGAGACTTTGAGCGGGGGGGGAAAAAAATCGAGTCACCCTCCAAGCCGCTGACCATGACTTTAAGCCGACTGACACGCTGACGCCGTTTGGCATTTTTCTGCCTCAGACTAACGACCTCTGGCTCACCTTAGTGCGTTCAAAACTGACAGCAGACTCAATTGTGGATCGTCTAGAGGACTGGTGGAAACAGGTTAAAGCCCAATTCCCCCACATCCGTCGCTGGGTCATCAATGCCGATAATGGCCCGGAGAATCATTCCCGACGCACTCAATTCATGGCCCGATTAGTTGACTTCGCCCAGCGAGCACAAATCACCATTCAGTTGGCCTACTATCCCCCTTATCACAGCAAATATAATCCCGTAGAGCGCACCTTTGGCTGGCTTGAGCAGCACTGGCGAGGTAGCCTATTGGACTCGGTCGAGACGGTCATTCGCTTTGCGCAATCTCTCACATTCAAGGGCAAGCAGCCCACCGTCAACCTGGTCAATCAGACCTACAACACGGGCGTCAAACTCACCCAGAAGGCGATGGCGGAACTTGAAAATTCCCTTTGCCGGTTGCCAGGTCTAGAAAAGTGGTTCGTCGAAACCTGCCCAACTCTCCCCTAGCGGTCGGATGGCTTTTTTATTGGATTACTCTTAGATCGACAGCCCCTACTGAAGGAAAATCGGAGGATGGCCGAGATAGGGATTGAGCAGCGAAGATAAACCCCACTTAGGCTATAGAATAGCCCATCTTTGATAGATCCGTATAAATACGGTAGGGATGTATTTTGTAGATCTAATTTAGATGTTTGTTAGGGAGTCTCCGGTCGTCGTCTGCCCCATAGAAGACACTCAGGCTAATAACAAAGCCTCATTTATTCGGAAAAACTTAGGTTTTTATAGGAATACTAGGTGTTGCGCCTTAATAGGAAGAAAATCGGTAAATCAGCACTACCTACGCTGTTCTAAGCTTTTTTCGTGAAGACTCTAAAGTAATTTGAGTCGATGATTTTGCCCCGTTGTGGTGCCATGCCCCTTTGACCTCAGCTGCAACGGGTTATACCCTATAAAGCGCTGAGCAAATAACTTTGGAGCACTTTTACTGGTCTCCTGGCAAAGCCATATTGTTGCCGTTGAGTTCGTGGTGCTGAGTCTTTTTACCGATTCTTTCCTGTTGAGTTCGTGCTAGTAAGTGGTAGCTCAGATCTGTGCAAAAAATCTTAGTTTGTGCTAGGAAACTTGCATTTTACAGATACCTCGAAATTGGCTTCCGCCGAACCTTCGGTTAGAATTGGCACCCCTGTTTTTCCACCAATTTTTAAACCAAATTTAAGGTTGATTTCTTCTACTTCTGCACCGCCTAAATTTTTGAATGCCCCGATCGCATACCAAGCGTAGGCGCGGATAGTCCCGTGAACATCCTTGAGTTTGGCGATCGCATCTTCGGTTAACCCATAGGATTCTCGATCGTCATCTAAGCGATCTGGAACAAAGGGAGGAGTTAGTAGATCAACTGGTTTTTTGGTTTCCACAAAGATTGTCATTGTTTCTCCAGTATCTCCCTCAATTTGTACGGTAGAAACGGTTGGATCAATCATGTCTATGCCCCTGAATGTAGTGATTACTTCTCGGCTATCTTACGGGTTTAGATCCTAAGATGCCACTGGCTGCTTGACGAGTTTTAATGGTTTTTCTAGATTTTTACCCACTGCCCTATGTCTCGCCGTTACGCTCTTGTCGTTGGAATTAGTGATTATACTCTGCCACTCAAACATCTCACTAAAACGGCTCGCGATGCCGAAACTATGGCGCAGGTTCTTGAAGATTATGGAGAGTACCAAGTTACTCGATTAATTGGTTCGATTAGCCGAGAACGACTCATTCAGGCATTACGTGTGCTGCTACTGAAACAAGCGACAGGGCAAGATGCATTGATCTATTTCACAGGGCATGGGCTACCTGTGATGAATGCTCTCTTGGGCGACACGGAGGCATTTTTAGCGACCTCTGATACCCGGGTGGTGCTCAATGGAAAACAGCTTGTGCAGCAGCAAAATGGCATCTCATTCCATGATCTCAATGGGCTATTGCAAAAGTCTCAACTCAGCAGTTTTGTCATGCTGTTGGATGCTTGCCACAGCGGAGACTTGATTGAATCGATCGACAAACGGGTGGTGCAAGAAACCCTCAATGCCTTTGCTGGACGAGATTATTACCTAATTACGGCTTGTCGGGGGTTTGAGCAGGCCTATGCCCGCCGTAGTGAGGCTCACAGTATTTTTACGGGCGCGTTGTTGGAGGGGTTGTCAGAAGAGCAGGCCAATGCGGAAGGAGAAATTAATGCCGAGGTCTTAGCGGCATTTGTCAAGCGAGCGCTCCAGGGCAGCGGCCAAGAACCGATTAGTTTGGGGAGTGGCGGCATTATCAATCTGGTGTCATATTATTCGCCAGCCATTACCAAAATGACCAATGAAACCTGTCCGTATCAAGGGTTAGAGCCATTTACGGAGGCCACGCGGCAGTTTTTCTTTGGGCGGCAAAGTACGGTGGAGCGCTTGCACCAAGCCGTTGAGCAATCTAATGTGGTTTTGCTGGTTGGGGCTTCGGGCAGTGGCAAATCGTCGGTGGTGCGGGCAGGGCTGATCCCAGCGCTGCGGAGCTTGGGATGGCAGGTGTTGCCGCCGATTAAGCCGGGGTTTGAGCCGATGGGCGAGATGAAGCGGGCGATCGCCCAGTTAGCCCATCGGCGCGACGAAATTCAGGCGGTGCATGAGGCGATCGCCCATCAGTCTTTAGCCGGGGCGATCGCCCACCTACCGGGCACAGACCGCCTGTTATTGCTGGTAGATCAGTTTGAAGAAGTCTTTACGGTCTGCACCGTTGAGGCCGAGCAGCGCCAGTTTATCGAGCGCCTCACCGAATCTATTGGCCAGCGCTTGGCGATCGTCATTACCCTACGGGCTGATTTTGTGGAAGCCTGTTTGCAATACCCCAGCCTAACGCACCATCTCCAGCAACATGCCATCTACATGCCGCCGTTAGATGGAGCAGACCTAGAAACCGCCATTCAAAAGCCTGCCCTGAGCCAAGGATATCGCATTGATCCAGCCCTCATTTCGATGATTTCGCGGGACATGGCCGCAGAACCCAACTGCTTGCCACTGCTGCAATTTGCCCTAGAGCGCCTATGGGAACCCGCCACCCGCGTGGGGCATCACCTCACCCTGACGCAATACGAGCAACTGGGGGGAGTCAAAGGAGCGCTCAATGCCCACGCTGACCGGGTCTATGGCTATCGAGATTGGCGATCGCCCACCCCTCAAGTGGGGCGCAGCACCGACGAAAAAGAATGGATTCGGCGTATTTGCCTCCGGTTGGTGCGGACGGGCAGCGACATCCGCGATACTCGCCAACGCCGCACCAAGGCTGAATTGCTAAACTTAGCAGGCAATGATCACCACACCCAAGTCTTGCTAGAAACCGTCTTAGAAGACCTGGTCGAAGGTCGATTGCTCGTGAGCGGTGAACAAGAAAGTACCTCCTATCCTGTCTATACTGGCGGGTTGGGGGAGGAGCGATCCAGATCCCAGCCCAACTCGACCGCCATCGACCTAGCCCACGAAGCCCTGATGGAAGGGTGGGAAGCCTTTGTCCATTGGCGCGAAACCGACCGCGATATGCGCCGCCTCATTGACCGCATCGACGATGCCCACCGCGAATGGAAACAGCATTATCAAAACCCAGATTTCTTGCTCCCGAAGGCTTTGATGATACAGGCCGAAGCCCTGACTGGGTACCTAGAGCAAGCCATGCCCCCCGATCTTCACAGCTACTACCAAGCCAGTGTGGAGCATGAACACAACCGCACAGCCGCCGTAGAATGGGCGCAACTGGAACGCGACCTACGCGACGAAACCCGCCGCTTACAAAATGCGTTGCGGCGACAGGGGATCGGCGAAAAGCTCGTCGCCACCCTCAGCTTAGTGCAACACACATTGAAGGTTAAGCCCCAGCGCCCGCCCTTGACCTGGGGCACAGATGTGCTGCCTGTCGGCCTAGCCACCTCCCATGAGCAACAACGGTTCCAAGGCCATGAAGACTATGTGCGGGGAGTGGCCTTTGCCCCCGATGGGGAGGTGATTGTGTCGGGTAGCGACGATCGCACGATTCGCCTCTGGAACCAAGAGGGAACCCCCATTGGCAAGCCGTTTCAAGGGCATGATGACTATGTTCTGTCCGTGGCTTTTTCACCGGATGGGCAGCATATCGCATCGGGCAGTGCTGACCGCACCTTGCGGCTTTGGGATCGGGCCGGCAACCCCGTCGGGCTTCCGTTTCGGGGCCATGAGTCGGCGGTGTTAGCGGTGGCCTTTTCCCCTGATGGAGGGGCGATCGCCAGTGCCAGTGCCGATCAAAGTATCCGCCTCTGGAGCCTCAGCGGCACCCCATTGGGAGCGCCCCTCCAAGGGCATAAAGCAGCGGTGCGGGCGGTGGCCTTTTCCCCCGATGGCACGACCATCGCCAGTGGCAGTGATGACCGCACCATCCTCTGCTGGAAGCCGGATGGCACCCCAGTGGGTGCACCCTTTTGCGGCCATGAGTCAGCGGTGTTGGCGGTGGCCTTTTCGCCGGATGGCCAGCGCTTGGTATCGGCGGGGGGCGATCGCACCGTGCGCCTCTGGGAACGAGATGGCATCCCCATCGGTGCTCCCCTGCGGGGCCACAAATCCGCCGTGCTCTCCGTCACCTATTCCCCCGATGGCAAGACCATCGCCAGTGGCAGCGAAGATCGTACCATCCGCCTTTGGAGCCGTGACGGAATCCCTGCCGCTCCGCCCTTCCAAGGCCATGAAGACTATGTGCGATCGGTGGCCTTCTCTCCCGACGGTCAAACCCTCGTTTCGGGCAGCGCCGATCGCACCATCCGCCTCTGGAAGCATGATGGCACCCCCATTGCCCCCCCCTTTGCAGGGCACGAAGACTATATCCGGTCGGTGGCCGTTTCCCCCAAGGGTGACATCATCGCGTCGGGGGGCGATGACCGCACCATCCGCCTCTGGAACCCCAAAGGAACCCCCCTTGCTCCCCCCTTGCAAGGGCACGAAGACTATGTGCGATCGATCGCTTTTTCTCCCGATGGGCAGTTCTTGGCCTCCGGTAGCGACGATCGCACTCTGCGCCTCTGGTCTTCTCATAACGGCCAACCTCTACAGGCTCCCCTGCGTGGCCATGAAGCAGCGGTGCTGGCCATCACATTTTCGCCGGACGGAAAATTTTTGGCATCGGGGAGCGCCGACCGCACCATTCGCCTCTGGCAAACCCATGGGGATCACATTGGGGCGGTGGTGGGCGAACCCTTCCAAGGGCACAGCGCGGCGGTGCTTTCCCTCGCATTCTCTCCCGATGGGCAAATACTCGTGTCTGGGGGGGGCGATCGCACTATTCGCCTTTGGCGTAGCGATGGCACCCCCATTCGCCAACCCTTCCAAGGCCATGAAGACTATGTGCGGGCGGTCGCTTTTTCCCCCGATGGCCGCTTGATTATCAGTGCTGGCGATGACCGCACCATCCGCCTTTGGAACCGAGATGGCACCCCCCATGGCAAGCCCTTCCAAGGCCACGAAGACTATGTGCGGGCGATCGCCTTCTCTCCCGATGGGCAGATCATCGCCTCTGGCAGTGCCGACTGCACCGTTTGCCTCTGGAATCTGGATGGCACGCTCTTGCATCAACCGCTCCAGGGTCATAAAGCCGATGTGCGGGCGATCGCCTTCACCCCCGATGGCCAAACCCTAGTCAGTGCTGGTGATGACTGCACCATCCGCCTCTGGAACCGGGACGGCACCCCCATCCGGCCAGCGCTTCCTGGTTCCGACACCTCAGCCCTCTCGGTGGCGTTTTCTCCCGATGGGCAAACCATTGTGCGCGGTAGCCTAGAAAGCATGATGCGCCTTTGGCGGGGCGGTACCTGGCAAGATTGGGTGCGTCTCTGCTGCGAGCAATTGCGCCAACATCCGATGTTTAACAATCCTCCCAATGCGGCGGCTCGCGAGGCTTGTGAGTTTTGCCGCGAATTCCTCAACTGGGACGAAGGACAACGTAGGTAGCGAGCAGCAGGTAGCGAGTAACTGAAACAGCCCCAGCCCCAGCAATATTGGAGTTAGCCCCATGGAAAGGGAGATCCACCTGGCTCTAGCTCCAATCCTATGGCGCGATCGCCCGATCCCAACCCAGTCGCTCAATGCCCTATCTGGCGATCAGTCGGCAGATTGAGGATATGGTGCCGAGCGATCGCTCGCAGTGGGCGGGTAGAGGGCGATCGCCTGATTCAGCCAATTGCTCACCCAGCCCTTGGGTTTCCGAATCTCTTGAGCCGGGTCTAACCAACGGGGGTAAGGGCTGAGGTAAAACACAGACAACGGCACTGCCCCAGTAGCGGTGGCACGAGGCTCTGGAGTTGCCGCCGAGGTTCGCCAGCCTAACTGTGCCAACATCATTAATGCCTGGTTCCAGCGCTCAAACAAGACTTGCAATTCTCCCAACGCTAAGGTTTCGGGAGGGTCTTGTTGCGGCTGTGCCACCATCAGCAACTGCCGCACTTGATACTCATAGGGGTTTTTAAAGCTCCCCTGGAGCCGGGTTTCTAGCATGAGATAAACGAGCAACCGCAAGGCCAACGGGTTGGCAAAGCCCCCCATCTGATAAAACTGCAGCATCAATTGCCCAAACTGATGCAGCACCAGGCTAAACTGACCACCCGCCTGCTGCATCAGATGCTCAATCCATAACCCCGGACGCACCGTCAACCAAACTTCATCGGGCACCTCAATCCGCCCAGTGGCGGTATCTAACATCCCTTCGGGTTGAATCACGATATCCCACAACTTGCCCACCGGAGTTTGCACCGGTTGCCGCGATCCCGCCACCCCTTGCCGCAGCACAAGCTTAATTAACAGACAAGACAGGGCATAGGCCAAGCCTGCGGTTTGGTTATGCAAATCAGCGCGCCCCAAGCCCTTCGCAGGGTCAGGGTAAAGGTAGGCAACCACATCACTCACCGATACTCGAAAAGAATCGTGCCAGGGGCGAGACTGTTGAGCTGCATAGACCCCCAGCAGCAAGTGCAAGGTCGTGGCCGTCGGGCCGCACTTATTAAGGATCTGTTCAGCCATTTCCCAGGGCAAAAACCCCAGATCGTTAGGGTTGAGCAAATAATGCTCTAGGTAAAAATTGCGGTGATGTTTAGACTGATAGCGTAGGAACGCGATGTTGCGGAGATCAGGTTCCCACAGGTCAGATTGGAACCGATCGGAAAAATAGAGGGTGCCCGATTGGTCTTCTTGAGCCGTCGCCGGAAATTCACTGGGAATTTGGGGAATGGGGCTAGGGGTTGAAGGGCTAACGTCAGCAGCCTCAGGGCTGGGGTTGAGGGCACGCGAGGTAGGCCAGGGTGGCTCAACCGTGATTTGGAGCAGGCGTTTGAGCGTTGCAATCGATTGCGCTTCTAACCCCAGCTCTTGCACAATGCGGTTGGCAAAGCGCTGGGCATAGTGGGCTTCGAGTTGCGCCAAGCGGGCTTTAAAGCGATCCGATTCATCGTTGGCCAAATATTGCAGCAAAAGCCGGTTAAAGGCTTCCCAGTCAAGGGATTGCAGCATCGAATCGCCCAAGTCTCGCTCCATATCTTGGAGCGATCGCATGACTAGGTTAGAGCGAATTTCTTGCGCCAACTCTTGCCAGAGTTGCTGTTCGTCTAACCAATCTGCGGCCAGCTTTTTAATCGTCGTCAGAATAGTGTCACTGGTGATTTCCTGATCCAGTTCTTCCCCATAGATCTCCACCAACTTTTGGTAAAGCTGGATGGTGACATCCTCTAAAAATGAGGATTCTTGTTGTAAATAGGCTGCAGTAATCTCAACGCCACCCACCTGGAGCGTTTCAGGTAAAGAGCCGCCTAAAAACGCCCCCGTCCCCAAATCTGCCGAGGCAGAAGACTGGGAAGAGATGGCAGAAGGACGACTGGCATCGTCCGCATTACTAGCAGAATTGCGCTTTTTCACACCAAATCTGGGGGCAGCCGTCTAAACGGTTCATCGCCTATCCTACCCTTTTGCTTCCATCGTGGAGGGAAGAATTGGACAAGGTTTCTGTTTGGGGGAGTGTCAGAGAGCTAAACCAGAGATATTCTCAGCCAAAAAAAAGAAAAAAGTGCCAACAGAACTCTCTTTAGTAATCCCAAGTATATAAGGTTAGGGGAGATGAGGCGTTGCTGAATAACCGTATGATTTTGCAAAATTTTGGACGAGCGTTCAGAGATTTTCAGTCAGCCGTTCATACTTTGACTCAGCAACGTAGTTTCCCAATTTTTTAGGCTAACGTTGCCCATCACCCGCCGCCGCAGACATCCTCGAACTCATAACAGATAACCTTTGACAGTCGGGTGCATGGGCGTTGTTATGCAGCCTCTGCGATTTGCAAACCACTCAACATATGCCTGGACATGTCCCTGATTGGATG
>Ga0105044_10013964_pt1 | contig 10888 bp, 9 predicted proteins | sample MAT01_FD_78092 | JGI IMG/M metagenome (GOLD analysis project Ga0105044, IMG submission 78092) | Freshwater microbial communities from Lake Fryxell liftoff mats and glacier meltwater in Antarctica - MAT-01 | ecosystem: Environmental > Aquatic > Freshwater > Ice > Liftoff microbial mat | place... | reverse complement strand
GCCACCTGTTCCATCTGTGCGACCGCGAAATTACTCACCCCAATCGCGCGAATTTTGCCTTGCTGGCGCGCCGTTTCCAGCGCCTCCATCCAGGGCCGTAGATCCTGGCCCTGGCGCGGCCAGTGAATGTAATAGAGATCGATCACGTCGGTCTGCAGTCGTTCCAGGCTCTGCGCGACCAACGCAGTCATCTGTTGCGCGGTGACTTCGTTGTGGCTGGCTTTGGAGGCCAGAAAAATCCTCTCACGGCGACCAGGCTGTGCGGCCATAAATTGCCCGATCAACGTTTCGGAGCGGCCATTGCCATAGCCGCTGGCCGTATCAAAATGGTTGATACCACTGGCCAGGGCAGCCTGCATCACGGCCAGCCACCCTTCATCACTCTGTTCACCAAAGACAGTACCGCCAAGCGCCAAGGGGCTGCGGGGATGGGTAGAAGCAAGCACAACAAAACCTTTCTGAACTCAATTCATTCTCACAACAGACAAACGTCAATCTCGCTAAAGCGCACGGCCCCAATGGATGGCGCGCCATGCGTTGTTGGTGGCGTTGGCGATCATGGGTGCAATCCTGCCTGCTTTTGCACGACAAGCACCAGATCATCTACGCCGCTTGGCGGTGTCAGCGGCAGGCGCGACCCGGCATGGGCGCGCGTTTCCATGTGCAGCGTTTGGCAAGCGACGGGGTCGATCCACTGGATGGTGTAGCTGCCCGCGGGCAAATTGACCACCAAGCGATTCTCTGGCGGTTGTTGGTTGAGATAGATCAAATAGAGGCGGCCCGGATCGGCCATCACATGGACATGCATTGCGCCGCGGCTGGAAGGGCAGCTTTCATTGTGCGGGGCCAGCGTCCAAACCTGATGTTCCTCGAGAAAACGACGCAAAAAAGCCAATTGGTTGCGCAGATCGGGTCCACCATAGCCCGGTGTCTGCTGCCAGTCCGCATAGGTACCGTCTGGTTGATTGACAGTGAACGAATAGTCCAGGTGACTATAGATGCCGCCACCGGCCAGCAGAAATTGCCAGGCTTCTTTGCGATAGGGCGTGGCACTTTGGCCGGCAAAGCCTGTCTCGTCGTCGGCCAACACCAGGTTGAGATGATAGTTCCAGTGTGCGGCTTCGGGCAGCGCATAGTGGAAATTCACAATGGAGAAAGCCGGATGCAGATCGGTGACGCGCAGAGTATTGTTCTGCACATTGCGCGCGATCAGGTGACGATGGGGCAAGGCCGCTTCTGTTTCGACCACCACCTCGGCCAGATAATTCTGCCACTCGAGAAAGGTGCTGTGATCGTGATGGCTATACGGCTCGTTGCAGATTTCATAGTAGAGATTATCAAATCCATTCAACACAGTCACCAACTTGCGCACCAGCTCCGTCTGCACAGCGATCATCGCGGTCGAAGATAAATCGAAGACCAGTTCCTTGTCGGTGGGGCCGATACCTTGCACATTGTTGGCCGGGTGCAGGGGGCTGTAGTCCCAAAGTGGTTGGTTGTACCAAAAGCAGAAGAAGACCAGTTCGACCACAATGCCTTTGTCACTGGCGTAGTGCATAAGGTCATGCAGGCGCGCAAAATAGGCATCGTTGAAGCGACTGAGATCGAATTTACCGTCGGCGGTCTGGGGCCACGGGCAGATGAAATCGGCGGGCTGCGGGGCGAGCATATTGTCGGCAATGTTGAATTCGCCGGGAATTTCGCGGTAGGTACCGGTAAAGATGCGCGTCAGGTTGAGACCGGCACGCGCCAGCGTGTCAAAATAGGTGTGATAGTCGAACGCGCCATTGAGCAAAGCCCCATAATGCTCGCCCGATGCCATCAAAATCGTCGGCTGGCCGCGGAATTGCACATAGTGTGGATTCTTGGTATAGAGCGTAATTGGTGTCATAAAATTTCCTAGCCCCAACGCTGTTCTGGTGGATCAAACACGAAACCATGAAAGTAGGCGCGCCGTTCAGGCGAGAGCGCGTTATAAAACGCCTTGGTATAGCCCCAATGCTCTTGCGAAGCGATCATCCACGGATGTTCATAGGCGTAGTAGAGAATAATCCGTTGACCATCGGTTTTGGTAAATGGGCCGCTGGAATGCCAGAGCGCGTTGTGAAAAAGAATACAGGTTCCTGCAGGCGCGCAGACCTGGGTCGCGCCCGGAAAGAGATCGGTCCGCTTCAAGTCCGCCGGATCGGGATCGTGCAACGCTTTATGGCTGCCGGGCACGACAGTAAGATTGCCTTGGCCGGGCGCGGTCATGTCGGTAAGATAGTAGCCCACCTTGAGTTGCAGCAACGGAATCGGGCGGCCCAGATTGCGAAAACCGTTATCGTGGCCATCGACATGCCAGCCCATAGTACGGTTACACAATTCGCTGCCCACCTCGACAATCGCGTCGGAGGCGTGGTGGTGGGGCTTGGGGTTGAGCAAGCCCTTGATATAGGGCATAAGCGGCGGCCAGTCGAGCATCTCTAAAAAGAGCGGGTCATCGTCCAGAATGTAAAAGATGCGTGTGCTCTGTTCACCTTTCACTTGAGTCATGCCGGTGTGTGGCATTTTTTGTGCTTGTAACGCACGTCGCCGCGCCACGGTACGATCCAACGCCGCCCGCAGGTGCGCCACATGGTCGGCGCTCAGGAAATTTTCCAACACGAGATAACCATTGTTATCAAAGAAAAAACGCTCGGTTGCGCTGGGTGTAGCCGGGGTCGCTTGCACCGCAGTTGCCCGGTCAGTCGCTAAAGCAGACACAGGGACTCTCCTCGCTCAGGTTTTGTATCGAATTAGGGTTGGGGAATGATTGAAGGAAAGGATAGCATGGCGAGCGATGGCATGTCAATCGGGTGCCATGTAAGGAACACGGAGACACGAGCCATGCGCGATAACGCTGTGTTATAATGAGCGGCGGTAATCGCCAGCGCGCCACAGACGGAACGAGTTATCAATAAACGCGCTTCCCTTGACCAACCTGCCACAACCAAGGATAGGCCCATGAAAATTTTTCTCGCCTCGGTGGCGACGGAGACCAACACCTTTTCCCCCATGCCCACCGGTCTGCAAGATTTTGATATCATCCGCCCTGCCGATTACACCGCCGAAAAAGCTGCCGAAGTTGGCGATTTAGAGATTTTCCGCCAACTGGCAGCAGCCGGGGGACATGACTTTGTTTTTAGTTTGGCAGCCGCGGCCCAGCCAGCCGGACCAACCGTACGCCACGTCTATGAAGGATTGCGTGACGAATTCTTAGCGCATTTGCAGCGCGAGTTGCCGGTTGATATTGTGTTTTTGCCCCTGCATGGGGCCATGGTAGCCGACGGCTACGATGATTGTGAGGGCGACATGATCGCCCGTGTGCGCCAGATCGTCGGGCCAGAAACGGTGATCGGGGTTGAGTTAGATCTGCACTGTCACCTGACCCAGCAAATGGTCGAGCAGGCCAATCTGATCGTCATCTATAAAGAATACCCCCATGTCGATGTGGTTCTGCGCGCCAAGGAATTGTTTCAGTTAGCGGTCGATACCAAAGCAGGCAAGATCAAACCGACCATGGCCCTCTTCGATTGTCACATGATCGGCTTCTACTACACGCCCTACGAGCCAATGCGTTCGTTTGTGGACGCGATGATGGCCGCCGAGGGGCAAAATGGGGTCTTGTCCCTCTCGCTGGCGCATTGTTTTCCCTGGGGCAATGTACCCGATTGTGGCGCACGTATGTTAGCCATTACCGATAACAATCTGGAACAAGCCCAGTCCGTAGCCACCGCATGGGGCCGTCGCTTCTACGATATACGTCATACCGCCACCGCCGCCTCGCTGCCCATGCATGAAGCCCTGGACCGCGCCCTGGCGAGTAGCGAATTTCCCATTGTGGTTGCGGATCAGGCCGACAATGCTGGGGGTGGCGCGCCTAGCGATTCGACCTTTGTGCTGCGCGAACTGTTACGTCGCGGCGTCACCAATGCCGGGCTGGCTATGATGTGGGATCCAATTGTCGTCAACCTGGCCAAAGCCGCGGGCGTGGGGGCCACACTCACCGTACGGCTGGGTGGTAAGATGGGGCCCATGTCGGGTGATCCGCTGGACTTGACTGTAACGGTGTCTGCCATCAACGCGAAGCTGGTGCAAAACTGGCCACAACTCAATGCAGATCCGCTCCCCATACAGTGTGGCGAGGCTGTGGCGTTGCATTGCCAGGGCATCGACATTATTGTGAACAGCAAGCGCGGCCAGGTCTTTAGCCCAGATGTCTTCAGCAACTTGGGCATTGATCCCGCCCAAAAGAAGCTATTGGTCGTCAAATCTACGCAACATTTCTATGCGGGCTACGCGCCAATCGCCGCCCAAATTCTCTACATGGCCGCGCCCGGTGCCATTGCCCCAATCATGACCGAGATTCCCTATACCCGTGTCGATCTCAACAAATATCCATGGGTTGATGATCCGCTGGCGACATAGTAAACACTTGTTACCGGCTTGTTACGTAACACCGGCCTGTGCGGGGACCAATCCAGGGTACAGTAGGCAGACTTGCAGTCGCGCAACGGATAATGGTGTAAAATCGACACAAAATCGTCTACATTTAGCGTTGCTTGGCTCGCGCAGCATAGCATAGCAGAATCTGGAGGAAATCCATGACAAACGAAATTGGTACAGCACCCACGGCGCTGCCGCCCGACACGCTCAACGAAATTGGCGTGCTGAAACGGCGCGAAATTGAAGCACGCATGATTGGGCCCTTTGTCGAAGCGCTAGCCACCGAGTTTGAACGTGAGAAAGTGCTGTCGATTCTGGGCGAAACGATTATCAACATTGCGCGCCAACAAGGAGCCGCGCGCGCCGCAGCCATGGGCGATGATTCGCTGCTGGCCTTTTCCCAGTCGACGGGCGACTGGCGCAAGGGCAACGCGCTGGAAATCGAAGTGCTCGAACAGAATGAGGAGCGCTACTCGTTCAATGTCACGCGCTGTCGCTATGCCGAAATGTACCGTTCACTGGGGCTGGCCGAATTGGGGGCGGTACTTTCCTGTAATCGCGATTACTCGCTGGTTGAAGGGTTCAATGCCGAAATTGCATTAGTGCGTGAGCAAACCATTATGAAGGGCGCGCCGTGCTGCACCTTTCGCTATGCCAAGCAGGGGTAACGTTCAGTCAACAGGGAGTCAACAGTGAGCCAACAAGAAAGGGAGAATTATTATGTCTGTAACCAAGGAGCGTTTTGAACAAGGGCTGACCTATGCGGAATACAAGGCGCAAATGACACGCAATCGCGAGCGCTTTGACGGCAACGAAGCCACGGCCAATTTAGTCGCGGCGGATGTAGAGTTTTTCAAGCAACTGCCACAAAGCTTGCATGTATTGGTGCTGGCCGAGGATTGGTGTGGAGATGTGATCAACAATCTGCCCGTATTGGGCCGGTTGGCGGCGGCCAGCGGCAAGCTCAACGTGCGTGTCTTTCTGCGCGACCAGAATCTCGATATTATGGATCAATATCTCAAGGAAGGGCAGTTCCGGGCGATTCCGGTCTTTGTCTTCTTTGATGAAAATTTCCGCGAGTTGGGCCACTGGATCGAGCGCCCGGCGCGGATCTATACACTCCAGGCAGAGTTCCGCAGCAACCTCTTTGCTACCGATCCGCTGCTCGCCCCAATTGCGCCCGACACCTCGCCCAGCCTGATGCCCGAGGCCGCACGCAACCGGCTCACCCAAGCCCTGGCCGATTTCCGCGCCGAGCATCGCATCGAGACCGATCACGAAGTCGTGCGCGAATTGCGGGCCCTACTCGCACCCAGCCTGGCATGACCAATCACCCGGAAAGGAACAAGTTATGAGTACAGTTCGCGCAGTGATAGTAACCCCCGGTGCGCCCGCCCGGTTGGCGTTGGGCAATGTAGATTTGGGCGAGCCAGGGCCATCCGAGGCATTGATCCGCGTGGCGGCGCTTTCGCTCAATCGCGGCGAGATCAATCGCGCCCAAAATGAGCAAGCCGGCGTACGCATTGGGTGGGACATTGCAGGGATAGTCGAACGCGCCGCGGTAGATGGTTCGGGGCCGGCGGCGGGCAGTCGCGTGGTTGGCTTTCTGCCCACAGGCGCGTGGGGCGAACTGGTTGCCGTGCCCACCCATGCCCTGGCCATCCTGCCAGACACAGTGACCTTTGCCGAGGCGGCTACACTGCCCGTGGCCGGACTAACCGCGCTGTTGGGCTTGGAAAAAGCAGGCAATTTGCTGGGGCGCACGGTGTTGATCACCGGGGCTTCGGGCGGCGTGGGTGACTTTGCCGTACAACTGGCGCGCGAAGCTGGCGCAAACGTGGTGGCCCTGGTACGCAGCGAAGAACGGGCCGGCCGTGTGCGCGCGGTTGGCGCGCATGTGGTTGTCATCGGCGAAAATGCCAGTGGCGCCGCAGCGCACGGCCCCTACGATCTGGTCTTTGACGGGGTCGGTGGCGATGTGTTAGCCAGCGCGTTGCCGTTGCTCGCGCTCGATGGTATTGCCGTCAGCTATGGGCGCACAATTGGGCCCACCATCACCTTTGATCTGGGTCAATTTTTCGGCAAGGGCGGCTTGCAATTGTATGGCTTTATTCTTTTTCACGAAGTACGCCGCCATCCGGCAGGGGTCAACCTGGCGCGCTTGGCCGCGCTGATCGACCAAAAGCGCTTACAGCCCTATATTTCGGTGGAGACCAGTTGGACCGAGATTGGCGCGGTTGCCCAGCAACTGCTGGACCGTGCCTACCCAGGCAAAGCAGTGCTTTTGGTAGACTGAGGGGAGTTTATAAACGCGCAGGTGCCCCGTCAAAGGATGAAGCACCTGCACGGCATATTGCCATTACGAAGGCGCGGCGACTGGGCGACGCTCCAGCGTTTCGGGTACAAAAAAGCCCAGCACACCCGCGGCCAGCAGGCCAACGGCGGCAATGGCGAGGATGGCTGGCGTCAAACTCAACAGCTCGGCCAGCGAGCCGATAAGCAGCGGCCCCCCCAGCGCCCCGCCATCCCCGATCAACCGCCAGACCCCCAGAAATTCGCCCATGGCATTTTTGGGGGCCAAGTCTGCGCCAAGCGTCATCATGGTGCCCGACCCCAAACCATTGCCAAAACCGATCAAACTGGTCGCCAAGACCAGCATGAAAAAATTAGGCGCAAAAGGAATCAGCGCCATGCCCACGCCCTGGATCAGAAAACAGGAGACATAGGCATATTTACGGCCAAAGCGATCCATGATATGACCAGCCGGGAAAAACATGAGCGCGTCAATTGCCGAGCTAATACTCATCACCAAGCCCACGCTTTGAATGCTCAGTCCCAACACATCTGCGCCATAGAGTGGCACCACAATGTTGCGCCCCGAACGAATCATCTGGGCAAACAGTTGCCCCACCCCCGCCGAGAGCAGCACTTTGTAATTTTCGCGGATCACGCTCAACAGGCTCACCGCATGACCGTGCCCGCCCGTCTGCGCATGTTCATTTATCACGTCGCGGCCAAAGAAGAGGGGAAAGAGCAAGGTAAACACAGCGATCACCCCATAGAAAGCAAAGGGCGCACGTAACCCCAGCCACGCCCCCAATAGCCCACCGAGCGCCTGCCCCACCAGATTGCCCGTGCGAAAAATGCCACCAAAGGTCGCAATTGCGCGGCCGCGCTGGCCCGTGGGCGCGTTGTCGGTTAGATAGGCATGGCGCGAAATATTCCAGAGCGCGGCCCCCATGCCTTCCAGCAAGCCATAGAGCAACAACATCCAGAGGGCCTGCGCCGTGCTCATGGCCAGCCCACAGATTGCAATACAGATCAGCCCGATGATCATCAACCGGCGCTGGCCGACGCGGCGTAATAACAGACCGGCGGGGATATCACCCAAAATGGTGCCCAACCCGCGAATGCCCAGAACCAGGCCAATCATGCCATAGGATGCACCAAACGAGGCGGCGTAGAGGGGCAAAATCGGGGCAAGCATGCCACTGCCAATCGCAAGCAGCATGGTGGGGGCGTAGACCGGCAACACAATTGGGTTGCGCGTTAGCAATGCATTCATCTCAAATCGTTTCTAATGGACAAACCATTTAAAAGTCATACAAATAAGCTTGGTAATACACGAGAGCGTAATCTATGACTTTTAAGGGTTTTATCTATAATGATACATGCCGGGCAACATTGGTTCGCCTGTTCCCTGGACACGTACTTGTTTGGGGATATAAGGGTGTTGGACAACCGCCCGCGGTTGATTGATGGCGGAGCGGTTAATCGCCGTAGCTTTGCGGTTGACTATATTCTTTCTTCCAGCCCGCACCACTCGGCTACAAAGAGCGCAATCACCTTGGTTACCCGGCGTAGACTCTCTAGGTTTACTGCCTCATCAAAGCTGTGAATATTCTTGGCAGTTGCGCCATAGACCAGCGCTGGCGTGTTTTGATACAAGCCGTAGAAGCGGCTATCTGTCAGCGCTGTGCCTTTGTGATGCGCCAACGGGCTTTGGCAAACTAATTCGTGGGCATGGGCCAACGCGGCTGCCACTTCGGTATTTTCTGGCAAAAGATAACCGGACGAGAGAAAGCCATGCCAGCGAATGGTGGGCGGGTTGGCGGCCAACACCGGATCTTGCGCCGCAGCCTGTAGAATCGTCGCGGCAATTTCGCGCTGGCATTCGGCCACGTCCCATTCGGGATAGATGCCAATGCGCACATCAAAGCTACAGCGCGCGGGCACACTCGAAGTCCATTCGCCACCTTGAATCTTGCTCACCACAAACTTGACCGGGTAATCGACATCGGCAAAAGAGGGCGTCTTGGCGGCATTCCACTGGCTTTCCAGGGTACGCAGCGCTTGCATCAGCGGAAAGCAGGCCTCGATCACGTTGAAGGTGCTGCTGGCATAACCGGCATGAACAGGCACCACATTGACCTCAACCTGCACCCAGATCACGCCAACCTGGGCCGTCATCAGTTGCTCGCGATGGGGTTCGGAGATCAGTACAGCATCGGCCTGGTAGCCGCGCACCAGGGTTGATAACGCGCCGTTGCCCGTACATTCCTCCTCGATCACCGATTGCTGGTAGAGCGGGGCGGCCGGTTGGTAGCCCGCCAATTTGAGTGCTTCTACGGCAAAGAGATTCGCCGTAAGGCCACTCTTCATGTCACCGGCGGCACGGCCATACATCCAGCCAGCGCGGATGGTGGGCGCAAACGGCGGCGAAGTCCACTGCTCGACCGGTCCCGTCGGGACAGTATCCACATGCCCTTGCAGAATCAGTGAGCGCCCTTGTTGGCGGCGCGGCCGGTGCGTCCCGACCACCGAATAGGCTCGCTCATAGCTGGTGTACATGACCGGCGAAAAGCCCGGGTGATGTTGCAGATCGGCGACGTTCAGCTGCCACTGATCCACTTCATAGTCCATTTGGCGCAGCGTAGCCGCAACCAGATCTTGGCAAGGCGCTTCCTGCCCGCGCAGCGAGGGAATGCTGACCAGCTCGCGCAGCAAGCCCACCTGCCGATCAAAGAGGCGATCAACGGCGTGCGCAATCTGGGTCTGGATAGCGCTGGGAATCATGGGTGATGGTTCCTTCTTTTGCTTGTAGCGAACTTATAGCTGATAGGGGCGCACAACCACCGCCACACAATCGCCCTGGATAGTTAAGGGGAAGGCACGGCGCGACATCAAAATGCCGCTCGACAGGGCATTCACCACCATGGGCGTGGCAAAGGGTTGCTCAATCGAATGCAACTGGCCCAACGGTTGACCAAGTTCAACCCCATCGCCCATTTCCAGGAAGGGCTCGTAGATCCCGCTGACCGGGGCCATGACATAATCCTCGCGGCCTTCGGCGGCCACAATTTGGGCCGGTTTGGCCGGCGCAACCAAAGGCGTATCGGCCAGAATTTTGTGTTGGCGCAATACATTTTTCACGCCGCTCTCGGCAATGCGCAACATCTCTACCCCAAATTGCGATGCACCACCCAGTTCGGTACCCAGGGTTACTTTGCCCAGCCGTTCACAATAGGAGGGCAACAAACCTTCGCCGGCCACATCGCGATAGATAAAGACATAGGGCGCGCCCCACGCCAGTGCGGCATCGAGCATGGCACCCATCTGGCGGTCGTCGGGCACGCGATGCATATTGACCGAGGCCAGGAAGTGCATGGAACGGCCACCCGAATGAATGTCGATCACCAAGTCGGCCAGTGGAATCAGGGCCTGTGTGACGTAGTGTGCGATCATGGCTGTAATGCTCTCGTTGATCTGCATTTCGGGATGTTCGCGATAAAAAGCGCGGTTCATATTGCGGCCATCCACCGACGAAAGGCGCGTTCCGGCAGCCACCGCCGGTCGATTGAGCATGGGCAGCAGAATCACGCGCCCCTGGATCTGTTCCGGCTCGATCTGGCGCGCCAAATTCATGAGCGTCACGGGACCTTCGTATTCATCACCGTGGTTGCCACCAAAGATCAGTGCGGTTGGCCCCTCACCATTTTTGATCACACAGATGGGCAGATAGTAATTGGCCCAGCCAGCGTTGTTGGTAGAGACCGGCGCTTCGAGCCGACCAAATTGTTTACCGTCTTTTTCGTAGTCGATGCTTGTATAAATTGGGCTGTTCATGTAGCTTCGCTCGGTTATCGATGAATTGATTGAAAATGATTGTCATTTCGCCTTATCGCAAGCCAAACTGCGTCATGATGGAGTCCATCATCTAGGCGTGCCTATGGAAGTCATCAGCCAATTTTATCATCGACCGGGCGCTATCGACTAATTGTCAAAATTTACTTCATCTACCATATCGAGCGCCACCGCGTTCATCCGGTAAAGCAGCCAGCGGCGCAGGGGCTCAAGCCGCTACGCCAAACAAAGCGCCAACGCCAGCGGTCAAGGCCATGGCCAACGCGCCCCAAAAGGT
>Ga0105044_10013960_pt1 | contig 10890 bp, 9 predicted proteins | sample MAT01_FD_78092 | JGI IMG/M metagenome (GOLD analysis project Ga0105044, IMG submission 78092) | Freshwater microbial communities from Lake Fryxell liftoff mats and glacier meltwater in Antarctica - MAT-01 | ecosystem: Environmental > Aquatic > Freshwater > Ice > Liftoff microbial mat | place... | reverse complement strand
TCCGGTAGATGTAAACGGTATCAACAAAATGGCCGGTGAATGGTATCACATCCTTTATAATAATGTGTATGGCATTCGTACATGCGCGCTGCGTTTAACCAATACCTATGGGCCAAAAATGCGGGTTAAAGACGCGCGTCAAACGTTTTTGGGCATTTGGATCAAGCTACTAGTTGAAGATAAACCGTTTGAAGTTTGGGATGGTGTGCAATTGCGTGATTTTACGTATGTAGATGATGCAGTTGATGCATTTCTCGGCGTCGCTGCTCATGAAGGCACCAATGGAAAAGTTTTTAACCTAGGTGGTGACTGTACGATCAGTCTAAACGACCTGGCTGATCTATTGATCAACGTAAACCGTGGGCAAGGCAGCTACGCTCGAAGATCCTATCCTGCGGAACGCAAACGGATCGACATCGGTGACTATTATGCGAATGATCAGCTGCTCCGCGACACAGTCGGTTGGGAGCCAAAGGTAACGTTAAAAGAAGGTTTACTCCGAACCCTCGAATATTACAAAAGCCATTTAGCCAAGTATTTGTGAAAAGTATTTCCTTTTATGATATATTTGACTGATTTCAAAGCAGAGCCTGAAGAGCTAATTCAACAGCAGTTACAAGCTTGCGAAAGAGTTATTCGTGCGGGCTGGTATATTTTAGGCTCCGAAGTGAAAAATTTTGAGGCGGAATGGGGCGCGCGTTGTAACGCCAAGTATGCTGTGGGCGTCGCCAATGGCATGGATGCCATTGAGATAGGGTTACGCACTCTCGGCATTGGTGAAAATGATGAAGTCATTACTACGCCTATGACCGCATTTGCTACGGTACTCGGGATACTTCGAGCTGGAGCTACACCTGTCTTGGCAGATATTGATCCAAACACAGCGTTGATAACGCCAGATAGTGCGGAGCGTTGCCTGTCTTCAAAAACAAAAGCAATTCTCCTTGTTCATTTATACGGACAGGTTCGTAATCTTGAAACTTGGCTCGATGTTTGTACGTCCAATCATATTTATTTGGTCGAAGATTGTGCCCAATCTCACTTGGCTATGTGGAATAATAAAGTGAGTGGTTCGTTTGGGATCTTGGGCGCCCATAGTTTCTACCCAACTAAGAATCTAGGTGCCATCGGAGATGGGGGCGCATTAACAACGAGCGATGCTGATATTGCAAAAAAAGCAGCCATTTTACGCAACTATGGTCAGAGTCAAAGATATCACCACCCAGAGCTAGGTCTTAACAGTCGACTCGACGAGATACAGGCAGCCATTTTGTCGGTTCGCTTACGATGGCTTGAGCAATTTAATCAGCGCCGCCGAGAAATCGCTCGTCTATATTTTGAGCAAATCAATAACCCTTATATTGATTTGCTCGCGCCACCCATTTCGCCAGAAAACCATGTTTATCATTTGTTCGTGGTGAAATCTCATGTTCGCGATCTGTTCATGAGCTACCTTGGGGAGAACAACATTACCAGTTTGATTCATTACCCAATACCCGTCCATCAGCAGCCACCTGGCCAGCATTTGAAATGTGATCCTCTTGGCTTGCCAAACGCAGAGTTGCATGCGCAACAGTGTTTCTCGATTCCTTGTCATCCTCAAATGAGTGATAACGATGTAGCAAAGGTCATCGGAGTGATTAATGAGTTTCGAGGATAAATCTGCCGACAAGCCAATTGAACATTTTTGTACGCTCTTTAACATTAGTTTTTTTTCGATAGGTCTTACACTATATCGCTCCCTCATCAGGCACGCAAAACCTTTTCATTTATGGATTCTTTGTATTGATGAAACAGTGGAAAAGTATTTTCGACAATTGGCATTGCCATTTGTTACTCTAATTCCATTGCATGAGGTTGAAACCGCAGAATTACGCACAGTCAAATCGCAACGCACCGTTGGAGAATACTGTTGGACATTAACACCGTTTATCTTTGATATGGTTTTTGAGCGGGACCCTTCGGTAACTCAGGTAACATACCTGGATGCTGATCTGTTTTTCTTTGCTGACCCCCGGCTTTTACTCAAGGAGTTAAAGGAAAGCCATAAACATGTTCTGATTACAGAACATGCCTATGATCCCATCTATGAACAATCCGCGACGAGTGGCCGCTTTTGTGTTCAATTCCTGACCTTTAAAGCAACTGCAGAAGCCAGAGCCGTGTTAACTTGGTGGCAGGAACGTTGTTTGGAATGGTGCTTTGCGCGATTCGAAGATGGCAAATTTGGGGATCAAAAATATCTTGATAGCTGGCCCACCACGTTTGGTGAACAAGTTCATATTCTGCAACAAATCGAGCAGACATTAGCACCATGGAACGTCCAATTTTTTTTAAAAAAGAAAAAGACTCTCTATACACCCGTTTTTTACCATTTTCATAGCTTGCGGTTCATATCTACGAATTGTGTAAAACTTTATGCAGGTTATTACACAGGAAGAAATGCTCGCCCAATTTATGATACATATGTCAGGGAATTGCGGATGACCAGAGATGTCTTGAAATCTGCTCAAATCGATATGCCTTACCTACCACTGCCAACACAAAAATACGAATTTTTACGCCGGCTAAAACGTCGAGCGATGGGAACAGAAATAACTATTACTCTGAATGATAGAAAATACCGATGAAACTGGCTTACCTTATTTATCGCTTTCTGGCTAGCACAACTATTTTGATACTAGCGATTATTTTGATTTTTGCTTTATTACCATATCGCGACTTACTTGCCGCTAGTCATCTTAATATAGCAAATCTGCAACTCGTGAATGTCATTGAGCTTCCTGAGTGGCGATCACAAAACGCAATGCCTAAAATAAAGGGAACAATAAAGGGGACAAAGGTTCAAAAATTAGCGCAACGGAATCGCCTATACCAAGCACTGGTGCATCTCAAGACAGCTACCCAAGCGCGTAGTAATGTGATAAAAGCACGTGCCAATCGATTGAGTGGACAAATTGCGATTCTACTATTAGATTGGAATTATGCACAACTTGCCTTTGCAAATGTTAATCGACTTGCGCCTAACACGTTTTTACGACCATGGGAGAAAATCTTTCTTCTACCCTTAAGCAACTCTGTACAATCTGCTTCTCCTGCGGTGCTTGATACGAAAGACTTATTAGAAACAGCAGATATATCATTTCGCTATCAGCAGTTTGCCGTAGCTAGCAAATATTACGAGTTGACTGCACTCAATGAGTACTATCAGAAAACTCATCGGATTGATTATCAAAGCGCCATAACAGAGTCTACATCATACGTGCTATACCAGTATTTGTTGGCGTCTGCCTTATCAAGCAATGAAAACGTCAACCAGCTAATTTCAGTTATGAAACAACGGGAAAGTAAGTTTGAGGTGGTGCAAATACCCACTCTGACTACTCCTGTTGTAATCGAAGGCTGGAAATTCATTTGGCTATTCAATGGTTCTCCCGTTGATACAAATGGTGAAGTTGGTTATCTTTGGTCGCCACAGTTTGCGACTGTCTTGGTTAATGTTCATGATGACGGAGATTACGTTGTAATTCCTAGTTTGATGCCAGTTGGCACGGATTTGATTGAGAGCAGATTGTTTGTGGACGGAAGTTTGCTACAGCAATTTGAGTCTCATATAAGCGAAACTTCGGCACTACATAGCATATCCGTTCCCATACAATTGGCGAAGGGCTTTCACACCATCACAATACAGATTCTGTCGGACACGGCTACGAATGAACCGAAAACAGGCGCAATTGAGTCACTCCTGATTAGATATTCTAGTTAGGTAACCTGCATTTATATGATTACATTAAATACTCTTCGCAACAATAGGTGGATGATCAGTTCAAAAATGAGAGTTACAAGGCCATCACTCTTGAAATTCTCAATATGGGTAGCCTTGTTTACCGCAATTATTCCTTATCCTTTCCCTTTTGCTCTAGGCCAAGCGACAGTTATGTCGTCCGACGTTGCGAGCGTATTTTTATATCTATATCTCTTTTTTGGGTTGTTAAAATCGAACGTTACATATAAATTTTCACGTACGACGATCACATTCTTTACTTTGTTAGGCTGTTGGTTGCTTTGGATATCATTTACCTACATCATTCTACCTGATAGAATGGGATTATCCTTAGTCGCTCGCATTTTTAAAAAATCATGGATCTTTCTGCCTTACGCTATAATAGGTTATCGCATTGGGTGGGGTTCTTTCAATATTAGGAAGTACTTCATCACGACGCTACTTGTATTTACATCGATCATATCGGTGATCGCGATTGTGCAGTGTGTCAGTGGGGGACAACTCCTTAGTGGTCATTATACTAACCAACGCTTTCTTGGGTTCTTGACACCGCTACCTGAGGCGCGGTATGACTACAGAAATTTGGGAACATTGACGCTGGAGGATACAAAAGCATTGCGAACTGCAGGTGCTGACTCAGAATTTGTAACAAGTTTTCTGTTTCGCGCTCATGGTCCATTTGAAGAATCGAATTTGCTTACAGCATTTACTGTACCCATCGTATGCCTGATTTTGGGAATGCTAGTAAAGCGACCAAAATTTCAAAGGAGACAAAGGCTAACGATATACTTTCTGATAACTTTACTGGGGATGATAGTTTCATTTGGGATTACAGGTTATGGAGCTTTGATAGTCGTGTGCTTGTATCTTTTTGGGATAAGTCCTATTTTTTTTGTTCGTTGGCTAACCAAACCAATCATTTTACTATTAGTTTTTGTGACAATCATGGCAGCAGGGATAATCCTTGTCCCTGCTCTTTTCAATTCGCAGAAAGTGGTTGATAGCCGCTTAATCAGAATCATTCGTCCACTCGAATCGGATGCACTTAACGGAAGAGTGAGATTGATTAATGCTGCGATTGCAGAAATTCAAAGCTCACCTTGGGTTGGTACACGATCAATACAACAAGAAGAAGATATCGCTAAACAAGAAACAATGACTATATACATTAATATGGCTGAAACATCAGGTGTTGTGGCCCAGCTCTTGTTTCTTGCTATCCTTATTAAATTTCTTCGAGCCTCTTGGCATGTCTATCACAAAGGAGTTGAAAGCGAAGACCGCAGCATAGGCCTCGGCGTCCATCTATTTTTTATATCATTGTTGATCTTGGGATTTTTCTACAATTGGATTGTATTTGAAGGCATTGCCTACATTTCATTTATGCTAGGTGCCATGTGTGTAGCAATGTCTGCACAAGCAAGAGCCAAATCAAGGACAATCAGTCTATTAAATCAGAATTCGTTCTGATCGGATTTATTTTGTCATTGACAGAGGAGAAATATGGTTAGATTCAGCGTATATGGAAAGAATTTCGGCGGAGTTTTTACCCTTAAAATGGGTGAGATTTCTGGCGATGGTGATATGACAGTGTCTACTACATAGGATAATACCATACTCGACATATGAATAGTCCTTTAATAAGTATCATTACGCCTTCCTATAACCAGGGACAATTTATTCGAAGAACAATTGACAGCGTACTCACACAAGATTATTCCAACATTGAATATTGGGTAATCGATGGTGGCAGTACAGATGATACAGTCGCCATTCTTAAAGAGTATGATCATGATCCTCGATTCCACTGGATCAGTGAACCCGACAAAGGGCAGTCAGATGCAATCAATAAAGGGTTGGCAAAAGTTTCAGGAGAAATTTTTGCCTGGTTGAATTCAGATGATGTGTATTCTTCTGAGGCATTAAACAAAGTTGCAGAATATTGGATGACCGCTCAAAAGCCGGTGATACTCTACGGTCTGTGCAGATTTATTGATGAAAACGATAATGATCTTGGTCCCACTCCTGGTCAGTCACGTAGCATGAATTTGGACAAAATCTTGCAGTTTGGTAGATTTTTTCTACCACAACCTTCTGTTTTCTGCCCACTACATACTGTTCGTGAGATCGGAGGGGTTGACATAAATTTGCATTATACAATGGATCTTGCTCTTTGGATTCGACTTGCTAATAACCTGCCTATTGTTCATATTCCGCATGAACTTGCACATTATAGGCTGCATAGCACTTCCAAAACATGTGCTCTTTCTACTAAGTTTATCGAAGATACCAAGAAAGTTTTCATTAGTGTAGCTGAGCAAGGGATATTGAATAAAAATCGCGCGCTAGCACGTTCGGATCTTTTCGCAGCTACTGTGTATTTAACGCCTGAAGCGAAGAATTTCCGACTTGCCCTTTCGCATATTTCCTCCGCCCTGAACAATGATTTCTCTGTTTTTTCGGAAGTTTTTCTGATTGTCGCAAAGGCTTTTGCTCGATCTTGTTTTGGGGATAAACTTTGGCGAGAATTAAGATTTCTTCGATCTCGTTATTAACTCGACAGTTGTATCTTGACACCTGCTCAGATTTGACAAGGTTTTTAAGCGATTTTATGCGGTATTATGCCGAAATGATGCGTTTTTGATCCCTCAGTGCGCTTCAATCCAGTACCTGGCACATCAAAAAGCAGTGTCCGAAGGCTAAAAGGGTGATGAATGAGCCTGTCAATCATGAATTATGGTCATTTTTACTCTGAAAGTGCTTGTCAAATTTACAACAGTCCGAAAACACAACTATCGAATTATTAAATGTAGTGGAATAGCAGAGCCAATCGTGAATATGTGTTTCTCCTTAGGGACAATTGCAATTGACCATGAATCAGCAGCCTAAACCCATCCCTATTCTATTTGTTCACAGCAGTGATGAACTGTATGGTTCAGACCGTGTGTTACTTCAACTAGTGAGCCAAATAGACCGAACAAAATTCGAGCCGATTGTTGTTTTACCATCAGATGTATCATATAAAGGGGTACTTAATTCACTACTCACTAGCCAGGGTATTACTAGTCATTCGATCAAAATGGGGGTTTTGAGACGTCGATATTTTACACCGGTCGGTTTTATTACATATTTATCCTATACTGTATACGGTGTTTGTCTTCTCGTCAGTCTCATCAAGCGTTATCAAATTAGGCTTGTTCATTCGAACACGAGTGCAGTCTGGGGTGGAGCATTTGCAGCGTTTATTTGCCGTCTTCCACATGTTTGGCATATTCATGAAATCATTGATGAGCCAAGCTGGATGGCGATCTTCATCTACAAATTAGTTTTGAAAATGTCAAGTTCGGTTGTCACAGTCTCGTCCGCTGTTGCAGACCATATAAGAAAAATAATTCCCTCAAACACACAGAATTTGCAAACAATATGGAACGGTGTGGATTGCGATATATTTAGCCCTGAAGCCGATGGCCAATCATATAGGAGAAAACTAGATATTCGGACAGAAAATATTCTGGTTGGTGTTGTTGGTCGCATTTCGTATCGAAAAGGTCAGAAATTGTTTTTGACTGCGATGGATCAGGCATTACAAGTTCTCCCTCAGTTACGCGGCGTGATTGTAGGTGATCCGATTACTGGCGAAGAAAATTGGTTAGAGAAATTAGCTGCCCATGCTAGTGAGCTTGGAATCGCAGATAAAGTTCACTTCATTCCTTTTTGCAAAGATATCCCACAATTGATGCGCGCACTTGACATTTTGGTTTCACCTTCAATATTGCCAGAATCTTTAGGACTAACTATCCTAGAGGCAATGGCTAGTGAACGTCCCGTAATAGCATCCGCACATGGAGGTCCGCTTCAGATAATTAAGAGTGGAGAAACTGGCTTTCTATTTCCACCAAGTAACCCTACCGCTTTAGCAGATACGATTGTCCAACTAGCACAAAGTTCTACACTCCGAAAATCTGTTGGGCTTAATGCACGTACATACGTCATCGAAAATTTTTCCCTTAGTAGCTTTCAACGAGGGTTTGAGGATTTATATTCCGAACTCTTATCTACGACGAAGCGATAATGAGACTCAATAGACTTGATTAACTTTTCTATATATCAAACCCAAAAAATGTTGAGAATTCGTTGGACTAACAGGCATTGGTATCGGCATTATTCGTATCGGGCATACTGGCCTATTACAATTATGGGAACTTGCCTCAAATTTAATGAAAGAACTAGCTTTCGATAATGAAAATTGCACTCATGGGCACGCGCGGTGTGCCGGCCAGTTATAGTGGTTTTGAAACCTGTGTCGAACAACTCGGCCAGCGATTGGTCGCGCGCGGTCATGATGTGACCGTATATTGCCGTTCACACCATATTACCTATGCAGAGCCTACCTACAAAGGCATGCATCTAGTCAAGTTACCTACGGTTGCCAATAAATATTTGGACACAATGGTACACTCGTTTATCTCGTCGCTACATGCCTTGCCGCGACGTTACGACATTGCCCTTTATTTTATTGCCGGCAATAGCCCAGTAACCTGGATTCTGCGTTTGGTGGGCAGCAAAACCATTCTTAACGTGGATGGACTGGATTGGAAGCGCGAAAAGTGGCCAACCCTGGCCAAGCAGTATATTCAATTTGCGGAATATTTGGCAACCATACTGCCTACCGCCTATCTCACAGATTCTAAAGTCGTACAAGGCTACTATCGCGACCGTTTCAACAGTGAACCGCCTTATATTCCCTATGGCTCTGATGTAGAATTATTGCCGCCGGGTGAAACATTAACACGCTTTGGTCTCGAACCCGGTCGCTATATTTTATTTGTAGGACGGCTGGTGCCGGAAAACTGCGCTCATCATCTGGTCGAAGCATTTAAACAATTGGACACCGACTTCAAGTGTGTAATTGTAGGGGATGCCGCCTACGCCGAGGAATATATTGGCGAACTTAAGGCCAAAGCAGAGGGAGATGCGCGAATCGTCTTTACCGGGTACGTCTTTGGCAAAGGATATCATGAATTAGGCTCCAACGCGCATATATTTGTTGAAACATCGGGTGTTGGTGGTACACATCCAGCGTTGGTAGAAGCTATGGCCTTTGGCAATTGTGTGATCACAAACAACACACCCGAAAATCTAGAGACAATTGGCGATGCTGGCCTCGCTTATACTGGTAAGCTGGGTGCAACAGATTTACAGCCACTATTAGGTCGTCTGCTGTCTGATCCTGATTTAGTTGCCAAGTATGCGCTGCTTGCTCGTCGGCGTGCCGAAACTATCTATACTTGGGAATCGGTCACTGATGCCTACGAAAGCCTATTTTATCACTTGCTCAACCAACCTTTGCCGAATCGCCTGAACCCCATCCAACCCGAATTGCCCAATCCGACATCTGTGGTTGAATAAGTAATCTTTGTGAACAGCATACGTCGTCTACTCTGGATGGAACTGTTGTGGGTCATGTTATTGGGACTCCCCATTACCCTGCCTGGCCGCTTTCTTCCCACATCCATGCAGTCTTATATAGTGATTGCCCTCTTTCTTTTTTGGCCGTTGCGCTGGTTTAACCAGCGTTGGCTAATCAACGCGCAAAAGACAGGGGCGAGCAACAAACCTAAGCTCGATACCGATACACCTTTAAAGCTTGCGCTGCTTTGTCTGCTGGCTTGGCTCCCCGTCAATTTGTGGATGTCAGCCGATATTCAGGTTTCTTGGATCGCGGCTGGCTATCTGCTTTTTGGCATTGCTTTATATACAGCCCTGGTTCATTGTTCACCATGCCAATGGCGGCTACCCTTGAGCGCCACCTTTCTCCTCTTGATTGGCAGTGGATTGGCACTAGCATCACCGTTGCTCGTTGCCTGGAAGCCAGATTTTCGCATCTTTCAGCTACCGCTTTACAACCGCCTGCAATCCATTCCATATCGTCTAAGTGAGACAATGCATGCCAACGTGCTTGCAGGCGCGCTGGTGATTGTTTTACCGCTCTTGGTAGCATTAATGCTGGGCCACAATTGGACAACTCGTCCTTGGTTGCGCTACTTGTGCAACGTGCTAACATTCATCGTACTAGCTGTCCTCATCCTGACACAAAGTAGAGGCGCTTACCTGGCTATCGGCATTGCATTGCCACTCGTCATCATTCTACGCTGGCCATGGCTCGTTCGCCTAGCGCCACTCGTTATTCTGGCTGCAATCATCTCTATCCGCTTTATAGCGTGGCCGATGTTCCTCGATCAGTCCAGTTCCGATGGCTCGCTAGGCGGATGGGATGTACGTTTAGATATTTGGACACATTCACTACAGGCGCTGTCAGATTTTGTTTATACTGGAATTGGCATTGGCACATTCACACTAGTAATGCCCTTGCTTTATCCACTGCGTTATCCGATCGAAGGCTACCCCCATGCTCACAATCTTTTCCTCCAAATTGGCGTCGACCTGGGCCTACCTGGTTTAATTGCGTATTTGGCGCTTCTTATTAATCTCTTTGTTATGCTTTTTGTGGTCTTGCGCACTCGGCAGTCTGTACCCTTGCACCGCACATTGGCGATCGGCGCGACAGGTAGCTTGGTCGCTATGCTCGTACATGGTCTCTTAGACGCTGTCACTTGGGGCACAAAGCTAGCCTTTATGCCCTGGCTGCTCTTTGCGCTGATTACGTTACTTTTTTTCTCTGCTCAAACACTTCAGCCAGATAAAAGTTAAAGGGTAGATCCAACGGGATCGTGCCTAATTCCGCACAGGATATTTCAATATCTTTTACGTCCTCTACACACTTACCGACTAGCGCGCTACAGCTAATTTATCTTCATCGCGTCTTTTTCCTGTGCTGGATCGTCATCGATAGCAATACAAAAGAATTGCTTAACTTTCCGCGCATCTTTTAGAGCAGTCACGGCGTATGATGTAGGTATAATCAAATCGATACGAGATTGTAGATAACACATCCATTGCCCACTGCTATACGTTGATTGACAACAAAGCATCACTCCATAGAGGACGACCATGTTCAAACGCTTTAGCACGAATTATATGGCTATATTATTCCTCGTCGATAGTATATTAGTTCAGATTTCACTCTGGACAGCCATGCAGCTACG
>Ga0105044_10013958_pt1 | contig 10892 bp, 6 predicted proteins | sample MAT01_FD_78092 | JGI IMG/M metagenome (GOLD analysis project Ga0105044, IMG submission 78092) | Freshwater microbial communities from Lake Fryxell liftoff mats and glacier meltwater in Antarctica - MAT-01 | ecosystem: Environmental > Aquatic > Freshwater > Ice > Liftoff microbial mat | place... | reverse complement strand
ATTTTCATAATAATTATTTACAAGTCTGTCAACACCAAGTATAGAAAGAATTATCATTCCCTGTACTACAAGCATAATTTCCTTTGGTACAATCTGATTTACTGCCAGTCCTCCGTAGTCTAAAATTGCGAATAGTAATGCAGAGAAAATTATTCCGAGCGGATTATTCTTTGCAAGTAATGCAACAGCAATAGCAGTATAACCAATATTATTGGAAAACCCGAGTTCATAAAATCCTTTGTATCCCATTATATAATTTATTCCCACTAATGAAGTAATTCCCGATCCGATAAAAAAGGAAATCATAACAATACTATTTGTTTTTAAACCTATATATTTAGATGCAGTCTGATTGAATCCAACTGCACGGAGTTTGTATCCGAATTTTGTTTTATAAATAAAAATATATGTCAGCACTGCAAGTATAAGCGCAAGTATAAAACACAGATTCACTGATGATCCCTGAAAGAACGGAAAAATTTCAGATAATTTTGAAATCATATTATCGTCGGCAATTTTTTCAGTCCGCATCGTAGATTTAACAGCAAAGAAATCTATTAAAAAATAATTTACCAGTGCTAGTACAATGAAGTTCAGCATGATAGTTGTGATAACTTCACTGACATCTTTTTTAATTTTAATGTAGGCGGGAATCAATCCAAATACTCCGCTTACAATAAAACCGCAGATAATGCAGAGTATAAACAAGACAGGAAAAGGTAAGCTTCCGAACTTTAAAGCAACCAAAGCAATAATAAATGAACCTGCATTTAGCTGACCTTCAGCACCAATGTTAAATATTGACGCATGGAAACATACAGCCAGTCCGCATCCGCAGATTATAAGAGGAGTTGCTTTAAACAGTGTCTGCCCTATTCCATAACCGCTGGCAAAAACTTCTGAAAATATTAATGAAAATATTTCAACCGGATTTTTATTTATCATCAGTAAAAATACTGACACAATTACAATTGTTGAAACAAATGATAATGAAACAGAAATGAAATTAATTTTTGTTTTAATACTCACTGTGTAATTCCAATCATTAACTTTCCAATGGCTTCGTGCAGAGAATTTGTCTGAACGGTATCTTTTAAATTTAACACAACATCTTTATTATAAGACTGAAGTTCTGAGGAATCAAAAGTTTTTAAAATATTGCCGTTATAAATTACACTTAATTTATCTGACAGAGTTAAGAGTTCGTCTAAATCAGATGAGATAAGAAGTATTGCTTTGTTATTATTTCTTTGCTCAATAATTTTCGAATGGATGAACTGACTTGCTTTAATGTCAACTCCGCGTGTCGGATGAGAAAAGATCATAATTTCATTTCCCGCTTCAATCTCACGGGCAAAAATTACTTTCTGCTGATTCCCACCGGAGAGAGAGCCGAGATCCGATTTAACATTTGAAACACGTACATCATATCTCTCAATTACATCAGCAGATAATTTTTGAAGAAGTTTATTTGAAATAAAATTACTTTCACAGTTTTTCAAAATAATATTTTCACCAATAGAGAATTCTTTAATCATACCTTTCTTTAACCTGTCATCCGGAACTAGAGAAATAGATTTATTTGAATGTTTATATTCACCTTCAAATTTTTTCTCAAGACCAATAGCAATATCAACAATCTCATTTTGTCCGTTACCTTCCACACCGCAGATACCATGAATCTCTCCTTTAGACAGTTCAAGATTCAGATCTTCCAACAAATTAATTTTATTTTTTTTAAAATTAACATTTTTCAAGGAGAGTACTGTTTCATTTTTATCATGAAAAGTTTTCTTGTGCATAATATTACTGACTGCTGATTCACCTATAATAGCATTACTTAAAATATTCAAATCCAGATTATTTTCAGTGTTATCAGTTTCAAATACAAGCTTACCTTTTCTTAAAACAGAAACTCTGTCAGCGATTTCTTTTACTTCATTCAGCTTGTGAGTTATAAATATAATTGTTTTTCCGTCAGCTTTAAAAGTATTTATAATTTTGAAGAAATCAGCAACTTCAACAGGAGACAGCACTGCAGTAGGTTCATCAAATATTAGTATTTCCGAATTCCTGTAGAGTAATTTCAGAATTTCAACTTTCTGCTGTTCGCTAATACTTATTTCAGAAATTTTATTATCGGGATTAAGTCCAAGGTTATATTTTGAAATCAGTTCATTCAGGATATGCTTTGATTTGACAAAGTCAATCTGTATACCTTTTGTAATTTCATTTCCGAGAATTATATTTTCCAGGACTGTAAAATCTTCTATCAGCATAAAATGCTGATGTACCATCCCGATTTTTTTATCAATAGCATCATGAGGAGATTTGAATTTTACTTCTTCATCAAATAATTTGATACTGCCCGAATCCTGTTTATAAATTCCGAACAGGATTTTCATCAGAGTAGTCTTGCCTGCTCCGTTTTCCCCAAGTATGCAGTGAACAGAATTCTTTTTTACAGTAAATGAAATGTTTTCATTCGCAGTAAAGTTACCAAACTTTTTCGTAATATTTTTAAATTCTACAGCGTACAATTATTTGATTGAGTTTTAAGCAATGCAAATTAAAGTATTAAGTTCGTAAATAATATAAAAAAAAAGATTCCAACTTAATTAAAAGCTGGAATCTTTTGAAATTTAATTTAATACTTAATTATTTTATAACAAGCATTCTTTTAGTTTCTGTAAATGATTCAGAAACAATTTTATAAAAATAAACTCCGCTGTTAATATTAGAAGCATCGAAAACAACTTCATACAATCCCGGATTTAGTTTTTGATTTATTAATGCAGATACTTCTTTACCGGAAACATCATACACAGTAAGGTTATATGATTGACTGCCGGTAAGTGAATTAGGTATATCAAGTTTTATTTTTGTAGAAGGATTAAAAGGATTCGGATAATTCTGATGCATCATAAAATTACCGGGCACAATACTGCTGATTTGATTAATTCCAGTAGGCGGCGGAGTAAATCTGTAAATCTGATTTGTTGCAGGCGCAATGCTTATTGTATCATTTACAGTAGAAGAACTAAAAGCAGGAGATGCACTTGTATTTAAAAGAGAAATGAAATTATTTGTTCCGGATGCAACTGAAGTAATTCCGATTGAACAACCTATACTGCCACCTGTACTAAGATTATGATAATTCACACCACGGTTATAGGCAAATTCAATCTTATTGGTTGTCTCATATAGTCTTACCTGAAAACTAATACAACTGTCTCTGTCCCAGCTCCACCACCATCTCATGTGTTTCCATTCTGCTGTCATAATTCTGTTTGGAGCAACTCCGGTTACATTATAAAAAACTCCACCGGTTGTAAATCCTGTCCTCATATCATCAAAGAAAGGAGCGATGATAGGACGATTAGTACAAGTACTCAGATTATTATTAAACTCTGTTGTAGTTACAGCACCAAGTTTTACAAATCCAAGTCCGGAAGCTCCGAAAGTAGTATAATTAATTCCATCATATTTAAAAGTAAAACCGATGTTTGTAATTGTACTATTTGCTCCTTCTGTGCCGGGATTTACAAGCAAACCTGCTGAAGGAATAGATACATAAGTACCTGTAGTTGCTGAAAATACATAGCTTGAAACTGATGCTTCAGATTTATTAACGAAGCAGATTAAAGTTAAAATTGTAACAATGTAAATAATTTTTTTCATTTTGTTTTTTAAGTTAATGCTAATATAATAATATTTATAATAACATAAAATTTAGAATTGTATACAATTCATATAACTGCTCAATAATTTAAAAGTTTTAACATTCGGGATTGACTAAATTTTTGAGTTTACAAAATATATCTGGCAAAAGAAATTTTGAAAATTCTTTAAATGTAGCTGAATGATTTATTCGAAAATTTAAAAATGTTAATTTTATTCTTCTGAGTTTAAATAATTTTCATAAAATATTAACCGGTCAAAAAAAAACCGGGCACCTCTGAAACTAAGGCACCCGGTATTGAAAGGAGCAGACTTTGCAGTTTGCTTTTTTTTATAAATTATTTAAGTAACATCATTTTCTTTGTTGCAATAAAGTTACCAGATGTAATTCTGTAGAAATATACACCTGAAGAAACTTGTTTTCCACCGTCATCAGTTGAATTCCAATCTACAGTATATTTACCTGCAAGCATTGTTTTGTTATTTACCAGAGATTTTATTACTCTTCCTGAAATATCATATATTTTCATAGTGACTGAAGATGATTTTGGAATTAAGAAATCAATTTTTGTAGATGGATTAAAAGGATTTGGATAATTTTGTGAAATACTGTATTGATCCGGTACCTCTGTGCTTATCTGATTAATTCCTACTGTATAATTTCTTGATGTCAGAAGAACCTGAACTGTATAGAAAGGATTGTGCATTCCGGCACTTCCGTCGCTTGTGACCATAAGATAATTCCAATAAGCTTTTCTGAGATTTACATTATTTGAGTCTTTTGCTATCAACTGCCATGCAACTGAATCAATACCGGCAGGCGGTAAAGCAATTCTTAAATTTGTTAAGCATCCGGTAACTTCTGACTGCCAAGGTTCAATTGTTCCATCACCGTCAAAATCTGAAGGTGCTATGAACTGGTCAAATGATGTTACACCGGCATGACAACTTTGACAACCTTTTGTAAGATCAAAATTTGATGCTTCATCATGAAGATTCATTGTGTGTCCGCCAACTTTATCTCTTGTAACTGTTCCTGTATCTGTTGTTGCTGCCATGTGACATGTTGCACATGTGTTTTCAATATTTTTATGTGAACCACTTACGAATGGGAATCCGAATGTAGCTGCATTTGATCCCATTAATATATCACCCTGAGGACTTTCGTGAGGTCCCCAAAAACCCGAGAATGAACCTCCGGCAACTACATAAACTGAATTATCTCTTCTTGATTTATGACAATTCATACATGTTTTTCCGGTTCCTGCTGCAGAATAAGAAGTTCCATTTGCCAGTACTTCCTGACCTGCCGGTACATTTCTGAGTGAATATTCATTACTGTTACCGTGAGGATCGTGACAAGTCTGACAAGCTATCATTTTCTGATCAGCTTTTGTAAGATTAAGTGTACCTAATCTGTTCTTTGTATAATCAACATAAGATTCACCATCGTGACATCTGTTGCAATCGTTTAGAGTGTTTCTTACATTGTCAGCAACTACTCGACCTTCGAATACTGATTCTGAGTGTTTTGAATTTTCCCATTGTGCAAACTTGGTATATCTCCATGGTTCTCCGTGACATGTTCCGCATGTGCCTGCATCATAAGAAATATCAATTTTATTTGTGTCTCCGCCGCCATTTACATGAGAGGATCCGGCACCATGACAACTTTCACAGCCGACACCTGCATATGCTACAAGTTCCGGATAATTTGTTTTTAAATTTGCCCATTTTCCGGGAGCAGGTGGTCCTGTCCAGATCCATCCAACTCTTCTTGCAACATCATCAAATCCATTATTGTCATTAACTAAATTGTGGTCATTACCTGTTGTATGACATTTATTACAGTTAGTGCTGACATATGGACCGCCACTGTCAATTTGTTGTCTGAATATATTTGCATGCCCACTTACTTTCCATCTGTTAAAAATATCTGTAAATTTCGAATTACCTGAGTGACATGACATACAATTAGGATAAGCTGCCGGTACACCATCAAATCCACCAACTCCGACAAATTTTGATGCATAATATTTTACAGTTGTGTCTTTTGATCCTGTTGAAGTTGTTATTGATACTTTGATTTCATAAGTACCCACTGAATCTGTTCTGAATTTATACCAAGCCAAAGAAGGTATCGATACTAAATTAGCACTAGAACCAGTTGGTTTTGATAAAATTGTCCAGTTTTGGGTTTGAATTGCTGCTGTATCCCCAAAATTAAAAACTGACAAATAAATGTATTGTCCTTTTCCTACTGAAACTAAACCGGTTGCTACACATGAGTCAGGAGTGAGTGCAGGAATAGTTTTTAACATTTCGGGATTTGTTGAGTGACTTATTATTTTTGCTCTTGGAGCTGAGTAAACTAAACTTACACTCAGTGCGAAGATTAAGATGTTTAGTAGTATTGTTTTCATGACTGTTTTATTTAAATTCCTTTATTTTGTTGATTTTACCTATTTAGTTGACAATCATTGTGCCATAATAATTATTTGAAATTTTTACATATCTCAGCGTTTATAAAAATTTTGTGGGGAATTATTGCGCAATAGTTCTACAATTTATACGAAAAGTCAGTACTGTTCAAAACAATTTTCAGAAATTAAATTATACTCAATTTTAGTTTGAAATCATACAATTTTTTAATAAAATTATGAATTTTTTATTTCAACCTTAAAAATTTAATCCGCCACGACGAAATAAAATTAGTTTTGCTGTCTAAAAACAATTTTTAGTTTTTTAAGCAAATATTATTTTATATGAGAAATTAGAAGAAATTTGCCCGCCTTGCCAAAGCAATACGAGGCAGGTGCAATTCGCCCGCCATGCCGAAGCAATGCGAGTCAGTTGGTAAAGCTTTTCAAACGTATTGTAAGGATATGAAAAAAAGTTTATTCTGTGTAAATTTTTTCATTTTTTAATGCAATTAAATGAATTTTCATTCTTAAAATATATGGAAAGAATCATTTCAGATAAATCTTAATTTTGAACTTTAATTAATTCAAAGTAAAATAAATCCTACATTTTATTACTAATTCAATTGTTAAAAAAACATATAAGAGTTATTTTAATGTTTATAATTTAAAATACAATTTGCAGACAAACTTCAAAAAAGTACAGGATTTAATTTCTGAAAGTAACAAAATAATTTTAACCACTCACGTTGTGCCTGATGGTGATGCAATCGGAAGCGTAATTGCAATGGCAGGTTATCTTACCCAAATAGGTAAAACTCCGGTGATCATTAACCATTCTGAGACTCCATATAATTTACAATTTATGGATTCCGGTAAATCTATAAGAGTTTTTTCAGATAATACAGAAGAAAACATTAAATTAATTAATGAAGCAGGCCTGATTTTTATTTTAGATACGAATGAATTTGCACGAACAAAATCTATGCAGCAATATCTTATTGACTCCCCTGCTAAAAAAGTTTGCATTGACCATCATACCGGTATTAAGGAAGAAAATTATACTGCAGTTATTTCCAATACTGTTTATCCTGCTACATGTCAGATACTTTATGATTTTATAAAATCTGATAATGAGAAATATCTGACTACGGAAGTTTCATCAGCTTTATATGTTGGAATTATGACTGATACAGGTTCATTCAGATATCCAAGAACGGATGCAAATGTATTTATAGTTTGCGCAGATCTGATTAATCATGGCGCTGATCCGGTTCAGATTTATGAAAATATTTTTGCCAATGTAACTATGGAAGATATTAAACTGACTTCACTTTTTATGCAGAGCCTTGAATTTTTCTTTGATAAAAAAGTTGTAGTCGGAATCGTAACTCAGGATGATTTTAAATCTTTAGGTCTTGATATTCAGCATGTAGAAGGATTCTCGTCTATTTTAATGAATATACTTGGAGTTAAAATCGGAGTTATACTTGTTGAGTTAAGAGATAATATTAAAGTTTCTTTCCGCTCAAAAGGTGAACTCGACATAAGCACTCTTTCAAAAGAATTCAATGGTGGCGGGCATAAAAATGCTGGCGGTGCTAATGTAAAAGATTTAACTATCAATGAATTAAAGAATAATATTTTAGAAAAACTGAAGAGATATTTTTGATTTTAATGCTAAGCGTTTTAACAAATTCAATTAATAATTTAAAAATGAAAATATATTTAATAATAAAAAATGAAAACAACATTTGAGAAATCCGGTTTAGACAAAATAAAAGCCGATGCTTACACTTTTTTTGTATACGAAGATAAGAAATTATTTGAAGATCAGATAAAATATATACAAAGAATTTTACGTATAAAATTTTCCGAATTAAGCCTTGAAGATTTCAAGGGAAAAGAAGGACAGACTCAGTTAGTTTATTCAGGAAAATACCGGATTATATTATCGGGAATCGGAAAGAAAGAAAAGATAAGTCTTGAGAAATTAAGAGTTGCATCTTCCAACAGCATTTCAAAAGGGAATTCTGTTAAAATTAAAAAAATTGCTTTCGAAATTTTAAGTGATGAGACACTTACGGAAGGAATTGAAGAAGTTGCAAGAGCTGAAGTTATGGGGTGTATACTGGGAAGTTATTTTTTTGGAAAATATTTTACAAAGAAAGAAAAGAAAGAAGGCAGGTCAGTTAAAGAAGTTGTATTTTTTGCTGAGAAAAATATTCTTGCTAAATATTCCAAAGAAATTGAAAAAGGAATTAAGTCAGGGGTAATAATTGCAAATGCTACAAACCTTGCAAGAGATCTCGGCAATGAACCTTCGAACGTTTTGTATCCTGAGTCTTATTGCAATTTAATATCAGAAAGATCACAGTCAGGAAAATATACTGCTGAAGTTTTAAACTTAAATGATATAGAAAAGCTTGGAATGGGCGGAGTTTTGGAAGTTGCAAAAGGAAGCAGACGCGAACCAAGATTTCTAATTCTGAAATATAACGGCGGAGCTGAAGGTGAACAACCTTATGTTGTAATTGGTAAAGGCGTAACTTTTGACAGCGGCGGAATTTCTATAAAACCGGGAGCAGGTATGGCAAATATGAAAATGGATATGTGCGGAAGTGCAGCGACAGTTGGTGTTATCGAAGCTGTATCGCAACTTGGATTAAAGATAAATTTAATCGGACTAATTCCGACAGTGGAAAATATGCCTGACGGGAATGCGTTCAAACCCGGAGATATAATCACTGCATATAACGGAATGACAATTGAGATAGATAATACTGATGCAGAAGGAAGGTTGATTCTTGCTGACGCACTTTCTTATGCAACTCAGTTCAAACCAAAATCCGTAATTGATATTGCTACGCTGACGGGAGCAGTTTTAGTTGCATTCGGAAATGTTACATCAGCTGTGATGAGTAACAATCAGCCGTTAGCTGATAAACTTTTTAAAGCAGGAAATCAGACTTATGACAGAGTATGGCAGCTTCCATTATGGGATGAATACGATAAATTTATTGACTCAGATTTTGCTGATGTAAAAAACAGAGGAGCAGGCGGTGCAGGTACAATAACCGCAGGCATGTTTTTGAAAAGATTCATTGGAGATTATCCATGGGCTCACATAGATATAGCGGGAACAGCCATAAGGGATTCTGCTTCGAATTATTTGCCAAAAAACTCATCCGGTGCCGGTGTCAGATTAGTTACTCAATATTTGATGAATGAAGCTTCAGATAAGTAAATTTATTATTTGATTAATTCTAAAATCTCTTTTTAAGATAATTTTATTTTTAAAATGTATTTCAAAATAATTATATCACTTATATTTTTTCTTTCAACTGCTTTTAATTTTCAGAATATTATATATTCTGATTCCGGAAATAAATTTTTACTGGGGAATGAGACTCTTGTATTAAAGAATTATGAATTACTAAAAAATAAAAGAATCGGAATCATTACAAATAAAAGTGGTGTGATGTCTGACGGAACTCTTTTTTTAGATGCATTATATAAAAACTATACAGTTACAAAAATATTTTCTCCTGAGCATGGACTACGCGGGGATGACAGAGACGGTAACTATACGGATGATGTTACAGGTGTAGATGTAATTTCTCTTTACGGCAACAGCAAAAAACCGGAAGCAACAGATATAGAAAATGTTGATGTGTTTGTATATGATATTCAGGATGTAGGTGCAAGATTTTATACTTTTATAAATACAATGTATTATTGTATGGAATCTGCAGTTGAGAATAGTAAAGAAATGATTATCTGTGACAGACCGATTATTCCTGATGGAAATTACGTTGATGGATTTATGCTTGATGCAGATATTAATTCATTTGTCGGGATGATAAATATTCCGATCGCGTATGGTATGACATGCGGAGAACTTGCGAATTATATAAATGCAGAATATTTTGACAATAAATGTAATTTGAAGATTTCCAAAATGGAAAATTATTCACATAATACAGATTACAATTCTTTAAATCTTCCATGGATAAAACCTTCACCGAATATGTACTTCCCTGCTTCTGCAAATGCTTATCTGGGTACATGTTTATTTGAAGGAACAAATTTTTCCGAAGGTCGTGGAACTGATAAACCATTTGAGTATGTCGGAGCTCCTTATTGTGACGGTGATAAATTAGCTGCTGCTATGAATTCTTATAATTTCAAAGGAGTTACTTTCGAAAGCATTTCATTTACACCTACAACTGTTACAAGTCCTTCAAATCCACCGAAGTTTGTAGGTGAACTTTGCAATGGAGTTTATATAAATGTAAACGATAAGGAAAAGTTCGAACCTGTAAAAATTGTGATTGCACTGCTTGTCAGTTTACAAAATTTATTTCCTGAGTTTGAAATTAAGAAAAATAATTTTATTGATAAACTTGCAGGAACTCGTTCCCTAAGAGTTATGATTCAGAATGAGAATAATTTTGAAGAAATAGTAAACAGTTATTCATCACAACTTGAAGAATTTAAAAATAAAAGGAAAAGTTTTCTTTTGTATGATTAACAATCATATCTATACTTTAAAGTTTAAATCTGCAGTTAACTTATTTCAAAAATAAGAAACCTTGAATTGAATAATCTCAAATTTAAAAAACAAAACAAATTTTTATCTTAGATGTTATATGGTAGTTTAATAAAAAATTATGTGCTTTACATTGTGTCAAGTAAAATTTAAAACTTAAGAGAGATATGAAAATATTTTTGTTTAATGTAAAATTGTCCAGAGAGTTTTTGAATTTTGATTTTGATTTTTATTTTGAT
>Ga0105044_10013957_pt1 | contig 10892 bp, 13 predicted proteins | sample MAT01_FD_78092 | JGI IMG/M metagenome (GOLD analysis project Ga0105044, IMG submission 78092) | Freshwater microbial communities from Lake Fryxell liftoff mats and glacier meltwater in Antarctica - MAT-01 | ecosystem: Environmental > Aquatic > Freshwater > Ice > Liftoff microbial mat | place... | reverse complement strand
GGGTTCATAGGCTCACACACAGCAGTTTCGTTGGTTGCCGCCGGCTTTGAACCCATTATCGTTGACAATTTCTCGAATTCCGAGCATAAAATACTCGAGGGTCTCGAACAGATTTTGGGTCGGCGCTTAACCTGCTATGAAGCCGATTGTAACGATGCCGATGCGATGGCGCAAATCTTCGCCACGGAGCAGCCCTCCGGTATCATTCATTTCGCAGCATCCAAAGCGGTAGGCGAATCAGTTGCCAAGCCACTGCTATACTATCGCAACAACCTCAATTCATTGATGGTGTTGCTGGAGCTGATGCCTCAGTACAACATTCGGAATTTGGTTTTCTCATCGTCGTGTACCGTATACGGGCAGCCTGAGCAGCTACCCGTTACAGAAGCAACTCCCCGGCTGCCGGCTTCATCACCTTACGGTAATACCAAGGCGATGGGCGAGGATATTATCCGCGATTGCGTAACGGCAAAAATGCCCATTAAAGCCATTTCGCTCCGGTATTTCAACCCAATTGGGGCACATCCGACGGCACTTATTGGCGAGTTGCCGCGTGGTGTACCCGCTAATCTTGTGCCGTATTTATTGCAGGTGGCCGTTGGTAAACGGGCGAGCCTGACAATTCACGGCAACGATTATAATACACCCGATGGAACGGCTATCCGCGATTATATTCACGTAATGGATTTGGCCGAGGCCCACGTTAGTGCGTTGCAACTACTGGGTCGTAAAAACGCCGATTCCTTCTACGACGTGTTTAACATTGGAACCGGAACGGGCGCATCTGTTCTTGAACTTATCAATACCTTTGAACAAGTTACGGGCATTAACTTGTCCTACACGCTTGGTCTACGGCGTCCGGGTGACATCGAGCAGATTTATGCCGATGTGACCAAAGCAACCGAGGGGCTTAACTGGAAAACACAACGATCACTGGCAGATGCATTAGGGGATGCCTGGCGGTGGCAGCAGACATTATGAAAACAATAGTAATTACCGGTGGAGCCGGGTTTATTGGCTCCCATGTTGTTCGGCTCTTCGTAACGAAGTACCCCGAGTACCGTATCATTAACCTCGATAAGCTGACTTACGCAGGTAATCTGGCCAACCTCAAAGACATTGAGGGTGCCCCAAACTATACGTTTGTAAAAGGTGATATTACGGATGCGTCGTTTCTGGAAGGAATGTTTGCTGAAATTGAACCCGATGGAGTTATTCACCTCGCAGCTGAGTCGCACGTGGATCGCTCTATTACAGACCCGCTATCATTTGTGATGACCAACGTGGTTGGTACCGTAAACCTGCTCAATGCCGCCAAAAACCACTGGAAAGATGCTGTGTCTGGCTTTGAAGGCAAGCGGTTTTACCATGTCTCAACCGACGAGGTATACGGCTCGCTGCACAACCCAGAAGATTTCTTTTTGGAAACAACGGCCTACGATCCACAATCGCCGTATTCGGCCTCTAAAGCCGCTTCAGATCACTTTGTACGGGCTTACGGCAATACCTACAAAATGCCCGTTGTGTTGAGCAACTGCTCGAACAACTACGGCCCCAACCATTTCCCGGAGAAACTGATTCCGCTGCTCATTCACAACATTCAGGTCAACAAGCCGCTGCCCGTATATGGCAAAGGCGAAAATATCCGCGACTGGTTGTATGTTGTGGATCATGCGCGAGCTATCGACACCATTTTCCACAACGGACAGTTGGGCGAAACCTATAACATTGGTGGTTTCAACGAGTGGAAAAACATTGACCTTGTACACCTGCTTTGCTCTATTATGGATCGTAAACTGGGCCGGGAGTCTGGCACATCGGTCAAACTCATTACCTACGTTACCGACCGGGCCGGGCATGATCTCCGTTACGCCATCGATGCGAGCAAGATCATGAATGAACTTGGCTGGCAACCTTCGCTCCAGTTCGAAGAAGGCCTTGAAAAAACGGTTGATTGGTTCCTGGCCAATCAGGAATGGCTGGACAACGTAACGTCGGGGGCTTATCAGGGCTATTACGAAGGTATGTACGCAAACAGATAATTGGCCATGCAACTTGTCAGTTTTTCATGCAATGCGTACAGCCTAGTTGTCCGTGACATCAACCTGCAACCCGTTAATCTGTTTGTGGGTCGGAATGGGAATGGAAAATCACATGCTTTGCGCTGTATAGAATGGCTAGCTGATGTGATCTCTGAAAAGAATTGGCATCCTGTTATTAATCGATGGAAAGCTACTTTTAAAGATGCCAAAGGCAACGAACTGACCTATTCTTTTGGCTGGGCTGAACGATTTATCTCAATCGGTTATGAAGACCTGTTCTTGAATGGTACGCAATTAATCAAGCGAAATCAGGACGGTTGTTCTGTCTATTCACAGGTGACGGGAAACAAAGAAACAATTAATCCGCCTAAAACGAAACTTGTAATTAATGTTCGTCGGGACACGAAAGCTCATCCTGAATTTGAACAACTAATTCAATGGGCAGAAGGCACTTACGGTTTCCGCTTTGGAACAATTGTCCCGGACGTTACGAACATTAGTAAGCGGTTATCTGAATTCAACTTTTCTCCGCTGAATCCAGATAAAACTGAATATTCGTCTGGCGACTTATTTGATGAGCTTTCCCTGGACCAACGAACGAAAGTTCTTGGTTTAATGCAGGACTTTGGGTACGATATTGAATTCCTCAAGGAAGCTAGCTCTAGCTCTATCGATATGAGAAGTTTATACTACAGCGTGAAAGGCATTCCGGAGATATATGACACCGCTGTTATGTCTCAAGGAACGTATAGAGTGCTGATTCTGCTTCTTTATTTTTTTCGCCTTTTAAACAAAAAAGAGCTACAACTCATCCTCATTGATGATTTAGGTGAAGGTCTTGACTATCAGCGAGCAGTAAAGTTGGGAAAGTTTATTTTCGACTCTTGTAAGGCTGAAACAGTTCAGCTCATTGCCACTTCTAATGATGGCTTTTTGATGGATGCAATTCCAATCCAGTACTGGAATGTACTTAGACGAAATGGCACCGAGATTAGTGCTTTGAATGAAAAGAATCATCCTGAAATCTTTGAAAAATTTACTTTTACTGGTCTTTCTAACTTCGATTTCTTCTCGTCAGATTATATTGATTCACATTTAGGATGAGAAGAGTAGCCATTTTTGTCGAAGGACAATCGGAATTGATTTTCGTTCGTGAGTTTTTATTGAAATGGTTCGATTATCAGATTGATTTAGAATGTCGCAATCTGTTTACAGATGAAAAAATTGATCGCGCCTATTATGACTTTTCTAATCCGAGTGCTGATATCCATTTTCAGGTTATTAATGTAGGAATGGACGGCAATGTGCTTTCTAGAATACTGAGCCGTGAGCAATATCTTTACAATGCCGGTTATGAAAGAATAATTGGGTTACGGGATATGTATTCGGGTGACTACAAGAAGGTTATAAAAGATAGAATGGTTGATTTGCAGGTAAATGAAAAGTTTAAGCAAGGTACGTTTTTATCAATTTATCAAAAAGCGAAACGACCAGACCAGATAAGGTTTTGCTTCGCTATAATGGAGCTGGAAGCTTGGTGGATTGGGATACCTTCTCTTTGGGGAAATATTGATTCTGAACTGAGACAACAGAACGAAACTCGTTTTTCTTTTCCTGAATTGATTTTCCATCCAGCCGTTTTCATTGACCAACTCTTTCAATCAAAAAATAATACGTACAAAAAGAAGAAAGCCGAGGTTGAATCAATTGTAGGAAAAATTTCGCGGGACGATTTTGTGAATTTACACGATAGTCAGCGGTGCCCCTCATTCTGTGAGTTTGTTCAACACGTTCAACCCCAATAACACTACCTAATGAAAGGAATAATTCTCGCCGGAGGCTCCGGTACGCGGCTCCACCCGCTTACACTGGCCGTATCGAAGCAGTTGATGCCTGTATACGACAAGCCAATGATTTACTACCCGCTGTCGATTCTGATGCTGGCGGGCATTCGTGAGATTTTAATTATCTCAACACCCCATGACCTGCCGCACTTTGAGAAGCTGCTTGGCGACGGTTCGCGCATTGGCTGCGACTTTACGTATGCCGTACAGCCTAGCCCCGACGGACTAGCTCAGGCGTTTATTATTGGTGAAGAATTTATCGGCGACGATAAAGTGGCTCTTGTATTGGGCGACAATATTTTCTACGGTTCAGGTTTGTCGAAGCTATTGCAGGCAAATAATGACCCCAGCGGTGGTGTGGTTTATGCTTATCAGGTACAAGACCCCGAACGGTACGGGGTAGTAGAGTTCGATGAGCAATTTAATGTGCTATCGATTGAAGAAAAGCCAGAGCAACCCAAGTCGAATTATGCAGTGCCAGGTTTGTATTTCTACGACAATAGTGTGGTAGAGATTGCCAAAAATATTCCACCATCTCCCCGTGGTGAACTCGAAATCACCGACGTAAACCGGGTCTACCTGGAACGTGGTCAACTAAAAGTTGGTGTACTTGATCGGGGAACCGCCTGGCTCGACACGGGTACGTTTGCGTCGTTGATGCAGGCAGGGCAGTTTGTTCAGGTGATTGAAGAGCGCCAGGGGCTGAAAATCGGATGCATCGAAGAGATTGCCTATCGCATGAAGTTTATTGATAAAGACCAGCTTCGCGCCATTGCCAAACCATTGGTGAAGAGTGGTTACGGACAATATCTGCTGAACATTGTAAAGTAGTGTTGATTCAGCCAGAAAGTACGGTAAAAAAGAAAAGCCGGGGCAATGCCCCGGCTTTTTCCTGCCTAACCTATGAGATGAGAAAAACGTAATGTCGGGCTGTTTGGCGTTGACACCACAAAATTGAGTAATGGTTGTCAGAGTCTGAAGCGCATACTTACGCGACTGCAAAATTGGGGCTTAGATCGCCTTCTGCATAGCGTAAAACTACGTATTCTAAGGCGGACAAGTACGTTTTTGGCGGGAAACGACTACCGAAAAATGGATTTTTAGTACGTATTGGTCTATAAAATGCTAATTTGTCTGTTCAAACAAAATCACTGAAAAGTACATGAAATCACAATATCCATTTAAGAAGTCAGGCCGTGAAATGAGCTATACCGAAGCACGAGCCTGGGTTGACGAATACCGTAAAAGTTGCGAGAAACAAACCAAACCTATCCATGCGGAAGGGTTTAGTAAAGAGGTGCTTTTGAAAATACTAGCCAACGACGACTGCCAGGGTATTCGGTTTTATCACGGGCATGAAAAGGGTGAACCCCGCTTGTTGCTGGTGGGTATGGACAAGAACGGCAACGATATGCATCGAAGTCAACGAGGTTTAAAAGATGATATGCCCGGTGACGATGGCGGTTCGGGAATTCATGGCGATGGAGCCAGATGTCCTGACGAATGTGGTAATCGCTAACCGTTGTGTTGCCTTCTTCTGTTTTCGACTATTTTGGAAAGTATCCGCTGGCCACTATAGCAGATCTATCAATCCTGCTACCGATTGGCTGCTGTTTAGGATACTGGCATAGGCCAACAGCAATGCGCTACTTTACGGCCTATCTGGGATGGACGTTGTTTCGGAACGTAGTAAATGTGTGGACGGCTAGTGAGAAGATGAACAATTTATTGCTGTTCAATATCGATTTGTTGGTTCGGTTTACGTTGTTAATGGCGATGTTTTACCACACTTTTCAGTATCCGAATGAAAAGCGCACAGTCATAATTCTGTTAATTGGCTTCTGGGTGTTATTCAGTATCGACTTTTTTCTGTCTAACCCCAACCTTGGCGATCTACACAACCATCGAATCAACCGGTACTCGTTTGTTGTGGAAAGTGTGCTGATGCTGGGGCTCGTACTCCGGTTCTTTTTGTACTTGGTTCGGGAGCTTCCGGTAGTGAATCTAACCCGCTTTCCCATGTTCTGGATTTGTTGTGGCTTATTAATTTTACATGCAGGAACGGTATTTTTGACCCCATTCATGCATTACTTCAATGTCTGGAATAATCCCTACAATTTCAGTACTATGGTTAAAATAGAACATTGGGTAGAGATTATTAAGAATGTAGCTTTCGCCATTGCTATGGCCTATGCCCGTCGATCCACGTATTGAAATGAACCTGCAAACGGCAAACGACGCAATTCTGATCGCAACAATCGCCATGTTACTCATGGCGATTTTCATCATTGTTTTTGTTGCCTATTACCAGCAAAAGCAGGCTCAGTACCAAATAATGGTTAAAGAGCTGCAGGAACGCCACCGTCAGGAGTTGATGGCGGCTATGTTTCGGGGTCAAGAGGCTGAGCGTCGGCGGTTAGCTCAGGACTTGCACGATGATATTGGTACTATGCTATCAGTGGCCAAAATGACACTCAATCAGTTAGAGCGTCATTTAGATCGATTTTCGCCGGAACGGGCGCAGGCCCATAAAACCCGGCAATTGCTCGATGATACCCTGAAAAACGTTCGCCGAATCAGCCGGGACCTGGTGCCAACTACGCTGGAACGATTTGGCCTGCTGGCTGCGCTGGAAGAGTTGGTTGGCAACGCTAATAATGACCTGATCAGTGTACAGTTGGAATGGCCTGAAAAATTTGACGTGACGACTCCAGCCCTGGATGTGATGTTGTATCGGATTGTGCAGGAGCTAACAAACAATGCTATCCGTCATGCGGGGGCCACGCACATTACCATCCGTTTTTTTATTCACGAGAACGAGCTTCGCCTGGCAGTACTCGACGATGGTCGGGGTTTTGACATCGACGAGGTTGTGCAGAGCAAACAACGCGGCCTGGGATTGCGCAACATCGAAAGCCGCCTGAGTGTGGTGAATGGACATGTTACATTTGATGTGGCTCCGGGTCGGGGCTCGCAAATTATTGTGCAGATTCCGTTAGAAAACCCTAAACTTGTAGCTCTCCTAACCTAACCGTTTGCGATGATGCGTAAAATCAAACTGGCTCTCTGCGACGATCACAATTTGTTTCGGGTGGGCATGGCATCAATTCTGACTCAGGTGCCTGATTTTGAATTAGTTCTGGAAGCAGCCAATGGCCAGGAATTGATCGATAAGATTCCTCGCAAAACGCCTGATGTTGTCCTGCTTGACCTTCAGATGCCCGTTCTGGACGGCACGGCCACGGCAGATTATCTTCGGGAAAATCACCCGCTTATAAAAATCGTTATCCTAACCATGCACGATGAAGACCGAATGGTTTTACACCTGCTCGAAAAAGGAGTCAGCGGCTACTTGCTGAAAGATGCTGACCCCGGTGAGGTAGAAAAAGCCATTCGGAAGGTGATGGACGACGGCGTTTATCTGAATGATTTCGTATCGCGGGCCATGCTCCGCAAAATGACGAATACCTCGCCCGTGGTGAAACAGACTTCCACGTTTTATAACAGCAAAGTACTGTTATCAGAACGCGAAAAGGAGGTTTTAAAACTGATCTGTGAGGGATTATCAACCGCCGAAGTCAGCGAAAAAATCTTTCTCAGCCCCCGAACGGTCGAAGGGCACCGACTGCGCATCCTCGAGAAAACCGGCACTAAAAACACCGCAGGTATGGTAGCCTATGCGTTTAAGAACAATCTGGTCTGAGCCAAGGATCAGATACTCTGGCACAATTCAATCAATACCCCATTTGTTCCTTTGGGGTGCAAAAAGCAAACGAGTTTATTGTCAGCTCCGCGCTTGGGTGTTTCGTTCAGAAGGGTGAAACCCTCGTCCTTTAGTCGGGCCATTTCAGTTAGAATATCGTCTACCTCAAAGGCGATATGATGAATACCCTCGCCTTTTTTTTCGATGAATTTAGCAATAGGGCTGCTGGGGTCTGTGGCTTCCAGTAACTCAATTTTAGTCTGATTGATCTGAAAAAAGGAAGTTGTAACATGTTCTGAATCAACTAACTCTGACTTGTAAGGGGGCGAATTCAGGAGCTTTGTAAATAGGTCGTTTGCGTCGGCAAGATTCCGAACGGCAATTCCGATGTGTTCGACGTTGGTAAGCATGTAGAATTAATGGACAATGTGTAACGAACGATGGATAAGGAGGGGTGCAGCAATGAAACTTTCCTGAACTGGCAAAAGTTAGTAAAGTATTGATGGGTTTAAGCCAAAATTGGTCATTATCCATTTTATATTCTTCATTTTACATGACTCCGCGAGATGGTAACGATATCAGAAATCGCTAAAAATAAAATTGTTGAACTCCGCCAGAAGGACGGCCTGTCAGAAGGCCATGCCATCCGGGTAGCTGTTGAAGGTGGCGGATGTTCCGGTCTGATGTATGACCTGCAGTTCGACGCGACACAGCAACCAATGGATCATCTTGTTGAAGATAAGGGCATCAAGATTCTGGTCGATCGTAAGAGTTTACTTTATCTCGCCGGTACAGAACTTGACTTTTCGGATGGTCTGAATGGTAAAGGATTTCAGTTTAGAAACCCTAACGCAACACGTACCTGCGGTTGTGGAGAGAGCTTTGCTGTTTAAACCCGTTAGTCATTCCCGTACCACACTAACCGAGTTGATGATTCCGGCCTACGCTAACTTCGGGGGCAAGATTCACGGCGGTATTCTGCTTTCGCTGATGGATAAAGTGGCTTATGCCTGTGCCGCCAAACACGCTGGTTCGTATTGCGTAACTGTCTCGGTCGATGGTGTTAATTTCCGGGAGCCAGTAGACGTTGGAGAACTGGTTTCACTCATGGGTTCGGTTAATTTTGTGGGCCGAACATCGCTCGTTGTTGGTATTAAAGTAGTCGCCGAGAACATAAAAACAGGCGTAACAAAACATACCAACACCTCCTATTTTACAATGGTGGCCAAAGATGACGCCGGCCACCCGATCGAAGTTCCGCCTTTACGGCTTGAAACAGAAGAAGATGCCCGGCGTTTTCTGGAAGCCATGAAACGCCGGGAACTTCGTACGACTTACATTGAGCATTTCGACAATGCCCGGACCCGGATGCTGCTCAAAGAAAACTTAGCCAAGCTGGCGAATGAGCGGTGTGAAATAGTCTTTGAACCTTAGATTTCGCCCCGTACAATTTTAGCTCCTGCTACCATATTGGCTAATTTCTGCTTGGCAGCCCAGCGGGCAGTTTGACTCAGGCCGCAATCGGGGGCGACGGCCAATTTCTCGGCAGGTACAAATGGCAGGCATTTCCGAATGCGCTCGGCTACGTCTTCGGGTGTTTCGATATAGTAGCTCTTCACATCGATCACGCCCACGGCTACGTCGAACTTCTCGGCGAAACGTTCGAGCAGGTGTACTTCCGAGAAATTCAGAATGGTCATTTCGGAGGGAAGCTCATCGACGGTCATGTCCAGAAAGTCGGGCAGCATGGGCGCAATAGTTTTTTTACCGACCGACCGGCCTTTATAATTTCCGAAACAGAGATGCATCGATAAGCGGGTTTTACCAACGCCGGGGGCTACCGTCCGGTTAAAAATATCCACAAACCGTTTGGTGTCTTCCCGGTAGGCATAGCATGACATCGACGGCTCATCCACGCAGATTTCGGGTACTCCCAGAGCCACCAAATCTGCAATCTCTTTGCGCACAAGGGGAAGTAGAGCCTCTGTCACATCCCACCGATCTTTATAGTGATGCCCAGGCAATAACCGCCCACTAAGGGTATACGGCCCCGGAATAGATACTTTCAACCCCTGACCTTCGGGAGCGAGCCGCTTCAGGCGCTGATACTCTTCTACAACACCAAGGCCACGCGGAGCCGTAAGCGGCTCCAGAATGGTATGTTTTCCGCGCTGATCGTGGGCGGGGGGGCCAAACCGACGTAACTCGGTATCGTTGTTTTCAATGCCCCGAATGTATCCGTAGAACGACAGATTAAAGTCGAAACGGGTTTGTTCTCCGTCGGTAATGACATCCAGACCCGCTGTTACCTGATCGTGGATAGAAGCCACAACGGCATCTTCGATCATTTCATTGATGTCGGCGGGGCCAAACTGAGGTAGATTCTGGCTCGAAAACTCCAGCCAGCCGGGAAAAGGCATTGAGCCGACCACGGTTGTTTTGATAGGAATAGGTTGCAAGTTAGTTGGTGCGGTTCCCCGCCGGAATTTAGGTTTAACTCAAAAATTTCATTCTCACTATATCCCAGTTTACGCCATTGCATTGATTGATGCTCAGATTGGCCGTCTGCGAGGAATAGGAATTAAGCAGAAATCGTTTCGACTGCTCGAACTTGTTCACTGAGCCATTGAAACTCCCGCTCTAATTCGGCACGAACACGCTCGGTTTCTGGTATGTTTGATAAAGCGTTGTACTGCTTCAATTGAGCAATATGTTCGTTACACATCTTAATCTTCCGTGCGGTAACGATAAGCCTGACTTCAAGATCATTAGTGATTTCCATAATGCGATTAACGAATTTCAAGAAAACCTTTACCATTATCACTGCGGTCACTACCAAATTGATCACGCCACCTAAATAGTTCTAATTCATTTATTGCTGAGGCAAGAGAATCGACCTGTTCACGTAAACCAATCCAGAATACATCTAAATCTCGGAAGGATTGGCTTAGAAGCACTAATTTACTGAAATGCTGATTTTTGTATTGTTCAGGGACAAAAAAGACAATGTCCAGGTCGTTTGGATAGGGCTTTCCAGTAACGAAGCTACCATCTATCCAGCAATAAAGAACAGGGATATTCGAGGAGATAAGAAGCTGTTTCATTGACAAATACTGTTGCCAAATCGAATTCCGGTGACTGTTTGTACCGCCGAAATATCGGAAAGCTATCTGATCACTTGTTTTGATGGGGCCAGGGGGTGTTAAATTGCCAAGCTCGTTGAAGTGTAACAAACGTTTAAAGTCAAGCTCCCACCAAATCAAGCCCTCCGTTTCTTCTACGAACAAAAACCCGTTCTTCTGT